>JAABUZ0100001771.1_pt1 | contig 39115 bp, 10 predicted proteins | sample 5562091 | NCBI WGS metagenome assembly JAABUZ01 (sample SAMN12813069, study PRJNA571459) | rock metagenome | isolation source: Antarctica rocks | place: Antarctica: Victoria Land, Linnaeus Terrace sud | collected 2015-12-21 | reverse complement strand
TAACCCTAACCCTAACCCTAACCCTAACCCTAACCCTAACCCTAACCCTAACCCTAACCCTAACCCTAACCCTAACCCTAACCCTAACCCTAACCCTAACCCTAACCCTAACCCTAAAATTTAATATATTAATTTTAATTCTATTTAATAATTATAAATTATATATTTTTAATATTAATTTCTTTAAATATTTTAACTTAAAATTCTAAAATAATTTCTTTTTTATTAATTTTTATACTTATAATATTTTCTTTTTTATAAGATTTATTAATAATATTATATTAACAAAGTAATTTTTAATAAATTTCTTATTATAGTTTATAAAATCTATAAAAAATAAAAAAATTTTAATAGTAATTAGTAGTTTTTATTTTCTAATTGCTTGTAATTTTTTAAGATTTATATATATTTTATATTATTTAATAATAAATTTAAGAAAATTAATTTCTTTTTAATAAAATTTGTATTTTTTTAATTTAAAATATAAGTTTTTTTTATTTAAAAATTTTAATACTTTAAAGATATAATTTATATATTCTTTTAAAATATTTAAATAAATTATAATATAATTTAAGTATATTATAACAAATTAATTTAAATATTATTATAATATATTATTAATTATTTTTTAATATATTATTAAAATATTTATAAATTTAAATAATATTATTATATATTTATATAATTTATATTATATATTAAAAACTATTTTTTACTTTTTCTTTATTTTTATTCTAATTTAATAAAATATTTTATTCTAAATAATTAATTCTAAAGTTTATTAATATTAAGTAATAAATATTAATTCTTAATTATAATATTGTTTAATTTTTAATAATTAATATATAAATAAAAGTTTTGTTCTTTTTAAATATAAAGAAAATTAAATAAATTAAATATATTATTAATAAATTTGCTATTATATATAATTTTATTCTTAAGATTATTTTTAAGATTTTATTAAAATATTATTATAAATACAATATTATTTTACTTAATAAAATTAATATATTTTTAAAATTTTATTATATAATTTGTTGCAAAGATTTGTTAAATTAAATATTAAATTATTTTTTTTAAAAATTATTTTTTGTTAAATATTTTAAAGATATTTTAAAAAAAATTCTTAAAATTATTGAAGTTTATAAATATTGTTCAAGAATTTTTATTATAATTTTTTAAATTCTTGCATAAGTTTAACTTAAATTAATAAAATATTTCGAAAATTTCTAAATTAAATAATATTAATATAAATTATTGCAACTTTTAGATTTAATAATAATCTAAAAAATTAGAAAAATTTCTATATAAAATTTACAATATTCTAAGCAAAATATTATTAATATAATTGTTAAAGTCTTTATAAATATATATATAATTAAAAAAATAATATAGATTATATTTTTAAGTTATATATTTAATAAAAACAAATAATAAAAATAATAAATCTTAATAATTTAATAATTAAAATATTAAATATTTATTCTTATATATTTAATATAACTAGATATTTTCTAGCAAAACAACTAATTAAATTTGTATAATATCTAAAAATTGCAAGTTTAAATCTTATTTAAAATAATTATTTTTAAGATTTAAATTTAGTTAAAAAAAGAAAAAATTATATAATTGTATTTCTAAAGTTTTTAAATAATTTTAATAATATATATAAATTAATTGTTTAATTTAATTCTTTTCTTAAATTTAAAAATTAACTTAAATTTCTAATTATATTAGATTATATTTTAGTTTAATATAATTAATATTTGTATAATATTTATATTAGAAATCGAATTTATATAAAATTCGATTTCTAACAATTAATCTAAATATATATTTTTAATATTCTAAGATTTAAATCTTAATTAAAACTAGTTATTAAGATTTTTTTAAACAAAATATAATATTTTAGAAAAATTAAATTATTTAATCTTAAATTAAGTTTAAATCTAATTAAGATAATTTTTATATTATTTTCAAGATTGTATTTTAATTATCTAGAAACTTTTTTTAAATTTTTTAAATAAACAATATTAATACAAAGTATTGCAATATTTATATTTAGAAAATTAGATTTTTTCTTTACAAATTTTAATTTAATATTAAATTAAGTTTAAATTTAATTAAGATAATTTTTATATTATTTTTAAAATTATATTCTAAATATATAGAAACTTTTTTTAAATTTCTTAAATAAATAATATTAATATAAAATATTGCAATATTAATATTTAGAAGATTAAATTTTCTCTTTACAAATTATAATTTAATATTAAATTAAATCTAGACTTAATTAAGATAATTTTTATATTATTTTTAAGATTGTACTCTAAATATATAGAAACTTTTTTTAAATTTCTTAAATAAATAATATTAATACAAAATATTGTAGTATTTATATTTAAAAGATTAGATTTTTTCTTTACAAATTATAATTTAATATTAAATTAAATCTAGATTTAATTAAGATAATTTTTATATTATTTTTAAGACAATATTCTAAATATATAGAAACTTTTTTAAAAAAATTAAAATAAATAATATCAATATAGAATATTGCACAATTTAGATTTTGTAATACTTTAAGATTTTTTCTTATACAAAACTTGCGATACTTTAGATAGAATATTGCTAATATAATCGTTAGATAGATAACGCAATATAGCTAAAGAGAATTGTTAAATATACAAAAGAGAATTGTTTCGAGTTAACTTGCTTTATATATATATAATATTGTCGCTTTTTCTTTTCTCTAGTTTCAATTTCCAACTTCAAGTTTTATTTGATTAGTTATCTTACACTATCGCGATGTACTCAAGACATATTCATTTCGGTCTTGCATATCTTAGCGCTACCCTCGCTTCTATTCTATCCTTTGACTCTGTACTCCAGCTGTCTTCGAATACTTCTCTCTCGACACCTGGTCCAAGTAACCACACCTTGAATGGCTGGCCATCACACTTACGTTGGACCATGCCTTTAAGCGAGGACTTGTCTATGAAGGCAATATGGTACGGCGAGTACGCACCTCGACGGTGGTTGAATGTGATCCGAGAAGATTTTGTGGGAATGACTCACGAGATCGATGAAGAGCAAGGCGGTCCTGGCGATACTATTGGCCAGATCTCGTACCAGGGCTACTTCACTCGGGTTTGGTCACGACCCAATGCCTCATTCACCAGCTCGGTCGTACTTATCACGGAGGGATGCGGTAAAAGTTATACACACTACTAGGGATCTGTTCTTCGTTTACAAGGATAACCCGAGGGAGTTTCGGGCCCTGATCAACATACGAAGGTCACACCGAGTAGATATGGAAGTTCTCTCGAGATTAAAATCGCTGGACGCTTGGCCAGAGCGCTTGCCAGCAATCTTGCCCCTACCTACGCAAAGCCAATGGTGGCTGTTGGAGATACAGAGCTATGGAAGAGGCGTTGGTCCATCCTTAGAAAACGAGGTTCGAGAGTCTCTTGGTTGGTTCATCCACGAACTTACTACGGAGGGTTCTCAAACTGGTGAAATCAGCAAACAGTCGTACTATCATGCATTTGTAAAGCTGCATTTCAAAGGGAATCGGCCAGGAGACCCTAAGGCGGGGATGACGAGAGGAGTGATGGTAGAACTTTTGAAAGAAATTAGGGCAATATGTTTTACACCTCATAACTGGGGTCCAAGAGAGTTTGTCGGTACGTTCTTCACAGACACCCCTCTGGTGGAGGTGACCCTTTCCTTTATGGACCCCCCGTAGGAAGGGGCTCATGTTGATGGATAAGCCATTTTTGGACCAGAAATTTTTAGAAGGATGTTGCGTGCGCTACTGCCTTTCCGTCTCTCTAAAATTATTCTCAATCGGGGCTTGGGCCATCCATTAGCTCGCCTGCCTTAGATATTAGGACCCTCTTTCTGTCGGTCAATAAGATAGCGAGCTTTTCTGTACAGACCCTGGCAGTAGACTGCGGAAGAAAGGTCAAAGCCTATAAATTTTGCTGAGAGTTCTTCAGCACGATACCCAAGTCCTTAAACTGCTCCCTGGTCGCCATCCCCAACGGACAGCGACCTTCCCAGACAATCTTTCTCAGCTCCGGTAGCTTTTCTTCCCTCTCCTCCACAAAACCATTCCACAGCTTCTTCGCATGCTCACTTTTCATCTCTGGCGCTAACTTCAAAACCCTCACGGAAGCCGGTAGCACATCAACAACCCGTGCGACTTCTTCGTGGCAGAAACCCTCATCCAGAGCCCCATCAAATTGCGACTCCGGGATGGGCTTCTGGAACACGTTGTCATCGACGCGGATGACACGCAGCTTCTGGAAGCATTTGAGCGAGCCGATCCACTGCTCGTCTTCATCATCGCCAACAAGCGAATCTTGGTCGGCTGTCAGGTCTAGTTGCTGTAGGCTGTGGCTAGCATGCTCTCGCAATGCATTCATCATCCCAGTAACTTCGTATCGCCCAGAACCGACTATGCTCCCCGCATGGTGATAAGTGAATCTCTCCAGGCTCTCGATCCTTTCAAGTAGACTAGTAAAAGCAGAACTACTAATAGCACTGTTGCCAATCTTGATCTCTTCGATTCGAGATTTTGCATCCCATGGTTCACCTAGGTACGTAAAATCTTCCCCATCTATCATATTTCCATGCAGTGAGCGCATAGCTGGAAGAGCGGCGAAGGGAGCATAAAGTGTGAAGTCTTCACCCATTTCAGTATCGGTCCTATCCACAGCACACTCAGTCAAATTGGTGAGTGCTTTGCCGTGGCCTTCAGAGGTAGAATCTTGATTCGCGATTGCAATGGCAGTAACGAGCTCTCTGAACCGCTCTATTCGATACGACACGTCTAAGATTGTTATGGATTGTAAATTCGGTAACAAAGACACTATGATGCCGATGAAAGCGTCTACACTTAGACGCTCAACATGGCTAAGTAAGATGCACCAAGTTTCGCGATGATCTGACGCAATAAAAGGACAGTCAAGGACCAATTGGGATATCTCAGAGCGACGGACATTGAGTATGCGGAGTATTTCGTCCTTTAATACTTCCTGCTTCTCATCTTCATCATTATCAGGGTCCCGCGAGTGGGTTGGCTCCAAATGTAGTTCGGTAGGATAATATGCCAGCTCAATCGGAAACTCAAGCAAACGGTCGAGGAACACCAATGGATGAATCTGGTTTCCGATGCGTTGCTTCCATATGTCGTTTGCATCATAGTCGTCCGTGCCAAAGCAAAGGACGGAGTACTGCGACTTCAAACTCGCATGTCTTCGAAGTGCGGCGCAAGAGACCTGGTGAAGAGTCTTGCAAGTCAACGCGAAAGATACTATGGTTGAGAGATGTATGTAGCTGATAATACGAAGCGTGATTTCATTCGGAAAAGCTAGCAGAGACATCGACATCCGTACACAGTGTGGTTGCATGTTTGAATATGAAATCAATGGATGTGCAATCTAGTAATACACTTGCACGGTCGGCCCGGCTGCCAAGTCGCCCAACCCCTTTGGGTAAGAGTGTCCGGCAGGCTCTGCAATTGAGGATCATCACGTGACATCCCTCCGCAAAAGGGAGGTGCATATGATTCTGGTCCTCCTGAATAATTTTCCTTCCACATTATCGCACCTGCTTGAGGCCGGCATCATTATCTGCAACATCCCATCGAGATTGACATACCAAATCCATCGTAGCCGCAAACATACTGATACTTTCTAATCTTGTATCTTCAACAGCAGGACTAGGTAAGCAATTGGATACGGCTGAGTCTTCCGATGCTAAAATTCTTCAGGAAGAACATATCAAGAGCCCCGAGGTCTCAAACAACAAGTATGACCCAACAGGCAAGCTCAGTGAACTTTGTATCCCGCCATTGCGGCGACCAACACGTGATCTGCCACAAGTATCAGTGGACGTACATGGACTCATCAGCAGCTAGTCCTCATTCTATCATATAGAAAGCTACGCAAAACAGCTTCCCATAGCTCAAGTTTCTCTACATCTTTACACTTTTGATCATATAGCTCATTTCTTGTATGGCGTCTGCCGCAGTCCATGTTCCTTCCCATCACAGTAGTAAAATAGCATTGCCAATTCGGTCACCTACGTTTGGAACTGAAATTTGTTGTACATGCACTAGAGGTATGATTTGATACTTACGACTGCGGACGCGACCTCTTTCTCGGGAGCGTAGTGTTGTAAGGCGATGAAATCAACCTTGATGGGCTGGCTCGTGGATTTCACGAACCAGTCAATCTCATTTTTGACGTTTGTGTTGGCGGGAGCACGTTTTTCGATACAAAGCTGCTGGATGATCGTTGTTTATGTCGAGATTGCCTGGTCATGCGGGATGCAGCTATCAGGCTCAGAACCACTTTGGTGTCACTATACTTGAGCTTCTGGAAGTTCAGGTATACGATTGGGCGGGAATATCTGCTTGGTTGTATGATATCTATAGAAATGAGGTCTTATATACATGAGGGATGTCAAGATGCAAAGCCCAATAGGAAAAATGTCGCAGGCTTCAGAGGCAACCACATCTCCTAATTCAATACTAGAGGATGACGTCGCCGGCGTTGCTAGAGACTTTGATCCTAGTTATGACTTCGATGTTAGGCGAGAACGATTTGGCCCATGATAGTGAAAGCGGCGATGGAGTCCGCGTCCCAGCTGTAGACCCATGGCGCCGCTGTCCTTTACCATGTCCTCGATGTGCCAGACAACTTAGGCGTCGGCAACTGTCGGAGCGCTGCCTCCGGACGAAGGCGGCTTAGGGGGCCAAACAGGCGCTGGGGCAAAGTGGTACGGCCCTGGCTGTTCTTCCAGAGGCAGATGGTGTGTGGGAGGATTTGAGGCGGGATGCTTGGGCCAAACAGGGGCGGGAGCGAAGTGGTACGGTCCTGGCTGTTCTTCAAGAGGCAGAGAGTTTGTAGGAGGACCAAGAGCGTCATCTCTGCGCTCAACAAAAGCGAGAGCAAAGTGATACGGCCCTGGTTGTTCTTCGAGAGGCAATGAATCTGCGGGCGGATGAGGGGCGGAATTTTTGGGCCACACAGGAGCGGGGGCAAAGTGGTACGGGCCCGGTTGTTCTTCGAGAGGCAGAGGATTTGTGGGAGGGTCGGAGGCGGCGTCTCTAGGCCAGACGGGCGCTGGGGCAAACTTGTAGGGTCCAGGTCGTTCTTCGAGAGGCAGAGAGCTTCCGGGGCTGGGTGATGCTACTTCGGAAGTGCTGCTCATATCCTCGGCCCTCTTGGCTGGACCTGTTCTCTCCGCCCCTGCCCTTGGTGGATTGGACTCCCACTCGTCACCCAGGCCAGGCATAAAGAAAACAGGAATGTGAGTTGGAGATGCATGCTTGCTCTAGTCCTGCTTGGCGCACACTGATGCTCAGACAATAGCTGAATGGGAGTTAAATGGGAAAGAGGTCTACTCTTGGTGCGTTGCAAAGAGGAACAAGGGGAACGAAATAGGATTTTAGGAGACATTCTACCAGCTTATGCCGAAAACTGGAGCAATTCGAACAGGCTATAGCGTAACGATAGCGGTCGGAAGGAAGGGTCTTGTGACGGCGAGGCGGCCGCTTCAACTTGGCGAAACCATCACAGATAGCCTCCTACGCAGGGATGCCAGGGTCCGAGGCAACGCGTGTAAACGAAGTCGATGAAGCAACGGGATGTTTGTAAGTCCCTCCCTTGCAACAGGCATCTGAATAAGGAAACATTGCACCTGGAGAGGTGCGCTTGAATCGCTTAGAAACAGGAAGTTTCAAGGGGTTTCAACCCAGCTTGGCGGATCCTATGCCGGGGTGAGAACATCAAGAGGACAATGGGGTAACACCACCGAATAGCACGGACTCGGAGAGCTTGCCAATTGGATTGTGATAGCAGGGACAGTCAGAAGCCGTCGAGCGCTTCGACGAAGCCGGGGTTCTAGCAATCGCTTTGGTGTTTCCGCTGAGGCCAGATTCTGTACTTTTGATGGCTCATCCTGAACAAAGTGTCGAGGTACTGTGTCATATTAAAGGCCACTGTAATAGATCGGCATGCTGACTGATACATAGATGCACGGGAGTAGCTATCGAAAGAGGTAGGTTAAAACTGTCGTAACGGCAAGATGCAGTGAGTACGTAATAGGAATCTGATGGTTAGGGAATTCCAGTAATTCAGATCTAATTAAGTGTAAGCGCACTGATAGTGGTAGTGGTAGTGTGCACAATTAAGCGTCCCACCCCTGAAGAAGAAGTCTACGTCCTGGATCGGCTGTATCTCGGCTTATATACATATCGGGTTAGATCAGCCATGTCCCTCAAAGCAACCAACCACTAACTTCAACAACACTTGAATGCCTCGAACCCTGGCCACTCCAGCAATACATGTAGGCACTCGCCGGGGTGACTATTTTGCCAGAGCCCTGGGGATTCTCTGGCCACTTGAGATTAAGCGCTGCTGCCTCTCTTTTGGCGTGCCCGCTACTCCGCCTGGTTGCCGCTCCGGCCTACCTGGCAAACAGCTTATGATCTTCGGCAGTCGATCTCACAGAACATCATACTTGCGTCCCCTGCAGGCTTAGACAAGCATCGACCGAAGGCTGCTTCCCATACTACTATCTGATCCTCTTACCTTATTAAATTTCGGCCTTCGATCCCTCGATGATGTCAGGTCGCAAGTCCATCTCCGATCTTCCTTCTCGCACATTCTAGGAATACGGAGCCCTGGTTAAGCGGGTAGATTCCGAAAGCTCCCACTAGACTTGTCCAAATACTAATGCCGACCGTAGAAAAGCTTCTCCCTGGTACCATCGACTTACAAACCAATCCAGGGAAAGCACCGCGAAGTATTGTGCAGCCGTTCTCCTATCGAGTACCTCTTGCGTACCCACCCACACTCGTCTGGCTTGTCCATGAGTCACGCCGCACATACGGGTTCGTCAGGGAAGATCTTAAGAGAAGGACTACCTATACACTACGTGGCTCGGCGACGATCCAGAAGACTTAAAGGCGCCTTATCAATAACGAGAGAGCACACATTACGCGGTGGTAAGATGCTTTGGATCCCTCACAACCTTCAATAATATCAGCTACATTGCCCTACTGCGTGCTTAAGCCCAGCGCTCTCTCAACAAACCTTCTGCTCCGTACTATCGGGCGTGCCTCGTCTGCCCAAGTCGATACTATCGGCAAGCGAGAGACGCTGCAAGAGCAACCCGACAGACTGTTTTTGGCAGCGCTCCTCTTCCGCCTTGGCTTTCCCACGCACGTTTCCTAACAATGATGCGGCTGTCGTCTTCACGCTGATCTATTGGCGGAGACTACTGGATCCCAGCAAGCTATCACACTCGTTTACCGAAGGCCTCCAACATAGATTATGTCGAGCTCTCTTCAACAATCGCCACCAAGCAATAACCTCGCCTTCAGATTCTATTGCACTCTGATATCTCTCCAACACACCGGCTCATGCGGACTTCAGAGAAGGCATCGGTAGAGGAAAGAGGTTATTCGACTGATGCGGACACACTTAAAAAGCATGGTGACTCGGGACTTCCGTTGCCGGCCAGCACCGAAGACGATGGCAAAGCGAAGCAGGGCGGGCGCGCACTGATAAGAGATATAAGAGCTTGCCGATAAAACAAGTGAGTGGATAGTACACTACGGACGTAGTCAGGTGCCGGCCTTCAGAAGTCTCTGTGAGCGTGCGCATTTTGGTCACACTGGATCCCTTTCACTCGTCGGGAAGACTTGCAAGTGTACCTGTTTCGCTGAACGAGGTTCCTGTGCTCCGATACAGGAGATTCATTGCCTTCTCTCTGCTCTTGGTGTCGTGGCAGACGTTATTCCTTTTTAGGATCGAGGCCAGTTTCCGACCTGATGATGGTGTACAGCGTCGCCGAATTCAGCTTCGGACACGTGTTGCAATAAAACTGCCAGCTTTTTTGGAGCGGCCAAAGACAGACGCGTGGTCGACGGGCATGCTTAACAAAGGGCTTCCGAGTGTGCTTGCGGGTACCACTTGTGATCGTGACGAAAGCTGTGACAAGGCCTGCAGGGAATTTTGTATCGATGCGAAAATCCAGAGATTGGACATCTGGGAGAGGGATCATCGTGGAGTCACTCAGCAACAAGTTACGGTCAAGGACACTCCGGCTGTTGGGGGTTCGTTGAGGCCATGGATAGCCGATAGAAGCTGGCAGGGTCTCTGTTCACGAAGCCTGTACACCTTCTCCAGAATCTCATCGACCTTGATACTCAATCGAAACCAGTCAAAGTCTCGTATATCGTCGCCAGGAACAATACTGGGCAAGTACTATTTCGTTCCCTTTTTGCCACATCGTCTTGAACATTCCTTTATACTCTCTGCTTGAATCCTAGATCTCAGAAGTAGTGCCACAAAGATCCTGTCATGCTCTTAGTCCAGGGATCATTCTTACTTCCTTCATCTCAAATTATCATTACTATTTAACACGATCTCAGCTTTGAGCTTGGCCCGAAAGGCCTGGAGACTCTCGCTTGTACTATGTTTCTGCCGAAAACAAGAAATAGAGTATACGACTGTCCAGTGGAAGCTTTTGTCTCTCCATCAATTGCCAATATACTTGGAACAATTCTATTGTCTGTCTTTCCACTTCTCCCCTTTGCTTGCCATCGCAATCATGCTTCCAAAGACATAGATCATTGTCGAGCACGCAAAGCACAGAAATCATTGCTATGCTGTTTGCTCATAATGTATGTGTCGCGCCATTCCATCCGTGCTCTTTGACTCGGGCAGTTGAGAACCATGAGATGTACGTGCGCCTAGAATCGAATCCTCAGATCTTGACCTGGACACCAATTTCACTAATTCTGGTGTTATAGATTAGGATAAAAGTAAGGTTTCATGCACAGGGTTATCCAGACCTACGTCCCTCCCGCGTGCAACAATGCCATCAGCATTGCGCTACCTGTTGGCGGGAGATACTGCACTTCGTACTTTTCAAGCATGTTAAACAGAACGATCTAATCTAACGAAATTTGCACGAAGGTAGGGTTATCTAGATGGACGTACAGAGGCCAGACCAGAATTCAGGTTCACAATTTACTAAACAAGCGGCTGTATATTGCGATTTATGACAAGGAGTTTGATTACTATTTTGCAAGCAGAACGACGAGACAACCAAACAGACCGATTCATTAGAGAGCTGATTGCCATCTGACAGTGCTGGTTTTCAAAATCAGATATATGCTCTAAATGAGCTTCATTGCAACCGGTTCAATCACGACTATCCTGACGAGCCAAAAAGAAGTTCTTCTCAAACGGAAACAACGTCGGCCGCCTTGCCTCCGGCTCTTCACACGCATGCTGCCACAAAGTCTCGACACGCTCCCTCCCAAAGTCTCCACCAGCGGCGTAAGCAAAGGTAACGACAGCGCGATGGCCGCGTAGCAGCACACCGCCACAATTGAGATATTCAACCAGTAACTCAGACCGTGGACCGCGAGGGTGACACACAGCCAAGAGCTAGGCTCCAGAACACGATGCCGTGGATGAGGTAGATGGTAAACGTATGTGGGGAGAGGAGCTTGAGGGGTTTCAGGGAGAAGAATTTTTGAAATGCAGGGCTCAGTTCAAGGGCAGCTTGGAGTCACGTGGCGAAAGCAACGCCGTCCAGTCGAGGGATGTAGTATGGCGGGTACCGCGCAAGGCCGGCTTGTGAGATTGACAAGCCACTCGAAGAGTCGGGATGGATACGCACTCGAACGTTGGGTAGTTGATGCCTGTCAGCTGGGTAACAAGGTCGATGCTTAGTCCTGCTGGAGCCAGCACAATACAAGATGTGAGCAGAGGGTAGTGGATCAGCGGGCGCGCGTGCACGTATGTGCGCCACCGATACGTCACATCCAAGTCTACGAGCACGATCGCGATGTAGAAGTACGATCCAAAGAGAGAGCGTACTAGTGGTTGGTAATACAGAAGACGTCAGACCCAAATCATTTTCAGAGTGTTCGAATCTCACGGGTGACGATAACGGCGAGCGGAGCCGCGCAAGACCCTTGCAGCTGAATGGGGATGGTCCACAAGACCCCGCTACAGAAATTGTTGGTGATCCGGGGAACTACATTTGGGATCAAAAACGCCAGCTCCAAGATCTCGGTCGGGAACTTCCCCAAATCGGTGAGTTTGACCGCGAAAGGCCAAGTCGACCAGGTGATGGAGGGCAGGTACTTCAGCCATTTGACTGCTCTGGTGTCGACGAAGAAATACTCCAACAGCACTACAGCTGTGATTGGGACTATGAGGCGAAAGGTCCTTCGTACCTACATGTCGGCAACTGAAAGAAGGTCGCCGGTACACAGGTAGTCAGATATGAGGAAGCGGTTTGAAGTCATCAGCAAATGGCCCAATCCAGATGAGGTTGAGCAGAGAGCTGGTGATTGTTCTTCTCGCGACGGTTTCGCGACGGTTTCGCTACGGTAATGCGTGAAGGCTTCGGGGTTCACGATACCAGAGACAAAGGTCAAGTGAAGTGAATGACGGTGACGAAGAGAGCAGAAAACGTAAACAAGCCAGCAAGATACTCTATATGCTGTTGGCCTTTGGGCAAGCTTCACAAAGCTTCAAGCGACATCGTCTGGTCAGGCTTGTCTTCTATAGACTGTTGAAAAACCACTGGCCCATTTGTCTGGACGGCATTGCCAAGCTGTGCACTGAGCCTGCTACTGAGCCTGAAACCTAGGGATCTCGGTAGCCGCTCGTCTTCGATCACTTCGCTTACGGCATCATCTGCAAGCTCTCTCACAGAGATAATGGCATTGCTTTGTCGCCACACGTAGCTGTTTGCAGGTTCTCATACAGAGATTGTCGCATTACTTTCTCGCCAGCTGTAGCCTTCAGAAATTGACGTGTCTGCATTCTGGGTCGAGGATAGTCTAGTTGGCGAGCGATTGGCGAGCGGAGCTTTAGACCATCTCCACTGCTGTAAGTCCTATTGTGCAAGATCTTGCTGTCAGATCCCGTGAGATGCTTGCCACCAGCCTTACCATCGTCATAACGTGGTTCCTCGGGCTCTGTGTGTTTCTCGGATATCAAGTCACTACCTTCATGGTTGAGCGACGAACACTGGCTCGCTCTTGGTGTCGTTCGATTAATAATAGTCAATCTGCGCTTCTTGACTGAGATTGAACTTCTCCTGCGCTCGCTTCCAGATAGGGCCCACGAGTACAGAAGTAGTCATAGTTATGCAACACACCGCGATCCATATAGAGATCCATAATTTAGATCTAGCCTTTGGCGTTTGTTTCCATCCTAATTTTGCCGCCGCCTAGAGGTAGAATGACAAAGCGCGAAGCGTTGTGTCATCCGCCGAGCAGGCTTTCGAAATCTCGCACAGCTCGTCGAGCGTTAGGTAATTATTCTCGGTCATAGCTGACGAAATTGAAAAACATTCGTACCCATCCAACGTGTGCCGAAGTAGGCTGCCCTGGGGGACCCTGGAAGGGCTAGGTATTCCCATTAGACCAATGGCGTATAAACAGCGGCGAAGGCGTAGTGGATAGCCCTCCCTTTTCGTCTCTGGAGATCGTCCGTGCTACATAACCGCCGATGTAGAACTTGATATATTCAATCCAACATTAGTACATAATAGTAAACTTCTCCAAGTCAGCGAGCTTTTGACTCTGATCCACCCGAACCATTCAATATCCCTGGAAAGAACCCTCTAAAAGCTAGTTAGAAAAATTCACGGCACGCCTGTACCAGATGCCAGCACTCCTACTCTCAATCTCTCACCCTCCCACAGAGAGACTCAGTAACTCCCACATGCAAAGCTGTTTCAGGAGATCTTAACGCCGTACCAAACGTTACCGCGCACAAAATTTACGGGATACCGCTAACTCTCATACCCGGCCTCGAAGCGCATCGGGATGGGTGGCAAGCCTAACGTCAATATAAGTGCGAATCGCTATCTCGCTGCAATTCCTGGACAGTGCTTTAGGGTTTGGGATGGACTTCTTATAGAAGGTTGTGCTCCACTGTCAGAAAAGCGAAAATAAGCCACCAAGGCTTGATGGGAAGTCTAAACGCCAGAACTTCGATCGATATTCGTCATCTCAGAGTTTCTTATGGCCGATGGTGAGACATTGAAGATGCTGTCCTCCCAAAAGAATGTGGATGTATTTTCTCGATTGCTTGAGCCCAAATTTCTCCCAGGCTACGCAAGTGTACTCCCAGTGCGATGGAGATGGAAGTCGAAGAAGTCTCATTGTACAGTTCCCGAGATCATGACCGAGCCATATGGTCGTAATCAAAATTGCCTTCTCGGGCTCCGCGATCTATTGACAGTCGAGCACTTCCTCTGGACAATCCTCTCAACTCTCATCCCCACCAACATCATCAACAGCGCCCATAACGACGACCTCATATATGAGCTCATCCTGCGCCAGACACTTTCGGTGCTGTTCTGGAACAAGTCGCTTATCCACTCCTCGCTCGTCTTGCTTCCCACGCGTTCGATCTGCATCCCCTTTCTCCAGAACCCAAGCTCAGCAGCCTCAGCGAGCTGCGTGTTCCGTCGGAGTATTCGTCTGTGATTCCCCATTGCCATGGCTCTTGCCATTGTCAAGATCCTTTCTTCCACGATTGGCATGCGCATATAGCCTACTTTGTTTTGAAGACGGGCAATGCCAGTATTGCGACACCTTACTGCCTCCCGACTGCTCTCTCCTATCTCAATGGCGTTTTTAATCTATTTTGGACAACGTCCAAGTTCGAGCAGCAGGCCGGCAATACCGCTGTCCCTTCACAGACGATATGGATTGTCGCCTTGATATACTCCCGGAGCTATACCGTGTTGATAACCATGGTGATTTTGCCCTATACGCGGGCGGCGTGGCGGGTCAAGGCTTATCTCTGCTTTATCTTCACGGACGGCGTGGTGGGTACAGAGTTGGGCTTGATATTCCATCACGGGGCTGCTTCTAGCTGACGTAATAATGAAAACAGAGTATCAAGAGAAAGCAGAACAGGGAATCAGTATCTGGAAGACTTCGAAGAGATGCCCCGTTTGAATACCTTGTGGGATTCTCGTGGCGGCGGAATTGGTGTGGCAGTATCTCTGGACGGATTGGAGCCCATAATATCATAGCGGCGGCCTGTATTATATTAGCGATATCGATATTCGAAATAATCTGACTGAACTACAGCCAAGGAGCGATAACTATCTTCTGCTTGTAGACTTCTTCTATCTGCGAGAGAGATTTGCACCTCTGCGGAGACTTTTCAGGAACTTTTGTTCGTGTATCTTGGGAGACAATCGTTAAGTAGGTCTTCAATCCAATGTTTTCTGGACACGATCTCCAAATGGAGACATTGTTGTCAAGATCACCCTCCCTGCTAATTTTTATTCTTGAATAGACATCTTTCTCGTACAGAACATCATCGTATACACAGTCGATATCAAGCTTTATATGCGACTTGCGAAGAAAGACCGCTTGCCAGTAGCAGTCGCGAGATCAGTCTGCCTCATCATCTGTACAGCAGTCACCATGCTAGTCGCCGAAATCTTCTACCGATACATCGACTATCCTTCGAAAGTTTCGTCTCACATTATGTTTAACTGGATACGTCGATAAAACCAGCAAGTATAAAATCCAACAGGAAATTAAGAAACAATGAACCAAGAACGATCAAAGCTGGTACTCAGCGAGATATACCTTCGTTACAAATTCTACAATAAGTTGAACACGTTGGATCAGAATCCTCATATTGCGCAGTGGGTGTTTGTATTCGAAGTGTGTTGGAACCTAGAGTAATCATGGTTAATCAGAATCTTCAATCTTACAAAGCTTCCTAGCTAGCCCACAAGGCTAGCAATCACGAGTGCTGTAATAGTTTGCCACCTCAATCCCATGTGTTCCTTTCCTTTCTCGCAAGCTTCTTATTGGGTGCTTATACTAATCAAGATTTGACAACATTTTGCTTCTATAGTAATAAAGTCTTCTTGATAAATTAATCTATTAACAAATCATTTCGTCAATATTTTGTTATTAATTGTTCTTAAAGAGCAACAAACCCTAGAAAATAAACAATCTACTAACGAGTCGAATAGACGCAAAGACAACACTATATATATTGTTAATTAAGTAAGCTCTATATTTTTCTTGTCTTAGTGCTTTAGATTCCAATTATTGTTTAAAAAACAAGTTTTTTCTCTCGAAATCTAATTTAAAAAGTAGTTATACTTTTGTTTTTAATTTTCGCGATTGCAATTTAGAGTCTTTTTGACAATTTTTAACAATAATCTTGATTTTTTATATAAAATCGACAAATAATAGTGTGATCGTTAAGTTAAATCGAACACTTTTTTCTTAATTTAACTTATTCTCTTAAGTTTTGTAGAATTAGATTAGAATTAAGATGCGAACTCGATTTTAAAGTCAAGTTTCGTCAAGTTAATGTCAAGAACTTAAGTTAACTTCGTCGCATTAACATTCGTTTATCTTATTTTATCTTATTTTATTTTATTTATGCGTTAATTTAATTAAGCTAGCGTAGAATTTATGTTAACTTAATTAGATTAACGCATAATTTACGTTAACTATATATAATTAGCGCGTTACGTAACGTTACGTAATTAAATAAGTTAAGTTAAACATTTAATGCGAATTCTTCGTTTATCTTATCTTGTTAAACTAGAAAATTTGTTTAATCTTAGAATTAAAATTAAACGAATTAACTCGATTAAGTTAAAACTCGACTTAATAATCACATTAACAAATAATATATTATAGTCTTTTATTTTTTAGTTTATATATATAATGCAAAAGTTAAAATAACTTTAAAAATATTTGTTTAAACTTTTATTATAAATAGAGTTTATTATATATATTAAATATAAATAGAAATAATAAATTGTATAAAAATATTAGATAACAATATTTATAATTTGTATTTTATATTTTGTTTATAAAAAAAACAAAATTTTAAACTTGTTATTTTTTTACTTTTTTTTCTATAATTCTTTTATATTATTTATTATTATTTTTATATTTTAATTATATTAAGTTTCTTGTTACTAAATATTATATTATTAAATGTAATTTTTAGAATTTTTCTTTTATTTATTATTTATTTATATTATATTTAAATTTAAATTTTACTTTATATTTTAAAATATATTGCTATTTAATTTCTTTATTATATTAAATATAACAAATATCTTTATTTAATTTAATATTATTTAATTTATTTAAATATATATAATTGCTTATATTTGTATTAAAGTTAACTAAATTAAATTTAAATATCTTTAAAAATAATATATTAATTATATATTTAATTACTTTAAAATTTTAACAATTAAGTTTAAATCTATAGAAACAATTTTATTTTATAAATATCTTAAGATATTTAATTTAATTCTTTAGATATTAATATATTTATTAGCAAAAAATATTTTTGCTTTAGCTATAATTAATAATATTTAAATTAATAATATCTTAAAACTATTTATTATTATAATAATAATATTAAATATTATTTTCTTTTTAGTTGTAAACTTTTTTTAATAGATTTAAAAATATATAATAAAATTGTAAATATATAATTTTAGTTTTTTGTATTTTTGTTATATATTTTATATTTTTTTTAAAAATATTTCTTTAATTGATTAATATATATAGATTTAATAATAATTATATTAAGTTTAACAATTTTATAGATATATTATTGTTAAGTTTTAATACTTATTTTATTTTTTTTATTTTTTAATAAATTTTAAACTCTTTTATTAATAGTAAAAAGAATAAAATATAATTTGTATTTTCTTAATTAAGATTTAATTTTTTAAGAAATAAATTATTTTTGTTAAAATATATTTGTAAATAACTAATATTTATAATATATTAAATAAAAAGAACAAATCTTTTATATTATTATTTTTATTAATTATTTTTAATAATTAGTATAAAATATATTTAAACTTCTATAAATATAATATTTTTTAATTTATTATTTTTAATTTAACTTTAAAGATATAATAATTATTAATTTTATTAATTAATATAAATTTACAACTACTATATTTGTTTCTATATACTAGTAAAAATATAAATATTATAAGAGATTACTATAAAGTTTAAGATTTTTATAATATATATTAATTGTAAAACTAGTTTTATAGATTCTATATTTTATTATATTAAAATCGAAAATATTAAACTTATTATTACTTAAATTATATACAATAACTTTATTTTTAATATTAACTTAAAGAATTTGTTTTTAATTATATAAATAAAATATTATAATATTATTGCAAAATAGAAAACTTTTATAAATATAATATTCTTAGATTAAATTTATATATTTATTAAATATATAAATAAAATAAATTTGTTAAAAATTTAATAAAAGTATATTATTCTTTATAAATAAAAAAAGATATTAATTAATAATTATACAATTATAAATAATATTAAAGAAATATTAACTAATAATTATAAAGCAATAAATAGTTTTAAAGAAATATTAATTAATAATTGTACAACAATAAATAGTAATAAAAAACAATAATTAATAGTTATATATTAATAAATAATTATAAAGAAGATTTTAAATTAAAATATTGTAGTTTTAATAATAATAAAAAAGACTTTAAATTAAAATATTATTACTTTAATAATATTAAAGAAAATTCTAAATTTAAATATTGTTACTTTAATAATAATAGAGAAAACTTTAAATTTAAATATTATAACTTTAATAACAATAAAGAAGATTCTAGATCTAAATATTATAATTTTAATAATATTAAAGAAAACTTTAAATTAAAATATTGTAGTTTAAGATAATAAATTAAAAATATATTAAAGTAAAGATTTTAATCTTTATATTTAAAGAACTAGCTAAATAGAATAGAAATTATAAACAATATTTCTATAAAAATATTATATAATTTAATATTTAATAAAACAAGTTTATTTAAACTTTAAATCTTTAAGTATTATAATAAATAAGTTTTTTCTTAATTAATTAAAAATATACAAATTAATTATATTTATTTTTAAGTATATTAATATAGTTTATCTTTTCTATTTTTTTAGTAATATTATAAATTAATATTGTTATACTTAATTTGTTTTTAGTTCTTTTATTTATTAAATTAATAAATTTTTACTTTTACTTTTATTAGTATTTTTAAAATTAATTTAAGAAAATATATTATAATATAATCTTTATTTAACTAATAATTATTTTTAAATTTATTTTATTTTAAAGATATATTTAGTAGTTTGTATTTATACAATATCTAGTTTTATTAAATTTAATTATTTTTAAGTTTAATATATTAATTATACTTTTAAGTTATTTTTTAACTCTAATATTTAAATTAAAATTTATAAGAACAATTTTATTTAATAGATATTTTAAAATATTTAGCTTAACTCTTTAGATACTAGAAGATTTATTAATAAAAAAATAATTTTGTTTTAGTTATAATTAATATTACTTAAGTTAATTATAATTTAAAATTATTAAGTATTATAATAATAATATTAAGAGTTACTTTCTTTACAAATATAAATATAATTTTTATTATTTCGAAAATATATAATAGATAAATACTTTTAGAATTTTGTACTTTTGTTATATAATTTATATTTTCTTTAAAATTATCTTTTCGAATAAATAATATATATAACAACAACAATAGTATAAACAAACTTAATAGCTTCTAATATTTATTGTTTTTAATATTTAATATTATATTTTCTTTTTTACTTTTTAATATTTTCGAGCTTTTTTATTAACTAGTAGAAAAATTAATCGAAATTTATATTTTCTTAGTAAATTAATTATTTAATTCGATTTTTTTCTAAATCTAGAAATCGAATCAAATTTCTAATTATATTAAACTATATTTTAGTCTAATATAATTAGTATTTGTATAATATTTGTATCGAAAATCGAATTTATATAAAATTTAATTTTTAATAATTAATTTATTTCTTAGATAAGATTTAAGTTATTAAATTTAACTATTTTTTAAACTAAAATATTGTAAAAAACAATTAATATTTATAAGATATTAAACTTAAAAAATAAATTAAATATCTCTTTTTATTTATTATTGTTTTTTAATAATAAATATTATAAATTTTCGATTTTTAACAAAACAAATATTCTTTTATTTGTTTCTATTAAATTAATTAAAGTTGCAAAATAGTTATTAAATATATTAAATTATATATATATATATATTACTATTAAATAAATATATATATTACTAGAGATTAATATTAAATATAATATATTTTAATTACAATATTAATATAATTTAACTTATCTTCTATTATATTTATATTAAAAATAATAAGCTTAAATTTATATAAATTAAATTTAAAAAATTTACTTTTAATTATAGTTTAAATAACTTTCTTTTAATTGTATAAATATAATATTACAACTTTTTATTAATTATTATTAATTACTTTTTTGCTATAAAACAAAAAAAAATTTATTAATATTATATTCTTAAACTAAATAAAAATATTTATAAAATATAATAATAATATATTTTTTGCAAAGATTTAACAAAAGTATATTAACTTCTATAATAATAAAGTTTATAATTAGAAATTATATTTCGAAGAATATAAATAAAGAATTTGTAATTAAAATTGTATTTTAATAAATATAAGTAAAAAAAATGTAATTAAAGATTGTACTTTAATAAATATAAATAAAAATTTAAATAAATATAATAAAAAGTGTAACAAATTTTAGTTTAATTGTTAAACTTAATTTTGCGAAAAAATTGCTAAGTAATTAAGTTTAAGAAGCTTAACTTTAAAAAATCTTAAATTTTAAAAAATTTATAACTTTCTTGTATTTTATATGTATTTTATTAAAATTACATTATTTTATAGAAAATTTAACGTACTTTTATACAAAAAAGAATTAATTAATTTAAATTAATCTACGTAGCGTAATTAATTAATTTAACTTCGAATTAAATAAAGAAATTTGTTCGAATTCTTAGATTAAATAAAAAAAAAATTCAATTTAATTCAACAATTATACTAATAAATACAATAGAAAATATAATAAATATAATAAAGAATTTAATAAATACAATAAATATTAAAATAAATACAATAAATATTAAAATAAATTTAATAATAATTCGAATAAATTTAATAAAAATCTAAATAAATACAATAAAAACATTAATTAAAATATTAAAATATTTAACAATATATTAAAGATTTAATAATTATTGCAATTTAATAACAATTTTTTTTTTACTTTTATAACTTTTTTTATTTTTTTTTAAGATTTAATTTTTTGTATATACTTTTATAACTAGAATATTTTTTAGATATAAATTGTATTTCGACTTTTTAATAATATAATAAATATTAATCTCTTAGATACTTTAATTCAAATTAATATATAATTATTATTTAATAAAAAAACTTTTTTATAACTATTTTATAGAACTTATTATAACAAAGATTGCTAAATAATTAATAAATTGTTTTTCTACTATTGTTAATTATATTAAAGCAAATAACTTTTATTAAGTTGCAATATATAAATAACTTTATTATTAATTTAGTATTTATTATTTTCTTTTTGTTAATTTTAGAGATATTATAATATTAAATTATTAGTATAATTGTTATATAGAATTTCAATTTAATTAAATTAATTTGTTTAATTCTAATTCTAGAATTAAACAAATTTTCTAGCTTAATAGAATAGAATAAATAAAGAATATCTATTAAGTATTTAACTTAATTTATTCAATTATATAATATTACGTAATGCGCTAATTATATATAATTAGCATAAATTTTACGCTAATTTAATCGAATTAATATATAGATAAAATAAGATAAAATAAAATAAGATAAACAAATACTAATACAACAAAATTAACTTGAATTCTTAGTATTAATTTAATAAAATTTAATTCTAAAATCGAATTTGCGTTTTAATTCTAATTTAATTGTATAAAACTTAAGAAAGTAAATTAAATTAAGAAAAAAATATTCGATTTAACTTAATAATTATACTATAGATTATATTGTTTTTGTTAATATTGTTATAGTTATTGCTTTTAATAATAATAATAAATACTTTTTAATTTAATTTATTGCAAATTTTTATCTTTATTTTTTTATAAATACTATTATAAATTAAATAAATCTATAATAGTTATTATTAATTGTTAATAAAATTCTTAATATTAAAATAATAAATAAATATTTAAAAAATATAAATCTTTTTAAGATTATATAATCTAAAAAAAATTATTATTAAGTTAAATACAATTTTTAAGCTTAATATTATATAAAAGATAAATATTATATAGTTTCTTTAACTATTTTTAATAAAAAACAAAACTATTCTTAATTAAATTATATAGAAATTGTATTATACTAAAATTGTCGAAGATCTTAGATAAATCTTAAAACTTTAAAAACTTAGAATTTTGTATTAATTAAAAGTATAAATTACTATTAAATTTTATTTAATAGAGAATATTTATATAGTTTGTTTAATAGCTTTGTAATATTGTTATTAATAATAATAATATTTTTAATAAAGAAAATTAATATAAAAAGAAAATTTAAGATTAACAATATTATTATAAAAATATTATTGTAAATATTATATATTTATTAGCTTTTTAATAAAATAAGTTAATTAATAAGTTTTTTTTTTAAGTATTTCTTTTATTTTTAAATTAATAACTTTCTTTATCTTAATTTTACTTATAATTAAAATATAAAAATATTTACTAGTTTTAACTTTTTTTTGCATTTTATCTTTATAAGACTCTAAATTAATAAGATTTATATATAAGTTAATACAAGATATATTTGTTAATAAATTTTTCGATTTTTTCTTTTTAATATTGTTAAATATTCTTATAGATTTTTTTTATTTATTTCTTTTTTTATATAGTAAAAAAGAAAAATATATAGATTATTCTATTATTATTACAAATATTACAAACTATATAATAATTACTATAATAAATATAATTAATATTAAATTAAAATAGCAAAATATCGAATATTATTTTATAGCAATATTATTATTAATATTAAATTAATATTATTGTATCTTAATTGTATCGAACTTTCTTATTAATAAATAAATATATATTTAGTACTTTTTATTTACTTTTTCTATAATTCTAATTTGTTAATTTATATTTATAAAATTAAATTCTATTTAATAATATAAAAAAAAGAATTCTAGAGAAAAGCAAAATAACAAATTTCAAAAAACGTATTATTTATATAGCAAATCGAATTATTTTATAAGAGATTATTAATTATAAAACTTAATAAATTGTTAATAAATTAATATTATGTTAAGAGAAATATTTAATAGTTAAAACAATATTAGAGAGCAAATTAATATAAAAACAAATATTGTTAAGACTAAATCGAATAACAATTATTATTTAATAGAAAATTTAAATTAGTTATAGAAAATTCTAGATAGAATATTATTACACAAAATATTTGTATTTATATAAAAAATTAATTAAGTATTTTAGAAAATTATTAAATCTTATAATTTAGTTATTAATTTAAATAAAAAGTATAATTAAAAAAACTTTTACAAATATATAGAAAACATTATAGATTATCTCGAGACTTTAGTTAGTTTATCGAAGATTATAAACAAATATAAAAAGAAACTAAAAAAAAATATTATTATAGAAAAAAATATATTTGTTATTATTATTATAGAATAACTAAATTTTACAATATATATAAATTTTAGTTAAATAGTTTGTTACAACAATTTATACTAAACTTATCTAGAAGAAAAGAACAAAATTAATTAATTCTTTAGAAAGTTAAAATTAGCAATTTAGCAATAGAAAAAAGCTTAATATAAATAAATATTTAAAGTAGAAGTTACAACACAAAAATAAAGAAAAGTTTAAATTTTTTAACAAAAAATATATTTAAGAAATATAATATATTAGTTTAATAATAGCAATTAAACTTAACAATATATATATAATATTTTATTATATTAATTAAGATTAATAGTTGTCGACTTATAGTAATAGTTAATTCTAATATAATAGATAATTTTATAGTTAAAACTTTTATAGAAAGAGAAAAATATTTTATTTAAAGAAAATCTAATATTTACAATCTAGTAGATATAGATAAAAATCTATTATTTGCAAAAAATAAAAAAATAGATAAAGAAACAAAATTACTATTAATAGCTATTTTGCAATATTATAAGAAATTAATTTTTAATATAATAAAAATAACTATGTATAATATTGTTTTAGAAATATCTTAATTAAAGCAATACAATTTAGAAATTAAGCAAAATATACAAATATTTAGATTTGCGCAATATAATTATACAATTTATATTTAATATATATATCAACAATATTTAATAAGAAATAAGAAATTTAATCGAAATTTAATTGCAAGTAACAAGTTTGTATTTTTGTAAAAAAACAATCTAATAGAATTTAACTTAATAAATATTTACAAAAATTAATTAAACTATAAAATTAAAATAAATAAAGAAAACTATAAATTTTCTAAGAGTTTTATACTATATAATATAATAAGAGAATTGCTAAAATATATATTACAAATATACAATAATTAAAAATATCTATTTTAGAAAAAGAAAACAATTAAGATTTTATCTAAATATTAACTATAAAATTACAAAATTAAACTTAAATTAAATAAACAATTTATATTTAAATTTATATAAATTTTATTCGAAAAAAGCTAGAAACACTTTGCAAATATCTAATAAAAAATTAAAAAATTAAAATTTATTAAAAAAATTTAATTATAGATAGAATGTTCGATTTTCTTTGTATTTAAGAAAAATAAATTTTTTTATCTATATATTAATTATTAGAAGCTAAACAATATTATAATAAAAAATTGATATTTATTATTTAATATTAGTAAACTTCAAAATTAATTATTCGAAGTAAAATATTTTATTAAATTAAATTTACAAAAAATATATAATTAAATTAGAATAAAGATAGAGAAAAAATAAAGAATAGTTTTTTGTATAGAATATAAATTATATAAACATATAATAAAATTGTTCAAACTTATAAATATTTCGACAACATATTAGAAAATAATTAATAATATATTATAATAATATTTAAATTAATTTGTTATAATTTACTTAAATATCTTGAAAATATATATAAATTATATTTTTAAAATACTAAAATATCTAAATAAAAAAAATCTACATTTTAAATTAAAGAAATACAAATTTTATTAAAAAGAAATTAATTTTTTTAAATTTATTGTTAAACAATATAGAATATATATAGATTTTAAAAAATTACAAATAGTTAAAAAATTACAAATTATCTATTAATATTAAGAAAATTTAATTCTTTCTAGATTTTATAAATTATAATAAAAAACTTAATGAGAATTATTTTGTTAATATAATATTACTAACAAATTTTACAAAGAAAAAAATATTATAAATATAAGAATCAACAAAAAAAAATTAGAATCTTAAATTAAAATATTTAAAGAAATTAGTATTAAAAATATATAATTTATAATTATTAAATATAATTAAAATTAATATATTAGATTTAGTTATTAATATATATTTTAATTAAAAATATAAAAATATATAGTATCTAATAATATATCTCTCGAGAAAACTTTTATTAATTAAACAAAGTTATAATATTTACAACAAAAAATTATTTATTATTGTAATTTTTCTAAAATTATAGAAAATATATATTAAAAAATTATTAAAACTTATAATTATTACAAATTATAAATTTTTTTTATACTTTATTACTATTAAACAATTTAATAAAAAACAAATATAATAGTTAAAATAACTTAAATAGTATAAATTTAAGATACAATATATATTAGATAAAAATAATAGCAAAACAAGTATATTTAGTAGAAAAAATTATTATATAAATATAAAAAAATTATTTAATTATAATATACATAAAATTTACAAAAACAAATTACTATTAATAAATAAATATAAACTAAATACTATTTTACAAATATTTAGAAATAATAAGAAAAAGTTTTTAGTAAAAAAAAAAACTTTAAATTATTAAATATTTATTAATAAAATCGACAAATATATAAAGAAATATTATAATAAATTATTGCAAAAAAATTCGAAAATAATTAAAAATTTTAGTTTTTATATTAGTATTGTTAGTTTTCTTAAATAAGATAAACTATTAAGATATATATTAAACAATATTTTAATTATTAGTAGAATAAATATAATATATATATAAGTTATAGCAAAATTTAATATTAGAAACTATCTAAATTGTTATAGAATAAAATTATAATAAACTTTATTATTAAGTTATTTAAGTTAACAAATTTAGTAATTAAAAATAAATATAATTTAATAGTAATAATAATTAACAAACTTATTAAATATTTATATATTATTATATACAAAGAGAAGTTTATAGCAAAATAACTAAAATATATTAAATTAAATTAATTTATATAATATTACAATATATTTAAAAAACTAATTAGTAATAGAGACAAACTCTTTATATTTAACTATTAAAAGATATTTCTATTAATATTAGAAATAAAACTTAGAATATCTATTATCTATTATTTAATTATAAATAATTAAATAGAATATATAAATTAAAGTTTAAAACAATATTTAAAATATTATATTAATAATATTTATAATAATTAAATATTACTTTTATCTATAATAAAATTAATATTAAATACAAAGATTTCGAATATTATTAAAATAATTTTATTCTTTATTAATTATAACAAAAAAATCAATCTCTTTAGAAAAGAGTAAAAATATTTGTTAGTTTAGTTAGTTATTAAAAAAGTAACAATATTAAAAAAAAAAAAAACAATATTTTAAAAATATAAAAATAATTAATTAAGTAATAGAATAAAAATAAAAAATAATATCTTAACTATAGAAAAAAATAAAATATATTTTCTTATAAAAAATCTTAAAACAAAAAAATTATATAAAAAATTATATTATATTAAAATTAAATTAAATTATTTTTTGTTAAAAAAACAAAAAAATTAGTTAATTAAAAACTTAATTTACTTAAAAATATTAAAGTATTTTTAGTATTTTATATTTTATTATTAAAATTAGCAAACATAGTTATATTTTTACAAAATATATTTTATTTCTATTTATAGAAAAAATAACAATGTAAAATTAAGAAAATTTTACAAAAAAAAAATTAAAAATATTTTATTAAATAGAAAAAATTTTCTATTTTTAAGAATATATAAGAATTGCTTAAAAATCTAAAGAAATACTTTAATAAATTATAATAACTTTGTTAGCAACAAAATTATTTATAAAAGTTAACAAAATATTAAAGAACAAAAAAATAAACAATAAATAAACAATAATAATATTGAACAAGATTTCGAAAATTTCTTTAATATATTTAATTTTTTTTTTGCTATTTTTAATCTTTAGAATATTTTGCGATTTTATATTATTTATATTTTTTAAATAATAAAATTAATATTTTTTTATTTTATCTTTTGCGCAATTTTTAGATATAATTTTGTTATTTTATTATTAAGTTTTTTAGTTTTTTAAATAGTTTTATTTATTTTTTAATAATTAAAATCAAATTATATTTTCAATTCTTTTAATAATACTTTTTATATTTAAGATATTTTCTATTTATTTAATAAAATATATTAAATAAAATATATTAAATAAAATATAAACTTAATAAGAATATATTATAAGAAAAATATATTTATAGTAATAATTAATAATTAAATTGTAATATTATTTAATAATTAATATAATTAATATAATTAATATAATAAGAAAAAACAAATAATTTCGAAACAAAAACTCTTAAAAAAAGAAAATAGTATTATAAGTTATATATTGCTTTTTACAAGATAATTAAATAAAAAATCTATTAATAAAATTAAAATAATTAAGATAATTTAATTCTTAAATATCTTAAATTTAGAATTAAAATAATTAAAATAATTAAAATTTTAAATCTTTTAAATCTTTTAAATCTTAAATAATAGAAAGATATATAATTTTTAAATATAACTTTCTTATAAATTATATTTAACTTATCTTAAGTTTTTACTTATTATTAATTTAATTTATTAAATTATTTATAAAGATTTATTAAATATAAAATTATTTATAATTACAATTTTTGTAGATTAATCGTTAAATTAAATTTTAATATTAACATTTTAACTTAATCTAAATACTTAATATTAATCTTTTAACTTAACTTAAAATTAACTTGAGTTAACGATTTTTTAATTTAATTCGATCAACTTGTTAAACAATCGAAAATAACGTCAAAATGTCAAGATTTTCTATTTTAAAAAAAATTCGCATTATTTAAATTACTAAAAATAGTTTAAAAATAATAATGCACAAATAATATACAAATGCATTATTTAAATGCATTACTATATAATATTATAAACAAATTAATTAAATTAATTAATTTAATTAAGTTAATTAATGCACTTTTTTAAAAATAATCTAAATTTTTCGAGTTTTAGCAAATTGAGTTAAGTTATACGCTAAGTATTTTATATCTACTCTTTAATTTAATTTAAATACTTAAGTTAAGATTTTTAATTTAAATCGAGTCTTAACAAGTTAAGAATCTAGTTTAAACTTAATAATTTAACTTGAGGCGATTAGTCTAAATTTTTGTTATTAAATAATTAATTATATTATCTAAAAATATCTACAAATCTTTTCGATAATATAATTTTTTCTAATATTTTTTATAAAAGTATTAGCGTAATATTTTATTATATTATATTTAAGATATTTATCTTTTAGATTAAAACTTTTTCTTTAATAATAGAATTTTAATTAAAACTATATTTTATTTTATATTTCGTCGAAAACAAGTTTAGAAATTTAATTGTATAACTTTTATAACTAAAGAAAACAAAACTCTAGATAATATAAAATTGCTAGAATAAAAAAATTTAAATATATAATAATTATTTTAAAAGTTAAGTAAATATTGTATTAATAATAAACTTTGCAAATATTAATTACAATTTCGAAGATTTATATATAAAAATATATTAAATAAGTTTAATAATCTTTTATATCTAAACTTTAATAAATAGAATAAAATTTTTAAGAATAATATTTATATTATGCTAATAATTTTGTAAAAGATATTAAAGAAAATTATATTATTAAAGAATTTTATAAATATTTTTAAATAATATAAACAATTATTTAATAATAAGAATTGTAATTATAATAATTATAATAATAAATAAAAACTTAAGATAAATTAAATACAATTTATAAGAAAGTTATATTTCTAATTTTTATATATAAAGAAAATATAAATTGCTTATTTTGTAAATATAATAAATATAATAAATATATTAAATATTATATTTAAAATATTTGTTTCTCGAATATATTAAATATAATAATAGATTTGTTTGTAATATATAGAATTTAAATTACTAATATAATTTAAATAAGCTTATAATATTATCTTTTTTTTTCAGAGTTTTTATTTCGAAAATTTAATATTTCTTTATAATATCTTTTAGAAAGATTAATATTAAGAATTTTTCTTCTTATAAGAAAGATTTTCTTAATATTTTAGATTTTATATATTTAGCAATATATTCTTATTGTAATTGTGCAATATCTAATAAGATTTATTATATAAACAATAATTTTAAGAAATATATAAAATATATATAATTAAGTTGTAATTATAATTTAACAATTTTGTTTATTTTAATAAAATAAATTTATAAGAAACAATTATATTTAAAGAAAGAAATATATAAAATATGTATTAAGCTAAGTTGTTTAAAAAAATAATTAAATTTTCTAGAAAAAAAAAAGAAATAATTGTAATAAAGTAAAAAAATATTAATAATTTAAAGATAAATAAAAAAAATTTGCTAAATCTATTGCAAAGATTTCTAAACTATTATTTAATATATTATTTAAGCAATTTTTACTTTTAATTAATTAAAATTAAACTATTGTTTTTTTGTCTAATTTTAATAGAATTTTCTTAGAAGATTTCGACAATAATTGAGATTTTTCTTTAACTTCTATATATTTTTCGAGATAAAATATTCTTCTTATTTAATAAGATATTTTTAATTTTTCTATTATAGAATTTTTTTTATCTTATATTATTTCTCTTTTTGTAAATAAAAATAAAATATATTCTATAAAAATATAATTAAATTTGCTAATTTTAACAATAAAATATTAAATATTAAAAATATTTTAATATTTTTAAATGAATTAAGTTGATAATTAATGAATTTTTTTATTTTCTTAATAAAAAACAATTCGACTTTAATATAATTTAATTTCTTGCTTAAGTTTCTTATTTTAAGATTTTTTATAAAAAGATATATTTTATTACTTTTCTTTAGTTAAGATATTATTTTTTATTTTTTGTTCTAATACTTAATCGACTTTTTCTATATTTTTTCTATATTATTATATATCTTTTTTAATATTATTATTCTCTTAATAACTAATTAAGCTAACAAATATATTTATTCTTTTTCGAAAAAATTAAGTTCTTTATTATAGTTAATAAAGAATAAAGTTATTTTAGTAATATTCGAAATTTTTGTATTTAATATTAGTTAAGCTATAGATAGAAGTAATACTTAATTATTATAAATATTGTTTTAAACTTTAGTTTGTTTGCTATATCTAATTATTTATAATTAAATAATAGATAATAAATATTCTAAGTTTTGTTTCTAATATTTATAGAAATATCTTTTAATAGTTAAATATAAAGAGTTTGTCTCTATTACTAATTAAATCTTTAAATATATTATAATATTATATAAGTTAATTTAATACAATATATTTTAATTGTTCTACTATAAACTTCTTCTTACATATAATAATATATAAATATTTAATAAATTTGTTAATTATTATTAGTATTAAATTATATTTATCTTTAGTTGTTAAATTTGTTAATTTAAACAACTTAATAATAAAGTTTATTATAATTTTATCTTATAATAATTTAGATAATTTCTAATATTAAATCTTGCTATAACTTGTATATATATTATATTTGTTCTACTAATAATTAAGATATTGTTTAATAAATATTTTGACAACTTGTTTTATTTGAAAAAACTAATAATATTATTATAAAAATTAAAGAATTTTAATTATTCTTAAATATTTTTGCAATAATTTATTACAATAATTTCTTATATATTTGTCGATTTTATTAATAGATATTTAAAGTTTTTCTTTTTATTAAAATTTTATTGTTTCTAAGTATTTGTAAAGTAATATTTAATTTATATTTATTTATTAATAATAATTTGTTTTTATTAATCTTAAGTATATTATAATTAAACAATTTCTTTATTTTTATATAATTATTCTTTTTTGCTAAATACGTTTGCTTTGTTATTATTTTTATTTAATATATATTATATTTTAAACTTGTATTATTTAAGTTGTTTTAACATTATATTTGTTTTTTGTTAAATTATTTAATAGTAATAAAGTATAAAAAATTCTTATAATCTATAAGAATTATAAATTTTTATAATTTTAGAAAAACTACAATAGTAAATAATTTCTTGTTATAAATATTATAATTTTGTTCAATTAATAAAAGTTTTCTTAAAAGATATATTATTAAATAATATATATTTTTATACTTTTAATTAAAATCTATATTAATAGTTAAATCTAATATATAAATTTTAATTTTATTTAATAATTATAAATTGTATATCTTTAATACTAATTTTTTTAAATATTTTAGCTTAAAATTTAAAAAAAAAAATTCTACTAATTTCTATATTTATAACATTTTTTTCTTTATAAGATTTGTTAATAGTATTATATTAACAAAGTAATTCTTAATATATATTATAAGATATTACAAATTATTTAAAATAGTTTAATATTAATACTTTTAACAACTTTACAAATCTAAAAAGTTTGTTAATTTACTTATATTAAACTAGAATATCAATTATTATAAATTTTATTATTAAGTTAAAGTATAAAAATAAACTTTTAATTTTGCAAAAAATTATTAATTATTTAAAAAAATTAAAATAGAAAATAGAAAATATATTTAAAATTAATTTAAGTTATTTTAAACAAAATATGTATATTAAAATTTTAATTTCTTAAACTAGTTCTAGTTAAAAACAAAATTATAAAAAATTATTTTTGCTTTATTAAATATTTAAATATATTTTTTTAATTTCGATATATTATTAAAATTAATAATTTATATTTTTTTATTATATTTTATAAAATATATATATAATTTTTTAGATTTTAGAAAATAAAATCTACAAATATATTATTAAACTAGTATAATAATATTATTTATATTATTTTAATATTATTATTATAAAGTTGCAAAATACTATATTAATAAATAGTTTAATTAATTTTTAAGAAATTTTTAAAAAATATTTCGAGATTAATTAATTACTAGAGTATTTTAATAATACTTTTAAGAAATTTTTGCAAATATATTATTAAACTAATTATTAATTAATATAGTATTAATAATATCTTATATATTTTAAATATAAATTATATTATATTAATTTTTTTGTTAAAGATATTAATAAAATTATTTAGATAAATTTGTAATTAATAATTTACAAATTCTAACTATAAATTTATATAAATAAAATATTTTTTTTTAAAAAATTGTTAGCAATTCTTTTTTTTTATAGTATTCGATTTGTTTCGAAATAAAATAAGATATTTAGAATTTAATATAGATAAATACAATAAAAAAATAAAAATAAAAAATAAAAAATCGAAAATATTAATTTTAAATAATATAGAAAGATTAAAGTTATTAATTACTTAAATATTATAAAATATAATATTTTAAATCTATTTAAAAAGTTTCTATTATATAAATTAATTAATATTATTGCTAATATTAAATAGTATTGTTCGAGCAATTAAGATTTAATATATAAATTAAGATTTATTTTATCTTAAAAATAACATTAATTTAATAATAAAGTTTAAAACAATTTAGATTTATAATTTTAAATTACTATATATTATCTTTTGCAATAATAAGAAAAATATTAATTAAAAAATTTAATTTAATATTAATATTAATATTAAGAGTAATAATAATAGATTTAAGAATAATATTATTTAATAAATAGTTTAATTTTTCTTTTTACTATTATAAATTTAATGTAATTTTTAAAAATTAATAATATTATAATAATCAAATTATTTTTATTTTATCTTTTATCTTTTAATATTATTAAAGATTAAATATATTTTATTTAATAACAAAATAAATATAATTAATTTAAAAATATTTTTTCTTTAAGTTTTTTTAATTTTTTTAATTTTGTTTGTATTATTTTAGAAATTTTATATTTTATTATTTATAATTTTTATATTAGAACACTTTTTATATATAACTAGAATTCTATTTTTATAGATTTTTTTGTTTTGTTTAATTAATATAGAATTAAACTAAAATTACTTCAATTTACATAAATTTTATATATTATATTAGTATTTTCAAAAAATAATCTAAAAGAACAATAAAATTTAGTAAAAATATATAGTAAAAATATATAGTTTTTTATATATAGTTTTTTTATTTTTTTATTTTTTTATTTTTTTATTTTTTTATTTTTTTATTTTTTTATTTTTTTATTTTTTTATTTTTTTATTTTTTTATTTTTTTATTTTTTTATTTTTTTATTTTTTTATTTTTAAAACTTGTTGTTAAGATACTTAATAAATAAGAAATTAAATATTCTAAAAATAAAATAAAGATAATAGCTAAATATATTTTTAAATAAATATTTAAGATAGTAAATATTTAATTTTATAATTTAATTTTTAAAATATTTTATATTTTTATATTATATTAGTTTTATTATTTTTAAATACTTAAAATTAATATATTTAATATATTTTAAAATTTTCTTTTTTTGTTTTTAAATATTATATATATTAATTGTATTTTACAATATTATTTTTATTTTTATATTATTTATATTATTTTAATTAAATTTAAAATTAATTTAATTTGATATAATAATTTTAATAATAAAATTACCACAAATATTGTCTTTTATTTTTTTTATTTTTATTGCTTAATATATATATTAAAATATAATAAAAAATAGAAATTTTATAAGAGTTTTCGAATATATTAATTTTGTTTTTAGATATTAGTAATTTTTAATTAAGAAATATTGTTATTAACAATCTTATAAATATTAGAAATATTAGTATTAATATTAAATATCTTGTTTATTATTAAAAATAAAATTGTTAAATTAAAATAAAATAAAATTATATTATTTAACTTTTTAAATATATCTATTATTTGCTTTTTGTTATATTTAATTATATTATTATAATAATTTTTTATTTAATTTCTTGCAATAGAAGAATATTTTTATTTTAAAAATTAAAAATTTGTTATAGTTAATATAAATTTTTAAATCTTTAATTTGCTATTAAAAAAAATTATTTTAGAAATAAAATATAGATTAATTACTATTTCGAAAAAGAATTGTTTAAGATTTTTGAATTAATTTTAATTTTTCTCTAAGAATATAATATATATATTAATTTCGAATTAATTAATAAATATTTTAAAAAGATAACAATTTTTAAAACTATTAGTAAATCGAATTATTTTTAGAGTTTTGCTATCTAAAATAATTATTAATTTAAGATATAAAAGAAGAATATATAACTTAAAATATTTTAAACAAAAATTTGTTTTATTATATATAAAATATAATTAACTATTAATTCGATATTTAATCTTAACTTTAAAATTAAATTAAATTGTTAAGAAATTAAATAAAATTAAATTACTTAAAGAAGTTAACTTATTATTATAGTAAGTTTAGCTTAGTCGAAAAAAAATTCAAGAAATTAAATCTTAATATTTGTATATAATATTTTTAATTTCTTGCAATTAATTTATATAAAATATATTTTATTAATTATTATAATTGCTAAACAATATTAGAAATTTAAACTACTAATAATATTTTGTATAATTTTAAATTAATATATATTTTAAGCAATTAGATTTATCATAATAGTAATAAGTATAAATATTATTATAAGTATAGAAATTAATTGTAATTCTATATTAATTATTTTTAAATTTGTAATTTATATTATATATAAAGTTTGTTCTACAAGTGTAATATTTAATTAAATTAAATTATTGCTTACTAATTAATTTTAAAGATAAAATAATTAAAATTATATTTATATTAGAAATTAATAGATTAAATATATAATATAATAGATAAAATAATTGTTTATCTATTTATTTAGCTATTGAAGACAAATATATAAGCAAATCGATTAATATAGCAATTCTAATATTAACGCTAGATCTAATTAGATAGAACTATTAAGTAAATCTTATATATTATAGCAATTTGTAACAATTGTTTATCTTTTTCGAAAAAAAATTGTATTCTTGTAATTATACTATTAGATAATAAATATAAAATTTAACTTTATATACAAATATACAATAAATCGAAATATAAAATATCTATAATATTAAAGTATCTCTACTATATATATTAAATAAATATATATATATCTATTTTTTACGAAAATATTTGCAATAACAAAAGCGAAAAGAATCGAGAATTATTATTAAAGTTAATTAATATAATAGCAATAAAATATTATTGTTTTAATATAATTTGTATAGCAACAATAATCTATAGAGAAAACAATATAACAATACTATTTAAATATTTTTAAGATTATTTTCGAGATCTTTTCTAACTTAATTTTAGAGATAAATCTAAAACTTATTTTTCTAATATATAATTTTGCAAATAACGTAATTATTAGATCGAATTTTAATTTCATTATATTAATTTGTTCAATTCTAATTCTAGAATTAGACAAATTTTCTAGCTTAATAGAATAAGACAAACAAAGAATATGCGTTAAGTATTTAATTTAATCTACTCAATTATATAATATTATATAATGCGCTAATTATATACAATTAGTATAAATTCTACGCTAGTTAGATTAAATTAACGTATAGATAAGATAAAATAAGATAAGCAAATACTAACGCGACAAAGTTAGCTTAAGTTCTTAATATTAACTTAATAAAACTTAATTCTAGAATCGAATTTGCATCTTAATCTTAACTTAATTCTACAAGATCTAAGAAAGTAGATTAAGTTAAGAAAAAAATATTTAACTTAATCTAACAATTATACTATCTACAAAGCAAAATATTCTATAAATATTTAATTATTATATCTACTATATTAATAAAATTAAAGAAAGCTAAGAAAATATATTAATTTTAATAATTTTAACGCGTTGTTTCTAATTAATTTCTATAGCAAATTTTACTATCTTTGTTGTTTGTTTATCTACTATCTAATTATTTGCTTTTTGTATTATTTTAAAATATAATTTAAGAACAATTAAAATAATAATAAAGATAATATAAAAGTTTATTAACAATATTTTTAATAATATAAATTTAATAAATATCTAGATATAATTAATTTGTATCTATTTGCTATATAGATAGAAGCTAATTTTGTTTAGAGATATCTCTAGAATATTATTGTCTAGAATTATATTTATCTTAATATCTTTAATAATATAGAAACAAACTTCTAAGACAATCTTATTAACTTCTATAATATAAATAGATAGATATATTTGTTTATTAACTATCTTTTTGTTAACAATATTTTGTACAATAATAGATAAAATAATATCTAAACATTTGTATAGATTGTTTTTAGATAGCAAAAATTTGTTTATAAAGCTAATATTTAATTTAATATTTATACAAATAACTATTTATTCTTAATTGTTATTGTTCTAAAAAAGCTTTATCTTAAAGATTGTATATTTATTAGATAATATTTTGATTTTGTAGATATTTAAGATTGTATATTCTATTTAATTAATATATTGTTTGAGTTTCTTGCTTTAACTAGAACAAATATCTATTTAATAACAATTAAATATATAATTGTTAAGTTTCTTATAGTTTTTGAGATAGATAATCTAATAAATATTGCAAGAATATAAGAGTATATTGTGTTAAATAGTATAAATATTATTAAAGATTTTCTTAATAGATATTTAACTATAGAAAACAAATATAGTTTCGTTAAATTGTATATCTATAATAGTATATCTAATATTTGCTAGAAAGAAGTAGTAGATTTTGTTGTTTTTGTTAATAGTATAGATTTTGTAAACGTTCTTTGCTATCGCAATAAAGTAGATAGAGAGTTGCGTATTTATTTAATTAGTAAAAAGCTTCTAATTAGTAGATAGAAACAAATATTAATACAACAAATTTTCCAAATATTCTTAATTATTGTTTTAATATCTATTTTAATATTTGTTGATCTAATATTTTCTAGTTTGCAATAGTAGAAAAGTAAATATTTGTTGCTATAGTAGACAATATTTTGTAGCTTTAATACTTCGCTAAAAAACTATTTTCTTTTTGTTAAATTAATTAAAGATCTAATTAGTAATAAAAACTCTATTAAAGATAATAGTTAAGATTTTATTGTTTTTTCTAATAATATTGTTATAGTACTCGATAATATTCTTTAATATCTTTACAAACTTGTTTAAACTAATATATCTAATAGAATATCTAATATTATATCGAAGATTATTGTCTAGATTCTTCTATACATAAGTAAAAGTTACAAAATTTACAATATTATATAAGTTTTTATAACAAATAATTGTTTAAATATAGTTGTTTGTCAAATATTCTTTTTATATATCTTATATAATATAATATTTTATTTATAATTTGTTAAAAATCTTAAAGATAAATGTTCTATATTTAACAATTAAAGTTATATAGAAGTTATTAAATTAACTATTAAGATATTGTTATAAATATTTTAACTAATTAGTATATTAAATTATTGTTAATTTGCATAGACAAAGATACAACTATTTGTTTATCTCTTTTGTAATTGTTATATATTTAATTTGTTATATAAATATATAGATATTACAATAAAAAATATTTTTTCCGAATAATATAGTTGTTAAATTAAATAGTATAATTGTTAAATTAGATCTTAATTCGATCGAATTAATTTACTTAATTTTAATTCTAAAATTAGACAAATTTCTTAGCTTAACAAAGTAAAACAAATAAAGAATATATATCAAGTATTTAATTCGATTTATTCGATTATATAATATTACGTAATGCACTAATTATATACAATTAGTATAAATTCTACGTTAGCTTAATTAAATTAATATAAACTTTACATTAGCTTAATTAAATTAATATATAAATAAGATAAGATAAAATAAAATAAAATAAGATAAGATAAAATAAGATAAAATAAGCAAATATTAACGCAACAAAGTTAACTTAAATTCTTAATATTAGTTTAACGAAATTCGATTCTAAGATTAGTATAATTTGTTAAATTAAATCAAATACTTTTTTCTTAATTTAATCTATTCTCTTAAGTCTTGTAGAATTAAGATAGAATTAAGATACAAACTCGACTTTAAAATCGAATTTTGTCGAATTAATATTAAGAATCTAAGCTAATTTTGTTGCATTAATATTTGTTTATTTTATCTTATTTTATTTTATTTTATTTATATGTTAATTCGATTAAGTTAACGCAAAGTCTATACTAGTTTAATTAAACTAACGTAGAATTTATACTAACTATATATAATTAGTATATTATATAATATTATATAATGTTATATAATCAAATAGATCGAATCAAATACTTAATATATATTCTTTGTTTATTCTACTCTATTAAGCTAAGAAATTTGTTTAATTTTAAAGTTAAAATTAAGCGAGTTAATTAAATTAAATTAAAATTTGATTTGACAATTATATTATTTAGAATCGAATTTGTGTCTTAATTCTAATTTAATTCTATAAAATTTAAGAGAATAGATCAAGTTAAGAAAAAAGTGTTTAATTTAATTTAACAATTATACTAAAATTAAATTAAATACTTTTTTTTTAATTCAATCTATCT
>JAABUZ0100001770.1_pt1 | contig 39127 bp, 6 predicted proteins | sample 5562091 | NCBI WGS metagenome assembly JAABUZ01 (sample SAMN12813069, study PRJNA571459) | rock metagenome | isolation source: Antarctica rocks | place: Antarctica: Victoria Land, Linnaeus Terrace sud | collected 2015-12-21 | reverse complement strand
AAAATTTAATATTGTCTTAAAATCTAAATCTAACGCTACAAAGATATTAAAAACTTTAATTGTATTAAAATAAATTTGCAATTTTTTTTGTTTTTTTGTTTAAAATTATATTATTAAAGCTATATAAGTTTAAGATTTATATTAAAGTTATAGCAAATATCTATTACAAAATAAATTAATAATTAGCTAAACAAAACAAGATTAAAAACCTCAAAGAAAAACAATATTTATATTGTTTGCTTAGTATCTAGTAGACATTACGTATTTTGTAATAAATAAATCTATAAAATTAAACATAAAATTAATAACAAGATTTTTTGCTATAAAGTTTGTTAAATTGTTAGAGATTTTAAACAACGCAAAGATCTAAATTATATTAAAAATTTTGTTGTCGTAATTAAGTTTTTAAATTACAAGATTATTTTTGTTTTTGTTGTTATTAATAACTAGAATTTGAAGCAAATAAATATTGTTACTATTTTTCTCTATAAGAATATTAACAAAGAAATATATATTAAGTTATCTTATAACTTTAAGCAAAACAAAAAGTTTATTAACTTAAAAAGTTCTTTATAAGTTGAAACAATTGTCTTAGATATAATATAATACTCTCGCAATATTTTTAAAAGAGTATTGCTTTTGTTTATTAAAATTTAATCTAAGTATTTTTACTAATAACTCTACTATTATTGCTATCTATATAGACAATCTCTTAATTGTCGACATTAACAAAAAAACTATTAACATTATTAAGAGAACTTTTGTTAATTAATTCAAAATATTTAACTTAAATCTTGTTTAATAATATTTAGAAATCAAAATTAAACACAATTTTGCAATTTGAATTCTCTATTTAAGTTAAAAAGTATATTTGAAAAAAATACTAAAAAATTACAAAATATAAGAGTATAAATTAGTTGCTATTCTTATAAATATATTCAAAATATATATTGTTAATTCGAATTATTATTATATTTATTAATCGATTGTTAATTTTCTTATATACGCAATACTAAATATTCGATTAAATAGTGCTTTTGTTATCTTAATAATAAGTAAATATACTTTTAATTTTATCAACATTTATTAAAAGATTGTTAAACAGATATTTTGTTATCTTCGAAATACTTTTAATCTTTGTTTTACTTTTTGTAAAAGTATTTGTTTTTTGTCAAACTATATTGATATCAACTAAAATAAATTTCAAGATATTTATTATTTTATTTTTAAGTATATCTTTAATCTAGAGAGTGTTATTATTAGTTAATTATCTAAATATTAATTAATTGTTGTTTTGTCTATTTGCGAAATCGAGTATATTAAGCAAATATAAATTGTTAAAAAGATTATTTAACTTTAAACGCTATTTAAGTAGTTGCAACTATCTTATTTATTCTTATTGTTATTGCTTATATCTAGAACTCTTGTTGTTATTAAAAAAAATTCTTTAATAACTTCTACATTGTATCTAGTTGTTATTATTATATATTGAAACAATTAGAGAGCAATAGCGTTTGCTAAAAATCTTGCGCAATATATTTAAACAAAGCATATAAGTATTTAAATTTAGTTTGTTTGCAAAAAGATTGCAAATAATTAAATTAAGCTAAAATATATTTTTATTAAAAAGCAAATAGTTAAAAAGCTAATTAAAGTTTTTTCTCATAATATATTTAAAGCGTTTCGATAAGTTCTTAAATTACGTTCTGGGCTCTCTAAGAAACAAAACGTCGATTGTATATCGATTGTTCTTAAATTGCACATTAGTTAAATTACGATTTTAAATTAAACATCGATTGAAAAATTGTCTTTCGGCTAATAAAAGTTCGTTATACAACGAAGAGTAAATTGATCAATCATTATTCAACAAAAAGAATCGATTAAATAGCGATTAATTAATAAGAAGAGTTAGTTAAACAACAATTGATCAACAAGAAGAGTTGATTAAAAGACGAATAACAATTGATTAACAAAGAGAGTCGACTAAATAACGATTAAAATTGTTTTTCGACTAATAAAAGTTCGTTATGCAACGAATAATAAATTGATTAACGATTATTCAATAGAGAGAATCGATTAAATAGCGATTGATTAATAAGAAGAATTAATTAAATAACGGTTAATTAATTTACTTTTCGTTAAATAACGATTAATCAATCTAATTCTCGTTAAATAACGATTAATTAACAAGAAGAGTCGATTAAATAACAATTGATTAATTGAAGAGAAATGTTTTTGCGAAAGACTTCGATAAAAACTTGATAAAAGATATCGACAAAAAATATTAACAAAAGACATTAACAAAAGACATCGACGAAAAACATTAATAAAAGAACGTTCTTTAAAACGTTATACAAGACGTGAATGTATAATTCTAAATTATATACATTGTGTTATTATCGCAATTAAAAATATAATGCGAAGCAAATAAAATTATTGTTAAAGTTTTTCGCAAAGAAAAATAAAGCGTCGTAATATATTATATTGTACGAAAAAATTAAAGAAGTTTTTCGCAAAATATTTAGCTATGTATTACATAATGTTATGTATTTTGTGTAGATAATTATTATATATATGCATTTTTGTTATTATTGATTTTTGTTATCTATTATATTGTTATTAGTCAAGAAGACATTCAAGTCTAGATTAAAATTTATAGAGATTTTTTTCTTGCTTCGAGTTTAATATAATGTTGTACGCTTTAAATATTAATTTACGTTTTAATTGCGAAAATTATTTTTGTTATGCAAATTATTGTAGACATTAAGCAAATAATATTTTGTATACTTTATAAAAACAAAATTCTTTGATAAAGTCTTTGTCAAATTTATTAAACGTTGCAAAATTATCAATTAAATAAAGAAATTTATTAAAGAAGATTAACTAATATTACAATAAAGTGTGTGCAATTTATAGCGAAGAAACTTGCGATTTGTTCGAGTTATATTGTCGAAATTTACAACATATAGCTTAAACGAAAACATCTTTTTTAATTAATTGTATTGAAATTTTTTTAATAATTTGTTTTTAAGCTTCTTGTATATATGCAATTTAAATAGTAAATCAATTTGTTTATTTAAAAGAATTTAAATTCGCGAGAATTTAGTCGTTATTTTTAAAATATTTGGTTTTTATTATTTAAAACTTTTTTTTACATTCTTTCTCGTCTTTAAGTAGAGCGAATTGTTAATTCTAAAATTAAAGAAAATTGCACAAACAAGTTTGTTCTTGTTATTTTTGTCAAAATAAATAAAATAATATTGACGAATTATAATATTAAGTTTGTCGAAGACTTTACTTTTCGAAATAATAATTGTGTCTATTTATATTATTTTGTTTAATAACTTTTCGTTATTTTGACTTTAACTAATATTGTAATTGTCTAACATTAAAGTAAGAATAAAAGTCGTTTAATTGCAAAATAAGTTCTTTGTATTAAATGTAATATTATCGTAAAAGTTATTCGACAATTGAACAATTATTGTAAAAGACTTTTGCGTAATATGTTTTGCGACAATAAACTTTGCGATAATAGACTTTGCGATAACGAGCTTCTTAATAACGAACTTTACGATTTTAGTCTTCATTATAAATTGCTTCGCGTTATTAGTTTTTGCAATAAACTTCGACACATAAGATGTCGCTTTAAGTATCGAGAAACAAAACAATAAAAAAGACTTCGAAATTTGAAAAATTATAGAAGATTTTAATATTAAGTTAAAGTATGTTTTCTAAGATATTTTTGCTTGCGTCTAATTATCTTTATCTTTACTACCATATGTATATTTTATTTTCAAGTTCTTCTTTTTATTATTATTAATTTATTTATAATTTTGCGTAAATCGAAAAATATTTAGCATCAAGAAAATCTTTTTCAAGATTCTATTATTGTTGTTAGCGATTTTCTAAGTATCGTTAATAAAGACTTTAAGTACTTTGAAGATTTTAATTGCTTTAAAGACTTTGAATTTTGCAAAAGATTTCGAAATAATTTTCTTAATTAAAGATTAAGTAAAAGTCTTTTGCGTTGCAATTTGTTCGTTAATAAGATTAGATAAAATTTCGTTATTTAAAGTCTCTCACAATTGTGTATTTTGTTCAATAGTAAATGTCTTAATTTAATTTTATTGTTAGATAATTATTATTACAAAAATAAGTAAATTGTTTAAAATTTGTCTTTTTAAGACTTTATAGCATTATTATTAAAGTTCTTATTTTTATTTCTTTTTTGTTGTTGCTTATAATTTGAAGTTGTTAATGTTAACTTATCTTTTAATAATTTTAGATTAATTGTATTTATTATATAATCAAATGTAATGCTACATCGCTTTAATAACATTTAAAATGATCTTTAAAAAGAGACTTTTCGCGCAATTTTATTTTAACTTAATTAACTATCTTTATTAACGCGAGAGTTGTAACATTTAGCATTATGTTTTATTCAAAATTTAAATAACTTATCTAGCGAACAACATTATAATCGACGATTTTACATTAAAACGATGTAAATAATTTATAAATAAAAGATTAATATTATTATTAACAAAAGTAATCTTATTTCGATCTTGTTTTTTTCAAGGCGTTGACAAAATTATCTTGCACTATTAATATTATAAAAATAAATTATTATATTCGATTTCTTTTTGCTAACATAACAATTTTAAATTATAATTTAATTTACTCGTTTATTAATATCTTAAAAACACTTTGTTGCTTTTATTTCTTTAACTTTGTTGTTAAATTTATTATTTCTCTCTTCTTATTCTTTATTTCTTTCTTTAATTTATCGATCTTTCTTCTTAAATTAGCTTTTTCTTTTTTATTGTTAATGTAAGACAAAATTAAAATAACAAACGCGATATAACAAAAAAGTAAAAAAAGATAAAGTTGCGTTAAGCGAGATGCGTCGACAATATTGTTCGCTTCAATTTAAGTTTTAACGTTAAAAATATTTGATAATTTAATATTATATACAATTAATTGTGTCTCTTTGTAAAAGACTTCGAGATATTTGTGTATACGAAAGTCTTTCTTATTAAAGACTTTTGCAATAAAAGCTTTTTACAATTTATTTTATTAAGTTCGAAACAAGCGCAAGAGATGCAAAAAAGCGTCGAAATTACTTAAAGCTCTTAATAAGAATAAAAGAAATATAAATATAAAATAAGAAAATTGTATTAATAAAAGAAAGACGAACGAACGTAATAAATGCTAATTTTCGACGTTTTAATATATAAAGTTTTAATATTTAAAAAAGATTAAAAGAGCTTAAAAAGAAACGTTTAAATATTATAATTAAAGATTTTAATACAATACAAATGTCGCGTAAATTTGTTGTGTTAATTAAACTTATTATATGTAAAAAACACTTTAAACTATTTATAAATTAAGAGAGTAAACAAATAATACAATAAGACTTTTTAATAACTTTTTATTTAAAATTAATAAATTTACTTGTATTATTTATTGCGATGTTGAGTTTTAACTTATTATCTTTATATTTATTATAATTTCTTTACTTTTAACATTATAATTTTCTTAATTATTTGCATTTCATCTTTCTAATAATAACTTGCTTCAAATTTTAAAAATTGCAAATTACAATTTTTACATATGTTTATTGCGACTATTACAACTTATTAAAGTAAATAAAGTAAATAAAGATCTTTATTATTAAACTAATATAAGAACATTTAAAGTAAATAATTTAAAACTTAAATTTGTTTATTTTAAATCTTAAACATATTAATTTACGTATTAAGTTATTTGTTATAGATTTTTGCAATTGTAGCGAACAAACATTATTAAACACTTCGATACATTTTTGTGTTAAGTAAGTTGATCGCGTTCTAGTCGCGTCTTATTATTCTTATTATTTTTTACTCTAATTTTTTACTCTTTAATATTGAGGAATTTTGTATCGAAAATAACTTAGAACGCTTTGCAAAAGACTTTTTTTTTTATATTAATAAACCTTTATTTTTGTTTATTTATTACTTACATTATTGTGCGAAAATTTTTACTTTTAATTTATAGTAAATATAATAAAAATCTTTTACAAAGTTTGTAATATTAATAGTCTTTTATAGCGCAAGTTTATATCTCACATATTTTTAAGTATCTCTAATATAATTTATTAATTAATTGATATTTGTAATCTAATTATCGCATAAAGTTATCTTAAGAAATTGTGAAAGATTCTAAACTTTGTCAATATTAAGAAAATAAAAATTTATATAATCGCCTTTAACAATTGCTTTCTTTTTTACTTTATAAAGTATGTCGAAAAATAAATTTGATTTACTTAGAAAGAAGTAAACGACAAAAGCACTTCGCGTTAACGTGACGTAAATATTAATTTAATAAAAACTCGTCTTATTGCTAGCGAATTATTAAGCAATAATAAATTCTTTAGAAACAAATATTCAAGAAGTTAAGATAATTGACAACAAATAAATTATTTAATTTTGTTGCTTTACAAACTTCGCAAAAACAATACAAAAAATTCTAAAAAAAAATTCTTCGAAAAGAAATTATTAAATACGATTATTAACAATTAGTTTTAAGCTTTAATTAAATACATTAAATATTATTTGACTTTTGTGCGTATAAACAAGAAATCGATGTCGCAAAAGACTAAGTTCTTCGAAAAATAATTTAAATAATTTAACTTGTTTTTTTAAGTTTAATTTGCTATTATATTATTAAAGTTTAAGACAAATTTATCGAATTGCTTTGCAATTATTTTTGAAACACGTAATTTAAATAAAATTATTACGAAATTATCTTTATCTAAAAATAATTCGCAATCTTCTTAAAAGAATTTCGACGCAATTGTCGATAATATTACAATAACGTTTAATAATAAGAAGTCTTTTATGTTATTTATTGTTAAAGACAACAATCTTAACTTAATTGTTAAATTTTCTTAATAATTTATTAATGCGCAACGAATGCAATTGAAGTGCAATAATTAGAACTTCAACATTAACTATTGTTTTTAAATGTATTAATTAATTGATATAACTCTTGTAAAGACGATCGAATAATCGCAAATTAAAAAACAAATTAAGTAAATAATATAATATTTTTATTATGTTGCTAATGTAAAGTCTTAGTCTTAATTTAAAATAATAGTTATTAAAATAAATTAAAACTACTTTATTCTTTAATTTTTTAATAAAGCTTACGCGATTAAGTTCGATAAATAATAGCAAATCGTCAATAATAAAAGCTATTAAAGAGACAATTTAAAGACAAATTGTTATTTATTACAAATTATATAACGCAAATTTGAAATAATTGTTTATCGAATTTTAAAAATAACATTAAGTTAAATTATATATTTCTAACAATTTGTCGCAATTAAGACGATACATAAATTCTTATTAAATTTTATTATTTAAAATTAAGTTTTAATAAATATAATAAGTTTTAATAAAACTTAAGTTATTGTAACTTATTTGCTATAAATAAGTTATTTTATTAAAGACTTTACTTTTGTTAAAAAAGCTCTCTTAATTTATTTCGTATTATAAAAAACTTTTATTAAGAAAAGTCTTTCGCAACTATAATTTGTTTTAAGTTTTTTGTATTGTTAAACAAATAATAAAGTCTTTAACGATATTAAATATTGTTATTATACTAAATTAACGTATATGCAAGTAATAAAACAAAGATTTTTCAATATTATATAGCACAAATTACGATTTATAATTTAATTAACTTTGATACTTATATTTAAGACTCTTATTAATTAATAAATTAAGCAAACTTATTTGATCGCATTAAGTTAATTTGACGTAAAAATTTATTACAAGAACATTTAATAACATAGATTAATAGCGAGTAAATTAATTATTAACGAGCATTTGATTAAAAAATATAAAATCTTCGAAAATCGCAAGAAGCAAACAAGCATTATTATTATATTTAGTTTTATTATATAAGCACATCGTTACAAGTCTAAGACTTAACAAAAATAACAATTAAAAAATAACTAGATTTGTATAATTGCGAATCGAGTATTTATTAAGTTCGATATTAAGTAACTAAACAATTTATCTTATTGCTTTAGTATTGTTGTTGTTAACGAAATACATTTTTTAAAGTCTTTGACATCGCATAACAACTATGTTCTACAATAATTTTTTACTTTGTTTAATATTTTAATTATTAAAATCTTAATATTTAATAACTCAAATAATATCAAAGATCTTTTATCGTTTATTAAGTCTTTTAATAACGAATTTTAATAAACTTCTTAAATCTTAAAAGAAATAAAAATTGAATTAATTGTCAATTTGTACTCTTTATTAAATAATTATCTCGCTACTTGATTATATATTATCTCTAGCGTTCTTAATTATTAAATACATAGCTTACGTTAAAATAATGTTCAAAAAAATTATCGCATTTATTAGATATAAAAGCGATGCATAATTTGTCGCACTTATTTTTTAATAATTTCTTTCAAAATAAAGAAAGTAATCGATAATTATTTATTAAAAATTCAAATTATATTTGTTTATTGCAATTATTTATCAAATAAAAAAATCAAATATTAATAATTCGAGAATGCATTTATTAAAAATTTGCTTACTTTTGTTTTTAAAAAATTAAAGAAAAAAAGATTACATTCGACGTAATTCGAAAATTAATTATATTTACGTTATAAAATTAATTGTTAGCAATTAACGAAACAAAAAAGCTTAAAATTAATAATGTCAAGATAATCTTTATTAAGAACAACTACTATATAAAATAATTTAATAAATTGCGTTCGAAAAAGCTAATACTAAAGACTTAACTAATTATATTAAAGAAAATGTTAAAAGAAACATTAAAGATGCGAACGCTATTGCGCAATCTTTATAGTTAAGTAAGTATTTCTTGTTGCAAAAGACTTTTAAACTTTATATTATAAAACGCTTTTAATATAGACATTGCAAAAGACTTTAACGTATCTTAATACTATGTAAAGTTTTTAACAAAATTATATTTTGAAGTTTTTAATAAATGCTTTATTAATTTATTACTTTATAAATCGTTTATAATTAAAAAAAGACAAACGTCTTTTATTAGCTTTCTAGAATCGCACTTTATATATATACACTTTTTTAACTTGTTAATATTAAGACTATTTTTTTCGCTTTGTATTAAATAAACTTTAAGCAAAAACAAATTATTTAAATCTTTATAAAAAATTTAATCGCAAAAATAATTTTAGTTTTCGTATATAATTTCAACTTAATTAAACTAAATTTGCAATCTCTATATTAATAAATATATCTTTTAAAATTATATTACAACATCTTAATTAAAAATTAATATATTTATTAATTTCGAAAAGTAAGTAATCTTGCAACAATTATTTATATTCTTAAATATTATTTACATAACATTTTTTCAAATATAAAGTTTTTTCGAATTATAAACAAAATTATTCTAAAAATAATAACTTTATTTAATTGCTTAATATTTAAAAATTTAAAAATCGAAAACTTAGATACAATTATTAACATTAAAGAATAAATATAATAAGATTTGAAATTAATTCGACTAAAAGACGTCGTTTTTGCATTGAATAAAATTTCTAAAATTCTAAAAGTAAAAGCAATTATTAAGAGAATTATAATAAAAGCAAAGAAAAAATAAATATTTAATAAATAAGAAAAATCGAAGTAAGTATTTGTTGTTGTTGTGTACAACGTAATAGCTACTAATTTAATTTGATCAATCTATTAACTTAAGATTGTAAAAGACTTTTGCGATATATTTATTGCAAACATTATATAAGAAGATATGCATAACATATAATAATAATTAAAGTTTTTAACAAAAATAAATTAAGCGCTAAAGAAGAAAAGAAATAATTTGAGAAAATTAATCGATTATTATTTGCAATAATTATATATTTAAAGTTATTTATAGATGTTAGCATAAGATTTTTAAAAATTACAATTTAGATTATGTGTCTTAGTTTAGCTAAATTAATAAATTAATAATTTTCGCAATTTAATGCAATAAGAAGTAATTTCTAGTTATTGCGATTTTTTTTACGAAGTCAACATTCTTGTTCTTTCTTTTTGTTTTCGTCTTTATTAATTGTTAAAATTCAAAGTTATTATTATAATATCTTAAATATTACGTTGTTGCTATATTAATGTATTGACAAGACTTATATATATTATAAACAATTTTATTCTTATTATTGACATTTTTTAACTTAATAATTATTTGTTCTTTAATATAATTTTATTAATTAATTCTTTTACAACTTATAAATCTCTCTATTGATTCAACTTTTTAAATAAGACATTTACAATATAAAGCGATAAAAAGAAAACTTGTTTTGCGAAAAAATTAATAAATAATTTAGAGAAATATTATAAGAAAAGCTATGCGAAAGACTTTATTTATTAAATATTTAATTTTTTTTACAAATCAAAAGTCTTTTGTAGCGACAATCAAGATACTAATATAACTAAAAAAGAAATCTTCAACAATAGCAACTTTAATAATAAAATAACTAAAGAGAAAACTTTTCGCAATAATAATAGAGATAGAAGTATAACAAATTGTAATAGCGCACGAGATTTAAAAATAATAAAAATCAACAATAATAAAGAGAATTTGATGCACATTAATAAAAATTTATTAATAAAGATCGAACAAAAATATTATTAAAAATAAATGCATTATTGAAGATAAAATATAAATTAAAAGTTAAGATTAAAACTAAGTCGTTAAAACTTTTTCTAATAAATGTAATTTTATATTTCTAATATTTGCTAATTAATTCAAAGTAATAATTACGATATTTTTTAAGAAATTAAAAGTCTTATTTTACGTTAATATATAAAATATTTAAAAATTAAAAGTAAAAGCGAGAAGAAATCTTTTATAGCGTTCGTCTTTGTCGTGAATTTTTATTCTCGCTTCTTATTATATTATTTGTTTATTAAGATTATTTTATTTACATTGTCGAACAATTCGAGAAAAAAATTTGTAAAGAAACAAGAAAGAAAAAATATTATATTGTTATTATTTTATATAACGTTTAATTTATAATTCGAGAAATTAAATAATTCTCGAATTAACTATATTAGACTTAAAGAGATTCTTCAAATATTAAAGTCTTTCGCAAAAAATAATGTTTTTATCGAAATTAACAATTTTATATATATTTTTTTAAAGAAACTCGATACATTAAAGCGTTAAATTCGATAATATATATTTTTTTTGCAATTAATGCGAAAAGCGATTAAGATTACAATAGAGAAATTATCTTTTTTCGTCAAAAAGCAAAAGAGTTGACAACAAAGAAAGCAAATTAAGCGTTTAATATAACAATAATAATATAAGTCTCTTAATTTTATATAAACAATTTTATATATTATTAAATTGCGAGTTAAGATGTACTTCGATATAACATATTTAATCGACGAACTTACTAAGCTTTAATATTTAAAATTTTGAGATTCTTTTATTAAATTTATTTTTAAAGATGTCTATTATATTTCAAAACGCAAAATTATAATTTTTGAAAATATTTTAAAGATTAGATTACGTGCGAACTTTACATATTAATATAATTGCGTTATCTTTATTAACAAAGATTATAAAAAAAAAATATCGAATTTAAAAAATAAAATAAGATAATTTTCGAGTTTTAAATCGTTATAGATAGTTTTTTTTTTTTGAAAAACTTTAATAAAAATCTTATTATTAAAAACGACGAATTCTTTATTATTGAAAATTAAAAATTTAATATATTTTTTATTTCAATTAACAAACATTTTCGCGTTTATATCGATAAAGATTTTAATAAAAAGAACAAGAATTTTACGTCTATTAAAGAAAACTATATTTAACGCGTCTTAAACATAAAATCTCTTATTGTTTAATTCGTATAGTAATTTTATCAAATTCAAGATAAGCTTAAAATAAAGTATTATAATTGCAAAAGACTTTTTGAAATCTTTAACAAATTTTATTTGTTATTTTTTTATTTTCTCTTTATAAACGATTTTGAAATTTATTGAAACAATTATTGTTCTTTTAAGACATTTTATTTTATATTTATTGCTTTAATTTACAAGAAGCGACGTAAAATAACAAATATTTTTACTCTTATATTAAAATTTTACAAAGTTAAGATTAAGAATACAATAAAATTTATCTTTAAATTTATACGAAATTTAAATAAAGAAATCGATTTTATTATTAATAAGAAAGCTATATTTGTTTGCGCTTTCGAAATAATTTTGTTCGACAATATATTACAATAGATTTATAACGAAGAATTTTTTTATTATTTTGCGCAAATAAGTTGTCGAATCTACTATTGTCTTAAAGAGAAGCGAAAAAATTTAAAATTTAACGTTGTTAACAATAAGAGATATTATTAAGAAGTTATTAATTAAAGAGAGTATGCAAAAGACTTAATTGATAAAAATAAAACAGCTTACTTGTAGAAAACAAAAATTAAGATCGACATTCTAGTAATTTAACGTTTAATTTTCTTATTTAATTTAATATTGTTTCGAACTTACGACGCATCTTATTCTAAGTAATAAGAATTAAATAAAATTATTTAAAGCTTGTTAATTACTATAATACTTAACAAGAAGAGAGATTAATTCTATATTAAGATGTTCTAGCATTTTCGCTTTTCTTTAAATTGATCTCGCATATAATCTTTTACGTTCTATATTTAATTTTAATTTTTGTCAAAATTCGAACAAATTTCTTTGTTAATTTCTCTTATTTTGCGTTCTTATATTACGAGTATTTAATTTAATATAAGCTATATGTAGAAGCTTTTAAACTTATATTTGAACATAATATTAACATGCGCAAGATTATTAAGATCTTTAATACAATAGCGAAGATTAATACGTTAATAAAAAGTTAACAATACATTTATTTGAAAAATTTACATTAGATAATAGTAACAAGTTGACAAACATATTAGATTTTTATTTAATATATTATAAACTTTGCGAAAGATATTGCGAAAAACTTCGAAAAAGTCTTTAAAAAAGTCTCTCGCAACAATAATAACAATATAAACAACGTTAACAAAGTAAATAAGAAGAATAAATTTTTAAAAAACGTGCTTTTTAACGTTGTTAATAATAAATTCGAGAATTTTTAAAACGATGTTTTATTACTTTAAGAACGTGCGCAATTATCGAAATCTTTCGCAAATATTAAGAAAAAAAAAGATTATAATTTTAAAAATAATAAATTTTAAAAACTTCTCGCATTGCTTAACGTATACATCGATCTTTATATTGTTAATATAATGCGCAAATATATTACAATTATAAATGTAAGCGTTTAGTATATAAGATAAAACATATGTAAATAACATTCAAATAAGTTTACATTAACTAATACGCTTTTTAGATTTTTTAAGATTATAACAAATTACGCAATATTATTAAGTCTTATAAATTATCTTTTTGTGCAAAACGTTATATATTAATTTAAACGTCTTGAATTTCGCTAAATTTTAAAAAACATATTTAAAATTAATAAAAACTTTAATATTGCTTAAAGATTGTTGTTTATTGTTAATAAGAAGTTTTCTATTATTAAGCGAACAAATAATTAACAAAAATATAGATAAAGTTTATACAATAATTTGCGATAATTTATATTAATAAACTTAATTGTTTTTAATTGTTTTTAGACTCTTCGACGCATTTGTTATAAACGCAATATTAAATTCTTTAAGACTTTCGTCTTAACATCTTTTTATTTAGAAATTATTAAATGTTTACATGCAAAACTACGATAAACGAGTTGTTAATCTAAACTTCAAGCACTTTAAGTAATATATCAAGATTGTCTTTATTAATAAGTTAATATTCTAAATGCGTTTCTTATAGTTTTAGTTGAATTAATATTTATTAGAAATAACAATCGACGCATTTACAATACAAGAAACTATGTAATAATTAAAGTTAAAAAAAATCGTTTAAGTTAATATTTCTCGCATTTATATTGTTGCTTAAAGTACGTCTTCGTTATAGTAAACATTATATAGTTGTTGGAATATTGTATTTGATCTAATCTAGTGTTAAGTACTATTTGACTTAACACTACTTGATTTAACATTACGTAATCGAGTTAAGTAGCATCGATTAATATATATAGTTGAGCAAGATCTTTAGCTTCTACATAATAACTAAGCGTTTTATTATTTATTATTTTGACAAGTTATAAGCTTAAAACAAGGCGAGAAACTTACTTGTTTGTTAATTAGAATGCTTGAAGCATAGTTGATAAATCAAACTAACAATAAATTTATAATCACTATTATCAATTAAGTTCTTGTTGATTTCTAGTATATAAAAGTTAACAATTAAATCGTCTTAATATTCAAGTTAATCTTCAAGAACTAAAATATTAATATTATATTTAATGTTGTCAAAACAATAATTAAGAGATTGTCGAAACTTGTCGAAATAATCGATCGCTCAATTATTTAAACATCTAAAATCTTCAATTATTAATAATTAAATAATTGACATTTAGTTAAAGATTCTAAATACGAACGTCTTATTAAAAAAGACTAATATAAGTTGTAAAACAACTAAGTTTATCTTATTTGCGACTCGTCGCTTTCGTCAAAGAACACTAGTTACTTTTAACAAATATTTATTAATAATAAGCTCTAAAAAGATCGAAGAACTAGTTATGTAACAGTTATATTATTGAAAATCGATAATTAGATAATTAGTAATTAGTTGAAGACGCGTTATTAAAACAGAACAAGACTTTGCTTTAACGCATTAATAAAAGAATTAAATTACTTAGTTTTTTTAATCTTTGTTCTTCTATTTATTGCAAAAATTCTTTTATTAACGATCAAACAAGTTAACTCGCTAGCTCAATAACTAGAACGAATGCTAGTTAACTTTTGTTATTACGATATACAAAATAAATCAATAAATTAAATCGCGAATATACTTCGAAAATTAAAATAACTTTATCAATTATTTTAAAAATAGCGCGAAAGATTTAGATCAAAAAGATTGACTTTTAGTCTTGTCAAAATAAGAAAATTAAGAAGATCGATTCAACAATCGCAAAAACGCAAAAGAGCGTTATTATCTTTATAATTGTTAAAATTAAGAAGAAGAATAAAGAGATTAAGTAATTTGATCAAATTTTAAATAGTTAAAAAGCTTTATCTACAATCAAACGAAAACAACAATTTGACTAGAAATTATTCGTTATTAATACGTCTCTATTTATTAAACAAAACAAGTTTATTAACTTTATTCTTATTTATGTTTGTTATAATCTTAAGATAGAACGATAAAATTACAAGACTTATTTAAGAGTTTATTAATCTTTTATCTATTAAAACTTTATTTAAATCATAATTGACAAAATTAATTAACTCGACATTGTTAACGAAAAAAATTATATTTAATTATCTTTTTTACTTAATCTCTTCGAAGAATATCTATTAAATTAAATATTTAACTCAAGATTTATTAACTCGTTTGATTTTTATAATTTAATAGTTAAAATATCTTTATTAAGATCTTTATTGCGCAATCGCGTATCTTTACTATATTTAATAGTAATATTATCTATTGCTCACGAGTTATTGATGGAACTTTAAAATAATAAATTACGTCAATATTGTTATAATTACTAGCATTTTCGCGTTATTTCTCGTAGTTCTTAAACAAATCGTTAAAATTAGCAATAGCGTAAACTTTTTCGTTTGAAAACGAGACTTGTTTGAAGTTTTTAATTGAATCAAACTTTAGAAATATATTAATTTAGACATTAAATTTGCTAATTCGCTCGATATTGTTATCGAAGAACAAGTTAAATAAGATGTTAACAATAAGAAGTGCATAAATGCGTTTTAAAACATTGTTAATAAAAGTTTGTATTACAACGTAAAAAAAAATCTAATTAAAGAGATTTATTAAAAGATTGTTAAGATATGCAAATCTAAAAATTTAAATACATTAATAAGAATTTTCGTCAAATTTAAGTCTTTTAAGATTATTAATTATTAAAACATTAACAAGTACAAAACTTAATTTCGCGATATTATTAATAAATTATCTATTTATTCGAGTATTCTAATTATAAATAAGAACTAATTTATCTTTAAATATCTAGTCGATTTCAACAACATTGTTCGCTCTTTTATTAATTAATAAATATCTAAACATAAGTTCTTTAATAAAAATAAAAATCGAAAGTAGAAGTTGTTTGCTATTATTTACGATTACGAAACTCAATGTGTTAATTCAATAAATATCTTAACTATTAATAGCATCTTGATTTCGATAACGATTATTAAATTAATTGTTATTACAAGAGACACTTTTCTCGTCGTTAACAATTTTAACTTCGTATATATTAAACAAAAGAAATGCACGAATTGCGACAAAATAAATTATTAAATATTAAATTATTAGAATTTACATTTAAAATTGCGTCTCGTCTTAAAGAGCAATAGCTTTAATAATAATCGAAACAATAACAAAAATAAATGTTATCAAAATTACGATAATTAAAAAGAAAATCAAAAGAAGTTTAAATTTAAAAAGAATAAAAACAAGTTTAAGTTTAACAAAAACAAGAATAAAAACAAGAATAACAAAGAATAAGAAATTATTAAAGCAATAACTTATAATTGTTATTTTGTCTTTGTTGTTGTAACAATCTTGTTTACAATTTTTGAATTATCTTTATTTGTAAGCATTACGCTAGCTCTTGTCGTTAATTGTCTTTTATGCAAGTAAATCTTTAATATTGAATGCGACTAGCATATAACAAGAAATTCTAATATCTTTGTATTTTATTTAGCAATGTTTTATTAATCAATAAAAGACATAGAGAATACTTTGATTGCTATAGACATTAAAAGTATTTGTCTTTTCGTTCGTTGCAAAGATAACAAAGCTCAACATATTACATTTTTAATATTTAGTATATATTAAACTTTTAATACAACTTGATCTTTTATAGTTAAATTAAAGACGCTAATATTATTTGAAGAATTATTAATCTTTAATTAAAGATAATTTAGACAATTAATTTGTATCGTAATATTGTTTTTGTCGTCGAACGTTTCGTTACGTTTTTCAAGACAAGCATTAAGTATTTTTATAATTATAAACATATTTGACGTATAAATTAACAATAAAAAGCATTAAAGACTTAATCAAGTATTGATTAACAAAAGTTCTAGAATTGCATTAGATTCTTAATGTTAATAAACTATAAAAAGAAGCATATCTATTGTATAATAAATAATAAAGACAAGTTTTAACGTATATTAAAGATTTATTAATTAGATAACAAACGAACATCATTTTACTTAAATATTAATTACAACAAAACTAATTGTCAAAACAACGGTATTCGTTAATCTTTATCTCTTCTTAGACAATCGAACACTACTAATGTTATTAACAAATTTTTAAACTCTATAAGAGTTAATTTGAATTTCGTGATAATATTCCAAAAGCAACAAAGAATTATTTCGTTCTCAAATAAAATCAAAAACTTTAATAATAAATTAGAAAATTTATTTATCTTATTTATAATCTTATCTTCTTTAGACTTTGAGAGCACTACTTTTTTTAAATTCTTTTTCGTCTTTAACTTCGAAAACAATACTCTCTTTAACTCTATTAACTTCAATAAGTCTTTTGAAGTTATCAAACTACTAGATACGCTTCAAAATTTAATATTGCTTCAAAATTTAAATTTGACGTTACAAAGACACTTAAAATTTCGATCGCATCAAGATAAATTTATAAATTCTTTCGCTCTATTGTTTAAAATTATAATACTAGAGTTATATAAGTTTAAAACTTATGTTAAAGTTATAACGAATGTTTATTACAAAATAAATTGACAACTAATTGAACAAAACAAGATTAAATTCTTAAAAAAGAACAATATTGATGTTGTTTGCTTAACATCTAGCGAACGTTACGTACTTTGCGATAAATAAGTTTACAAAATTAAACAAGAAGTTGATAACAAAATCTTTCGCTATAAAGTTCGTTAAGTTGTTAAAGACTTTAAATAACGCAAAGATCTAAATTATATTAAAATCTTTGTTGTTATAATTAAGTCTATAAGTTACAAAATTATTTTTGTTTTTGTTGTCGTTAACAATTAAGATTTAAAACAAATAAACGTTGTTATTGTCTTTTTTTACGAGAATATTAACAAAAAAAACTATATCGAATTGTCTTACAACTTTAAGCAAAACAAAAAAAATTATTAATTTAGAAAAGTTCTCTATAAATTGAAGCAATCGTCTTAGATATAATATAACATTCTTGCAGCGTTTCTAAAGAAGCATTACTTTCGTTTATTGAACTTCGATTTAAACGTTTTTATTAATAATTTTATTATTATTGTTATCTATGTAGACGATCTTTTAATCGTCGACGTTAATAAAAAAATTATTAATATTGTCAAGAAAACTCTTGTTAATTGATTCAAAATAATTGACTTAAATTTTGTTCAATAATATTTAGAAATTAAAATAGAATGCAATCTTACGATTTAAACTCTCTATTTAAGTTAGAAAGTATACTTGAAAAAGATATTAAAGAATTACAAAACGTAAAAGTATAAATTAATTGTTACTCTTATAAATACATTTAAAATATATGTTGTCAATTTAAACTACGTTGTCGATTTAAATTATTATTATATCTATTAATCGATTGTTGATTTTCTTATGTACGCGATGCTAGACATTCGACTAGATATTGCTTTTGTCATCTTAGTAATAAGCAAATATGCTTTCAATCTTATTGACGTTTATTAAAAGATTATTAAACGAATATTTCGTTATCTTTGAAGCACTTTTAATCTTCGTCTTACTTTTGGTGAGAGCATTCATTTTCTATTAGACTACATCGATATTAACTAAAACAAGAGTTAAAATACTTGTCGTTTTATCTTTGAATACGTTTTCAATTTAAAAAGTGTTGTTATTAGTTAATTATTTAAACGTTAATTAATTATTACTTTGTTTACTTGCGAAATTAAGTACATTAAATAAACGCAAATTATTAAAAAAATTATTTGATTTCAAGCGTTGTTAAAGCAATTGCAATTATTTTATTTATTTTTATCGTTATTGCTTACGTCTAGAACTCTTGTTGTTATTAAGACTTTTTCTTTAACGACTTTTGCATTATGTTTAATCGTTATCGTTATATATTGCAACAACTAGAAGATAATAGAGTTCGCTAAAAATCTCGCGCAATATATTTAAACAAAGCATATAAGCATTTAAACTTAATTTGTTCGCGAAAAGATCGCAAATAATTAAATTAAATTAAAATATATCTTTGTTAAAAAGCAAATAATTGACAAGTTAATTAAAGTTTTTTCTCGTAATGTATTTGAAGCGTTTCGACAAATTCTTAAATTAACTTAATAATTCAATTATTATAATTTTGAACATAGATGTTAAACTTAATTATTTGAACAACTCGTAACTAAATAATTGCTATATCTATCGCTATTAATCTTTGCATTATTTATTCAAATTTGCATTTATTGTTCTCTTGTTTTATTAATATAGTTATCGAACATTATTAACAACGTTTGCATAATCTTTAATATAAGTTTTGTTTTCTATATATTTTTCGAATTTTATTAAATTTCAAAGTCGTAAACATACGTATGTTTGCACATAAATTGCTAATAGAGAACTTTTATGCACTTTTTTTATTTTTGCTAAAAAAATGTTCGAGATTTAAAAGTTTTAAAATAAATTTTAAACTTAATAAAATATAAAACATAATTTATGTAAAAGCTAATTTTTGAACTTAAATTAAATAAGAGTGTCAAAATATTATATTTAATTTAATTTAATGTTAAGTATTATTTGATTAGATATTATTTGACTTAACATTACGTAATCAAGTTAAGTAGCATTAATTAATATATATAGTTGAATAAGATTTTTAGCTTCACATAGTAACTAAGCGTTCTATTATCTATTATTTTGACAATAGTAAATGCATAAAAATAAAAACTCTTTGTACAATTTTTTGCACAATCTCGTTCTTAATTTTCTTGTGTATTAATAAGTTCTCGCATAACATATTTACGAACTTCTTGTTTTTATTTCGAACAACATATATGTTATCGACGCTTTCTACGAATTAAACTAACAAACAACTAAGAACACAAATTAATATTTGCTAGAATATAATTAAAATATAACATATTTATAAGAGACAATATAATAAAAGACTTTAAACATTATACGAGGAAATAAAGAGCAAGACTACGAACGTTGCAAAAGACTTTCGCGACGAAATAATATATTTAAGAGAGATTAAAAGTATACGATAAAAAAGACTTTTGCAATAATAATAAGAAGTCTTTCGCAATAAGAGTTTAATAATGATAATATTTATAGTCGTTAGTTGTATCTCAAATACGATTTTATTTTTTAATTGTTATTTAATTAAATTTTTATTTATTATTTTAATCTTTAACTATTAATTGTTGGAAAACTTTTTATCGATTAATTGCGATTAATAATTGTTAATGTTTTTAACAATTGTTTAATCAATAATTAAATTGTTTTTCAACTATTCTTTTATCGCTTTTTAACGAATTAAGATTAAGCATTTTTTTAAAATATCAAAACGTAATTGTAACTAAATTGTAACTTAATCGTAATTTAATCGTAATCTAGTCGTAATTTAATCGTCGAAAAATTGCAATTTTTAAAGAAGAACAATTTATTAATCGATGTAAAATTGATGTTTAATCAACGTTCAACTATAGATCGATTGCGTTTTTATCGTTGTTCTATTATAATATATCTAGCGTTAAATCGTTAAAATATTCGAGAATCTAACTATATAGTAATTTAATAACTAAATTACTTGTACTCTTAAGTATAAATATTAGACTTAATTATTTGAACAATTTGCAATTAGATAGTTGCTATATTTATTATTGTTAATCTTTATATTATTTATTCAAATTTGCACTTATTGTTCTTTTGTTCTACTAATATAATTATCGCATATTATTGACAACGTTTGTATAATTCTTAATATAAATTTTGTCTTAAAATATATTTTTCGAATTCTATTAAATCTCAAAGTCGTAAATATACGTACGTCTATATATAAATTGCTAATAAAGAACTTTTATACATTTTTTTTATTTTTGCTAAAAAGATATTTGAGACTTAGAAGTTTTAAGATAGATTTCGAACTTAATAAAATATAGAATATAATTTATATAAGAGTTAATTTTTGAACTTAGATTAAATAGAAGTGTCGAAATATTATATTCGATCTAATCTAGTATTAAATACTATTTGACTCGATACTATTCGACTCGACATTACGTAATTGAGTTGAGTAGCATCGATTAATATATATAGTTTAGCAAGTTCCTTAGCTTCTATATAAAAAAACTAAGTGTTCTACTATCTATTATTTTGACAATTTGTTAATATAATCTATATTTAATATATATTTTGTTCTTAAGTTTTGTTATACTTAAATAATTTTTATTTAATAGTTTATTATTTGATTTAATAGTTGTATAGAGTTTATTTATATCTAATATAATCTTAATATAATTCGAATAGTAATTTTCATTTAAAATTATCTTATTTTGAGTAAGAAATTTGCATCTAGAACAAACTATAATTTGATAACAAAGTTTACTTTTTTAAAAAATAACTTTTTTTAAGTTTATTTTTATTTTTAAGTTTTTGAACTTGTATCTATAGACTCAGTTATTATTTCTATTATATTAAATATACAATTGTCTTCTATAATTAAAATAGAACTTCAAAAATATTTTAAAATAAATACAAATAATAATAAAATTGTATTTTTTTTTACAAATTTTAATTGCAATCTTTTTTAATTTTCTAAATACGAATATATATTTTTATCTATATTTGCTCTAAATATATTTTTTGCTACTTTTAATATTGATATAATAAACTTAAATCTAAAGCTTATATTTATATCTATTTTTTTGTAATTATATCTATATCTATATTTATTAACATAAAATTAATTTCTAGTTTTAAATATAGTTTTAAGCTTAATTCTAATTAAAACTTTGATTAATATACTTTTACTAATTAGCGACAAGAACTATCTATATATAGTGCTAACTATAAATCTACTAATATTGCAAGCAATATTAAATAGAATTAAATATTCTTAACAACAAGAGAAACTAAATACAAAAATTACTCGATATATATTTATTTAACTTATATTTAGACTCGAAACTAGACTTATTATTTAATAGATATAATATTGTTTATATATATAATAGAATACTTTTAAGCTTGCAATTGCTCTAAGATTTTTGTATTAACAAAAGCAACAAAATCTTTAAATATTTACTTTAATTATATTAAGATTTAAAGTAGTTACTAAACGTAAGAATAGCTATAAATATAGTATTGTTCTAAAATTAGAAAAAATAAAAAACTTAATTAATAAAAGTATAGCAAATATATATTTAAAATTATAAGATATACAAAAATGTTTGCTTTTGCAAAATACAATCAATTTATAAAGAAAAATTCCTATAAATAATGCGAAACAAGCTTTGTACGCAAGATATAGTATATAATAGTAACAAATACAATATAGTTTAGAGTATATATATATAGTTTACAAATTTTATTTCTTTAATAGACTCTAACTTGTAGCAAATTATTTTATATAAATAAAACAATTCCAAGTTTACAAAAGTTTATTAAAAGATATTATCTATATAGCTCGAGAGAACAAATACGTATATTAATATATAAATTGTAAGTTATACTTAATACTATATACTTAAGAAGCAAACTTTAATTAACTCTAAATAAGAGACTTTGTTTATTATAATAATCTATATTAGATATATGCTTTCTTAAGTATACAAGATATAAAGTAAAACAGAGATAAAGTCTAGATAAGTAGTTATTTCGAATTTACAAATTAATTTATTAAATTCTTCAAAAAATTATTTAAATTATTTAATTCGTTCTCTTAAGTTTAATTTGCTATTTTATTGTCGAAATTTAAGACAAATCTATTAAATTGCTTTGCAATTATTTTTGAAGCATATAGTTTAAACGAGATTATTACGAAATTATTTTTATCTAAAGATAGTTCGTAGTCTTCTTAGAAAAATCTCGACGCAATTGTTAATAATATTATAGTAACGATTAATAAAAAGAAGTCTTTTATGTTATTTATTGTTAAAGACAACGATTTTAATTTAATTGTTAAATTCTTTTAGCAACTTACTAACGCGCAATAAATGTAATTGAAGTGCAATAATTAAAACTTTAACATTAATTATTGTTTTTAAGTGTGTTAATTAATTAATATAGTTCTTGTAAAGACGATCGAATAATCGCAAATTAAGAAGCAAATTAAATAAATAATATAACATTTTTATTATGCTATTGATATAAAATCTTAGTCTTGATTTAAAATAATAACTATTAAGATAAATTAAAATATTTTATTTTTTAACTTTTTAACGAAGTTTACGCGATTAAGTTCAACAAATAGTAGCAATTCGTTAACAATAAAAGCTATTAGAGAGACAATTTAAAGATAAGCTATTGTTTATTACAAATTATATAACGCGAATTTAAAACAATTGTCTATCGAATTTTAAAAATAACATTAAGTTAAATTATGCGTTTTTAACAATTTATCGCAATCAAAACGATACATAAATTCTTATTAAATTGTATTATTTAAAATTGTATTTTGACGAATGTAATAAGTCTTAATAAGATTTAAATTATTGTAATTTATTTGTTATAAATAAGTTATTTTATTAAAGATCTTACTCTTATTAAGAAAGCTTTCTTAATTAATTTTGTATTGCAAAAGACTTTTATTAAAAGAAGTCTTTCGCAATTATAATTTGTTTTAAGTCTTTTACATTGTTAAACAAATAATAAAGTTTTTAACAATGCTAAATATTGTCGCTATATTAAATTAACGTATACGCAAGTAATAAAGCGAAGATATTTTAATATTATGCAACACGAATTACGATCAATAATTCGATCAATTTTAATACTTGTATTTAAAACTCTTATTAATTAATAAATTAAGCAAATTTATTTGATCGCATAAAATCAATTTTACGTAAGAAAATATTACAAGAATATTCGACAACATAGATTAATAATAAGTAAATTAATTATTAACGAATACTTAATTAAGAATTATAAAATCTTCGATAATTGCGAAAAACGAACAAGCATTATCGTTATATTTAGTTTTACTATATAAGCACATCGTTACGAGTTTAAGACTTAACAAAAATAACAATAAAAAAACAACTAAATTTATATAATTGCGAATTAAACATTTGTTATGCTCGACATTAAGTAATCGAACAATTTGTCTTATTGCTTTAATATCGTTGATGTTAACAAGACGCAATTCTTGAAGTTTTTAACATCGCATAACAGTTATGCTCTACGATAACTTTCTACTTCGTTTAATATTTTAGTTATTAGAACTTTAATATTTAACGATTCGAATAATATTAAAGATCTTTTATTGTTTATTGAGCGTTCTAATAGCAAATTCTAATAAACTTCTTAAATCTTGAAAGAAATAAAAGTTAAATCAACTATTAATTCGTACTTATTACTAGATAATTATCTCGCTATTCGATTATATATTATTTCTAGCGTCGTCAATTACTAGATATATAGTTTACGCTAAAGTAATATTTAGAAAGATTATCGCATCTATTAGATATAAAAGCGATGCATAATTTGTTGCACTTATTTCTTGATAATTTCTTTCAAAATAAAGAAAGTAATTAACAATTATTTATTAAAAATTTAAGCTATATTCTTTTATTGCAATTATTTATCAAATAAAAAGATCAAATATTAACAACTTAAGAATGCATTTATCGAAAAGCTACTTACTTTTATTTTTAAAAAATTAAAGAAAAAAAAGATTACGTTCGACGTAATTCGAAAGTTAATTATACTTATGTTGTAAAATCAATTGCTAGCAATTAACAAAACGAACAAGCTTAAAATTAATAATGTCAAGATAATCTTTATTAAGAACAACTACTATATAAAATAATTTAATAAATTGCGTTCGACGAAGCTAACATTAAAGACTCGACTAATTATACTAAAAAAAATATTAAAAGAAGCGTCAAAAATGCGAACGTTATTACGCAATTTTTGTAATCAAATAAGTATTTCTTGTTGCGAAAGACTTTTAAGCTTTATATTGCAAAACGCTTTTAATACAAATACTACAAAAGACTTTAACGTATCTTAATATTATATAAAGTCTTTAACAAAGTTGTATTTTAAAGTCTTTAATAAATGCTTTATTAACTTGTTACTTTATAGATCATTTGTAATTAAGAAAAAACAAACGTTTTTTGTCAATTTTCTAAAATTGTATTCTATGTATATATACTCTTTTAACTTGTTAAGATTAAAATTATTTTTCTCGCTTTGTATTAAACGAAAATTAAGCGAAAATAAGTTATTTAAATCTTTACAAAAAATTTAATCGCAAAAATAATTCTAGTTTTCGTATATAATTTCGACTTAATTAAACTAAATTTGCAATATTTATATTAATAAGTATATTTTTCAAAGTTATATTACAATATCTTAATTAAAAATTAATGCATTTATTAATTTTAATAAATAAGTAATCTTGCAACAATTATCTCTATTTTTAGATATTATTTGCATAATATCTTTTCGAATGTAAAGTTCTTTTAAATTATAAACAAAATTATTTTAAAAATAATAACTTTACTTAATTGCTTAATATTTAAAAATCGAAAAATCGAAAACTTAAATGCGACTATTAATATTAAAGAATAAATTTGACAAAACTTAAAATTAATTCGACTAAAAGACGTCGTTCTTGCATCGAATAAAATTTCTAAAATTCTAAAAATAAAAGTAATTATCAAAAAAATTATAATAAGAGCAAAGAAAAAATAAATATTTAATAAATAAGAAAAATTAAAGTAAGTATTTGTTATTGTTATGTGCAACGTAATAGTTATTAATTTAATTTAATTAATTTATTAACTTAAGATTGCAAAAGTCTTTTGCGACACGTTTATTGCAAACATTATATAAGAAGACATGTATAATATATAATAATAATTGAAGCTTTTAACAAAAATAAATTAAACACTAAAGAAGAAAAAAAGATAATTTGAGAAAGTTGATCAATTATTATTTGCGATAATTACATAAATAAAGTTAGTTATAAACGTTAATATAAGACTTTTGAAAGCTATAATTTAAATTATGTATCTTAATTTAGCTAAATTAATAAATTAATAAATTTCGCAATTTGATACAATAAGAAGTAATTTCTAGTTATTGCGATTTTCTTTACAAGATTAACATTTTTGCTTATTATCTTCGCTTTTGTCTTTATTAATTGTTAAAGTTCAAAGTTATTATTATAATGTCTTAAATATTATATTGTCGCTATATTGATGCATTAACAAAACTTTTATATATTATAGACAATTTTATTTTTATTATTGACACTTCTTAACTTAATAATTATTTGCTTTTTAATATTATTTTATCGATTAATTCTTTTACGACTTACAATTCTCTTTATTAATTTGACTTTTTTAATAAGACATCTACAATACGAAGCGATAGAAAGAAAGCTTATTTTAGAAAAAAATTAACAAACGATTTAGAAAAATATTATAAAAAGAGTTATACGAAAGACTTTACTTATTAAATACTTAAATTTTCTCACAAATTAAAAGTCTTTCGCAATAACAATCAAGATATTAATATAACTAAAAATGAAGTCTTTAACAATAGCAATTCTAATAATAAAATAACTAAAAAGAAAGCTTTTCGCAATAATAATAGAAATAGAAGTATAATAGATTGTAATAGCGCGCAAGATTTAAAGATAATAAAAATTAACAATAATAAAAAGAATTTAATGCATATTAATAAGAATTTATTGACAAAAATCGAACAAAAAGTATTATCGAAAATTAATGCACTATTAAAAATAAAGTTAAAATTAAAAGTTAAAATTAAAACTAAGTTGCTAGAACTTTTTCTAGTAAATGTAATCTTATGTCTTAAACATTTATTAATTAATTCAAAATAATAATTACGATATTTTTTAAAAGACTTAAAGTCTTATTCTACATTAATATGTAAAGAATTTAGAAATTAAAAACAAAAGCGAGAAGAAATCTTTTATAGCGTTCGTCTTTGTCGCAAATTTTTATTTTTGCTTCTTATTATATTATTTGTTTATTAAAATTATCTTATTTACATTGTCGAACAATTTGAAAGAAGAAATTGTAGAAAAACAAGAAAAAAAAATTATGTTACTATTGTTTTATATAACGTTTAATTTATAATTTAAGAAGTCAAATAATTCTTAAGTTAACTATGCTAAACTTAAGAAGATTCTTTAAATATTAAAGTCTTTCGCAAAAAATAATGCTCTTATTGAAGTTAACAATTTCATATATACTTTTTCAAAGAAACTCAATATATTAAAGCGTTAGATTCGTTAATACATTTTTTTTTTACAATTAATGCGAAAAGCGATTAAAATTACAATAGAGATTTTATTTTCTCTTGTCAAAAAGCAAAAAAATCAATAATAAAAAGAGCAAGTTAAGCATTTAACATAACAATATTAGTATAAATTTCTTGATCTTATATAAACAATCTTATTTGTTATTAAATTGCGAGTTAATAAACTGGTCGCGTCGAGTTGAGTCATCGAGTTCGAGCCGAGTTCTCGGCTCGCCAAGACTCGATTTGGGTCAGAAATCTTGGCCCAAGTATTTGGGTCGAGTCAAAGGGTAGATATGAAGTAATTAGCGTATAACTTGGCTCGACTCGTCAAGACTCGAAAAATTTAGATTATTTTTGAAAAAGTGCATTAATCAACTTAATCAAATTGATTAATTTAATTAATTTGTTTATAATGTTATATAGTAATGCATTTAGGTAATGCATTTGTACGTTATTTGTGCGTTATTATTTTTAAACTATTTTTAGTAATTCAAATAATGCGAATTTTTTTAAAAATAGAAAATCTTGGCATTTTGACGTCATTTTCGATTGCTTGGCGAGTCGATCGAGTCGAGTCAAGAAATCGTTGACCCAAGTCGATTTCAAGTCGAGTCAAGAGGTTGATATCGAGTATCTGGGTCGAGCCAGAATGTTAATATCGAAACCCAACTCGACGATCAGTCTACGAGTTAAGATGCACTTCGATATAATATATTTGATCGACAAATTTACTAAACTTTAATATTTAAATTTTAAATTTTTTTTTATTAAATTTATTTCTAAATTTATTTGTTATATTTCAAAGCACAAAATTATAATTTTTGAAAATATTTTAAAGATTAAGTTACGTGCGAACTTCACGTATTAATATAATTGCGTTATCTTTATTAACAAAAACTATAAAGAGAAAAGTGTTAAACTTGAAAAACAAAATAAAATAATTCTTAAGCTTCAAGTTATTATAAATAATATTCATTTTCTTTTAAAAAACTTCGATAAAGATTTTATTATCAAGAACGACAAACTCTTTATTATTAAGAATTACGAATTTAATATGTCTTTTACTTCGATTAACAAGCATTTTCGCATTTATGTCGATAGAAATTTCGATAAAAAGAACAAGAATTTTACGTCTATTAAAGAGAGCTATATTCGACGCGTCTTAAATATAAAATCTCTTATTGTTTAATTTGTACGTCAATTTTATTAAGCTTAAGATAAACTTAAGATAAAGTATTATAATCGCAAAAGATTTATCGAAGCAATTATTGTTTTCTTAAGACATTTTATCTTATATTCGTTGCTTTAATTTACAAGAAACGACGTAAAATAATAAATGTTTTTATTCTTATATTAGAATTTTACGAAGTCAACATTAAGAACATAATAAAATTTATCTTCAAGTTTATACAAAATTTAAATAGAAAAGTCGATCTTATTATTAATAAAAAAATTATATTTGTTTGCGCTTTTAAAATAATTTTGTTCGACAATATATTATAACAAACTTATAATAAAAAGTTTTTTTATTATTTTACGCAAATAAGTTGTCGAATCTACTATTGCTTCAAAAAGAAATAAAAAAATTTAAAATTTAACGTTATTAACAATAAAAAATATTATTAAGAAGTTATTAATTAAAAAGAGTACGCGAAAGACTTAATTAATAAGAATAAAACAATCTATCTTTAAAAAATAAAAATCAAGATTAATATTTTAGTAATTTAACATTTAATTTCTTTATTTGATTTAATATTGTTTCGAATTTACGACGCATCTTATTTTAAGTAACGAGAGTTAAATAAAATTCTTTAAAGCTTGTTAATTATTACAATACTTAACAAGAAGAAAGATCAATTCTATATTAAGACGTTCTAGCATTTTCGCTTTTCTTTAAATTAATCTCGCATACAATTTTTTACATTCTATATTTAATTTTAATTTTTATTAGAGTTCGAACAAGCTTCTTTGTTAATTTCTTTTATTTTGCGTTCTTATGTTATAAGTATTTGATTTAATATAATTTATGTGCAAAAGACTTTTAAACTTATACTTGAAAATAATATTAACGCGTACAAAATTATTAAGATTTTTAATATAATAACAAAAATTAATACGTTAATAAAAAGTTAACAATACATTTATTCGAAAAATCTACATTAAATAATAATAATAAATCAATAAATATATCAAACTTTTATTTAACATGTTATAGATTTTGCGAAAGATATTGCGAAAAAACTTCGAAAAAATCTTTAAAAAAGTTTTTCATAACAATAATAACAATATAAACAACGCTAATAAAGCAAATAAATAAAAATATAATTTTGAAAAACGTGTTCTTTAACGTTGTTAATAGTAAGTTTAATAATTCTAAAAACAATGTTTTATTATTTTAAGAAAATACGCAATTATTAAAATTTTTCGCAAATACTAAAAAAAAGAAAGATCGTAATTCCAAAAATAATAAATTTTAAAAACTTCTCGCATTGCTTAACGTACATATTGAATTTTACATTATTAACATAATATGCAAGTATATTACGATTATTAATGTAAACGTTCTAATATACGAAATAAAACATATGTAAATAACATTTAAATAAATTTATATTAACTAATACGTTTTTTAGATTCTTTGTAATTTTAACAAATTACGCAATATTATCGAATCTTATAAGTTATTTTTTCGTGCGACATGTTATAAATTAGTTTATACGTCTTAAATTCGCTAAATCTTGAAAAATATATTTAAAATTAATAAAGACTTTAACATTGCTTAAAGATTGTTGCTTATTGTTAATAAGAAGCTTTCTATTATTGAACGAACAAACAATTAATAAGAATGTAAACGAAGTTTATGCAATAATTTGCGATAATTTATATTGATGAGCTTAATTGTTTTTAATTAATTTTAAACTCTTCGACGCGTTCGTTATAAACGCGATATCGAATTCTTCAGTTTTAGCACTTCTTTATTTAAGAATTACTAAATGTCTACATGCAAGACTACGATAAGCGAGTTATTAATCTAAACTTCAAACGATTTAAGTAATATATTAGAGTTGTCTTTATTAATAAGTTAATATTCTAAATGCGTTTCTTATAATTCTAGTTGAATTAATATTTATTAGGAACAATAATTGACGCATTTACAATGTAAGAAACTATGCAATAATTAAAGCTAGAAAGAATTGCTTAAGTCAATGCTTCTCGTATTTATATTGTTGCTTGAAGTACGTCTTTGTCGTAGTAAACATCATATAGTAGATGCATAAGAATGAGATTTCTTTGCACAATTCTTTGCACAATCTCGTTTTTAATTTTCTCGTATATTGATAGATTCTTGCACAACATATTTACGAACTTCTCGCTTTTATTTTGAACAACATATATATTATCGACGCTCTCTACAAATTAGATTGACAAACAATTAAGAACACAAATTAATATTTGTTAGAATGTAATTAAGATATAACATGTTTATAAGAAACAATATAACGAAAGACTTTAAACACTATACGAGCGAATAAAAAACAAGATTACGAACGTTGCAAAAGACTTTTGCGACAAAATAGTATATTTAAGAGAGATTAAGAGCATGCGATAAGAAAGACTCTCGCGATAATAATAAGAAGTTTTTCGCAACAAGAATTTAACGACAGTAATGCTTATAGTTGTTTATTGTACATTAAATACGATTTTATTTTTTAATTGTTGCTCAATCGATTTTTTATCTATTAATTTGATTTTTAATTATCAATTGTTGCAAAACTTTCTATCGATTTGTTGCAATTAATAATTGTTGATGCTTTTAACAATTGTTTAATCAATAATTAAATTGCTCTTTCAACTATTCTTTTATCGCTTTTTAACGAATTAAGATCAAACATCTTTCAAAACATAAAAACGTAATCGTAACTAAATTGTGACTTAATCGTAATTTAGTCGTAACTAAATTGTAACTTAATCGTAATTTAGTTGTGACTCAATCGTAATTCAATCGTCGAAAAATCGCAATTTTTGAAGAAGAACAATTTATCAATCGATGTAAAATTGATGTTTAATCGACGTTCAATTATAGATCGATTACGTTTCTATCGTTGTTCTATCATAATATATCTAGCGTTAAATCGTTAAAATATTCGAGAATCTAGCTATATAGTATTATATTTAATTAAGTAATTGAACACTCTATAGAATATATTTAGTAAACTCTATTAACAAGTTAAGTTATAATATATTAAAATAGTAGATATATAAATAAGTACAATTGCAAGTTATAATTTTTTCAATTTACTAAGTTTTTAAAGAGCTTATTAGCTTGTTTTGTAATTTCTAATTAAGTAAGATTTCTTTAATTAATTTAGATAATTGTTCTATTAAATTCTAGATTATAATATTTTTAACGAAAATATCTAATATTACTAAACAAACAAAAATATTCTTTTAGAAGAAAATAGTGTTAAGAGCAATATTATATATATCTCTCTTTTTTTTATTTTTGTTTCTTTTCTATATTTTTATTTTTATCTTTCTTACTTTAATTAATTCGAAGCATAAGTTAACTCTTTAAGCATGTCGATATTGCTATTGCTTATATAAAAGATAAAGATAAAAACAATTGTAACTATAATTATACTAAAGTAACTATATACATAGATGCATATATAGATAATAGATTAGAGTTTTCTTGTTAATAGATAAGCAATACAATAAACAATAGTTTAACAAAGAGATTATTGTTAATAATAATAGTTTAAATTAAAGTTATTTAAAGACTTTGTCTTCTTCTTTATATTTTTAAGTAAATGCAAACAATAATTTAGAAATTAAATTTTAAGTATTTTGAAAGATTTGTTTTAGATTTAATTCTATTAAAAAATACAAAACAACAAACAATTTAAATAGATTTAGAAAAGTATATACAACAAAGTCTAATTTATATCTAAAATTAATCAGCTTTCTACTAAAGAACATATATTCTTGTTGCTCTCTTAATAGTCTAATTATTGTTTAGAAATAGTTTGAAAAAGCAATAGAGATAAATTTTTGTTTTAAAAATTGATTAAATTTTTCGAAATTAAATAACAATTTACTTTCTACTCAATTAAGCAAAAAAAAGTATAAAAATAGTTAGTAAAAAAATAGAAATAGTAAATACAAAAGTATATATAATATTGCTCTCTATTAAAAGAGAAATAATTTTTAATTCTAAATCTAAATCTAATTTAAATCTTTATTCTAGTTTTAACTAATTAATTTTTATTTGCTTAAGTCGACTTCTAAGTTAATAAGTTAATTAAAGAGATTAAAATATATAATCTATAAACTCTTATATTAATATTGCTATTTTATATCTTTTGCAAATCTATATATAGCTTTTCTTGTATAAATAATTACTACAAATAGATCTTTTCTACAATATACTAATAACAAATAATTTAAACAATTGTATTATTACAAAAATAATATATTTTTATTGTTTATTGTTTATTTATAATCTTTTAATTATATAATTTAATAATAAGAATAAGAAGACTATTACAATTTCTAACTAGATAAATTTTGTCTCTTCGAATTTTTACTCTCTAGTCTCGAATATACTATAAGTAGTAGCTAGAGTCTTGATATTTATAGTATTTATATTTCTTTTCTATATTTATTTAGTTTAATATAGCTAGTGTTTTTGTTAATTAACTATATACTAGCTATTATAGCTCTAACTCTAATATAATATTAGCTATCTCCTTAAAAACAATCTTGCAAATTGTATTTTAAAGATATTTATATTTACTACTTTTTTTGTTTTGCAAGACAAGTTCTAGATACAATATTATTCGAGCAAATACTTTGCAAAATATAACTAAATTGCAATAATAAATATCTCTAGAACAATATACAACTTAACAATAAATAGTTTTGCTAATTTTCTAGATATATATTTTCTAAAACTTATTGTATTAAATAAAAAAAACTCTACGAAAGTAAAAACATTAAAATATTTTAACTACAACTTAATAAATTTGCTAAAATAACTTAATAAATTTGCTAAAAGAAACTAAATAATAAATTGTTTTAACTAAGATTTAATAACTTTGCTAAAATAAAATTAGCAAATCTATTAGAACAACAATTAATTATATAATACTATTATTATTTTTAAGCAAGATTTTTATTTATAAATACTAGAAATTTGTAACACTTTTAGTAATATCTGTTTTTAATATCGAAATCTTGTATTATAAGTTATAAACAATACAAAAAGAGTAAATATTTAATATTTAACTTATATTAAATATATTTAAAGTTTATAATTAACTTCTTTTTACAAACGTCTTTATTATTTGTATTCTCTATAATTAATTTTTATTTGCAAATATAATTTACAAATAATAAATTTTATATTAAAAGTTAAATCTATTTTTAATAGAAAATACAACAAATTTAGAAAATATTTTATTTTCTAGAGTTAATAACAACAATTAAATTCTAATAAAGTCTTTTACGAATTATAATTTATTCTAAATACAAATCTTTAATTTGAAATAAACTTATTTCGAATACAAAATTTGATTCGAAATAATCTCTATATATATTTAATATAATTGTAATTTATATTAATTAAAGATATTAAATAACTTTCTATATATTAAGAATGAACGTAATATATATATAATATAGAATATGTATTAAGAAATTTGTAAAAAAAAAAAATATTAAAATATTAAAAAAAAATACAAGTATAATATATATTAAGTATCGACTTTCAAGATTAAAATACTAATAATTATAAATTACAAAATAGAATTTGCTAAACTATATATACATTTAGCATTAATAGAGACTCAAATATTTAAGCGCGTCGAAATTATATATTAATGCAAGACGTAATTTTGATATAGATTAGACTAATTGTTAGGTCGAGTTTCGATTTCAAAAGTTGAATCGAAATTCAACTCGAATTTTTAGCGTAAAATCGAATTGCCAAGATTGATAAATCAAGCTACTTGATTAACTCGCTTAAAACAAATTCTTTCGCTTAATTGTTAAGAATTCGAATCTAACGTTATAGAATCGAGTTACGTAATAAATTCGATTTTTCGCGATTAGTCTATTAAGATTTAATAATTGTATAATATAGACTAAACTTAAATAGAATTAAAATATTAAATGCAACAAAAATACTAGTATTTTTTGTTAATTAAAAATATTGTTTTTTTGTTTTTTATCTTTATCTTTTTTAATTATTTGTATAAATTTAATATATATTACTATTTTTTTTAATATATTTTGAGTATAAATTAAATATATTTATATACAATTATTTTAATATATATACAATATAAGTGCTTTTAATTACATTGTTAATCTTAGAGTTTATTATAATAATTTTTAAATTATTAATACAATAAACTTGTTTACTTTTAATATATATTATAGTAAGTATAGATAACATCTATATATAGTTTATATTTATTGTTTTATTAAGATTTGTATTTTTATTTAAATCGAAATTTTGTATCTTTAAATATATATTTATTTATAGAATAATTTTTGCAAAATATATATCAAAATTATACTTAAATTAAATCGAATATATATAAAGTTACAATAATATTAATAAATAGTTATTTTTTATTTAAATTAAATTTATACTAAATATAAGCAATATTTATGCTTAAAATTGTTAAACAAAACAATAATTAAAAATAATTCTACTTAAGTTTAGTATATACTAAATATTAATAGTTGCATTCAATTTCGAAATCTGTGTATTTTTATTTAATTCGATTATGTAAGTATCAAATTTTATTGTAACTCAAAATATACTAAATATAAATAACTATAATATTGTTATAGAGAAAAATAATTAAATATGCGATATAACTTTTACTGTAATTAATTGTTAGTTTTCTATATATTTAAACTTAATTATATCTATACTAAATCTATACTAAATAATTATAATATTTAATTATAATATTTTATATATATCTATTATATTAATGTAAATAAGCAACTATATATTTTTTATTATATATAGTATAGACTAAGCATATTTAATTGTAAATTCTAATACTAATAATACATCAATTAATATACGTTATCTTGTCAAAAAAATTTATATTTAATATAAATTGCGTTTATACTATTGCAATATATTTAAATTGTAAATTTAATTTAAAGATTAAAATAACACAAGTTATATAACTAAGTCGAAGTATATTTAATGCAAGTATTAACTAGACTAAACTTATATATTATATAAATATAAGTATATAATAAATATACTTATATATTAATATATTAGCAATATAAAGCATATTGCGTAGATTAAATTTATACTAAGTATTAATATAACTTATTTTTTGCAATTATTATAATTCAGTTTCTGCGTCTTTTTATAATATATATTTTTATTGCAAAATAAACTTATTTTGTATTTGTTATATACGTAACTTAGTTTCTATTTTCTTTATTATTTATACTATATATATAAATACTTATTTTATTTTTTAAATATTTAATTATATATTATATATATATCGACTTAATATATACTAAATTTATACTAATATAAGTTTTAAAATTGCGTTTTAATTATTGTTTATTATCTTTTAAGAACTTGTTTTTCGATTTTAAGTTTATTTGTAAAAAATATGCTTCTAGTTTAGTCTTAAATAATATTAAATTTTTACTAACTTATTTTTAATATTAAATAAATATTGCAATTAAGAAATTTGCTTTTATATATTTCGAGCTATTAATTTATATATAATATATACTTAAACTATTTTTAAATTAATATATTTATAAAAGATTTTAAAATTTCGAATAAATTTTTTTATTTTATTTTATATTAAAGCTATACTAGATATATACTAATATTTAAGAAATGCAAAGCAAAAAAATTTGCTAATAGTAATACACTTAAGATTTTCAAGATTGCAATAAATTTATATTTTATTTATAATTAATATATATATAATTAACAAATAAAAATAAATGTAAAATTAAAAAATTTAATGCAAAAGTTTTTTCTAATAAATTAGATTATATTTGATATATCTTAAGTTTATATTTATAATAAACTCAAATAATAATTATAAAAAAGTTCTTAATTTTTAGAAAAATAATTTTATTATAATTTTATTATATTTTATCAAATTAATAAGTGATAGAACGCTTAGTTACTATGTAGAAGCTAGGAACCTTGCTCGACTATATATATTGATCGATATTACTCGACTCAATTACGTAATGTCGAGTCGAATAATATTGAATCAAGTAGTACTCGACATTAAGTTAAATCGAGTACAATATTTCGATACTCTTATTTAATCTAAGTCTAGAAATTAGCTCTTACATAAATTATGTTTTATATTTTATTAAGTTCAAAATTTATCTTAAAACTTTCAAGTCTTAAGCATTTTTTAGTGTAATCGTTGAATCGGGTCGAACACTTTTTTTTTTGTTCAACCCGAGGATTTGAATAGACTTCTTCGTTTAACCCGAGGTTATGTTAATTAATTGCGCTACGTAGACTAGTCCAAATCAAGTAACTCTTTTTTTTCTTGAAAGCACGCTAAATTCTCTATAAAACGAGGTAATTCTTATAAAATACCTATAAAATACAAGAAAGTTATGAATTTTTTAAAATTTAAGGTTTTTTAAAGTTAAGCTTCCCGAGCCCAATCACTTAGCGATTCCCCCGCGAAATCGAGCCCAACGATTAGGCTAGCATTTTTCTAGCAAAAGTAGAAAAAGTGCATAAAAGTTTTCTATTAGCAATTTATATACAAACGTACGTATGTTTACGACTTTAAGATTCAATAGAACTCGAAAAGTATATAGAAGATAGAATTTATATTAAAGATTATGCAAATGTTGTCAATAATATCTAGTAGCTATATTAGTAGAACAAAAGAATAATAAATGCAAATTTAAATAAATAATGCAAAGATTAACAACAATAAATATAGCGACTATCTAATTGCGAGTTGTTTAGATAATTAAGTCTAACATTTATGTTTAAGATTACAAGTAATCTAGTTATCAAATTAATTTAAAAGCTTGTCGAAACGCTTCAAATACGTTATAAGAAAAAGCTTTAATTAGCTTGTTAACTATTTGCTTCTTAATAAAGATATATTTTAGCTTAATTTAATTATTTGCGATCTTTTTGCGAACAAATTGAGTTTGAATACTTATATACTTTGTTCGAATATATTGCGCGAGATTCTTAGCGAACGCTATTGTCTTCTAGTTGTCGCAATATATAACAATAACAACTAGATACAACATAGAAGTCTTTAAAGAAAAAGTCTTAATAACAACAAGAGTTCTAGACGTAAGCAATAACAATAAAGATAAATAGAATAATTGCAATTGCTTTAACAACGCTTGAAATTAAATAATCTTCTTAACAATTTGTGTTTGTTCAATATATTTGACTTTGCAAATAGATAGAGCAACAATTAATTAACATTTAAATAATTAATTAATAACAACACTTTTTAGATTAAAGACATACATCGATATTTCGAATAACTGATTTCTTACTTTCAAGATGCTAAGATAGCTCGAGTAATTCGAGATCAATCTTAAGAACGTTCGAGAGACAATCGAAAGCTTGCATTTAAAAAGTCAAAAAAAGTTTAATAAAAAGTATAATTTTGATGTTCAAAATACGCACGAACTCTTGCAACGCTTCGATTATGTCTTTACTTATTTTCTGTCTATATTATAGTAATTTAAGTAATAGAATCGACCAATTTGTAAGATTTCTACGCGAGAGCAATATACAAGCAAGAGTATCTTCTACATTTGCGTAATTAATTTCGCGTAATTGATTGAACGTAGTTGCTTGCGCTTGTAAATCGCGCTCGCGAGTCTTAACAACGTGCGAATAGTGCTCTCAACATTGCACGAATAATGTGTATCTTAATTTACTTCTTAAATTTTGACTCTATTAACTCGAGATCAATCGAACTTGCTAATAAGACTCTAGAACTAAAATATCGACACAACAATCTCAAAAGTCTTAGATCGCTAATAGAGTCTCTAGAGAGTTATCTCGAATTGTTGATGTATCTAGAGATAGAACGACAAGTATCTTAATTCTTGTTTTAGTTAACGTCGATATAGTCTAATAAAGAACAAATACTCTTATAAAAAGTAAAACAAAGATCAAGAATACTTTAAAAATAACAAAATATTTGTTTAACAATCTTCTAATAAGTGTTAATAAGATTAAAAGCATATTTGCTTATTACTAAGACAACAAAAGCGATATTTAATCGAATATCTAGTATTACGTATATAAGAAAATCAATAATTGATTAAAAGATATAATAATAACTTAAATTAACAATATAGTTCGAATCGACAACGTATATTTTAAATATATTTATAAGAATAGCAACTAATTTATACTCTTATATTTTGTAATTTTTTAGTATTTTTTTCAAATATACTTTTTAACTTAAATAGAGAATTCAA
>JAABUZ0100001769.1_pt1 | contig 39131 bp, 39 predicted proteins | sample 5562091 | NCBI WGS metagenome assembly JAABUZ01 (sample SAMN12813069, study PRJNA571459) | rock metagenome | isolation source: Antarctica rocks | place: Antarctica: Victoria Land, Linnaeus Terrace sud | collected 2015-12-21 | reverse complement strand
CGCCAGAACCAAGGACGCACTCTGGAACGCCATCGGGTTGCTCATCGACGCCTTCGAGCCCGAGGAATGCCGAAATTACCTCGTCAACGCAGGCTATGAGTTCGAGTAAACGCAAACGGCTCTAGTGCTCCAATCAAGCAGCCGAGTAGGCACGCCCACATGTTGTGCATACGCAAGCCACTGCCAATCATCGAACGTGTTTGTAGGTCCCAAGGCGACGGCGCGATCCTTGAAAAAACGAAACAAGCGTTCTTCCTGCGCGCGCTTGTAAACCCCGTTTTGCTTCTCCCGACCGATACTGGGGATCGGATAATGATTGGGTGCGCAGACACCGCGAAAAATCTAAGCGGTATCGGTCATCTTTGCGATCTGGCGATGGAAGTCCGCCCAGTCCTTAATTTCGACCTGGTCTCCATCGATCTTGGCCTTTATATCAGCTTGGGATAGCGTATTCGCCGGTGGTCTCATCTGTCTCATCCGTTTTTGATTCTTCCGGGAGGGTCGCGCCGGGGGTCCGCCGGAATGCCGAGTCTTAGCTTGGGCGCACGGCCTAAACTGATTCGTAGCTATCGAGCGCGCGGCCACCCTCGACACCTATGCCCAGGAGCGTGGCCTCTGCAAACCTGTCGACTTCCGTACTAGTGATTGAATTCAGAAGGGAAGGTCGTCTTCCAAGCCTTCTGTTGCTTCGATTTCGTTTTTGAGCGCGATAGCCCGAATGACGGCGTCGCCAAACGTCACCTTCTCAGTTCGCATAATCCAGTCGAACAAGTCTCCATTCGTCCCAGAAGCAAAACAGAAGTAAGCCTGCTTCTGATCATTTACATAGAATGACGGTGTTTTCTCCTCAATGAACGGGGAAAACCCGCGCCATTCACGTCCTTGCTTTTTTAGCTTCACGACGCGTCCGATGATCTTCGACAATGGAAGTTGAGAACGGAGATCCTGAATGAAATGCAAAGCGGCTCTACTATCTGATTTTCCAAATTGCCTTTCTTGATCTGAAAGCCCTTTTAACTCGTTCTTCAGATCGGAAAATGCCGACAACAGATCTGCGACCAAACGGTCTTGAGGATTTGCGCTTCCCTCCAGTCGCTGAAGGTTTAGCGCAACACTGACTGGCGACTCGAACGTCGTGCCGACAACATTCTGCACTTGTTTAGCAAGTGCAGACTTCCCTTCGGCCACACTATCGAGATCGGAAAGATCGAAAAAAATCGTTCTGAACCCAGAGATGTCGAAGGGAAGTCTTTCTCCGGCTCTAGCCATATGAATAACGGGTAGGTGTACTGCGTGGCGTATAGCAAGTTCGTAGAACACGTTTGCGTTGTTCTCCGTCAGATCTGCTATCAGAAGCGGTGCTTTAACCAGCCGCTGGATAATTTGCGATGTAATAAGACCTGGCTCATCCAATTTGTCCGATCGAGTGACCTCGTAGCCGAATCTCGAAACTGTAGGGCCGATCACATGTTTGAGTAGTTGATCGGCATGGCGGCGGGTTGGGCTGCCTGCCTCGCCAATTGGGCAAATTACGAAGCATTCGTCTGACATCGTCCCGCCTTCCGAATGGCCTGCCTCGTTGCGCCTACATTGCTCACAGGGGCGTGGTAGCACGTTTTCCGACGATCACAGCGCGGTCGCTCGGACCTCGGCGCGGTTGGCTGAACATGTCGGCTGTAGCTGGAGACGCGGGCGTTTGGTTTGTAGCTGGTGCCACCTAGGGCCTAAGGCGATCCGTCATTCAAGGATCGGCCAGCGCTCCGAGCGGTGCCTCGCCCCCGCAGATTCACTTCCGAAAACCTTCACATTCTCGGAAGCGAACCAGATGGCTGGTCAGGGTGGTTTTGAAACGTTCCGCTTTGAAGCGTGAGCGACAGAGAGCGGAGGTTGGAACATTGGCAGGGGCGGGCCAAAAGCGGTCCGACAGGTTCCGAGCGGATGACAAGCGAATCCGACGTTGTTTGACCGCTCTACTGAGCTGCCGCCTGCTCGCGCGCTTTCGACTGATCGCGGGCTTCGGCGATCGTAGTTGCAGTCAGCAGCAGGTCGAGATGGGCCCCCACGCGACCGTTGCGGAATATGTTGCCGGTCCGGACCTCCTGTGACGGGCGGATGGCTGGCCCGAGGCGATACAGGTAGTGCGGGTCGATTGGCGCGGCGGGAACGTCTGGGACAGCCAACGGAATGGCCGGGACGGGTCGGGACCCGCCGGACGCAATCCCGATTCGTCGCGGTGCCTGCCCCGAACCGGATGAGCGGTTCGCGTCCGTTCCATTGCAAAGCGTGATGGTCGGCTTCGGTCGGGAACCCGCCCCAAAGCAGCCTGACCGCTCCACCCTTCCGAGACGTTCCCGATGGGTGACCCTTAGCGCAGCTTCAGGCCCGTTCCCTGTGACGCCCCCTCGTCGCAGCCTACAGCATCTCCAATCGCCGCTTCCGGGTCGCGGGCGGGAAGGCGTCGTCGAGGTCGCGGAGGTCGTCCTCGGTCAAACGCAGGTCGGCGGCGGCGCGGTTCTGTTCCATGTGGGCGACCGTCCCGGCCTTGGGGATCACCAGCACGTCGGGCCGGCGCAGCAGCCAGGCCAGGGCGATCTGCAGTTCCGTCGCGCCGTGGCGCGCCGCGACGGCGCCGAGCGCCGGATCTCCGGCGAGTCGCCCCTGCTCTACAGGGCTGTAGGCCATGCAGGGCATGGACAGCTTCTCGAGAAACGGCAGAAGGTCGTATTCGGGACCGCGCCGCGCCAGGTTGAACAGGACCTGGTCGGTCGCGCAGGCATCGCCCCCCGCGTCGAGCAGGTCTTCGAGGTCGTCGGCATCGAAATTGCTGACGCCCCACCGGACGATCAGGCCCGCGTCGCGCAGGGCCTCCATGGCCTCCACGGTCTCGGCCAGGGGCACGCCGCCACGCCAGTGCAGGAGGTAGAGGTCGAGCCGGTCGGTCCCAAGCCGCTTCAAGCTTCCCTCGCAGGCGACGCGCAGCCGCGCCCGCGAGGCATTCTGGGGACAGGCCTTGGAGACCAGGAACACGCGGTCGCGAAGACCTCGCAGGGCCTCAGCGAGGAAGCGCTCGGTGTCGCCCTCGCCATACATCTCGGCGGTATCGACCACGCTCATGCCGGCCTCGATCCCGGCCCGGATGGCGGCGGTCTCATCGGCCCGGCGGGCCGGGTCCTCGCCCATCCGCCACGTCCCCTGCCCCAGGGCCGGGACGGCGGTTCCGTCGGGAAGGACTATGCTCTGCAACTCGCCCATGGCGTGCCTCCGCGTCGACGCCCGCCAACCCGCTGGCGCCGTCAGAGTTCGATCTCGAGCCCCAATTCGACCGCGTGTGCGGTCGGCACGCCGAAATAGACCGCCGTGCGCTCGGAATTGCGCGCCAGGAAAGCGAACAGCACCTTACGCCAATGCATCAGGCCGACCTTCCGCTTGGTCGGAATGACGGTTTCCCTCCCGATGATATAGGTGATGCTCTCCGGGTCGACGTCGCCGAGCAGCTTCTGATCGAGCGCGACGGCGACGCCCGCCGGCACGGACGGCGCCTCGTCGAACCCATAGGTCAGGATGAGCCGGTCGATCCCGTGCCCGACCGGGATCACCTCGGCACGCTTCTCCAAAGGCACGCGTGGCCTGTCACTGGTGACGGCCGAGACGATCAGGACGCGTTGCTGGACCGCGCGGTTGGCGCGGACGAACTGCGACAGCGGCAGGGGCAGGCCCGAGGTGCCCGCCGTGAGGTAAGCGGCCGTCGTCGGCAGCCGCAGCAGCTTGCCGCCGTGAGCGTCCCCGCCGCAGGCAGCCACGAGCTTGCTCTCGGGCTCGCGCATCCCGGCGCGCTGGGTTTCGAGAATCGTTCCGCCGCGCCGCCACGTCAGCATCAGGAACGCCACGATGAGGGCCAGCAAAAGCGGGAACCATCCCCCCTCGAACAGCTTCACCGAGTTGGCTGCGAAGAACACGAGGTCGACCACGAAGAAGAGGCCGTTGACCGCGAGCACGGCGGCCAGCGGGAAACCCCACTGGATCGCGACCAGGGCGGCCAGCACGGTGGTGATTCCCATGAGGGCCGAAACCGCGATGCCGTAAGCGCCCGCCAGGGCGTCGGAAGAGCCGAACGCCCCGACGGCGCCGAGCGTGGCCGCAGCCAGCAGCCAGTTCACGAGCGGCAGGTAGATCTGCCCGATCTCCTCGGCAGCCGTATGGACGATGTGCATCTTGGGCAGGAAGCCGAGCTGAATGGCCTGCTGGGTCAGCGAGAAAGCCCCCGAGATGATGGCTTGGCTGGCGATCACGGTGGCGGCCGTGGAGAAGACCACGAGCGGGTAGTGGGCCCAGCCGGGCGCCAACTGATAGAAGGGATTGTCGATGGCGCCGGGTCTCTCGAGCAGCAGGCCCCCCTGGCCGAAATAGTTAAGTACCAGGCAGGGCAGCACCACGGCGAACCAGGAGACGCGGATCGAGGAGGCGCCGAAATGACCCATGTCGGCATACATGGCCTCGCCGCCCGTGACGGCCAGGAAGGCGGCGCCGAGGATCGCGAAGCTGATGCCCGGCCCGGCGTGGATCATAAATCCGAGCGCGGCCCAGGGGTTCACGGCTTCGAGGATGGCGGGCGACCTGGCGATGCCGTAGAGGCCCAGGATGCCGAGGACCGCGAACCACAGCAGCATGATCGGGCCGAACACGCGGCCGATGAAGCCCGTGCCGCGGTGCTGGACCATGAAAAGCGCCACCAGCACCACGATGGTGATGGGCAGCACCAGCGGGGTCAGCGACGGGGCGTCGACCTTGAGGCCTTCCACGGCCGACAGCACCGAGATGGCGGGCGTGATGGCGCCGTCGCCGTAGAGCAGGGCCGCGCCGATCAACCCAAAGATCAGGAGCACGGCTCGCGACGTGCCGGGCTTGGCGTCGCGCGCGCGAAGCAGCGCCAGCATGGCCACGATGCCGCCCTCGCCGCGGTTGTCGGCCCGCATGATCAGGATGGCGTATTTGATCGACACCACCACGATGAGCGACCACAGGATCACCGACACGGCGCCGATCACGGCGGCGGCGTCCGGCGCCGCGGCTCCGGCCGAGGCCGCGATGACGGCCTGCTTGAGGGCGTAGAGCGGGCTCGTGCCGATGTCGCCGTAGACGATGCCGAGCGCCCCGAGGGCGGCCGCGGCCTGGAAAGGGCTCGGCGCATGGTGGGCTTCAGCTTGGCTCACGTTTCCCCCGTCGATGTCGCGTTGAGGCCGCCACAAGCCCCTTATGCAACAGTTCGAGGATGCCGCCAGCCTTTCCGGCCCGTCGCCCGCCCGCAAACACGTTTTAATCCCATTCGGAGAAACGGCGCTGCACTTTGGCCACGAAAGCCGCGCGCCGCGCCGCCGTGGTGTGGTTCATGTCATGGAGCGCCAGGTAGTCGCAGTCGGCGCCCCGCGCCATCTGGACGCGCAACGCCCGCCTGAAGAAGCGCTTCGGGGGATCACCGGCGAGGTAGGTGCGCAACCGGTCGCCCCCATAGGTGCAGACGGCCGCGAGCTTGCGGACGTGGCGGAGCCGGAAAGCGAGGTTGCCCTCGGCATCGAGGTCGAAGGCGACCCCCGGGATCAGCACCCGGTCGACGTAACCCTTGAGGATGGCCGGGAAGCCATAATTCCAGACCGGATGGACCAGGACCAGGGCTTCGGCCGCCTGCAGGCGCCGCGCGTGATCGTCGACGAGCCGCCGGTTGAGGGCAGTGTCGTGATAGTCGAGCCGTTCCTGACGCGACATTACGGGGTCGAAATTCTCGGCGTAGAGGTCGCAATCGTCGACCGCGTGGCCCCCCGCCCGCAGCGTCTCGACCACGGCGGCGTGCAAGCCCGCGACGAAACTCGTCTCGACCGGATGGGCGTAGAGCACCAGGACCCGCATGCGGCCGCTCAGGGCCTTGCCGAGTCGTCCGGCGCGGCGGCGACCGAGGGGAACAGGAAGGTCTTGCCGGACGAGAAGTCGAAGTCGGGGTTGTCCCAGGCCACCATCTTGCCCGGGTTGAGCAGGCCGGCGGGATCGGCTTCGCGCTTGAAGGCGAGCTGAGCCGCGTCGGTCTGCTTCATGCCGCCCTCCTCCAGCGTGTAGCGGTGCGGGTTGAAGATCGGCGCGCCCATCTCCTCGTGGATCCGCACGATCTCATCGAGGCGCCGCTCCGTGGTGAAGCGAACGAGCGGCAAGCCGAAGCAGGTGATGTTCCCGTCGAGCCGCACGAATTCGAGGTGGCCCATCACCTCGTCGCCGAAGCGGGCGTGGATCTCGCGCACGAGACGAAGCTGGTCCGGGAAGGGATAGAGCACCTGGAGATAGGTGATGGCCGGATCGACCCTGATGGCCCGCAGCGTGGTGTGGTTCCAGCTGAGCTCGTAATTGGGCGGCAGGCCGTCGCGAGCCTCCGGCGGCGCGGTCGCGCCGTCGAACAGCACCTCGGCGCCGCCGAACCGGCGGGCGAAAAGCCGCAGCGCGTCGAGCCCATGGGCCGCCACCGTCACGAGCACGATGCTGCGGCCCACCGGCACCAGGCTTCGGTGCCGCAGGAAGTAGAGCTGCGGCACCGGGGCCGCGACGGGTGTGACGAGCTTCGTCAGGATTCCGTCCTGCCGGCCCAGCGCGTCGCCGAAAGCGGCCGCACGGTCGAAGGTCTCGAAGCCCAGGATCACGTCGACCCAGTCGTAGGCCGGGGCCAGCGGCACCTCGACCTCCACGATGACGCCGTTGGTGCCGTAGGCATGGGCCACCTTGGGCAGGTCCTCGCCGGTGAGTCTCAGCAGGCGCGGGCTCGCCTCCAGGGTAGCGACCGTGACGGACAGGATGTTGCCGAGGTCGCGCAGGCTGCCCCAATGGATGGATCCGACCCCGCTCGAACCGCCCGCGATGAAGCCGCCGATCGAGGCCGTCTTGTAGGTCGACGGGTGCATCCTGAGTTCCTGACCCGAGACGGCGCGCGTGTGCCGGTCGATCTCGGCCATGACGGCGCCGGGTTCGCACCTGAGACGCCCGGGCGTCACCTCATGGATGTCGGTCATCTCGGCGAGGTTCAGGATGATGCCGCCGTCGAGCGGCATGGCCTGCCCATAATTGCCGGTCCCGGACCCGCGCGGCGTGACCGGGATGCCGAGCGCGAACGCCGCGGCCAGCACGGCGCAGACCTCCTCGGCCGAGCGGGGCGTCACCACGGCCTCGGCCACGAGATGGTCGAGTTGGCGCTTCAGTACCGGCGAATACCAGAAGAAGTCGCGGCTTTTCTGCTTCACGAGCGCCGGATGGGTCTCGACCTTGATGCCGTCGGGCAATCGCGCCCTGAGGCCCTCGATGTCGTGCCGGCGCGTGGCGGCGGGGCGCTCCGCGCCTGGCTCGGCGCCCGTCATGGCCGCAGACCCCGCAGGTGATCGAGTTCGGCATAGGACGGCACGTTGCCGGAGATCGGTCGGCCAGCCCGCACCACCGTGCGGTCGCCCTGGGGCCGCGCCATCCACTCGGACAGGCTGCGGGCCGCGAACAGGATGAAATCCGCCGGTCCGCCGGCCCTGAGCGAACCGCGGTCGGGCCGGCGCATCACCTCGGCCGGCCTCCGGGCCACGGTCGCGGCCCAATCGCCAAAGGGGTGATCGAGGTGCAGGATCCGCGTCCCCTCGCGCCAGACTTCCGCCATGTCGAGATCCCCGTAGGCGTAGAAGGGATCGCGCGTGTTGTCGCTCGCCACCATGACGGGCACGCCCGCCCGGTGAAGCTCCTTGAAAGCCGTGACGCCGCGCCACCGCGGCGTCGTCTGCCCGGCCGTCTCGCCGAGCCCGCGGCCCTGCAGGTACATGTTGCACATGGGCAGCGACACGACGGCGAGGCCCGCCCGGGCGACGAGCTCGATGGTGCGGTCGCGCTCCGCCTCCGGCATCACGGCCAGCGAGCAGCAATGGCCCGCCAGGATCCGGCCCTGGAAACCGAACCGCAGGGCCGTCTCGGCGATCAGCGCGAGACTGTTGACGGTCGGGTCGCCGGTCTCGTCGGCGTGGAAATCGAGGTCCCAGCCGCGCTCCGAGGCCGTGCGGAAGATGCGGTCGAGCCCGGGCTGCAGCGCCGGACATGGAAACGTGACCGCGCCGAGCACGCCGCCGAACGCCCCGACCATGTCGACCACGGCCGCGAAATGCGCGTCGTCGAGCGCGAGGTCGATCGCGTAGAGCGGCGAAGCCTGGAGATCGATGCGGTCGCGCCAGAGGTCGCGAAGCTCGGCGAAGACCGGCCAGGATATGCGGGTCTGCGGCCCGACGCTGTCGATATGGGTGCGGATGGCGGCCGTGCCGTGAGCATGGGCGCAGCGTAGCGCGAAATCCATGCGGTCCCGGACATCCGCGGCCGTCCAGTTGGCGGCGCGGTCGGTCGCCACGGCCGCCAGGGCACCCGCGAAGGTGCCGTCCGGGTTGGGCGTACGCGGCCCGCTGTGACCCTTGTCGAGATGGGTATGGGCGTCGACGAAGCAGGGCAGCACCAGGGCGCCGCCGGCCGCCACGAAGGGCATGTCGCCCGAGCCATCCGCACCGGACGGTACGGCCGGCGCCACGGCCGCGATCCGGTCGTCCTCGACCACGAGGTCGACCTCCGCCAGACCCTCGGGGCCCGGCCGAGCCGGCGTTCCGTCGAGAAGAGCCGCCGGCACGCGGGCGCCGCGGATGGCCCAGCGCCGGGCGGCATGCGGGATGGCGAGGCCCATCACTGCCCCCGCTGCCGGGCGCTGTCATGCCAGCGGTGGAGCATGAAGTGGGTCAGCACGGTGAACGCCATATAGATCAAGATACCCGCGAAGGAGATCAGCGCCAGTGCGGCGAACATGCGCGGGATGTTGAGCCGGAAACCGGCCTCGACGATACGGAACGCGAGGCCCGAGCCCTTGCCGGCCGAGCCCGCCGCGATCTCGGCCACGATGGCGCCGATCAAAGCGAGGCCGCCACCGATGCGCAGGCCGCCGAGGAAATAGGGCATCGCGGCCGGGAGGCGCAGGTAGAGGAACTGCTGCCAGCGGGTTGCCCCGTAGAGCTCCAACAGCTCGACCAGGCCGTGGTCGGCCGAGGCGAGGCCGAGCGCGGTGTTGGACAGGATCGGGAAGAACGCCACCAGGAAGGCGCAGACCAGCACGGCCGTCGCGGGTTCGAGGTAGATCAGCAGCAGCGGTGCGATCGAGACGACCGGCGTCACCTGCATGACCACGGCGAACGGGAAGAAGCTGCGCTCGATCCATTTCGATTGGGCGAACAGCACCGCCAGGGCCACGCTGCCGACCGTCGCCAGGGCCAGCGCCGTCACCGTGACGCGCAACGTGACGAGCAACGATCCCGACAGGATCGGCCAGTCCTTGACCAGCGTGGCGCCGATCACGCTCGGGGCCGGCAGGATGTAGGGCGGAATCTCGTCGATCCGCACCACGGCTTCCCAGCCGGCCAGCGCCAGCGCGAAGATCGCGACCGGCAGCAGGACCTCGAGCGCGCGTTGCGGCAGCACCCGGTTCCAGGCCCGGCGTTGTGCGGCTGCCGACGGGGCGTCGGCCGGAGGCGCGAAACTGTCGACGGGCTCGAGGGCGCTCACAGGTGGTCCTCCTCGGCCATGGCGCCGTGCAGCGCCTGCGAGGCCCGCCGGCAGGTCTCGGTATAGAGCGGCGTCGAGCGGAAGTCCTCGGTCCGCCGCTGTGGGGCCGGCACCCCGATGGTGTCCACGATGCGCCCCGGCCGCGACGCCATGACGACGATGCGGCTCGACAGGTAGACGCTCTCGTAGACCGAATGGGTGACGAAGACGATCGTCGTGCCGAGTTCGGCCTTGAGGGCCACGAGGTCGTCGTTGAGCCGGAACCGCGTGATCTCGTCGAGAGCAGCGAAGGGCTCGTCCATCAGGAGGAGCCTCGGCCTCAGCACCAGGGCGCGGGCGATCGATACCCGCATCTTCATGCCGCCCGAGAGTTCGCGCGGGTAGGCCGTCATGAACTTGGCCAGGCCCACGCGGGCCAGCGCATCCTCGATGCGCGGCGCCGCCGCACGGCGCGGCAGCTTGCGGAGGCGCAGCGGCAGGAACACGTTGTCGAACACCGTGGCCCAGGGCATCAGGGTCGGTTCCTGGAACACGAAGCCGACCTCGGGCTGCCCACCCGTCCAGGCGATCGTGCCGGTGGTGGGCTGCGCGAGCCCTGCCAGGATGCGCAACGCCGTCGACTTGCCGCAGCCCGACGGTCCGATCAGCGACAGGAACTCGCCCTCCGCGACCTCGAGGTCGAGCCGGCTCAGCGCCGTGGTGCCGTTGTCGAAGGACTTCGACACGCCGCGCAGTTGGACGAGGCCGCGCGGAACACCCTCCTGGTCACCGCCCCGCGCCACCGTGGCGGTCGCACCCGGCCTCATGGGATCGCGCACGGCCGTTCGGCCTCCGCCGTCAACCCTGCCCCACCACGAAGGCGGCAACGTCGTCATCCCGGTCAAGCGAAGTGATGGCGGTCGCCATGTCGGTTCTCCTGCGCGGCTTCAGTTCTTGGGAGCCAGGTCGAGGCCCACCTTCTTGTTCACGAACTGCAACGTGTAGCTCTGCTTGTAGTCGAGATCGCCGGAGACGACGCCCGCCTTGGCCATCTTGTCGAAGAAATCCTTCTGGTGCTGGTCCGTCATGGCGCCGATGCCGAGCGTCTTGGTGTCACCGGAATCCACGATGCCATATTGCTTCATCTTGGCGATCGAATAGGCGATCTGCTCGTCGGAGATGTCCGGGTTGTCCTTCTTGATGGCGGCGTTGGCCTGGGCGTTGTCGCCGTAAAGATAATTATACCAGCCGATCATCGAGGCGTCGATGAAGCGCTGCACGAGATCAGGGTGCTGGTTCACCGTATCGCGCCGGGCCTCGATCAGCGTCGCATAGGTGCTGAAGCCGTAGTCGGCCAGGAGGAACACGTTGGGCTTGAAGCCGCCCTGCTTTTCGACCTCGTAGGGCTCGGCCGTCAGGAAACCCTGCTGAGCGGATGTCTTGTCGGCGATGAAGGGCGCGGCATTGAATGTGTAGGGCTTCACCTTCTCCTCGGAGAAACCGTAGGCCTGCTCCATCCAGCGGTAGAAGGACGACAGCGCGTCCTTGGAGATGAAGATGGGCGCCGTCTTCAGCTGCTCGAATTTGTCGAGCCCGACGCCCGGATGCGACATCACGACCTGCGGGTCCTTCTGCATCACGGACGCGACCGCCACGATGGGCACGTGCTGCTCCAGGGCCGAATAGCTCTGGATCATGTCGTCGCCCATGTAGAAGTCGATCTTGCCGGCCGGCAGCAGGATCAGGTTGTTGGCCTGGGGCCCGCCCGGCAAAATGGTGACGTCGAGGCCGTATTTGGCATAGGTGCCGTCCACGACCGCCTGATAGAAGCCGCCGTGCTCCGCCTCGGCCAGCCAATTGGTGCCGAACGTCACCTTGTCGGCCGCCTGGACCGCGGCGGGTACCAAAGCCGCCAGGGTCGCGACAACACATCCAATGCCGATCGAACTGCGCATGCGGCAACCTCCCCCGATTCGTCCATGGTGGTTTAGCAAGGGCCATGCCTGCCTGTGAAGGCGCGGCTTGCGTGGCGGCGACAGCCGATGCCCGCGCGGCAAGCGCCAGAATGCCTGTTTCAGCGCCAGTCGAGGCCGTCGCGAGAACGGGCAGAACCGTCCTGTCGAGTGGAGCGAAGCAACCCACCCTGTGGGCACGGCCGATCTCGGTCGCTTCGGCTCGCCTCTGACGATGACCGGAACGATCTCAGGCGAACCTCCTTCAACCGGCTGGCAATGGCCTTAGAATTCGTTGACACGACACCGCCGCATCCGTAAAACTTGGGCTTGGTAGGAAAGCGGCATTGCCGCCTTCAGGCGTTTCGGTTTCCGATGGACGGGATCGCCGCTGCCGCAACCAGTGGGTCACACTGCATAAGAAGACGGCCGTCCTCCGGGGCAGAGCCGGATCGAACACGAGGTCAGACGGAATGTTCGCAGTCATCAAGACCGGTGGCAAACAGTACAAGGTCGCCGCCGAAGACGAGATCGTGGTCATGACGCTGCCGGGTGATGCCGGTACCGAGATCACCTTCGACCAGGTGCTGAGCTACAGCGACGGGACGACGCTCGACGTCGGCGCTCCGCTGGTGGCGGGCGCGACAGTGGCGGCCACCATCGTGGCGCAGAAACGCGGCCCCAAGGTCATCGCGTTCAAGAAGCGCCGTCGTCAGAATTCCAAGCGCAAGCGCGGCCATCGCCAGGATCTCACCGTGGTCCGCATCACGGATATCCTCCTGGCCGGCCAGGAGCGCCGCCGCCACGGTGCCGGTTCCGCGGAGGCCACGGTCGCCGGCGGATCCGCCGCTGACGTATCGGTCGCAGACGTGTCGGCCACCCATGCCCCCGAGGCCGCACTGGCGGAAGCCGGCGCAGCCTAAGCCTTTCCATCGCGGCCCGCGGCGCCACGCCGGAAGCCTCCGCTTCCGCGGCGCGGTCAGGCCCTCAAGTTCAGGACCAGGTACCAATGGCTCACAAGAAAGCAGGCGGCTCGTCCCGCAACGGCCGCGACTCTGCCGGCCGTCGTCTCGGCGTGAAGAAGTTCGGCAGCGAAGCCGTGCGCGGTGGCAACATCATCGTCCGCCAACGCGGCACCAAATGGCATCCTGGCGCCAACGTCGGGATGGGCAAGGACCACACGCTCTTCGCCCTGTGTGACGGCAAGGTGGAGTTCCAGAAGAAGGGCAACGGCCGCGTCTATATTGCGGTTCTCGAAAACAGCGTGGCCGCCGCGGCCGCGGAATAGGTGGGGCGGACGAAGGACCCCACCGGTGCTCAAGTCACCCCGGTGGTTGGTCCTTCAAGGAACGGAATCGTTCCACGAGCGGCCGGAACATCCGAAAGCCGGGAACGGCGGGGGAGGCGAGCATCGTCTTCCCTTCGTCGTTTCAGGGCGCCACAACGAAAGTGGCGACCCATGGTTCGGAGGTCCGGCATGTTTCCCGAGATCACGCGCGACGACGTCTTCAGGCTCGAAACCCGCAACCTCTGGCTGCGTTGGCCCGTCGCGGCCGACGCCGCGATTGGCGTATCCGATACTGGAGGAACCAGGACGCCCGAGGAGGCGGCCGGCGATCCCTACCGGAATGCGACGATCTTGGCGGCCTGGCGCGACCACAACGCAGCCGGCAGGGACCTCCACCTCGTCCTGACGGGGCGTGGCATCGACCGGCACGTCGTCGGCGCGGTGGATCTCGTTCCGGTTCGGAGCCGAGCCGAGGATTGCGGCCTCAGGCTGCGAGCCTGGATCGGCCTCGCGGCGCGCGGCCGGGGGCTCGGAACCGAAGCCGTGCAGGCTATGGTCGACGCCGCTTTCATGCTGAGCGACACGCCGCTTGTTGCGGCCTCGTCGCGCGTGCTTGATCCAGCGTTCCGGCGGGTTTTGGAGAAATGCGGCTTCAGTTCCTGCGGAACCGGTCTCGATCCGGCGCCCGATGGGCACGGTCTCGCCGCCTCTGACCGGTTCCGGCTCGACCGCAAGGCCTGGGTCAGCCTGAAAGGCTGGCGCGTGCCCAGCCTGTCGCGCCAGCAGCGGGGCGACGAAGCCGCGGGGTGCTGCGCCGTATAGGCGCCAGCCCTTCGGCTGCGGCGAAGGGCACGCGATCTCTCCCCTTCTCCCGCTGGCGGGAGAAGGGGAGAGGCCGCCGCCCCCGTTACCCTGCAGCGAGCGGCCGGGTGGCGGCCTCGAGCCAGGCGCGGACGTCGGGCTCGACCAGGGGACCCACGATCTCGCGCACGCGGGCGTGATAGCGGTCGAGCCAATGCCTCTCGTCGCCATCGAGGAGGTCTGTGGCGATCAGGGCGCGCTGGATCGGCGCGAAGGTCAGGGTCTCGAAGCCCAGCATGGGGCGTTCGCCGCCGGCGATCTCGCGGCGCTCGACAAGCAGCAGGTTCTCGATGCGGATACCCCAAAGCCCGGCCCGGTAGAGCCCGGGCTCGTTCGACAGCATCATGCCTTCCGCCAGCGGCGTCGTGCCGGTCTTGGCGATCCGTTGCGGCCCCTCGTGCACCGACAGGTAGCTGCCGACGCCGTGGCCGGTGCCGTGGTCGAAGTCGAGCCCCGCGCGCCACAGGAACTGGCGCGCCAGCGGATCGAGTTGGGCGCCCGTGGTGCCCTGCGGGAACACCGCGCGGGCGATCGCGATATGGCCCTTGAGCACCCGGGTGAAGCCATCCCGCATGGCGGCATCGGGCTCGCCCACGCATAGCGTCCGGGTGATGTCGGTGGTGCCGTCCTCGTATTGCGCGCCGCTGTCGACCAGGAAGATCCCGGGCCCGACCCGCAGGTTCGAGCCCGTTGTGACCCTGTAGTGCGGGAGAGCCGCATGGGGGCCATAGCCCGCGATGGTGGGGAACGACACGTCCTTCAGGAGGCCTGTCTCGCGCCGGAAGGTCTCCAGAGCCGCGACACACGCGATCTCGGTCAACCCGCCCTTCGGCGCCTCGCGCTCGAACCAGTGCAGGAAACGCGCGAAGGCGGCCGCGTCGCGACGATGGGCCTCGCGCGCGCCCTGCCGCTCGGCTTCCGTCTTCGAGGCCTTGAGCAGCGCGATCGGGTCGTTCCCGACATTGGCGGTGCCGCCCGCCCGACGCAGCGCCTCGACCAGCCTGAACGACACGGTGGCGGCATCGAACCGGACCGTGCGCGCTTCAAGGCCCAGCCGTTCGAGGTCGCCCGCGAGCCCGGAGGGGTCGGCGATCTCGACCGTGTCCTCGAGCGTATGGCGCACATTGTTCGAGAGCTTCGCGCCGTCGACGTAGAGCATCGGCCGCCCCGTCTGGGGGACGAGCGCGTAGCTCATCGGCAGGGGCGTGTGGCCGACGTCGCCGCCCCGGATGTTCAGCAGCCAGGCGACGGCGTGCGGGTCGCTGACCAGGAGGATCTCCCCGGCATCGAGCTTCTGCCGCACGGCATCGAGCTTGGCGTCACGGCCGAGGCCCGCGAAGCGCTCGGGATGCAGCGTCACGGCCCCTTTGGGGGAGGCCGGGCGGTCGGGCCAGACGGTGTCGATCGGGTTGTCGTCGACAGGAACCAGGCTGGCGCCGCGCGCCTCGACGGCCTTGGTCAGACGCTCGACCTGGGCCGGCGTATGGAGCCCGGGATCGAAGCCGAGCCGCTGGCCCTCGGTGAGCCGCGTCGCGAGCCAGGTCTCGGGCGGCAGTTCGATCAGGGACTCAGGTGTGAAGACGCCCGTGTCGACCTGTTGGCGGACCTGCACGGTGTAGCGTCCGTCGACGAAGACCGCGGCCTCGCCCGCCAGCACCGCCGCGATGCCGGCCGAGCCGGTGAAGCCGGTAAGCCAGGCGAGCCGTTCGGCCGCCTTGGGGACGTATTCGTTCTGGTGCTCGTCGGCCCGCGGCACGACGAAGCCGTCGAGCCCCCGCCGCTTCAGCTCGGCCCGCAGCGCCGCGAGGCGGTCGGCCCCCTGCGACGGATCGGCCGCGTCGTCGAATGTCTGCAGGCGAGCTTCGAACATGGTGGCTCCTCGATGCGGCGGCCCCGGGACGGCGGTGCAGCATAAGGGATCGGCTTCGGTGGGGGAACGCGGAAGGCGGTCGAGGTTTCAGGCAGATGGATGGCGGTTCGGCACATGGGCGAAGGGCCGCCCGCAAGCCCGCGGTCCCGTCGACGCGGGCCTCCAGCCCGCATCGAGCGTTCGTGCGAGCCCTGGCGCCTCGCAGCCCGGCCGGTCGGAAATCCTGCGGGAAGACGGCCAGGGCAATCGGGTGAACACGATGTGAAACGGTGCGGTCGAGAAGACTCGGTGGGGTGAGGCGTCATCGCGAGCGCAGCGAAGCGACCCAGCCTCCGCGGCGCTCGATCTGGGTCGCTTCGCTCCGCTCGCGATGACGATAATAGGCACCGGCAGAGGCAAAGCCCTTCGCCCGATTGCCCTGGAAGACGGCGATCCCGAGTCGACCTCTCTTGCGGCCGCGTGCATGATCGGTCGACGCGAAAGTTGCTTTCCTTGCCCCAGCGATCGGCAGAACCCATGGCGAGATTTCCGATGACCAAACGATTGTTCCTAAAGTCCATGCTCGGCCTCGCTCTGGCGCTCGGCGCCGTCGGCGTGGCCCGGGCCGAGGATGCGCTGGCTCGGGTCAAGGCCTCCGGCGCCCTGCGGGTCGGCACCGAGACCGCCTTCGCGCCCTTCGACTTCATCGACGCCGGCCAGCATGTCGGGCTCAACGTCGACCTCTTCGCCGCGGTCGGTCAGGAGATGGGGGTCAAGATCGACTGGGTGGCGCTGCCCTGGGAAGGCGTGCTGCCCGGCTTGGAGGCCGGCAAGTTCGACATGGTGGCGGGCCCCGCCACGATCACCAAGGCCCGCATGGAACGCTACCGCTTCCTGCCGCCGATCGGCGATGCCACGGACGCCCTGCTGAAGCGCAAGGGCGACGGCGCCGTGATGAAGCCGGCCGATATCGCGGGCAAGACGGTCGGGGCCGGCAAGGCCTCGTCGCAACTGGCGCAATTGCAGGATTTCGACAAGACGCTGCCCGGCAAGGTGACGGTGCGCGAATACCTGGGCAACAGCGAGGCCTACGCGGATCTCGCCGCCGGCCGCATCGCCGCCGTCGCCAATTCGCTCACCAATATCGCCTTCGTGGCCAAGACGCGTCCCGATACGTTCGAGGTCGTGCAGCCGCCCTTCGGGCCCAAATCCTACTTCGGCTACATCATCCCCAAGGACGCCGAACACAAGGCCCTGGCCGACGCCGTCGAGGCCGCCATCCTCAAAATGAAGGCGGACGGGCGGCTCGCGGCCCTGCAGGTGAAATGGTTCGGCGCCTCGTTCGACACACCCGACGCGGTCACCGATCCGGCGCTCTGAGCGGGCAGCCAGGGGCCTGACGCATGCCCATATGATGGTGGCCGGGGCGTCTCGGTCGTGAGCGTCGCCCTGTTCCGGCTGCTCCTCCAGGCATCCGGCCTCACGGTCGCGATCAGCGCAGTGTCGATCGTGCTCGGGTTCGCGGTCGGCACGATGGTATCGGTCGCCATGCTGTCGCCGAGCCGCGCTCTGGCGGTGCCGGCCCGCGTCTTCGTCAGCTTCTTCCGCGGCGTACCGCTGCTGGTGCAGCTTCTGCTGATCTACAACCTGCTGCCGGTGCTCGGCATCGACGTGCCGGGCATAGTGGCGGCCATAGTGGGATTGTCGCTGTGCACGGCCGCCTACCAGGCCGAGAACCTGCGCGGCGGCTTCGCCGGCGTGCCGCGCGGGCTGATCGAGGCCGCCGATATGGTGGGTCTCGGCCCGGTCCAGCAGTTCTGGCGGATCCGCCTCCCGATCGCATTCAAGCTGACACTGCCGTCGCTGGTCAGCGAGGCCATCATGATCCTCAAGGCCTCGTCGCTGGTGTCGGTCGTCGGCGTCGTCGAACTGACCCGCATGGCGCAGGACCTCGCCTCGAGCACCTACGAACCGCTGCCCATGTTCGCCATGGCGGGCCTTCTCTACTTCGTTATCGACGGAGTCATCGCAGGTGCCGGCACGGTGCTGGAGCGTCGGTTGCAGTGGGGCCACGGCGCCCCCCGGGGGGGCCAGTGACGCTCGATCTCGGTTTCATCGCGGCGCACCTGCCCGAGGTCTTGGAAGCGGCCGGCGTCACGGCGCTGGTGTGGGCCTCGAGCGCAGCGCTCGGCATGTTGCTCGGCTTCGCCGTGGCGCTGGGCCGGCGCTACGCGCCGCTACCGGTCGGGCTGGCGCTGCGGTTCTACGTCGAGACGATGCGCGGAACGCCCTTCCTCGTGCAGCTCTTCCTGCTCTATTTCGGCGGACCCTTCATCGGCCTGTCGCTCGACCCCGTACCGGCGGGGCTCCTGGGCCTGAGCGTCTACGGGGCCGCCTATTATTCCGAGATCGTCCGGGGCGGCTTCGCTGCCGTGCCGCCCGGCCACGTGGAGGCCGCCGAATGCCTGGGCTTCACGCGCGTGCAGGTCGTGCGCCGCATCCTCGTGCCCGAGATGGCCGTGCTGGTGGCGCCCGCGCTGGTCAACATGACGATCCTGCTGCTCAAGGAGACGGCGGTGCTGTCCATCATCACGGTCCCCGAACTCACCATGGTGATCAGTGCCATCGGGTCGGAGAGCTATGCCTTCGTGGAATCGTTGTTCCTCCTGGCCCTGTTCTACTGGGGGCTCGTCGAGGGTTGCGGCTGGCTCGGGCGGACCGTCGAGGCGCGCCTGTCGCGTCTGGCCAGAGCATGAACCCGCCCGCCCTGGCCGTGCAGGGGCTCGTCAAGCGCTTCGGGCAGACCGACGTGCTGCGCGGCATCGACCTCGAGGTTCCACAGGGCAAGGTGACCTGCCTGGTCGGACCGTCGGGATCCGGCAAGAGCACGCTGCTGCGCTGCATGGCGCTACTCGAGGCCCCGAGCGCCGGCGTCGTGCTGATCGGCGGCGAGCCGCTCGGCTTCGTGCCGGGACCGGATGGGCGGCCCGTGCGGCTACCCGCCGGCCGCACCCGCGCGCTCCGTTCCACCATCGGCATGGTGTTCCAGCAGTTCAACCTGTGGCCCCATATGACGGCGCTCGGCAATGTCGCCGAAGCGCTGCGCACCGTGCGACACCTCGACCGGGCGGAGGCCGACGCGCGCGCCATGGCGCAACTCGCCAAGGTGGGGCTGGAGGGGCGGGGCGGCCATTATCCGTCGCAGCTGTCGGGCGGCCAGCAGCAGCGTGTCGCCATCGCCCGGGCGCTGGCACTGGAGCCGAAGATCATGCTGTTCGACGAGCCGACCTCTTCCCTCGATCCCGAACTGACCGGTGAGGTGCTGAGCGTGATGCGGGCGCTGGCCGCCGATGGCATGACCATGGTGGTGGTGTCGCACGAGATCGGGTTCGCCGCCACGGTGGGCGAGCAGATCGCGTTCCTGGACGCCGGGCGCATCCTGCTGCGGGGCACACCCAGGCAGGTGTTCGGCAAGCCCCGCCATCCCCGGCTCGACGCCTTCCTCGACACCTATCTCGACCGCGGGGCCGCGCTGCTGCTGTGACGGGGCGGCGGTTCCTGCGCGGTCGGGCTCTGTCCAGCGGCGTACAAGCGTCCCGCAGCCGTCACCGGGAGGGCGGCCACATCCTGGCCAACACGCTGTCGCGCTTGACGAAGCGGTGCCAGACCACCGCGCCGACATGGAGGAGGACGAAAGCATAGATCGCCCAGGCACCGTAGCCGTGCAGAACTTCGCCCGTCCGGGCCGCCGCTTTGTCGACCGGCAGCACGCGAGGCCATTGGAACAGCCAGAAGAACGGCAGCGAATAACCGCCCTCGGCCGAGAACCAGTAGCCGGTCAGCGGCATGAACAGCATGAGCCCGTAGAGCGCCAGATGCGCGCCCGACGCGCCGAGATGCGTGAGGCGCCCGAGCCGTTCCACGTAGGGTGGTGCCGTCGTGGCGAGGCGATAGGCGATGCGCAAGCCGATCAACGCCAAGGCCGTCATGCCGAGCGACTTGTGCCATTCGAGCAGGTAGCGGCGCACCGGCGTCCCGGGCACCTGGTACGAGCAATAGAGGCCGATCAGGAGGGCCGTGATGACGATGGCGGCCATGCTCCAGTGAAAGAGACGCTGTACGCCGTCGTAGTGCGGCACCGCAGCAGCCTGGCTGTCGGCCGTAATCGTGTCACCTGTCGTCATCGTGGGCCCGAGGTCCGGCGCGGCACCGCTGTGGGTCGCGCCTCCGAAACGCGAGGATCGAAACTGGATCGGGCGGAAATGCGACTGCGGTCCCCGATCGGTTCGGACCGGCGCGAATTCTGGTGACCTGTTGCCGGCCTTCATCACCCGGCCTGCTCTTTCGACCGGCGCCGAAGATGTCTTTGCGCTTTGCCGCTTCGACGATGCTACGGTCGCAGGTGAATGGGCATTGCCTCGGAGGGTGCATGGGCTTCGGGATCGTCAGCGTCCGGCCCGTCTACGAGGGCTGGGGCCGGTTCATGACCGCCAAAGTCCGCTTGTCTGATGGCACGCTGGCCGACCGCCAGATCGAAGACCACGGCGCGAGCGTCGCGGTCTTGCCCTATGATTCCGAACGCAGGATGGCTCTGCTGGTGCGTCAGCCTCGCACGGCCGCCACCTTCGCATCCGAAGGGCATGCCGAGGAGCTCTTGGAAGCGGTCGCGGGTCGGCTGGAAGAGGGTGGCGAAGTCGGGGACGAGGCGCGCCGCGAGGCCTGGGAGGAAACGGGCCTGGAACTCGGCGAGCTCGAGCGTGTGGCCCGCGTCTGGTCCTCGCCGGAGGTGTCCACGGAGCGCGTCAGCCTGTTCCTCGCCCCTTACAGAGCCGCAGACCGCAAGGCCCAGGGAGGCGGTTTGGCCGAGGAGGGCGAGAGCATCGCGGTCATCGAGATGCCGCTGGCCGAGCTCGCAGCGCTGGCCGATACGGGCCGGCTCGCGGACATGAAGACCCTCCTGCTGATCCAGACGCTGAGGGTCAGGCGCTCCGACCTGTTCCGGTAGCCGATTTATACAGCTGGCTCCGATCGTGGTGTCGCCACGCGCCGCGGCTGGGCCGGCCGAACCGAACGACGCACCGCGAGGCTTCTCGTCTCCGGGGATCCACCGCCCGGACTGCTGGCTCGGCCGCGGCCCGCCATCGTTAAGCTTGTCCAAACCCGAACCCGCGATAAGGTTCGATGCATGACGGCCGGCTCATTGAACGTGTACCGGTCTTCCCGCACGCATGGCCACGGCAGGCCCGGACGATCGAAGATCCACGGATACAGGCATGAGCACCAATTCCATCGAAGCCGGTCATCTGATGGCCTTCATCGAGCGCATCGAACGGCTGGAGGAGGACAGGAAGACCGTTTCGGACGAGATCAAGGACGTCTACGCCGAAGCCAAAGGCACGGGCTACGACATCAAGGTCATGCGCAAGATCGTGTCGATCAGGAAGCAGGACCAAGACAAGCGCCGCGAGGAAGCCGAGATCCTCGAGCTCTATCTCCAGGCGCTGGGCATGCAGGTCTGAGAGAACGCTCGGGGGTCCGCATCGGCGGGCGGATCTGTGGCACCGAGGCACGCGGAAACGATGCATCCCTCCCATGGCGCGGCGCATTCGGGGTCACGGAGCCGGATCCGGCATCGCGAGTCGCGGCAAGGAAGTCCGTCCATGTCGATCCAGTCCACGCTGATCGCCGCCCTGTTGCTGGCGTGGCCGGGGCTCCACGCCGGTGCCGCCGAGACGCCGCCGACATCGGCCGGTCCGCGCGCCGAAGTCGCGTCGCGGGTCCAGGACGCGCCTGCCTGGCGCCGGGTTGCGACGGATCCCTACGACCTGAACAACAAGCAGGACGCCCTGGCGTTCGGCTCCGCTTCGACCGGGTGGTACGGCAACGGCACGGGCCGGATCTACCGCACCGACGATGCCGGCGACCATTGGCGGCTGGTGTGGCGCCACCCCGGCACCTACGTGCGGGCGCTCGACTTCGTCGACGCCGAGACGGGCTTCATGGGCAATGTCGGCCCGGGCTACTTCGACGACGTGTCCGACGCGCGTCCGCTCTTCGTCACGCATGACGGCGGCGCTCGCTGGACGGCGGTTGTGCCCGGCAACGGTGTGACGGTCTCGGGCATCTGCGCCATCGACGTCGTCAAGGTCGACGGGGCCGCGGCAACGATCCGGGCCGGCGGACGGGTCGGAGGGCCGGCGGGCCTGATGACGTCGCGCGACGGAGGCGCGACATGGCAAGGGCGCGACATGGGCGCCCTGACCGGCATGATCCTCGACATCCACTTCGTCGACGCCGTGACGGGCTTCATTGCCGGCGCGAGCCAGTCGGACGAAGGTGCGGCCCATGCCCGCATCCTGAAGACCACGGACGGCGGCGACACCTGGCGGGCCGTCTACGACAGCCCGCGCGCCGGCGACAACAACTGGAAGCTCGCCTTCCCGAGCGCCCGGGTCGGCTACGCCACCATCATGAGCTACGCGGCGCCGCCAGGCGAGGCGCGCGGCTATGTGGTCAAGACCGAGGATGGCGGCGAGCATTGGCGCAAGCTCGTGGTGACGCGCGACCATGGCTGGATCCCCTACGGCATCGCGTTCCTCGACGAGCGGCGCGGCTGGGTGGGGGGCGCCACCGGCGGCTACCAGACGCGCGACGGCGGCGACACGTGGCATCCGGCCCACATGGGACTCTCCACCAACAAGATCCGCTTCCTGCCCCGGCCCGGAGGCGGCATGCGGGCGCTGGCGATCGGCCACGACCTGTTCGTGCTCGACCTGCCGAACGAGCCGTCGCCGCACGCTCCCTGAGCTACGACGCGGGCTCGCCTGTCGCGGCCGTGCGGGCCGGGTCGGGCCCGCAACTCTCGGCGGGGCTGCGGGCTGGCGGGAAGCGCCCGCTCACCTTTGGCAGACGCCGCAGAAGAAGGTCGATCGGCCGCTCTGGACGATGCGGCCGATGGTGCCGCGACAGCCCGGATTGCCGCAAGCCTCGCCTTCCCGATCGTAGGCCCGGAACCCGTGCTGGAACGTGCCGAGCGCCCCGTCGGTGTGGCGATAATCCCGGAGGCTGGATCCGCCGGCCGCGACGGCCTCGTCGAGGACCGCCCTGATGGCGGCCGCCAACCGGATGGCGCCGGCGGTCGGCGCCCCGTCCCGGCGGGCCAGCGTGCCTGCCGCCCGGCGGGGCGACAGGCCGGCCCGGTGCAGCGCCTCGCAGACGTAGATGTTGCCCAAGCCCGCGATGAGCCGCTGGTCCAGCAGCGCCGCTTTCAACGGTGCCGCGCGCCCTGCCATGAGTCGAGCCAAGATGGCAGCGCCGAAGCTGTCGCCCAGCGGCTCGACCCCGATGTCGCGAAACAGCGGGTGGGCATCGAATCCAGCACGCGGCACCAGCACCATGAAGCCGAACCGCCTCGGGTCGTTGTACGTGATCGTCGCGCCGTTATCGAAGGTGAAACGCACGTGGTCATGCGGGCTTCCGGGAAGCGGGTCTCCGAGAGACGCGCCCGCGTCCGGTGCCGGGCCACCGCGCGCGTGGTAGTAGCGGCCCGGCACGGTCTCGCGCCCGCCCGCGCTGTCGCGAGCCACGGTTGCCACCCGGAACGATCCCGTCATGCCGAGATGGGCGGCCAGCACGGTGCCGTCGTCGAGGTCGATGACGAGGTATTTGGCGCGCCGGCCGACCGCTTCGACGCGGCGCCCGTCGAGGCGCTCGGCGAAGCGCTCGGGAAACGGGAAGCGGAGGTCGGGCCGCCGCTGCTCGATCGCGGTAAAGGTCGCGCCCGTCATGGCCTGCGCCAATCCGCGGCGGACGGTTTCGACTTCGGGAAGTTCGGGCATGGTGTTAAAGCGGGCCTCTCGCGCCGCAGATAGGCGCGTCACGGCTTTGCCGCCATACCCCCCGCGTCCGGTCCAAGGGCCTACATGACCGTCTCGAACAAGCTTCGACCCGCCGCCACCCCGCAATCCGGCTCTCGCGCTGCCGCTCCCGCCGAGACCACGCATTTCGGCTTCGACCAGGTGTCGCTCGAGTCAAAGCAGGCCCTCGTCGACGACGTGTTCCACAAGGTCGCGGAGCGCTACGACCTCATGAACGACGTCATGTCGGCAGGCCTGCACCGCATGTGGAAGGACGTGCTGGTGTCGATGGTGAAGCCCTCGCCGAGAAGCCTGTTCCGCCACCTCGACGTCGCGGGGGGCACGGGCGACGTCGCCAGGCGCGTCGCCGCGGCGGGCGGGCTCCGCACCGAGGTCACGGTGCTCGACATCAATCCCGATATGCTGCGGGTCGGGCGCGACCGGCTGGCCGAGACCGCGCACGCTTTCCGCTACGTGGCCGGCAACGCCGAGGCGCTGCCGCTGCCCTCCGCGCAGTTCGACTGCTACACGGTCGCTTTCGGGATCCGCAACGTGCCGCGAATCCCTCTCGCGCTGGCCGAGGCCTATCGGGTCTTGAAGCGCGGCGGCCACTTCCTGTGTCTGGAATTCTCGGCCGTGGACGTGCCGGGTCTCGACCGGGTCTACGATCTCTTCTCCTTCAAGGTCATCCCGACCATGGGCAGGATGGTGGCGGGCGATGCCGAACCCTACCGCTACCTCGTGGAATCGATCCGTCGCTTTCCCGGGGTCGAGACGTTCTCCGACATGATCGCGGACGCGGGTTTCCGCCGCGTCGCGGTCACGCGCCTCACCGGCGGCGTCGTCACGATCCACTCGGCCTGGAAGCTCTGACATCGTGCTGGCGAGCTTCGGGCATATCGGGCGGCTGGCCTGGGCCGGATACGTCCTGGCGCGGGAAGGCGTCTTCGCCGGGATCGACCCGGAGGCCGTCCCGGTCGCGGCCCGGCCGCCGCTGGCCCTGGCGAGGCTTGTCGCCCGCCCGCGTGTCGCCGCCGAGGGGAACCGGCTTGGCATCGCCATGGGGAAGCTCGGGCCATCCTACGTCAAGCTCGGGCAGTTCCTGGCGACGCGGCCCGACCTCGTGGGGGCTGCGGCAGTGCGAGACCTCGAAGGGCTCCAGGATCGCGTGCCGCCGTTTCCGCGCAGCGTTGCGGTCTCGATCATCGAGGCGGCGTTCGACCGTCCGATCGCCGAAACCTTCTCGGAGTTCGGCGAGCCCGTGGCGGCGGCCTCGGTGGCGCAGGTCCATAAGGCGCGTTTGACGCCCGAACGCGGCGGCGACGAGGTAGCCGTCAAGGTGATGCGGCCCGGGGTCGAGCGCCGCTTCAAGCGCGATCTGTCGGACCTCTACTACGCGGCCCGGAAGGTCGAACGGTTCTCCTCCGAAGCGAAACGCTTGAAGCTTGTCGAGGTGGTCGACACCTTGGCGCGCTCCGTCACTATGGAGATGGATTTCCGGATCGAGGCCGCGGCCGCGAGCGAGTTCGCCGAGAACGTCAGCCAGGACCCCGACTTCCATGTCCCGGCGATCGACTGGACCCTGACCGCCAAGGACGTGCTGACGCTCGAATGGGTGAACGGCGTATCGCTGACCGACGTGTCCGCCCTGCGAGAGCGAGGCTACGACCTGCCGGCGCTGGGCCGGACCGTGATCCAGGCGTTCCTGCGCCACGCCATGCGGGATGGCCTCTTTCACGCCGACATGCACCAGGGCAATCTCTTCGTCGACGTCGAGGGCCGGCTGACGGCGGTCGATTTCGGCATCATGGGCCGCCTGGGTCGACAGGAGCGGCGCTTCCTGGCCGAGATCCTCTACGGCTTCATCACCCGGGACTATCTGCGGGTCGCCGAGGTGCACTTCCAGGCCGGCTACGTGCCCGACCGGCACAGGGTCGAGGATTTCGCGCAGGCCATCCGGGCCATCGGGGAGCCGATCCACGCGCGGCGGGCCGACGAAATCTCCATGGCGAAGCTGCTCACGCTGCTGTTCGAGATCACGGCGCTGTTCGAGATGCGGACCCGCATCGAACTGGTGATGCTGCAGAAGACCATGGTGGTGGTGGAGGGCGTGGCGCGCACGCTCGATCCGAGGCTCGACATGTGGGCCACGTCGGAACCCGTCGTGCGGGCCTGGATCGAGGGCAACCTCGGCCCGGCCGGGAAGGTCTCCGATGCGGTCTCGGTGATAAACGCCATGGCGCGCGGTGCTCTCGGTCTGCCCGACCTGGTGCTGCGGGCCGAAAAGATCGTCCTGGCGCTCGAAGGCGCGACGGAAGACGGGGGGCTCCTGTCGCCGGCCTCGATCGAGCAGGTGGCGGCCATCGAGACCCGGCGGATGCGCTGGATGAGCGTCGCGCTCTGGATCATCGCGTTCGGGATCCTGTACAAGATCTTCCACGGCTAGGCGGTGTTGCGGGGCGAACGCCGTCTCAAGGGTATCGCACTCGGCGCGGTCGGTCCGGGCTCGCGTCCTCCGCCCCCCACGCCGCGCGGCGACCAGGACAGGCGACGAACCGGTTTTGCTTCTCGGCCAAGAGCGGTATAGACACGCTCGCCGACTCCGGCCGCTGGGGCGCTGGATGGATCCGGCGGCGTCCCGGTCGAGGGGTCATGAACGAACAGCTTTCCAAACGTACCGCCGAGGTCGACAAGCGCGTCGGTGCTTGTGTTCGGGCGGCCCGCGTCAAGGCTGGGCTGAGCCAGTCCAAGCTGGCGGCCGAACTCGGCATCACCTTCCAGCAACTGCAGAAATACGAGAAGGGCAAGAACCGCATCGCGGTCAGCACGCTGCTGCTCATCGCCGATGCGCTCGCCCTGCCGGTTCACAGCTTTTTCGAATCAGTCGAGCGGCAGGCCGGCGACTCGACCGATTGGCCGGATCTGCTGACGAAGGACAACATCCGCCTGATCCGGGCTTTCTCCAACATCGGCGACCCGGAGGTGAGACGCCGCATCCTGAACCTGATCATGGCCGTAACCGAGAGCGGAGAGGGCCACGGATACCTGGCCGACCGCGGCGCGCTCGCCGGGCCGGCCCGCGCGCCCTGATCGGCCAAAGCGTCGTGCAGGCCACCTGACGCTTGACCGCGCGGCACACCGGGCCGACCTTGGCGCCGGGGCGGAGCGGCGCGCGGGAAGGCAGTCTGCATGATTTGCGTCAAGGACGATGCGATGGATGTCGTCCATCTCAGTCTCGAATGGTACGGCTTCACCGGCGTCGACGAAGGCGACGCGCTCGGCCGCGGCTGGCTGTGCGCCGTTCATGCGGACGACCGCGCCGTGGTCGACGGGATCCTCGACGGGGCCGCCCGCAATCGCAGCGGCTACTCCATGGTGTATCGCCTGCTGCACCGGAACGGTTCCAGCATCTGGGTCAGCGACGGCGCGCTTCCGTCCTTCGCGCCGGATGATCACCGTTTCATCGGAGCCCTGGGATCCATCACGGAGATCGGAGCCGACGCCCACAGGACCTCGGCCTCCGGATCGCTCGGCGCCTTTCACCCGCCTCCGCCCATGCCGTCGACCCTGACCTGCGTCAGCAAGGACCTCATGGCGGACTACCTTCTGCTGGCCCGCTCGCTGGCCGACCAGGAAGGCGAGCGGGCCATCGTCGAGGCGATGGACTTCGCCTTGTACCTGACCCGCAAGCGGCTCGCCCGGACCAGCCATTGAGCGATCCGCATCACGTCCCGAGGGCTGTTCCGGATCGCGACGTCGGCCGACCCTGGTCCTGACGGCTCGGGGAGGCGGCCAACCGTTCTGATCACCGACGAGGTCACGGCCGCGGCCGTGCTCGAGACGGTCGGGGCCGCGCCGAAGAACGTCCCGAACTGAAGGGACGGCGGTCAGGGATCGGCGCGTGCGCGAGCGGCACGCCTCAGCCGGGCAGATGGTCGTCCCGTGCGTCGGCTCGAGTTTCGCTTCGAGCCGCGAGGCCGTTGTCGCTCCGAGCCGCGAAACCATCGTATTTCCGGCCGAGGCGGCCGAGGCGGGCCAGCACGACCGCGAGGAAGCACAGCACGAGGCCGCCGACGAAGCTCGTCACCTCGATCCCGAACTGCGCGTCGCTGGGCGCCCGACGCGTCGTGACGAGGCCGAACAACACGATCATCACGCCGCAGACCGCCGCCAGAGCCGCCATGACCGATCCTCCTCAGACCCTTGCCGCATTCAGACCGGGGTCGATCGGCCGAGCGCGACCTCCCGGGCGCGGTTCAGTCGCGTCATGACCTCGGCGAGGTCGGGTTTCGCCGCGAGGCTGCGGGCATAGAGGGTCCCGGCCGCGGCCGTGAGCCGGCCGGCCCGGCAGAGGAGCTCGTCCGCGAAACCGATCATTCGCAGGTTCGGCCAGGCGACCGGCCGAAGGGTGCGGATGCGCTCGACGATGGTGCTCTCGGGCTGCTCGGGATGGGCCTGGGCCAGCAGCATGGTCATGGCGGCCGAAGACCGCGAGATGCCCATGTGGCAATGGACCAGCATGTGGCGTTCGATCTCGGACGCGTCATCGCCCGCCGCGGCGCCGCGCCCATAGGCCTCCCGTCCCCAGGCCAGGATCGTCGCAATATCGGCCCGCTCGGGCAAGACCACGCCGGGCTCCGGCTCGATCGCGTCGTGGAACCGCAAGGTGGTGCGCACATGCGGCCCGTAGCGCGTGAAGGCCGGGGGCTCCGCCACGCCGGGATCGATGATCGACAGCACGTGGGTGACGCCGCGGCCCGCGTGGGACTCGAGCTCGTCGAGCCCGCAGATGGTCAGCACCGAAAAGGCAGGTTTCATCGAAGCTGGCTAGCACAGGACGGCGGCCGGGGCGAGGCGGCGGCCGGACCGGCTCCCGGTGCCACGCCCCGCGGTATCCACACCCGGCGCGAGGTGCCGCTTGCGCATTTTGCCGAGCCGGGCAACAGTCTTTGCCCTTCGTGGCTCCGGCCGGAGGACATCGTCTCCCGTCCCGCCGTAGGCGCGCGGGAGCCCAACACCATCGTCGAGGATCGGCCCCGCCATGAAAGTCACTCTCGAACGCGCGGCCCTGCTGAAGGCCCTGGGGCATGTGCAGCGCGTCGTCGAGCGCCGCACCACGATCCCGATCCTGAGCAATGTGCTGGTGCGGGCCACGGGCGGTATGCTGCATCTCAAGGCGACCGACCTCGACCTCGAAGTCACCGAGCAGTTGCCGGCCGACATCGCCCAGGATGGCGGCACGACCCTGCCGGCCCACACGCTGCACGACATCGTGCGCAAGCTCCCCGACGGCTCGCAGGTGACGCTCGACATGAGCGGCGACACGGGTCAGCTCGTGCTGCGCTCCGGCCGCTCGCGCTTCCAGCTGCAATGCCTGCCCGAAAGCGATTTCCCCGACCTGACGGCCGGCGAGCTGCCACATCGTTTCGTGCTGCCGGCCGGCCAGCTCAAGCACCTGATCGACAAGACGCAATTCGCCATCTCGACCGAGGAGACGCGCTACTACCTCAACGGCGTCTATCTCCACACCATGGAGATCGACGGGGCGCCGATGCTGCGGGTCGTGTCGACGGACGGCCACCGGCTGGCCCGGGTCGAGATGCCGGCGCCCCAGGGCTCGGCCGGCATCCCGGGCGTGATCGTGCCGCGCAAGGCCGTGGCCGAAATCCAGAAGCTGATCGAGGATCCGTCGAGCGACGTCACGGTCGAGATGTCGGCCACCAAGATCCGACTCACGCTCGGCAGCGTCGTGCTCACCTCGAAGCTGATCGACGGCACCTTCCCGGATTATGGCCGCGTGATCCCGGCCGGCAACGACAAGGTGCTGGTGGTCGAGAAGCGTGCCTTCGCGGCGGCGGTCGACCGCGTGTCCACCATCTCGGCCGAGCGCGGCCGCGCCGTGAAGCTGGCGCTCTCGGACGGCAAGCTGATCCTCAGCGTCAACAACCCCGATTCGGGTTCGGCGACCGAGGAACTCGACGTCGAATACGATGCGAGCCCCTTGGATATCGGCTTCAACGCCCGCTACCTGCTCGACATCACCGAGCAGCTCGACAGCGACACCGCCTTCCTGAAGCTGGCCGATCCCGGTTCGCCCACGCTGGTGCAGGACCGCGAGGGCGCCCCTGCCCTCTACGTGCTCATGCCCATGCGGGTCTGAGGGCGTGATGCGGGCTCATCGGCGGGCCTGCGACACGAAGCGGAGCGCGGCCCTGAACGCCGCCTCGGCATCCATGGCGGTGGTGTCGAGCTCGTGGGCGTCGGCCGCGGCCCGCAGCGGCGCCACGGCGCGGGACCGGTCGCGTTCGTCGCGGATCCGGATATCCTCGAGGATGGCCGCGTAATCGGCCGGCTCCCCCCGGCCGGCGAGTTCGAGCGCCCGGCGCTGAGCCCGCGTGCCAGGGCTCGCCGTGACGAAGATCTTCACCTCGGCCTCGGGGCAGATCACGGTGCCGATGTCGCGCCCGTCGAGGACGGCGCCTTCGGGCCGCAGCGCGAAGCTCCGCTGAGCCGTCGCCAGCGCGTCGCGGACCGCCGGAATGGCCGCCACCACCGAGGCGGCCTCGCCCATCCGACGCCCGCGCAGCCGGCCAGCGTCGAACTCCGTGAGCGCGAGGCCGCGGGCCGCCGCAATGGCGGCCGCGACGTCGTCGAGCCGCTCTCCGGCATCGAGCAGTGCCCGTGCCGTGGCGCGATACAGCAGTCCCGTGTCGAGATGCGGCAGGTTGAAGTGCTGGGCCAGCTTGCGGGCCAGCGTGCCCTTGCCGGAGGCGGCAGGCCCGTCGATCGCGATGATCACGGCGCGCCTCCGGTGCGGGCGCGACGGGAGCCCGGCTGGCACGGCGGCAGCGTTGGCAAGGGGGCATGCTCCGGGTTCGGGCGAGCGGCCGTTCAGGGTCCGCGGCGGCCCTACCATGCCGGGCCGGGGCTGTCATGCGGTCCGCCCGGAGGACGACGGCGTCGCGGCCGGCGCGACTTGGGCCGCGGGTCGGCGCGACTTGGCCGAAGGGCGTGGCACTTTTCCGATTGACGCCGCCGCCTTGCGGGCCTTAACCGATCCCTCCGCCGATGGGGCGAGGGCAGCGGCGCCGCGCGCGCGGTGCCGATGAGGATGGACTGTGGCAAAACCGGAACTTGGCGCGAAGCACCAGTGCCAGAACTGTGCGACGAAATTCTTCGACCTCAACCGCGACCCGATCCTCTGCCCGAAATGCGGCACGGTGTTCCAGGCGATCCCGATCGCCCGAGCGCCGGTGCGCGCTTCGGCCGCCGCGGCGGTGCGCGACGAGGGTGAGATCGAGCCCGAGACGGCCGGCGTCGAACTCGTGTCGCTCGACGAGGCCGAGGCCGGCGAGAAGCCCGAGCCGGCCGCCGACGACGAGATCGAGATCGAGGACCCCCCGGCCGACGACACCTTCCTCGAGGAGGAGGCCGGCGAGGACGACGTGACGGGCCTGATCGACGGCGAGATCGAGGACGACGAGGAAACGTGAGTCCCGGCCGCGCGGCCTCGGACGAAAAGCGGCGCCGCGCCGCATTCGAGGCTTGTGCGGCGCGCCCCGCGAGGCTATAGAACCGCCCTCGCTGCCGCCGATCATGCGGTGCTCGATGTCGGTCGCCGCCCGCGGTGATGACTGGAGATCGAGGCGATTGCCGGACCCAATCGGCAGCGTGCGCAGGGCGTGGGGTCATAGCTCAGTTGGGAGAGCGCTTCAATGGCATTGAAGAGGTCGTCGGTTCGATTCCGTCTGGCTCCACCAAAAACTGCTATCCTCGCGAGCAGCACCTCCAAGAACACCCGCCGTACCGACCTATTTTGACCTCGCTCGCTTCGCGGCTTGTGGGGGCAGCGTGTGGACCCGGAGGTAATCGTTACGTCCGAACTCGTCATCCGGCATCCCCGAGGCATCAGGCGCGGAGCACTGCCCGTAGGCAGATCAGACCGCTGACACGCGGGGACAGGTGCGCGACGGCAAGGTGTTCACCGAGAACCAGGCAGGCGTCGCTCTGAGCGGCGAAAAGCCGAGACGCTGCGCGCCGTTTGTGCGATATTCCGTACAGCATGCGGGATGGTATAGACGGGCGGCAATTTTGGCTGTCTGACGAGACACGGCCTTCGCCAGGCGACTTTAGGGCGCAGGCCGAAAGATAGGGCTGCGCGACGACACGTGGTCCGAGGCCGTCAGCACTGAGCGGAATGCGATGAGCCAGAGCGACAATGCTGATACAGGCAGCGGCGAAGAGTCTGCGCAGACGGTGCTTTGGTTGCGTGCGAGTGCGGAGGATGTTGCAGCAGTCGACATCGAAACACCCCTGATGAGCGCCACAGCCGCGGATTGCGGAGAACTGAGCGACCTTTACAGAGCGGCAGCGCAGCTGGGAGATGGATTGGTCGAGCCTATTGGCTCGCCGGCGGTTCGTGTTTTCACGATGCTGTCCGCCGTAACGGGTATGCACTTCAGGCCGCAGGAGCGGAACGAGCCATTTGCGGCGATGATGGCGTGGGCGGACGGCCGTCGCTCCGCTATCCCGGCCGATTTCCGATCGCACACTGACCTGCTCGCCTCGATGGCGGAACGCGCCGGAAATCCCGTGCTTCGTGCGCGGTTGTCGGATCTTTGCTGGCTGCTTGATCGAAAGCGCGGAAAGCTCGGGATCGCCGCGGTAGCCGCTTACACCGAGATCGTTGAAAAAACCGACAGAGGAGATCTGACATATAGGTTCGCGGCTGAAGGCGGCGCTCTTCAGCATGAGGCTCGCGATTACCTTCGCCGCGCTTTGCAGATCGGCCGAGCTGTAGGTTGGAATAAGCCTGAGACGGTGTTAGCTCGCGAACTCCTTAGGACGCTGCGGCAACGAGCACTGACGCTACATGCTTCAGTTCCAATTTATTGGTTCTGCGATCTTGATCTCGATTTGGCGGTGTCCGATCCCGCCGAGATCGGTGCAGGACTCGACCGAGTACTAGCAACCGCTCCGACCGGTGAGAGATTCCACAGCCGAGTTGAACTTTGGCGGCTTGCTGCCCGCGCGTACCATTTGGCTAAGAAGCAGGAGGACAAGAGCCGTTGCCTTGCCGAGGCGGCGGAACAGCTAGTCCACGAAGCCCAATCCAAGCAAGGCTCTGCCTTGCTGGCATCGCATTTCTTGAGCGCAGCGATCATTCAGCTTCACGGTGTTCCAGGCAAAAAGGACAGACGGACCGAGCTGCGGCATCAGCTTGTCGACGTTCAGGCTCGGGTGCCGGACGAGATGTCGGTGATCTCGAAGGAACTTGACCTTCGGGAGATCGTGGAGAAGGTTGAGGAAGCAATCCGCCCGGCTATCCTGCTAGGCAAGCTATTTATCTTCGCTGAGTTGGCAAGGTCGCCTGACCCGCAGAAGCTCGCGAGCGATGCCGCAGCGACGATTAGGCAGAATCCGCTCTCGTCTCTATTTGGGACGGCACATCTCGATCGAGAGGGGAAGACGGTTGCGCGCACTGGCGGTGGCGCGTTTGGCGACGCGTCGAACGACGATGCCGTTCGTCACCAAGTGGCACAGGGCGAAACGATCCGAAGAAAACTGGTTGCTTCTGCTAAGATCGAGGTTGCGCGTCAAGCTATCTTGGACCGGCATTTCATCTCGGGCGATGTCCTCGCCGCACTGCTGCAATACAGTCCGTTTGTGCCGCCTGATCAAGCCCGGACCTTTTCAATGGGCTTTACGCGCTTTTTTCAAGGTGATTTCGTCAGTGCGATTTATATCCTGACACCGCTCCTGGAAAGCTCTCTTCGCCACATCTTGAAGTCCAACGGACACGACGTCACGATCTTCGATGATGCGACGGAAACCCAAGAGGATCGCACGATATCCTCGCTGTTCGAGCAGATGCGATCCGAACTGGAGAGCGTGCTGACTCCGGCGATCACCGGCGACATCGAGCGCGTCTTTCTGATCAAGCCCGGTCCTCACCTCCGCCACGCGGTCGCACATGGTCTTCTTCACGATGGCGATCCGTATGGTGCGGACGCGGTCTATGCGTGCTGGCTGATTTTTCGGCTCTGTCTGCTGCCGCTGTTCCCCTATGTTGACGAGTTACGGTCTGGATTTGCCGGCAGCGAACTATGCCAAGCCTAAATCCCGACATCCTACGCTGGGCCCGCGAGACCGCCGGCCTGACGCTGGAGGAAGCGGCCAACAAGCTCGCCATCAATGAGGCACGGGGCACATCCGGTGCGGAACGGCTGGCCTCTTACGAGTCCGGTGAGCGTGAGCCAACCCGGCCGTTGCTGCTGCGCATGGCAAAGCAGTATCGCAGGCCGCTATTGGCGTTCTACATGTCGGAGGCGCCGAGGACCGGACAAAGGGGTCGGGATTTCAGGACTTTGCCGCCGGAGCATTCTCGTGCGCAGGATGCTGTCGTCGATACTCTCATCCGCGATGTACGCGCGCGACAAGAGATGGTCCGCGCGATCTTGGACGACGAGGAAGAGGCTGACCGTCTGCCCTTCGTTGGTTCGATGTCCATGAGCGACGGAGTTGAATCCGCTCTCCGATCCATACAGCGGACGCTCGACTTAGACATTTATCAATATCGCGGTCGTCGGCTTAACAATCAAGGAAAGACCGGCTTCGCCTATCTACGCCAGCAGACGGAGCGGGCCGGTATCTTCGTCCTGTTGATCGGCAATCTCGGTAGCCATCACACCAACATCGACGTGGAATTATTCCGAGGTCTCGCGCTCGCCGACGATGTCGCCCCGTTCATCGTCATCAACGATCAGGATGCCGAAACCGCCTGGGCGTTCACGTTGATGCACGAACTCTGCCACATCTGGCTCGGCGCCACCGGGGTGAGCGGAGCCAATGCTTCGACTGGAATCGAGCAGTTCTGCAACGATGTCGCCGGGCGCTTTTTCATCGCTGCCGACGAACTCGGGGAACTGCGGAGCATCCGAGGCACTGCAAACGACAGCGCCGCCGCTCGAATCAGCGATTTTGCTGATCGGCGGCAGGTCAGTCGATCCATGGTCGCTTACAAACTCTACAGGGAGGGCTTCATCGACCACGATCAGTGGAGGGGCCTCAGCGGCACGTTCCGGGCGCACTGGCTCCGGGCCCGAGAGGAGCAGCGGGACCGCAATCGCGACCGTGACGGAGGGCCGAGCTTCTACCTCGTGAAGCGGCACCGACTCGGCGACGCGCTCGTGAACCTGACACGTCGAGTCTTGGCCGACCGCGTCCTGACGCCATCGAAGGCCGGCAAAATTCTCGGGGTGAAGCCGTCAAACGTCTACACGCTCGTGAGTGGCGACGCCGATCCTCCCCGAATGCGCAAAGTGCAGGGGTGACGGTTGCTGCACCTGCTCGACGCCAACGTGCTCATCACGGCGAACCGGGACTACTACCCTTTGAATCGCGTCCCAGAATTCTGGGAGTGGCTCGTCCACCATGGCAACGAGGGATCGGTTAAGATGCCGATCGAGATCGTGGAAGAGATTCGTGACGGCACTGACGCCCTTGCGAGGTGGCTATCCGAAAGTGAGCATCTGGATGCGCTCTGCCTCGGCGAAGAAGCCGAGGTTGGCTTGGTGCAGCGGGTGATAAATGAAGGCTACGCATCTGATCTGGCCGACCACGAAGTGGAGAAAATCGGCAGCGACCCATTTCTGATTTCATACGCTTTGCGCTCTCGGGCCGACCGCTGCATCGTTACAACAGAAGTCTCCAAACCGAGCCGACAGCGAGCCAATCGCCACCTTCCGGACGTCTGTACGCAATTCGGGATCCTGTGGATGGACAGCTTCAAGCTCGTCAGGGCGCTCGACTTCTACACCACTTGGCAAAGTCGCTTTTGACGGGCGAGCCTTTAGGATGATTATCCTCCATCGCGCGAGAGTTAAACTGGCCGAACACTATCTGGCAGAGCCCCACCTCGCCGGCCCCCCCTCCCCTGTAACCCGCTTCACCCCGTGTCCGACATCACCTAAGGTGCCGCGCGCCGCAGCGGCAGCCCGGGATCCTCGACATGAACGCACCTTTCCGCCTGACGTCGCTGGCCCATGGCGGGGGGTGCGGCTGCAAGCTGGCGCCGGGGGTGCTGCGGGAGATCCTGGCCAGGATGCCGGCCGCCGGCGCCTACGCCAACATGATGGTGGGGACCGAGACGGGTGACGACGCCGCGGTCTATCGGCTCAATGCCGAGCAGGCCCTCATCGCCACCACGGACTTCTTCACGCCCATCGTCGACGATCCGCGCGATTTCGGCCGCATCGCGGCCACCAATGCGCTCAGCGACGTCTATGCCATGGGCGGCACGCCGATCTTCGCCCTGGCGCTCGTCGGCATGCCGGTCGACAAGCTGCCGGTCGAGACCGTGCAGGAGATCCTGGCGGGCGGCGCCTCGGTCTGCGCCGAGGCCGGCATCCCGGTGGCGGGCGGCCATTCCATCGACAGCCCGGAGCCGATCTACGGCCTCGTCGCCCTGGGACTGGTCCACCCCGACCGCGTGCTGCGCAATGTCGGCGCCCGGGCCGGGGACCGGCTGATCCTCACCAAGGGGCTCGGCGTCGGCATCCAGGGCGCGGCGCTGAAGCGCGGCGAGCTCTCCGACCAGCACTATGCCGCCATGGTGGCCTCGACCACGCAGATCAACGTGCTGGGCGGCGACATGCCGGCGATTGCCGGCGTCCATGCCCTGACCGACGTGACCGGCTTCGGCCTGCTCGGCCATGCGCTCGAGATGGTGCGCGGATCGGCGCTCGGGCTCTGCATCGATTTCGCGGCCTTGCCGATCCTGCCCGGGGTCGCGGACCATGTCGCGGCCGGCGTGAAAACCGGCGCTTCGGGGCGTAACTGGGCGGGCTACGGCGGCGAAGTACGGTTGGACGGCGGACTTCCGGCTTGGGCCCGCGACCTGCTCTGCGACCCGCAGACCAGCGGCGGCCTCTTGATCGCGGTGGCGGCCGAGGCAGTCGACGCCGTGATGGCTAAGGCCGAGGCACGGGGCTTCGGCCGCGCCGCCGTCATCGGCACCTTCGCCGATGACGGCGGCGCGGCCGGGATCGTCTCGGTCGCCTGATCGGGCCGACGACCCGCAACGATTGACTTGGGACCGTCACGATGAAGCTTTTCGCTGCCCTCATGGCCGCATCGGCCGCCGCCCTCACCCTGGCGGGGCCGGGCCGGGTGACGGCCGCGCGGGCCGCCGAAAAACCCGCCTTCGTGTTCACCGCCATCCCGGACCAGGACGAGACGCGCCTGATGGAGCGCTTCGGCAAGGTCGCCGATTATCTCGGGGCCAAGCTCGGTGTTCCGGTCAAATACGTTCCGGTCAAGAGCTATCCGGCGGCCGTGACGAGCTTCGTCAACGGCGAGGTGCAACTGGCCTGGTTCGGCGGCGTCACCGGGGTCCAGGCCCGGGCCAAGGTTCCGGGCTCGCAGGCCATTGCGCAGGGCGCCGAAGATACGGCCTTCAAGAGCTATATGATCGCCAATGTCGGCACCGGCCTCAAGCCCGCGCCCGACCTGCAGAAGGCGATTGCCGGCAAGACGTTCTCGTTCGGCGCCCGCACGTCGACATCGGGCCGCGTGATGCCCGAGTTCTACCTGCGCAAGGCGTTCGACGACAAGGCGCCCGAGCAGGTCTTCAGCCGCGTCGGCTTCTCGGGCGACCATTCCCGCACCATCCAGCTCGTGCAGTCGGGCGCCTACGACCTCGGCGTGGTCGACTATTCGGTGTGGGACCTCGACCGCAAGGCCGGCAAGGTCGACGACGCCAAGGTCGCGGTGATCTGGCAGTCGCCACCCTTCCCGGACTATCAATGGACCATCCGGGGCGACGTCGACGCCACCTTCGGCCCGGGCTTCGCCGCCAAGGTGAAGGACGTGCTGCTCGGCATCGACGACAAGGCCATCCTGGAGCCGTTCGGCCGATCGAAGTTCATCCCGGCCGACAATGCCGAATATGCCCCGGTCGAGGCCGTGGCCAAGGCCGCGGGCCTGCTCGACTGACGCAAGCTTCCATGGCCGGTGCAGCGATCCACCTTCGGGAGGCCTCGATCGGCTATGCCGGGCGCCCCGTGCTGCGGAACGTCGACCTCACGGTCGCGCCCGGCGAGCGGATCGCCATCCTGGGCCGCTCCGGGGCCGGCAAGTCGACCTTGCTGAACCTCCTCTACGAACGCGCGCGCGGCGAGGCGGCCCTGATCCCGCAATCCGCCGCCCTGGTGCGCAATCTTTCCACCTTCCACAACGTGTTCATGGGGCGGCTCGACCGCCACTCGGCCTTGTTCAACGTCAAGACGCTGGTCTGGCCGGGGCGGCGCGAGGTGGAGGCCGTGCGGCAGGTGCTGGGCGCCGTAGGGCTCGGGCCCGAGATCTTCCGCAAGGCCGGTGAGCTCTCGGGTGGCCAGCAGCAGCGCGTCTCGGTGGCGCGCGCGCTGTTCAACGGCCGCCCCATCGCCATCGGCGACGAGCCGGTCTCGGCCCTCGATGCTGTCCAGGGCGCGGCCGTGCTGGCGCGCCTGGCCGAGCGGCACCCCACCCTGGTGCTGGCGCTCCACGACGTCGACCTCGCGCTCGGCCACGCCACCCGCATCCTGGCGCTCGACCGCGGTGCGATCGTGCTCGACGCCCCCGCGGCCGGGTTGAGGCCCGCGGACCTCGCCCGCTTCTACGAGGTCTGAGGATGGCGGCCGCGCTCGCCGTCCTGCGCCGCCGGCTCGGCTTCGGCAATACGAGCCTCGCCTTCCTGCTCGCCGGCGTCCTGGCGGTCGCGTCGGGCGACCTCGGCGTCACGACCTCCCACCCTTGGGCCGAGTTGCTGCGGCTGCTGCGCGGCCTCGTGTCGCCCGATGTCGTTGCCATCGACGGGCGGGCGCTCTTGAACACCGTGGCCTTCGCGGTGCTCGGCGTCGGGCTCGGCGCCGCCGCGGGCTTCGGCCTGGCGCTGGTGTTCCCGCGCTCCTTTCCGGTGCGGGCGCTCTGCGCCTTCCTGCGCTCGATTCACGAGCTGTTCTGGGCGCTCCTGCTGATGCAGGTGCTGGGGCTCGGGCCGCTGACCGGCGTGCTGGCCATCGCCCTGCCCTATGCGGGCATCTTCGCCAAGGTCTTCTCCGAGATGATCGAGGAGGCGGACCTGTCGACGCTGCGGGTGCTGCCCATCGGCACCGCCACGCTGCCGGCCTTCCTCTACGCGCGGCTGCCCGACCTCCTGGAGCAGTTCGGCCATTACACGCTCTACCGGCTCGAATGCGGGCTGCGCTCGACCCTGGTGCTGGGCTTCATCGGCCTCCCCACCATCGGCTTCGAGCTCGACGCCTATTTCAAGCAGGGCGAGTTTTCGCAGGCCGCGGCCCTGCTGTTCTGCTTTTACGGCCTCGTCGCGACGCGGCGGCTCTGGGCCAGGCCCTGGACCGCGCCGATCCTGCTGGTCGCGAGCCTGCTCGTGCTGCCGGCCGGGCTGCCGACCGAGCACGTGCTGCGCAACCTCGCCCGCTTCGCCACCCACGACGTCGTGCCGGCCCCGTTGCGAGGCGCCGACCTCCTGTCGGCCGCGCCCTGGGCGGCGGCCGCGCGATGGCTCGGCGACATCGTGGTCCACCAGATCCTGCCGGGCGCGCTGAACACGCTGATCCTGTCGCCAGATAGGCCGTGATGGCGCCGATGTTGTAGACCAGGCCCATGCGGGGTCCCCACAACTCGGGCGCTTGGCCGGCCGCCTTGGCGAGTCCGGCCGTATAGGCGGGCAGCCAGGACGACACGGCCCA
>JAABUZ0100001767.1_pt1 | contig 39151 bp, 45 predicted proteins | sample 5562091 | NCBI WGS metagenome assembly JAABUZ01 (sample SAMN12813069, study PRJNA571459) | rock metagenome | isolation source: Antarctica rocks | place: Antarctica: Victoria Land, Linnaeus Terrace sud | collected 2015-12-21 | reverse complement strand
GAGCCGTGCCGCCCGCGAAGGCCAGCAGCAGATTGGACTCCGCGCCCGGCCCGCCGATTTGCAGCCCCTGGGCGCTCTCCAAACGGATACCGGGATGGGTTTTCTCGAACGCATCCACAATCGCCCGATTTGCCCGCGCGTTCGGGTCCGTCGCGTTCTTGTCCGGCAGCTTAAAGCCCCCCGCCCCGCCGACCCGCAGGATCAGCGGCGCAGACTTTTGGGCAAGCAGGGGCGCGGCGAAGGCAAGCACGAGGGAGACGAATAGGAGAAGACGGGAGATGTTCATAACGGGGATTTGTCTGACTGTCTCGTTCATCATACAGAAAAAAAAGCGTTTTGTCAAGAACCTCACCCCGGCACAAGTGCCGACCCTTTCCTTAAGAAAGGAGAGGGTGAGAATGACAGGACTGAGAATGACAGAACTAAAGAAAAAGCCGTTCGTTCTCGGTCTTCTCTTTGCTCCTATCCTCTCCTTTCTTAAGGAGAGGGTCGGCACTTGTGCCGGGGTGAGGTATACTGGTGCCATGCTTGCCACCCGAATTATTCCCTGCCTCGATGTTCAGAACGGGCGCGTCGTCAAAGGCACCCACTTTCTGAACCTACGCGATGCCGGCGATCCCGTCGAGCGGGCCGCGCTCTACGATGCCCAGGGAGCCGACGAGCTTGTCTTTTTAGACATCACCGCGTCCCACGAGAAGCGCGATTTGATGTTTGACTACGCCCGGCGCGTCGCTGAAGAAGTCTTTATCCCGTTCTGCGTCGGCGGCGGCATTAAAACCGTGGAAGATTTCCGGCGCATCTTAAAGACTGGCGCGGACAAAGCCAGCATCAACACCGCCGCCGTGACGACGCCCGAACTGATCACCGAATGCGCCAAAGACTTCGGCGCTCAGTGCGTCGTCGTCGCCGTGGACCCGAAGAAAACCGGCACAACGTCGTCTGGCTGGGAAGTCCACATTCACGGCGGGCGCACGCCGACGGGCATTGACGCTTTAGACTGGGTACGGGAGATGGAAGACCGGGGCGCGGGCGAGATCATGCTGACCTCGATGGACGCCGACGGCACCCAGGCTGGCTACGACATCGCCCTGACCCGCGCCGTGACAGAGATTGTCGGCATCCCCGTCATCGCCAGCGGCGGCGCAGGCAACTTAGAACATATCTACGAAGCCATCACCGACGGCGGCGCACAAGCCGCATTAGTCTCCAGCATCGTCCACTACGGCACCCACACCATCAGCGAAATCAAAGCGTACTTAGCGGAGCGGAATATTGTCGTGCGAACGGTTTGATCTATATGTCAGTTGCGGCTTGTGTTGAAGACCGGCCTGGTAGCTAATGCATGTTCAAGAAACTGAACTTTCTCTATTGGCCCACGCTCTGTTGCAAGCATTAACGCTGTCCTACCATCTTCAGTCTGCGCCTCAACATCCGCGCCATGTGTTATAAGAGTGGACAGTATTGCTAGGATGACACCAGTAGGCGCTGAATTGTGCCATGCGCCTGCCATCAAAGGCGTGTAGCCTTTCGGAGTAGCCGCGTTGACATTTGCTCCATGAGTTAAAAGGCTTTGCACAGTTTCAGGCAAGCCGCCACCAGCGGCCAACATGAGCGCTGTTTCACCGCTTTCATCTCGTGCGTCTACTTCTGCTCCCGCCCCTAAAAGCAGTTCGCAACACTGATGGCGGCAATTTCTAGCAGCCGACATCAATGGAGTATAACCATTGCGATTTGCAAGATTTGGCTTCCCTCCATGGTGAAGCAGTAACCTGACGACCTCAACGTGTCCGAGTCCCGCCGCCCAAAGCAAGGGTGTATTTCCACTCTCATCTTGCTGATTTGGGTCGTCCCCTTTTTCGAGGAGGTTTAGAACTTTGCTGACATTTCCGGTTCGTGAGGCACTACGCAATGTGCTTGGCATTAGGACCTTTTCCTGATTGTTTGCGAAGGAGACAGACAAACAAGCTTCACCTCAGCCTTCTGCGGAAGCCGTTTCAGATTCAGGAATAGTTGGCACAAGCAGAACCGTCAGATGCTCTGTCTTTTGCAGCTCGCTCTCCACCTCTGCGAGAGCTTCATAATACTCGAAGCGTTTTGCTGGTCGGATGCTAGGTCGGACCGGAACATACCACCATTCGCGATCTTGGCGGACACCCTCCGGCACGACCTCTAAAACGGCTCCTCCGGGATGTTTACCGCTCAGGTGTTTGCGAACGGCATCAATGATCTGTCGTGTCGCATCAGTGACGGTTGTGTCATTCATTTCCTGGTTCCCCAAAATTCCTGCTGAACTTCTGCGGCGGTGCGGATGCAGTCTCGTGATATTTGTTCATCTATCATAGTGTGCGGCCGGTAATCGGCATCCACTCGGTAGTAACGTAAGAGAATTATGGAAGGAATAATCGCCTCTTTCTTGGCTTGTGTGATTGTAAGGTTGCTGCGAATATAAGTCGGCACTAATTCATGTGTAGGATTATTCCACCCATTGGAGAAAGTCGTGAGCTTTTGAACGATCTCATGTGTCGCGGCGCAGTAAGCGGCATAATAGGCGCGGCTGACACAGCTCCGGTATTTCCCTTCCTGCAAAAGTGCCTCAGCGGCCAGCAGGCTATCCTCGCTCAGTTGCCGCCATGTCGCCACTTTGCACCTCCTTATTTATGCTGCCGAAATCATTCTACCTTATTCCGTCCAGCCGCGCACGATGGCGTCGCTGACTTTGGCGACGCGGGCCATTTCTTTGACATCGTGGACGCGGACGACGGCGGCTCCGGCAGCGATGGAGAGGGCGACGGTGGCGGCGGTGCCTTCCTTGCGGTCGTCGGGGTCGTCCGTGCCTAAAATCTTGCCGAGAAAGCGCTTGCGGGACGCGCCGACGACCAGCGGCAGATTGAAAGTGGTTAGCTCGGACAGGCGGCGCAGGATTTCCAAGTTGTGCTGGGCGGTCTTGCCGAAGCCGAGGCCGGGGTCAAGCCAGATTTGGTCACGGCGGATGCCCTGAGATTGAGCATACGCGATTTGGCGGTCAAAAAAATCTTTGATGTCGGCAACGACATCGGCGTAGACGGGCCGGAGCGGCAGATTGCGCGGGCGGCCCGGCAGGTGCATGAGGATCACGGGGACGCCGCGCCCCGCGATTAGCGCCGCCATTGCCGGGTCATAGGTCAGGCCGCTGATGTCGTTCACAAGCGCTGCGCCGGCATCTAAAGCGGCGGCGGCGACTTCGGCCTTGTAGGTGTCTACGGAAATGGGAATGTGCGGCAGCTCGGCGGCAAGGCGGGCAATGACGGGCAGAATGCGGCGCACCTCTTCGGCGGCAGGCAGCGGCGAATTGTCGCCGAACGTGGCGGGCCGGGTGCTTTCGCCGCCGACATCAAAGAGATGCACGCCGTCACGCGCCATCTGGTGTGCCCGCGCGAGTGCCGCGTCGGGGTCGGCATACAGGCCGCCGTCGGAGAATGAGTCGGGGGTGATGTTCAGAACGCCCATGACAAGCGTGTGCGCTGCCGAAATCAGGCTCATAAAATTAATGCAAAGACTTAATGGAAACGGCCCTGAGCGCCCCAGCAGATCGGCGCGGGCCGGTCGGTGGCCCACTCCGGGAACTCGTGCGGGAGAATAAATTGAAGGCGGGCGAGGCCGTCTTCGCTGAGGCAGAAGCCACGGTCCATCACGGCTTCGGGCGAGTCCTGACGCAGTTTTAACAGAAAGAACCAGTCTTCCGAGGCCAGCAACAGGATTTGCCGGGTCTGCTCGTCGTCGAGCATCTCCAGCGCTTCTTCGGCGTCCTCGTAGGTCTCGCTTTCCGGGTGGGCCATGTCGAGTGCCCGGCTGTATTCGCCGACTGCGGCGCGGAGATTGCCCTGCTGCTGGAACAGCAGGCCGCGCCGGAAGTGATGGCCGGGGTTCAGCGGGTCCAGCCAGACCATTTCGCCGGTGACTTGCAGCGCTTTTTCAATTTTGCCCAGCTGCAAATAGGCGATGCTGAGGGCATCGCGGGCGAACAGCGAACGGGGAACGATTTTGAGCAAAGCGCGGGCTTCCAGAACCGCTTCGTCGTAGCGGCTGGCTTCCACCAATGTTTCGGTCAGCGCCTCGCGGGGGTCGCGGTCGCCGGGGCTGAGGTGGGTAGAGCGGCGCAGCGCTTCCACCGCCTGCTCGGTGCGCCGGGCTTCGCGGCAAAGCATTCCGAGGCGAAAGAACGCGGCGGCGTCCTGCGGCCGGAGGGCCGTCACTTCGTCCTGGCATTGAATGGCTTCGGCAAGCTTCCCCACCCCGGCAAGCGTCAATGCACGCTGGGTCAGGCGGCGGGCGCGGGCCTGCAGCCGGCGGCGGTCAGCAGCAGTATCGGAAAGCGTGCTTGGCAGCGGGGTCATAACGCGGTGTCCTTTGGAGCGCTCTTCGGTTTGCTGGGGCTAGAGTACCCGCTTTTGAGGGAAATTAACACCGAAAACAGGAAGAAACCCGTGAAAATACGGGTAATGACACTTAAAACACGGGAAGCGAAGTCGCGCCGGGCGGCGTATCGCGGGTCGGAACCGCGCAGTCCGAAAGCGCACCACTGGCGACGCAGTCCTCGCAGCCGCCTTCGGCATGGTTGACGCAGCCTTCCACTTCGCTGACATCTTTGGCCCGCACCTCAATAAACTGCTGGGATTCCAGCTGCACGGTCAGCATTTGCTGGACGGCGTTGACTTCTTCCACTTTGGCCCGGCCCATCGGCGTCATCACAACCATGCCGGGCTGCGGCATTTTCGCCTGGCCCGAAGTGTCGTCCCTTTCGTAGCGCAGGCAGCACATCAGCTTGCCGCAAAGTCCCGAAAACTTGGCCGGGTTCAGCACCAAGTTCTGGTTCTTGACCATCTTCATGGAAACCGGCTGGAACTCGCGCAGGAAGGTCGAGCAGCAGGTCGGACGGCCACACGGTCCGATGCCGGGGAAAATCCGCGCATGGTCTCTGGCTCCGACCTGGTGCATAATGACCCGCGTGTGCAGAACCGCCGCGATTTCCCGGACCAGCTCCCGAAAGTCTATCCGGCCCTCGGCAGTAAAATGGAACGTCACCTGCGTTCCGTCAAACGCCCATTCGGCTTCAATCAGCTTCATCACAAGCCGAAGCTGGGCGATTTTCTCTTTGCAGACTTTGTACGCTTCCGCCTGACGCCGTTCTCCACGCTCCCGCCGCTGCCAGTCTTCGGCGGTTGCGAGGCGCAGCACGCGGCGCACCGGCACCGGCGCATCTTCATCGGATGCGGCCCGAAGCGGCGTTTTGACAAACCCAAACTCCGGGCCGCTTTCGCCTTCTGCGATGACCGCGTCGTCCATTTCAAGCGTTAGCCCGTTCGGGTCACACAGCGTGATTTTCCCTAATGGCTTGAAAACAACTCCGGCAACAATCGGCATATCGATTATCCTTTACCACGGATTTCAATCCGTGGGCTTCTGTTTCTATTCTTTGTGAAACAGCTTCTGCCACCAGGAGCGGCGGGGCTGTTCGCGGACGGCTTCGCGCAGAACTTTCGGCGATAAAGCCGCTTCCTGCATCAGCTGTTCCACCTGGCGGCGCGACTCGGCTTCGGCCTCATCTGAAGGCGGCGGCGCATTCAGGGCCGACTGGACCAGATGGGCCGTTCCTCGCTCATTTGGCTCTAGCTGCTCAAGATCGTCCGGCATGAAGTGTCTCCTCAGAAGCGCCTGCGGACGCGGCAGGCTTGTGGCGGTTCAGTTCCAAACGCTCCACGGCGTCTACTCGCCGCTCGATTTCGCGGCGGACATTGACGACGGCGCGGTGCAGCAGGGACTTCGCGGCGGCTTCGGAGCGGCTGAGGAGCGGCGCGATCTCGCGCAGGGACAAGTCGCCCAGATACCGATAAATCAGAACGTCGGATTGATCGTCCGGCAGCGCGGCGATGGCGGAACGGACAAGCTGCTGCACTTCATGTAGCTCTGCGATCTCGTGGGGCGTCGGCCCGGCGCTCGGCAGCGACACTTCCAGCAGCGTGCGGATGCCGGCAATGACCGGCGCGTCCAGCGAAACAACCCCCGACGGCGGGCGGCGGCGGCTGCCGTCCACGATTAAGTTCAGCGCGATCCGGTGCAGCCAGGGATACACCGAAGCGTCTTCGTCCTTTACCCGGTAGCGGCTCAAATGCGCCAGAGCGCGGACAAAGGTTTCCGAAGCCACATCTTCCGCATCCTGCGCGTTGTTGGTCTTTAGGTAGGCGAGGTGGTAAATGCGCGTGTAATAGCGTGTGTGCAACGTCCCGAAGGCTTTGACATTGCCGCGCTGCGCCGCCGCAATCAGCGCGGCATCACTTGATTCGCTTCCGCTGCTGCGTTCGCCTGGCAACGCCGCAGTCAGCCCGCAATCGAGCAAAAGGCCAAACATGCGCTCTCCTTGCTCAGAGTCTACCATACACCGCCCGAAAATCGCAACTTTTCAGCAGTGGGATCAAAAACGAAGCGAATGCTTGCGAAATAGAAAAAATCTTTTTTCGGCGCTTGACGAAATTCCCAAACTGTGTTAAATTATACACAAGGCTGGTCGCTACTTCTACCGTACTCTTGGGTCATCCTTGCACTATGTCTTGTGGTTTGCCGAAAAAACTGAGGGCCAAAGCTATGACAATCCGTTTCACCCCCCCCCCACGCCTGGCGTAAAACGCCGTGCGGCGCGGACGCTTTTCTCGGCACTGCTGCCTCTGATGCTGGCCGGAGCGGCGCTTGCCGACCCGGCTGTAATTCCAACGGCACCAACTATCTTTAAGCCGCTCGTCGGCAATATCCCTCCTGCTGTTCGCGGCGCGATGGCACTTGGAACACGCCTCGACTCCCAGACGAAGATGGATATTATCCTCTCCTTGCCATTCCGTGACAAAGCCGGGCTGGATGATTTAGACATACGCTTATCTACGGCCGGCGATCCGCTTTACGGGAAAAACCCAACTAGTCAGGAGATGATTGACCGCTTCTGCCCAACTCAGGCTGATTACGACGCCGTGATTTCATTTGCCAAATCTAAAGGATTAACCGTGACACAGACATACAGCAACCGACTACTTGTTGATGTTTCTGGTTCTGCCTCTGCAATTGAAAACGCATTTAAGGTTCACCTGATGCAGTTTCAGGACAAAGACGGGCGCACCTTCCATGCGCCGGACCAGGAGCCGTCTGTTCCCGCAGCATTGGCCCCACACCTTCTCGGCGTCTTAGGCTTGGATGATAATGCGGTGGTGATACCACAGGCTGTACGCGGCAAAACACCAGCATTCAAAGGTATTCCCGTAAAGCAAATGGCCCCTGACCTTCGGCAGCCAGTCGGTCCTGGAGACCCTGGAGGGGGCGGCGGTGGTTCAACGCCTGCTCTCATTATTGCCAATACGGCACTAGCCGGAACCAGAGCAGTTTCCAGCGCCCATTTTACAGGTCCATATGGCGGCATCAGTCCTAACGACATCAAGACTGCCTACAACCTGAACTCGATCCCTTCAACCGGACAAGGGCAAATCATTGATTTCGTCGAACTCAACGGCTTCAATCCAAATGACATTACGGTTTATGAAAACACATTCGGATTGCCGCATGTGCCGATTCAGATTTTTTCCGTTGACGGCGTTAGCAATACCATCAACAACAATTCGACGCCAGTAGAAGCTACACTTGACATTGAACTTGCTGTTGCCGTGGCCCCAGGGACATCTTTAATTCGTGTTTATGAGGGACCAACCACCTTCCAGGGCTATTTGGATGTTCTAACCAACATCACCAGTTTACGCGCCTATCAGACAAGCTGCTCGTGGGCTTTTAGTGAAAACGCTCTTTCCAATAGCCAAAAGCAAACCGAGGGTAACCTCTTGCAGTACCTGATCTCCGTCAGTAATACCTTTTTCACGTCTTCAGGAGACTGGGGTCCCTATGATTCTTCTAGGAGCAATGTAACAGCGCTTGATCCAGCGTCGCAAGGCTGGGCCTGCGCTGTCGGCGGGACAACATTGTCTACAAATGCAGATGGAAGCTACGCTTCCGAGACAACATGGAATGAGCCAGCTACCTCTTACAATAAATACCAGGCAACTGGGGGAGGGATTAGCGATTACTGGTTAAACAGGGTTCAGAAGCCTGTTATTACGTCCGCTTCTGGTGGGTCAACAGCAATGCGAGATGTGCCTGACGTTTCTCTCAACGCATACCCAGACTACGAGATATACTTTGCAGGAAGTTGGCAACAATGGGGCGGAACAAGTGCATCGACCCCAATTTGGGCCGGATTTCTCGCATTAGTAAACGGGCGACTCAATGGAACATCCTTTCAGCAGGTTGCTCCCCTCTCTGATTTTGCACACACCCTTTACACCATCGCGCAAGGACCGAGGTACAATGCGGATTTTTACGACATTGCGGATGGAAGCAACAACAAGCAGTTCTCGAATGGGCCTGGAAACCAAGTCGTGCCAGGCTACGATCTCGTGACGGGTTTGGGGTCCTTCAACGGCGCGAACTTGTTTGCTGATCTTGTCGCGGCAGCGGGAGGCAGATAATGAAAATGAAAACGGGAGGGCTACTTGCTGGGTTTTTGCTCTTTATCCTGCCAGTCGTGTTGACAGGTTGCGGGGGATCGGGTGCTTCTAGTTCTTCCAACCACTCTGCTTCCCTTAGCTCTGCCACTATTGTCAAGAACAACGGCACACAAACTTCCATACCAAGCTACCAGATCACAATCACGCCAAGCGGAGGCGTCACCTACCAAGTCCAAATTCCGGGACAGCCAGTCCAATCGGGAAGTAACGTGCTACCCACAACTTCCGCAGAGCAGTTCTTTCAGGACTTGGCCGCTGTAAGCTCTTTGTCTAAGCCGCCGACTACACTGCCCGTCCCATCAGGTACAGGTTTGCTTTATGTTGACTACCAAAGCCAGCAGGTTCAACTCAACGGGACGAATGACACAAAGGCTCAGACTTTGGCCGCCGATAGCGCGGCGATTGCTCAGGCACTTGGCATTCCTAACAGTTCGATCCAATACTGAGCAAGGCGCAATTCAGTCGCGGCAGAAAGCAGTGGTGGTTCAGGCGGGAAGCACTGCTTCCCGCCTTTTTTTTGACGCGAGTTAAGGCAGAGTCAGCGGCAGTATCTCAAACTGATTGCCCCACGGGTCACGGACATAGAAGCGGGGGTAGCCCATCGGAATAACCGTGTCGTCTACGGTATAGCCCATTTCGATGAACCGGGAACGGGCGGCCTCGACATCGCTCGCGGCAAGCGCCATATGACCGTCGCCGACAGTGCCGGCAGTTGGATGACCAACATGGAAGACGATTGGCCCGGCCTGAAACCACAGCACGGGAGTTTCGGCCAGGCTTTGCGGCTTCTTGATTTCCGCCAGACCCAGCGCTTCGCCGTAAAAACGGCGGACTTCGGCGGGCGTTGCGCCGGGGGCGATCAAGTAAAGGTGATGGGCTGTCATGGTTTTGTGAGTGCTTTCCGGGCGATGACATACGCAAACGACGCCATCAAGTCGTCAGCAGGGCGATATGTCCAGTATTCCGTGCGGTCCAGCAGCAGCCAGCCGTTTTCTTTTGGAAAGAACGCCCGCAGATCGTCCGCCGTCGCCGTCCAGTACCGATCAATCTCAACGCCCCACCCTGCCATCGCCGGGCTGAACACGCCGACGGCGCAGATGCCGCCAGGCCTCGTCGCGGCTTGAAGCCGATGAATGTGACTGGGAGCATCGGCAGGCGACAGAAACTGGAACACGTTTGCGGCCAGGGCCAGATCGTAAGTCTCGGCGGGATACTCAAACGCCTGCGCGTCGCCCAGCGCCAAATCAACGCGGCCTTCCGGTACGCCGCGCTCTTGGAGCAAAGTTCGCGTCTTTTCGAGGCCGGACGGCGCAATGTCCCGCGCCGTGACGTGCATCCCTGCCTGCGCGAGAAATGCCGTGTCCCGGCCTTCGCCGCTGCCTAAATCCAGCGCCTTCGCGGCGGCGGGATCGCCGCCGAATGTTTGAAAGAACCGAAACGCCGTGTGTGCGATCTGGCTCGGCTCGGTGCCGAACACATAGCCGTCCGTGCCGGCGTAAATCGTGTCCCAATTGGATGGCGGCTGAAAAGCAGGCATGGCAGACTATTCGCCGTGCCGGGTACAATCCCCTGCGTGACCTCATTTCTTTCTTCCGATATTGCTCATTTCTTGTTGTCTCCTGGGGGCCGCGCTCTGCTGGCCGAAGCCGACGCTCTGCGCTCGGACCGAGCCGAAACACTGACTGCGCTGACCCGGCTGCGGCGCGGCGCGACGCCGGAACAGGCCGCAGCCGCCTGGGAGATGTCCGAGCTGCGAAAGCGCGGCGAGACCAAGTTTGGCCCGCTTGCGGCAAAGATGTATTTTGTCCGCGAAGCGCTGGAACAAGCGTCGGGCCAAAAAGCTGCCGATTACCACGCGGCGCGTTTGTCGGCGTCGGGCGCAGCAACCGTTTCTGATTTGGGCGGCGGCATCGGCGGCGACGCGCTGGCATTCGCCCGCGCCGGCCTGCACGTCACGCTGTTTGAGCAGGACACCGTTCGGGCCGCGTTCGCGGAAGTAAACGCCCGCGTCTGGGGCTTCGCCGACCAAATCACCGTGCGCCAAAGCAATTTCACCGACGCCAAGCTTGACACCGACGCCGCCTGGCTTGACCCGGCCCGGCGGCAGAGCAGCCGCCGCGTGTCTGGCCCCGAAGAGTATACGCCGCCGCTTTCCTGGCTGCATCAGTTGTCGGCATCAGGCGTTCAGGCCATCGGCGTCAAGCTGTCTCCAGCGATTGAGCATGCGCTTGCCGAACCCTTTGGCGCGGAACTGGAGTTTATTTCCGAAAGCGGCGAATGCCGGGAAGCGCTGCTGTGGCTAGGCGATGCACAATCAGGGTACGCCCTGTCGGCGACTTTACTCACGCCCTCGGGGCCGCAAACGCTGACCGGAACCGCAGACGAGCGAGGCCGCTGGCACGCGCCCACCGGCAGCCGCTGCTTGTATGAACCGGACCCGGCGGTCATCCGGGCGCATTTGGTCGGTACGCTGGCCGCACAGCTAGACGCCGCGCCGGTTGACCCGCAAATCGCCTATCTTCTCGGTGACACTTATTGTCCCACGCCGTTTGCCGACGCTTACGAAGTTTTAGACCAATTTCCCTACGGCAAGAAACGCCTTCAGGACGCGCTGACGGCGCGGGGCGTAGGCCGGGTCATCATCAAAAAGCGCGGCTTCCCGCAGGAACCCGACGAAATTCGAAAATCGCTGAAGCTGCGCGGCACTCAGGAAATGATCGTCGTGCTGGCCCGCGTCGCCGCCGGCCACACCGTTTTCTTGTGCCGCTTGATTCTCACGGAGCGCCATGACTGATTTGGTTCTCTCCCGCGCCGACAAGCGGTTCAACTTTGCCGCGTGCCTGAGCGATGCCGTCGGCTGGCCGCTGGGGGCGGCGCTGTTTTCGCAGACGACGCTCCTGCCGGTTTTTCTGCGGCATCTCGGCGCGGGCAACACCCTCATCGGCTGCCTGCCGGCGATGTATAACCTGCTGGTGTTCCTGCCGGGCCTGCTGCTGGTGGGCTTTGTCAGCCACCTGCCGCGCGTCCGGGGCTTTCTGCTGGCGATTGCTTTGATTGAGCGGTTCGCATTGCTGTCGCTGGTTCCCTTTACCCTGCTTTGGGGGCGGACGCATCCCGGCTGGCTGCTGGGGGCGACGTTTGGGGCCATTGCGCTTCATGCCGGGGCAATGGGCGTGAACCAGCCTGCTTACTGGGCGGTGATCGGCAAGTGCGTGCTTCCGGCCTGGCGCGGGCGGCTGTTCGGCTACGCGGGCGGGATTGCCGGGGTGCTGGGCTTCGGCATGGACGGCCTGCTACGGCATTTATTGTCGGGGCCGAGCGGCGGCTTCCCGCACGGCTACGCGCTGGGGTTTTTGATAGGCTTTGTAATTCTGACGGTAAGCTGCCTGCCGCTCGGTTTTGTGCATGAGCCGGTCAGCCCGCCGCGCACGGAAGACAATCCCCATACGGGACACTACCGCCGGGACAGCGTGTACGTCTGGCGCACCAACACGGGCTTCCGGCGGTTCCTGTACGGGCAAATCGCGCTGACGCTGGCGTCCCTTGCCGTGCCGTTTTACGTGCTGTACGCCCAGCATCATCTTCATGCGGGGACCGGCAGCGTCGCGGGCTATACGGCCTCGCTCGTGCTGGTGACGGCCTTCGGCGGGTTGGCACTTGGCGCGTGGAGCGATCACAGCGGCAACAAAAACGTCCTGCTGCTGTCGTGCGCCTTTGCCGGGGCGGCGTCTATTTTCGCATTAATAGCGCCGACGCCGCTGCTGTTCTACGGCGTGTTCGCCGCGCTGGCGCTGGCGCTGGCCGGGGCGGGGATTGCAGGCAACAACATTGTCATGGAATACGCCGGAACGCCCGCCGAGATTCCGCTGTATACAGCCCTATACAACGCCGTCACCGCCCTGCCCCGCGCCGCCGCGCCGCTTTTGGGCGGCCTGCTGGCCGACCACGCCGGCGGCTACCAGGGCGTGTTCCTGCTGTCAGGGGCGCTGGCGGTTTTAGCCCTGCTGCTGACGCTCCGCACAAGCGACCCGCGTCACTCCTAAAATTATGCAGATTATCATTCCCTCCACCCCTAATTTTTCGTTCTACGAAACTGTTGCCGCGCATGGCTGGCGTCGCCTGCTGCCGTTTGCCTGGGACGAAGACACGCAGACTCTTTCCCGTGCCGAAGACTTGGGCAATGGGCGCGTCGTCAATTTGACAATCCGCGCAGGGGGCGGCGAAGTAGTTGTTGAAACCGACGCGGATGCTGACAGGAGGGAAATCGCGGCCCGTATCCGGCGGATGCTCCAAATAGAGATGCCGCTGGACGAATTTCACGCCTACTGCCGCACTCAGCCTGCGCTGGCAGCGATTGCCGACAATGTCCGGGGCCGAATGCTGCGCTCGCCGACGCTGTTTGAGGATGTGGTCAAAGTCATCGCGACGACCAATACAACGTGGGCGCAGACCATCGCCATGACCGCCCGGATTGTCGCGTCGTTCGGGACCGAAGGCCGGGCGTTCCCCACCCCCACGCAAATCGCCGCCGTGCCGCCCGAAGAGTTCGCCGAAAAGGCCCGCATGGGCTACCGCAGCGCCTACGTTCACGCGATTGCTTCCGCCATTGTCGGCGGCAGCTTGGACTTAGAAGCATGGCAGTCTGAAGCACTGCCGGCAGCAGACCTGCGGAAACGCCTGCTGGGGCTGCCGGGCGTCGGACCTTACGGGGCGGCCTGCCTGCTGCTGTATCTCGGCAAGCCCGAACACGTCAACTCCGACTCCGTCGCCCGCGCCGCTTTGTCCCAAGAAGTAGGCCGCACCGTCACCGACAAAGAAGTCCATGCGTTCTTTGAGACGCACGGCCAGTGGCGTGGCCTTGTTTATAACTTCTACCCGTGGAAACAGGAGTAAATTGCCCGTGAAACTTGCCGTCAATTATTCTCCGCAGGCTGCAATGCTCTTGACCCAGCAGAAGATTGAACTGGACCTATTCAAGTGCCCGTCCGCGTCAGAAAATGTTGTCAGGGAGTACGCTCCTACTCTTTTAAAAGACGCCAGTGCGTGCCGCCCGATTTATATTCACTTCCCGCTCCATACCAGCAACGGCAGCATGGCAGCGACAAACTGGAAGGAGGTAGAAGAAGCATTGAGGCAAACCGGAACGCCCTATGTCAACGTGCATTTGCAGGCGCAGACCAAAGATTTCCCCGGCATGACAGCCCATACTCACGCTCCCGAAGATGCGGCTCGTTTGACTGAAATCTTCGTGAGAGATGTCGCCCTTGCTGCGGAGCGGTTCGGGCCGGAACGTGTTGTTGTTGAGAACGTCGTGTACCGGGGCGCAGACGGCAAAACTCTTTATCCCTGCATTGACCCGGCAGTCCTCAGCTTAGTCGTGACCGAGACGAACTGCGGGCTGCTGCTGGATACAGCCCATGCCCGCTTAACATGCCTTGCGCTCGGCATTGATGTGAAAGAATATATTGCGAAGCTGCCCGTTTCACGTCTTAAAGAGCTGCATGTGACCGGCGCACAGTTTGACGGCACGAGACTGCGTGACAGTATGCCGATGAGGCAGGAAGACTGGGAAGTTGTCGAATGGGTCATGCAGCAAATTCGGGAAGGCATATTTGCCGAACCTTGGGCGCTCGCGTTTGAGTATGGCGGAATCGGCCCCGCGTTTGAGTGGCGAAGCGAGGCGGATGTCATTGCCGAACAACTGCCTCGTCTTCGCACGCTCATTGAAACAGCTTAGAGATTTGGAATCTGCCAGTTTATTTCCTGTGTGCCATAGGATTTCAGAGCGGCGTTGATCTGGGAAAACGGGCGGCTGCCGAAGAAGCCGCTGCGGGCGGACAGCGGGGACGGATGCACGGACTGGATAATCGTGTGGCGCGTCGGGTCAATCAGCGGCAGTTTCTTCTGGGCGTAGCCGCCCCACAGCACGAACACGACGGGGTTTGGCTGGGCATTTACGGCGCGGATGGCAGCGTCGGTGAATGTTTCCCAGCCTTTGTTTTTGTGCGAGTTTGCCGTGTGCGCCCGGACTGTCAGCACGGCATTGAGCATCAGTATTCCCTGCTTCGCCCACGGCACTAAGTACCCGTTATTCGGAATGCGGCAGCCCAAATCGTCGCGCAGCTCTTTGTACATGTTGGCAAGCGACGGCGGCGTTTCCACGCCGGGCTGAACGCTAAAGCACAGGCCATGTGCTTGGCCGGTGTTGTGATACGGATCTTGCCCCAGCAGAAAGACGCGCGTTTCTTCCAGCGGCGTCAATTGGAATGCCGAGTAAACGTCGGCTTCCGGCGGAAAGACCGGAGCCTGCCGCTGTTCTTCCGCGACGAACTCCTGAAGCTTGGCCCAGTAGGGCTTTTCGAATTCACCGCCAAGCGCGTCCAGCCACGACGGCGGCAGGGGCGGCGGCGGGGCGTGAGATGTTTCGTCCTCAAACAGCGATAGCATGTCATTCATGCCGTGGATGTACCCATTTGTGCGTTTAGTTCTGCTACAATGAATTATGTATGTGTCAAAAGTTCAGATAGAGAACTGGAAGAATTTTAGAGCCTTACAAGTGGACCTTGGTTACCGGACTTTTTTGGTCGGCCCAAATGCGTCAGGTAAGTCAAATTTTCTAGACATTTTCCGATTTTTGCGTGATATAAGCGTTACAGGCGGAGGCTTGCAAAAAGCAATTGATTCACAACGTGGAGGGATTTCCGCTATACGCTGCCTTTCGGCACGTCAGCACTCCAACATTGTCATTGAATTACACATCAGCGAAGATAATGGAGATGATATCTGGCAATACCGTCTCAGCATAAATCAGGATAACAACCGCAAACCCAGAATTCGGGAAGAGCGGGTCCGCCGCAATGGGGTTTCTATCATCAACCGTCCTGATGCGGCTGACATTACTGACTCCGTCCGCTTAACCGAAACGGCATTAGAGCAAACAAGCGCAAACAAGGATTTTCGACAGATCGTTCAGTTCTTTCAGAGCGTAAGCTACCAGCATCTTTTGCCGCAGGTCGTTCGTGATCCCTCCGGTTTTTCACCCGGCAAAATTGATAATGATCCTTTTGGAAGAGATTTTTTACAGAGAGTGGAAGCGACTTCAGCAAAGTTCCGCGACTCTCGACTAAAAAAAATCTTGGCTGCACTGCAAGTTGCCGTGCCGCAGCTCGGTGAGCTAAAGGCGGAGCGAGACAGTTTCGGGGTGCCGCATTTGGTCGGATTATATCAGCATTGGCGTCCAAAGGCAGGCTTACAAAACGAAAGTCAATTTTCCGACGGAACACTGCGTCTCTTCGGTTTATTGTGGACTCTCTTCGAGGGAAATGGGCCGCTTCTCATGGAGGAACCGGAACTGTCACTTCATCCTGAGATTGTACGCCACTTACCTCAAATGATCGAACGCATTTCAAAGGACAGGAAAGTTAAACGGCAAATTATTGTCAGTACGCATTCGGAAGAAATACTGTCCGACCCAGGCATAGGCGCTAACGAAGTACTGCGACTGGAGCCAAGTGCAGACGGGACTAAAATTAAATTACCGGATGAAGAAGAGCGGGAACTGCTGAGAAACGGTTTAACGATTGCTGAAGTGATCCTCCCTAACTCCGGGCCAAAAAACAGCAGCCAGTTGGGCTTAGTATTTGATAAATGACTGTAGTGAACATGCTGGTAGAAGGGCTGCTTGATGAAGCGGTAGCAATCCGTCTGATTGAATATACGCGGCATGTTCCTGGCGTATGTTACGGGAAAAGAGGATATGGCTACGTCAAAGAAAAAATCCTAGGCTTCAATCAGACAGCACATTCCGTCTGTTATCTTGCCCTGGCTGATTTCATGGACACAAAGCTAAATTGTCCTTCTGAAGTCATCTCTCAGTGGCTGCCGCATCGCCATCCGAACATGATCTTCAGATTGGTGGTACGAGAATTGGAAAGCTGGCTTCTCGCTGACCATGACAATCTTGCGGCTTTCTTACATATAAATTCAATTTTAGTGCCTGATGACCCAGAGAGCATCGCCGATCCGAAGCGTACAATTGTGAATCTTGCAAGGCGGTCACGTAGCAGTGCAATCCGGTCTGCTTTGGTGCCAGAAGATAATTCCACGGCTCAAGTGGGTAAGCTTTATCAGTCCCTTATGGCAGATTTTATCCAAACACATTGGAACCCTTCTCAAGCCAGGCAAAGATCGCCGAGCTTGGCACGTTGCATTTCCAGGCTTTCAGAACTTTGAGTACGCACCCAAGCTTCTACTGTATCCCTGTTCCATCGCCGGAATCTGCTACAATAACGCTATGGATTTGTTTGATGACACCCCTGCCGCGCCCGAAACCGCCCCGAACACGCCGCTTGCCGCCCGGATGCGTCCGCAGACTTTGGAAGAGTTTGTCGGGCAGGTGCGGATACTCGGCCCGGACAGCCTGCTCCGGCGGGCCATTGAAGAAGACGCGCTGACTTCCGTGATCTTTTTCGGACCGCCGGGCGTCGGCAAAAGCACGCTGGCTGGGATTATCGCCCGCCGGACGCAGGCGCACTTTGAGAACTTTTCGGCGGTGACGCAGGGCATTCCAGATTTACGCAAAGTCATTGAAGCGGCGGCGCTTCGGCGGCGCATGTACGGCAAAAAGACCGTGCTGTTTATTGACGAAATCCACCGCTTTAATAAATCCCAGCAGGATGCCCTGCTGCCGCACGTCGAGAATGGAACTGTCGTGCTGATTGGCGCAACCACCGAAAACCCCTATTTTGAGGTCAATGCCCCGCTGCTGTCCCGCGCCCGCGTGTTCACGTTCGAGTTGCTTTCCGACGATCAGCTTGGCGCACTTTTAGACCGCGCCGTCTCCGATGATGAGCGCGGTTTGGGCCAGCTGCGCGTCATTCTGGAACCCGACGCCCGCGCTCATCTCATTGACAAAGCGAACGGCGACGCCCGCACGGCCTTGAACGCTTTGGAGCTTGCCGCGACCACGACCCGGCCCGAATCGCGCAAGGCCGATGCCGTGCGCCGGGTGACGAAAGCCATTGCCGAAGAAGCCTTGCAGCAGCGGGCGCTGACCTACGACAAGACCGGCGACACGCATTATGACACGATTTCGGCGTTCATCAAGTCCATTCGCGGCAGCGATCCCGACGCCGGCCTGTACTATCTGGCCCGGATGCTGTCCGCCGGGGAAGACGCCCGCTTTATTGCCCGCCGCCTCGTCATACTCGCCTCGGAAGATGTCGGCAACGCTGACCCGATGGGCCTGCTTGTCGCCAACGCCGCCGCGCACGCCGTGGAGTACGTCGGCCTGCCGGAAGCCCAGCTTAATCTCGCCCAGGCCGTGACGTATCTCGCGGCCGCCCCCAAATCTAAAGCGTCTTATATTGGCCTGAAGCGGGCGCTGGCCGATATTGAGACCGAGCGGGCCAGCCCCATTCCCAAGCCCCTGCGTGACAGCCGCAGCGGCACAGGCCGGGCCGCGAAAGGCGACGTGCCGTACCTAAACCCGCATGAGTATCCCGGCAACTATGTCGCGCAGACGTACCTGCCCGAAGGCGTCCAAACACAGCCGTATTACGAGCCGACCGACAACGGCTTTGAGGCCGCGATTAAGGCGCGTATGGCCGGGCGCAAGGCGCAGGCGGCGGCGGAAGAGGAGAACGGAGATGTTTAAGTTCAACACAACAGCGGCGCATCCCGTCGCAGACGAAACGCCGCCTGAGCCGCCAGAAGCCGATCTGACCACCGTCTGGTCTCCCGCTATCGCTCATCGAGTTCCGCCTATTCCGAAGAAGAAGCCAATCTTTAAAGAACCCATGGTGCAGGGGATTATTTTCCTGACAACAGTGACAGTCCTAACTTTAGACTATAGGCATGTGTCGCACAAAGTCTTTGTTTCGGCGGCTTGCTTCAGCATAATTTTGGATGTATTTCTCGTGACTTTATTTGTTTGGAAAGCACAGCGGGCGAAGCAAAGAACGAGCGAGTGAACTCCCTCGCTGGAAGGTACTCGGAAGTACCACCTGTCCAGAGGACAGAAGACAGAAGTTCGTTCCTGCTATCCTATTTTTCTGTCCCCTGGACAGGTGGCGTTTCCGAACGCCTTCCACCCCAATAAAACCCTAGCGAGTGACTTTAGTCACTCGTCTTTATCTCGTCTTATATGCTTATGCCCCAATCTCTGTTCAAAGTCTTAGGATTCCTGCTGGGCCTTCTCGCCGCGTACTGCTGGTGGATTGAGCCGCGCCGTTTAGTTATCACGGAGCATAATGTCGCCGACTCGGAGAAGCGTCTCCAAGACCCCATTTGCGTTCTGCTGCTGACGGACTGGCATCTGGGACGTTTCAGCCGTCCCGCCGGGCTGCGGGCGAAGATGGAGCAGCTGCGAAAACAGCACGACGCGGAGCCGTTTGATTTGGTTTTGCTGGGCGGCGATTATGTAGACGTTGAGCCGGGCTATCTTGATCTGCTTCGACCGGGCCTCGCCGCGCTGGCAGGCTTCGGGGTTCCCCTCTATGCCGTCCTGGGCAACCATGATTACAGCAGCTTTGCGGGGAACGTCGCGCCGGTCATCGCGTGTTTGGAGAACGGCGGCGTCACCGTTCTAAAAAACCAGTCGGCAGCGGTGGTCGTGCGCGGGCAGCGTCTGCTGATCGTCGGACTGGATGACTTGCAGGAGTCGCCGGCGTACTATAACCCGGAGCGCTACCTGCCGCCCGCCCACTACAAAGACGCGGCGGCGCGGATGGACTGGTACGAGAAGTTTGATGATGTAGAGCCGGACACGCCCCGAATTGTGCTGGCGCATAACCCGGACGCTGTCTACCTGCCGGGACGGAGGCCGCTGGCGGTGCTGTGCGGGCATACGCATGGCGGACAGATTATGCTGCTGGACTGGGTCAGCCGCCCGCTGCACCGCTGGATTCACCCACACCTGCCGCCGGGGAGCGCAGTGACATGGGCCGGACGCCGAGTCATTGAGGGCCGGACGCTGATCGTGAGCCGGGGCATGGAAGGCTCGGCGGTTCCGCTGCGCCTGCTGCGCTCCCCGGAAGCGGTCGTGCTGATTTTGCATTGACGGCAGGCCGCTTTTTGTGGATAATTGACAGGTATCCCTCTTTCGCAGGAAGCAACAAAACTTTGGACAACTTCAAGCAATTAGACGCGCAGCTTTCGGAATGGATCGACGCGCACCGGGCGGAGATCGTTGAAACGACCCAAGCGATGCTGCGTATTCCGAGCGTGGAAGGCGAAGCCGAACCGGGCGCACCCTTTGGCGCGGAAACGCTGAAGGCGCTGAAATACGGGCTGGAAGTCGCGGAGCAGCATGGCCTCACGGGAAAGAACGTGGACGGCTATGCGGTTCATGCCGAATGGGCTGCGCCGGGCGTCGCCGCCGACGCCCCGATTGTCGGCGTTCTGGCCCATGTGGATGTCGTGCCGCCCGGCTCCGGCTGGTCGCATCCACCGTTCGGCGCGGAGATCGCGGACGGCAAGATTTACGCGCGGGGGGCGCTAGACGACAAAGGCCCGGCGATGTCCGGCCTTTGGGCGATTTTAGCATTGAAAGGCTGCGGCGCGGCGCTGACTCATCGTGTGCGCCTGATTCTGGGCGCGAACGAGGAAAGCGGCTTTGGGTGCGTCAAGCATTACTTCGCCCACGAGGAGATGCCCGCGACAGGCTTCACGCCGGACGCCATGTTCCCCTTAGTGTACGCCGAAAAAGGTATTGCGAACGCCGTATTAACTCGGACCGCCGCGCCCGAAGGAGAGCGCATCCATTTGGAAGCGCTGATCGGCGGCGAGCGGCCCAACATGGTTCCCGACACCGCGACGGCGATTTTGTCAGACGGCCCGCAGCCCTGGACGGCAACGGCGGCACGGCTGAACGCAATCGTCGGCATTACAACAGAGGAAGTGGAAGGGAAGCTGCGCGTGACCGCGAAAGGCGTCTCGGCCCACGGAAGCACGCCCGATAACGGCGTGAACGCAGTCGCTGTTTTGTGCGACGCGCTGCTGATGCTGGATCATCACGAAAACCAGGCGAACGTCATTCAGCAAATCCAAAAGTGGGCCGCCGACACGAAAGGCGAGGCTTTGGGCATTGCCGGAGAAGACGAAGTCGCCGGGGCGCTGACGTGTAACCTCGGCATCGCGGAAATTAAAGACGGGCAGGCGTCGCTGACGTTCAACATCCGCTACCCGGTCACCTGGAACCAAGACACGCTGCGCGGGTGTTTGGAAGAAGGCACTGTCGGCTCCGGCTGGGCGATCAAGTCGCTGACGGACCAGAAGCCGCTGTATATCCCGCAGGATGACCCGCTGGTCGCGTCGCTGCTGGAAGTCTATCGGGGCGAAACCGGCGACATGACCGCGCCGCAGACAATGGGCGGCGGGACATATGCCCGCGCGATGGCAAAAGGCGTGGCGTTCGGCCCCGGCTTCCCAGACCAAGACCCGGCTGACGGCGGCCCACACGAAAAAGACGAATGCTGGCCTGTCGAGCATCTGATCCGGGCGACCAAGATTTATGCCAAAGCGCTGGCGCGACTGGCTGGATAAATTGGCCGATGCCGAGTTTCAGGGAAGAAGCGATTCGCCGTGCGGAAGAAGCAGGATACTATCCGGCAGAGGGACAAAGACCGATCAACTGGGACACAGTTGAAGATTGGGCCAAAAAAGTTCAGGAAACGGGTTTTGCGTGGAGAACAGGCGCTGAAGGCGGCCCCGATGAGTTTATCGTTCTGGGTGAAAATAACGCCATTGCTTCCGGGCAGCATCGAATATTGGGCGGTCTCATAGGCAATAATCCCGTGCCGGAAGAAGCAATGACCCGCATTAGGGTCCCGCTGCCGACACAGCCCTGGGCGAGATGAAAAGGAGCTGATCATGGGAATGGAAGACTTTGGAGTGATCCTGAGACCTCGCCAGGCGCTTTCCGTCTCGGCAGTGGAACATCATTTGTTCAGCGACGGCTTTGTTGCCGACGATCCTGCTTTTGCTCTGTTCCCTAATGAATCTACATATGTGTTAAGGGACAAAGATAAAAACATAGAAGCTCTTGTCAAGAGAAACACGGACGATCAAGCCTTGATGAAATATCTAAGCATTCGTTACGCAGTTTGCCAGCCGGAAACTGCGACGCAAACATTTTTGGATGTTGTGTCGCAGCTCGTCTGCAAACTTCCTCTGCAGATAGAAGGCATCTCTTCGGGAAAGACGTATTCCAGAGGAACATTGAAGGAATTCCGCGAGTTTGTCTTGGAAAGAGTAGTGAAAGCCAAGTCTCGCTGGAGCAGCCTATTTGAGCAAGACACTGAAGAAGTTGTTCTCTCAGTGGCTGACACCTGGAAGTACTTCAAGGCAAAGCACCCTGGAGTTTTTACGAAATAAATTTCTAGTGAGAATACTATTATGGCTGGTAACAAGCAGACAGTCGTGGTCGCGATGAGCGGCGGGGTGGATTCGTCGGTGGCGGCGGGCCTGTTGCTGCGTCAGGGCTATGATGTTCTCGGCATCACCATGCAAATCTGGCAGGAAAGCACGACCGAGACCAAAGGCGCGGGCTGCTGCTCGCTCGGCGCGGTGGAAGACGCCCGCCGCGTCGCCGCAAAGCTCGGCATCCCGCATTATGTTCTCAATTTCCGTGAGTTCTTCGCGGAAAAAGTCATTGACGACTTTGTAGCCGAATACAAGCGCGGACGCACCCCAAACCCCTGCGTCAACTGCAATCGCTACGTCAAGTTTGACGCGCTGATGGCAAAGGCACGCGGCCTCGGCGCGGAGTTTTTGGCGACCGGGCATTACGCCCGCACGGAGTTTGATGAAGATACCCGCCGCTGGACCCTGCGCCGTGCTTTGGACCACGATAAGGACCAGACGTATGCGCTGTATCGGTTTACGCAGGAAGAGCTGGCGCATACCATGATGCCACTCGGCTCGGTCACGAACAAGGCCGAAACGCGGGCCATTGCGGCAGATCTTGGACTGGCCGTGAGCAATAAGCCCGACTCGCAGGAAATCTGCTTTGTGCAGGGCGGCTCGTACACGGACTTTCTGGCGGAGCGCGCGCCGGAGACCGTGCAGAGCGGCGACATTGTGGACACGAGCGGGCGGCGTCGCGGCAGCCATGACGGGATCGCGTTTTATACTATCGGGCAGCGGAAGCGCGTCAATGTCGGCTCCCCGATCCCGCTTTATGTGGTCGGCATCGACGCAGACACCAACACCATCACAGTCGGCGGCAACGACGATTTGCTGGCAGATGGACTGGTCGCGGATGATATAAATTGGGTCGGCTGGGCCGGCGTGCAGGAATCTCGCGCAGTCCTGGTGAAAATACGGTATAACATGGAACCTGTTGCTGCCGTCGTACAAGAAAGCGAAAAGTTCGGCGAGATTGCCGTCCATTTCGACGCGCCGCTGCGGGCGGTCACGCCCGGCCAGTCGCTTGTGCTGTACGATTTGAGCGGTGAAACAGTGCTTGGCGGCGCGACAATCCAGCGGCGTCTTTAGACTTTTTATCTTTTCTGTCTTCTTGTATTATCTTCCTATGACTGATCGAAATCCACGTTTGAACGTCGGCGTTCTTGTCCTCGCAGGGGTCGGCGCGGGAGCGCTGACGGGAGTTCTGATTGGACTGCTGGCGCTGCGCCGCCCTAGCGTACACACGCACGAGGAGATCAGCGAGACTGTAGACGATCTGAAGCGGCGTGCCGAGCTGATTTTGACCGAGCTGTCGCGAAGCTATACGCCTCCTGCCGGCGAGTAGGCTTATTTTTTGATTAAGATTTATAATAAGATTTATCCTACTTGCGCGTAAGACCCCGCCATTTAATCTATGATTTTTATGGCTGGGGATAGATAGCGTAACGTCTTTCCGAAGTCCCTGCTCCGTCAGGGCGAAGACGTTTTCTTTCTGTATTTCGGATATAATTACCCTGTCGTTGCTTGCTAAGTGTAATGAATGGAAACCGAGAATTGTCCGCCAATTGTATTGCCTGTTTTTGCTTTGGCTAAGAACAGGTGTAGCAGTCGGTAGCGAAAATGCGTTAGTCCCCACCTCTAGCAAAACGAAAGCAACAATCCTTGTTTTAGAGAAAGAGTTAATCTCAGACTTTAATTGCAATGGGACAGCATTGCATCGGTGTAAGACCGTAGAAGCCCTTGGCTTTAGGATTTATTCTTTAGGATTTATTCTTTAGCCACGGGGAGTTGTCACTAAGTTGTTAAAAGGAGATCCCGACTTGAACCTCACGATGAACAGCCGCAACCCCAGCGAAACAACCTGTGTGTTAGAAATCGAAGGCGAAGTGGATGTGTATACGTCCCCGCAGCTCAAGCAGGACCTGGTGCAGATCGCCGAGCGCGGCGTCAAGCGTGTCATTATCAATTTGTCCAAAGTGGAATACCTGGACAGCACCGGCCTGGGCGTTCTGATCGGTGGCCTGAAGCGTCTGCGCGAAGCCGACGGCAACCTGGCGCTGGTCGGGCCGGGAATGCGGATACAGCGCATTTTTGAGATTACCGGCCTGAACAAGATTTTTGATATTTACGAGACTGAAGAAGAAGCCGCGTCCAAAGAAGGGGTGACTTTATGATTGCTCCACACGCCACCCATGCCCAGCCTGAAGACACGCAGACGGAAACGGTTCAGCTTGTGATCCCCTGCCGCCCGGAGTATGTCGGGGTCGCGCGGCTTGCCGTGCTGGGAATCGCCAGTCGTCTGCCTTTTTCCTATGACGAAGTGGAAGATGTTCGTCTAGCTGTCGGCGAAGCCTGTAGCCATGCGGTCGAGCGTGCCGGGATCAAGCCCGCGACAATTCACATTACCAGCCACATCACCCGCACGCTTGATGGCAAGGTGCTGACAATCAAAGTCAAAGATGATGTTTCTCAGGCAGACACCGCCGCCCCGACGGAAGAAGCCAGGCTTTTAGAAGAAGCCGGAGTGGACCAGGAAGGCTTGGGGGCGCTGCTAATGGAAATTCTCGTGGATGAAGTCACCATTGAAGCGACGCCTGCCGGAACAAGCGTCCTGCTCACCAAATACGCGCCCGCATAAAGCGTTCCCAATAAAGCGTTCCCAATAAAGCGTTCCTAGAGACACTGCTGACAAAGAGACAGTGCTGACCGTATTTAGCCCGCCGCAAGCACCCACGCTTCAGCGGGGCGTTAAGGTTTTATTGGGGTAGGCGGGCTTCTCAAAGCCTCATGGAACAGAGGCTCTAAGGTTTTATTGGGGTAGGGTTTTATTGGGGTAGCCCGAACGAAGTGAGTTTGGTTTTTGCTTTAGACGAACAGGTTTTCGGGTATAATTTGAGTGCTCGTCCGATATGTGTTAAATAGATGGAAATCGGCACCATCGGTAGATTGTATGCCTGTTTTAGCTTCGGCCATGAACAGGTCTAGCAGTCTATGTCTGATGAGGCTTTATTGGGGTGAGGGCGTTAGTCCCCACCTCTGTCAATTTAGGACACAAAACGTGCAGCGAAAGGCACCAGTGGCTATGGGACAACATAGCTTTCGTGAAACGCGATAGAAGCTCACGAGCTTTAGGATTTATTCTTTAGCCGTGAGAGTTGTCACAAAGCTAGAGAGTAGATTTACGGAACCCCCATGACCCTCATGACACAAAAAAAAGCGAGCGATTGGACACAGGATGATGCGGAAGCCTTGTTCGCTCGGTATGCGCGGACACGCGACACTCAGATGCGGGACCGTCTTGTGGTCATGCACCAGAACCTAGTGCGCTATCTGGCCGGCAAGTTCGTCAATCGCGGCGAGCCGTTGGAAGACTTGATTCAGGTCGGAACCATCGGTCTGATTAACGCTATTGACCGCTTTGACTCCGGGCGCGGCACGAAGTTCTCTACCTACGCGACCCCCACCATTGTCGGCGAAATCCGGCGCTACTTCCGCGACAAAGCCTGGAGCCTCAAAGTCCCGCGCCGCCTGCAGGAGTTGAACCAAACCGCCTCCAAAGCCCAGGAAGCCCTCAGCAGCAAGCTCGGACGCCCGCCGACGATCCAGGAAGTCGCCCAGCGCATTGGGGCGACCGAAGAAGAAACCCTGGAAGCCATCGAGCTTGGCAATGCCTACGACACGGTCTCGCTTGACTCCAAGATGATGCACGATTCAGACAGCGCCCCGCTGTCACTCGCTGAGTTCGTCGGTGCCGAAGATGAGTCCCTGCTCAGTCTGGAAGCCTTCGGCGACTTAGATTATGCCCTGGAAGCCTTAGACCCCCGCGAACGCGCCATTATCATTCACCGCTTCTTCAAGGACATGTCCCAGGCTGAAGTTGCAAAGCAGCTTAACATTTCCCAGATGCACGTTTCCCGCCTGCAAAACCGCGCCCTCAGCCAGCTCCGCCGACTCATGGTCAGCGAGTAAAAACGTGTTGTCATTTAGCGGATAAACTAAAGGAAATGATGACGAAAACTTATTCTACCGCGCTGATTACCGGTGCGTCTTCGGGAATTGGGGAAGCGTTTGCGCGGCTACTGGCTGTACAGGGAACCGACCTTATCTTAGTCGCTCGGTCGGAGGCCAAGCTGCATCTGCTTTCGGAAGAGCTTGCAGAAAAGTACGGCATCCGGGCGGAAGTGATTGCGGCGGACCTCTCAGCGACGGGAGCGGCCCGGCAAGTCCACGAGGAAGTGACCAAGCGAAGCCTGTCCGTTGACCTGCTGGTCAACAACGCAGGGTTCGGCAGTTACGGGTCGTTCGACGCGCTGCCGTTGGAGCGGGAATTGCAGGAGATCGCCCTCAACGTCACGGCGCTCGTGGAATTGACGCACTTGTTCCTGCCGGAGATGCTGGCAAAAAGGTTCGGGGCGATCCTCAACGTCGCTTCTACGGCTGCGTTCCAGCCCGTCGCTTACATGGCGGTCTACGCGGCGACAAAGGCCTTTGTGCTGTCATTTAGTGAAGCTCTCTGGGCGGAGTGCCGCACGCGCAGCGTTCGCGTCCTGGCCTTTTGTCCGGGACCGGTGGACACTGGGTTTGCCGCCGTTGCTGGATCGAATCTGACCGGCCAAGGAACAACGGCAGCAAGCGTTGTCGCCGTTGCTATCGCCGCCCTCGCACAGGGCCGTAGCTACATCGTTCCGGATCGGAAAAACTATTGGCTTTCTTTGTCTTCGCGCCTCGCACCGCGTTCTTTGGTCGCGCAAATTGGCGAACGCAAGATGCGACCAAAGTAAAAGCCGCGAACAAAGAAAGGGCAGCGGCCTGCCGCCGGCTAGGGTCACTCTTCCAGCGCCTTGCGCCAGGTGCGCTCGGCGACAAAGCCTAGCTGCTCGCGGGCGGGCGTGAGGTCATAGAAAGTCTGGCGGGCGAGGTCGGGCAAAAGCTGCGGAAAATGGCGCTCCGTCAGCTCTCCCAGCGAGGCGTTGACGGCGAGGTCGTCTGCCATTGTGTAGAAGATGTAGTGGCCGGTCAGCGCGGTTTCCAGCGCCAGCCGGAACGCAACCGCCTGGTCCAGCACGTCAATATACCCCCACAGGGACGAGCCGCGCTCCTCCCCGCGCCGCTCAGTGTAGTGCCGCAGCCAGCCGCTCTGCTTGGCGTGGTCAATGTCCATGACATAGGGCGGGCGGATGACGATGGTGGTCATGCCGCAGAGCCGCGTCATCGCCGCCGCGCTTTCCTCGTTCATCAGCTTGGACAGGCCATAAACATCCTGCGGGCGGCGCGGGTGCATCGTGTCCACCGGCAGGTAGTCCGGCAGGCAGGGGTGCGTGGGAAAAGAGAACCCCAATGCGCCGACGCTGCTGGTCAGCACGACTTTTGGGATGCCTTCCGCGCGGGCCGCTTCGAGAACATTCTGGCTGCCGATGACGTTCAGCCACAAGACTTCGTCGGGCGGCAGGCTGGGCTGCGGGATCGCGCCAATATGAGCGATTGTGTCGCAGCCCTGCACGGCGTTCAGCATTGCCAACGGATCGGTCAGGTCCGCGTAGAGTACCTCCGCCGCCGCCCGCACGTCGTCAGGAACCGGACGGCGGTCTGAAGCGCGAACGCTGTGGCCGTGCTTGACCAGCTCCAGCACGACATGCGAGCCGATTTTCCCCGCCGCTCCCGTCACAAGTATCCGCAAATTTTTGTTCTTTCCTTGTTACGAGAACAGCAGACGGATGAGCCGCGTGCCGTCTTCAATCTGCGTTTTCGCTTCGACGACCGCCCGCTCGTCAAACGGAAAGTGGGATGCCGTGTGCGGCTTCTCCGAGTCGTAGAGCAGGAACGGAACCGGGCCTTCTTCGTGCGTTCGCAGCGAAATCGGCGTTTTGTGGTCCGGCACGATGACCAGGCGGTAATTATCCCGCTTCGCCATTCCTTGACGCAGCACCCCCAGCAGCTTCTTGTCAATGTCTTCAATCGCCTGCAATTTATGGTCTAAATTGCCTTCATGGCCCGACTCATCCGGCGCTTCGACATGGACGTAGATAAAGTCGAGCGTGTCCAATGCCGCCAGCGCGTAATTGGCCTTTGCCGTGTAATCCGTATCAATATAGCCCGTAGCGCCGGGGACATCAATAATTTTCAGGCCGGTGGCTCGTCCGAGGCCGCGTACCACGTCAACCGCGCTGATGACGCCGCCGACTTTGCCGAACGTCTGCAAAAAGTTCGGCAGATGGGGCGCGTAGCCCTGGCCCCAGAGCCAGATCATATTGCCGGGGTTCTTCCCCTCTTCTCGGCGCTTGACGTTGATCGGGTGGCTGTCCAAAAGCTCCAGCGAGTCGTACATGAGCTGCTTCAGCCGCTCCGCCCCTGCCCCTTCCGGCCAGTGTCCGGCCAGCGGCTGGCCGACAAAATCATGCGGCGGGATCGTCTGCAAATCTACTGAGCCGCCTTTTTCCGCCATGATGTGCCGGTACTGGACGCCCGTATAGAACTTGCGCTTGTCCGAGCCGAGCTTCTGGTCCAGCAGCTCAATCAAAGGCCGCGCTTCTTTGGTCGTGATATGCCCCGCCGAGTTATCCAGTAAATTCGTGCCGTCCGACGACACCAGCGAGCAGCGGTACGCGACATCGCCGGTGTCCATCGGCACGCCCATCGCCAGCGCTTCAATCGGCCCACGCCCCGTGTAATAGCGGCGCGGGTCATAGCCCAGCAGGTCCATGTTCGCCACATCGCTGCCGGGATACATTCCCGGCGGCACGGTCAGAACACTTCCCACCAGGGAGACTTCGGCCAGCGCATCAAAGTTCGGCGTCCGCGCCGCCATCATCGGCGTCTGCCCGTCCAGTTCCGCCATCGGCAAATCCGCCATGCCATCAGGCACCAGCATAATATATTTCATTAACTTCTCCTGCCTGCTACTGTATTAACAGCGCAGCGATGTCCCGGTATCCGCTGAGAACGCGCACGATTTCCAGTGGCTTGGTCTTGAAGCGATAGATAATCAAGTAGGTAAAGACCGGCCAGACACGCAGGTTGTCGTTGTTGAGGTCAGCCCGTCGGTATCCCATGCCCGACAGTTCGGCCAATTTTACGAAAGCCGTCTGAATACTGTCTAAAACGCGATCTGCCGCATCAGGATTATCTTCGGCAATGTGCTGCCAGATGCCTGCGAGGTCTCAGGGTACTTCTGGAGCAATGATATACCCGCTCATGCTATATCCTGCTGGGAGCGCGATAAGTTTTTCCGCCCTTCCTGTTTGATTTCCTCAAACATCGCGGACAAAGAAGCTTTGTCATAAGTGATGCCTTCGCCGCGATCTAATTGGTCTAACCCGACCTTGATTTCCCGTCTTAGCTCCGCCATTCGCTGCTGCTGAATGGTATCTCGGTCATTCAACAGGCGCAATGCTTCCCGCACGACTTCACTCGCAGACGAATACAAGCCGCTTTGGACCTTCTGCTGCACAAGGCTTTCAAGCTCCGGCGTCAGCGATACGTTCATAGATAGTTCTCCTTGTTTGGTGCCGACAGTTTACCAGCGACAACAAATTATGTCAATCTTTGTTACCCTCTTCAGCATCGAATAGCGGAGCCGGAGGCCAAACGCCTTCCGGCTGTGCGTGAAGTGGGTCTGGCTTTGCCTGCGTCTTCTCCGTAAAGATGCGATACCAGCAGTAGCCGATGAACAGCCAAACGGCAAGAAGCGTTAGTCCACAAAAAGTCCACCCTGTCTGCGTATTAAAGTAGGTTTTTGTGATGTAAACGACGAACGCGCTGCACAACCCAACAAATACTGTCAAAATAAGAACAACCGCGATTGAAACGATCTGCGGCATCTGAAGCGGAGGTCTCTGCACGGCGACATAAACTGCCGCTCCCTGCTTGACTTGGCGGTATCGTTTCCAGAGCGCAGGGACAGTCACAAATTGCAGAAGCGCAACCAAGCAGAATACGCCGGCTCCGACTTCCTCTCTATTTATCAATGCACCCAGGCCAAGTGCAGCCAGCATCAAGCCGAGACCAAGCGGTACAATAAGGCTATTGCGGCTCTCGCTAAGGGTTAGCTGATGGGTCTTCTGGGGCTGCTTCTCTGGCTTAGAGACGCTCATTGCGGTAGTTCTTGTCCCGTCAGCCGCGCGTAAGCGTCGCGGTACTTGGCGGCGGTTTTTTCGACGATCTCGGCAGGCAGTTCGGGGCCGGGGTAAGTTTTGTCCCAATCTAAGGTTTCCAAATAGTCGCGGACGAACTGCTTATCAAACGACGCCTGCGGCTTGCCGGGCTTATACAAAGACGCTTCCCAGAAGCGGGAGGAGTCGGGGGTGAGAGCTTCGTCAATCAAGATGAGCTTGCCGTCCAAATGACCGAACTCGAACTTGGTGTCGGCGATAATGATGCCGCGTTCGGCGGCGTAGTCGCGGGCGAAGCTGTAAAGGGCGAGGCTTTTCTCGGACAGCGCGGCGGCGGTTTCTGCACCGACGATTTCGGTGGCCTCGGCGAACGAAACATTGGTGTCGTGGCCGGTGTGGGCCTTGGCGGCGGGCGTGAACAGGGGCGTCGGGAACTGCTCGCTCTGGCGCAGGCCGATGGGAATAGGGATGCCGTAGAGGTTGACTTCGCCGCCGTGGCCGAACAGAGTTTGATAGTCGCGCCAGGCGGAGCCGTCCAGGTAGCCGCGCACGACGCATTCCAGCGGCAGCGCCTCGCACTTCTGGACAAGCTGGGTGCGGCCTTCCAGCAGAGTGATAAGGTCGGCGTTGACGGTGACGCCGGCAGAATGCAGTCGCTCGCCGATGACGTCCATGTCGCCGGAAACAAAATGGTTTGGGACAATGGGCGCGGTTTTCTCAAACCAGAACTGAGAGAGCGCCGTCAAGACGCGGCCTTTGCCGGGAATGCCCGTCGGCAGGATGACATCAAACGCGGAAAGGCGATCCGTGGCGACCACCAAAAGCGCGTCACCGAGGTCGTACACGTCGCGGACTTTGCCTTGAATGAACTTGGGCAGGCCGGGGATGTCGGATTGGAGAAGGGCGGGTTGGCTCATGGCGACTATTATACCGCAAGCAAGGGGCAGAACAGGCAAAAAGGAAACGTAGGAGCGAACCTCCGTGTTCGCCCTTCTTGCGAGGGCAGGCACGGACGGAAGAAGGGCAGGCACGCACAAAGAAGGGCAGGCACGGAGACCTGCCCCTACGGAACCACTTTGCCAAGAATCTGGCGGGCGCTGATCGGGCCGATACGGCGGCTGTCGTCAGACTCTAATAGGTTGTCGCCGAGAACATAAATGTCGCGGCCCGGCGGCGGCGCGGGCGTCTGGCCGGATGCGACGCGGGCGTAATAGCTGCTAAACAGCAGCGGCAGAGGGATTTTGCGGCTGCCGTTGATGGTGGTCCAGTCGGCATTGGGCGGGGTGCGGGCGTACTGCGGGCCGATAAATGCGATGCGCTTGATCAGCTCGTCGCCGTTGGTATCCCGGAAGATAATGACGACGCCGGGTTTCAGCACGGAACGGGGAACGGATTTCCAGACCAAAACCGTGTCGCCGTTCTCGTAGGTCGGCGACATGGATGGCCCCGAAACGCGGCCCTGCCGGACATTCAGGCGCAGCATTAGGGCCAGCAGAATGAGAATGCCGAAGACAATCCAAGTCTGCTTTCGCAGGCGCAGGGCGCTCAAGCTCATCGCTAAAAGCCCAAAGCCTGGACAACAGACTCCAAATCAGCGGGAACAGTGGCCGGATGCGGCACGGTCTTGATGGCCCGGTCGGGGTCTTTGAGGCCGTGGCCGGTCAGCGTCACCGCAACCGTCGCCCCGTCAAAGTCTTTAAAGTAGCCGGCGGCGTAGAGCTTTTTGAGACCCGCGACCGGCGCGGCGCAGGCAGGCTCGGTAAAGACGCCTTCCAGTGCGGGAAGCATCCGGTAAGCTTCCAAAATCTCGTCGTCGGTGACTTTGTCGATGACGCCGCCGGACTCGTCACGCGCAGACAGAGCGTGCTGCCAGGAGGCAGGATTGCCAATCCGAATGGCAGTGGCGATAGTGTGCGGCTGCAAAACGGGCGCACCGTCCACAATGGGCGCGGCTCCGGCGGCCTGAAAGCCGAGCATTCGCGGCAGCTTCTGGGACTTGCCGGCGGCTTGGTATTCTTGGTAGCCTTTCCAGTACGCCGTAATGTTGCCGGCATTGCCGACCGGCAGAGCATGGAAATCAGGAGCATCGCCGAGAACGTCGCAAATCTCGAACGCCCCGGTCTTCTGGCCTTCAATGCGGTAAGGGTTGACGTGGTTGACGATGGTGATGGGAAACTTGGCGCAAATCTCGCGGGTGAGGCGCAGGGCGTCGTCAAATGTGCCTTCAATGGCGAGAACTTTGGCTCCGTGAATGAGCGCCTGAGACAGCTTGCCGAGCGCAACGTCTGTGTTTGGCAGCAGCACCACGCAGTCTAAGCCTGCCCGCGCGGCATAGGCGGAGGCCGCCGCGCTGGTATTGCCCGTAGACGCGCACATGATCGCCCGTGCGCCGTCTTCCAACGCTTTGGTCACAGCCAGCGTCATGCCCCGGTCTTTGAACGAGCCGGTGGGATTCATGCCCTCGAACTTCAGCAGAATTTGAAGGCCCGGCGTGATCGCCGCCGCCAGCCGGGGCGCGGGGATAAGCGGCGTGTCGCCTTCAAAGAGCGTCACGACCGGCGTCGTCTCTGAAACCGGCAGATAAGCGCGGTACTGATTGATAATTCCGTGTCGCATGGTTGATGAGTCTAACGCGCGGCGGACAGAACCCAGACCGTGACGGCGCGGCGTCCGACACTGGACGCTTCTCGGAACGTGGTGTGACCTAAATCAATCCGGTGGCCCTTAATCGCGCCGCCGGTATCCCCCGCTAGGGCGTAGCCATAGCCTTCAATGTAAAGCTTGGAGCCGAGTGGGATGAGGCGCGGGTCCACGGCGACAACGCCGTATCCCGCCCGCATTCCGTTGGCGCAGCGGCCTGCGGCACTTCCCTCGAAAGGCGAGTAGCCCGTGGCGACCATGTGGTAGCACTGCATCCGCTGGTAGGAGCCGGAGCGCGACGGCAGCGCACGCGCTTCCCGAACCCGAATACCGGCCAGCGTTTCCTGGTTCACGGGCGGGGTCGTGACACGGCTGCAAATCAGCATGCACGACTTCAGCGCATCGTTGACAAAGCGGGCGTTGTAAGTTTTGGTGAGTATTCCCGGCCTGCCGTGTGCGCCGGCCTGAATGCGGCCGGGCGGCACGGCACGGCTCATCTTAAAGACGGTCTTGAAGGGAATCGGCTGGGTTTCGCTTTGGGCTTCCAGCCGGACACGGCGGATGACGATTTTCAGGTTGTTCTTGATGGGCGCGGAAACAGGGGGCGAAATCCAGTCGTTTGGTTCTAACCTGATGCCCGCGCCGGTCAGCGCGTCGCCAACGGTCACGGCGGCGGTAGTGAGCGTTCGCACCGGACGGCTGCCATCCATGATGGCGACGGATGGCGGGATGGGAATGACGCCCACGGCGGGGTCTGCCATCAGGTTCTGGGCGCTGATGCTGGGTGCGGGACTATCCGAAGGAGCGGCAGGCGTTGGGGCAAGAACGGCGGTGTTCTGCGCGGCCATCGCCGCAAAGGGAGCAAGAAGCGCGGTCGCGGCAAACAGAGTTGCGACAGAAAGGTAGCCGAAAGCGCGGGTGGTTTTAGATTGCAAATGGTCTCTCCTACAGGTTAGGTTGCACGCACGAAGCATAGAAGAATGGAACTGCTCGTGCGCCATGCCGGAACGCCTTCAGGCGAGCCGACCTTTGCGTTTTTTCAGAACTTGGTTAGTATAACCGGGAACAAAACGGAAGTCAAGGCGCGTCTGTTCCTATATCAAGTTGTTGGCAGTCATTGTAAATAAAATCACCCAGTAAAAATGATATGTTTCTTGACTTCGCTGCTCAAATAGGGTACAATTCAGTGTTTACGAACACATGTTTGATTAAGAGGTTTTTTGATTAAGAGATTTTAGGACTGGGACTGGGGAGGAAACGGAAAATGGATCGAGAAAAAGCATTAGAAACAGCGCTGGCACAGATTGACAAGCAGTTCGGCAAAGGCGCGATCATGCGTCTGGGCCAGGCGGAGAAGCTGGTGACGGAAGCGATTTCCACGGGTTCGGTTGCTCTGGACATCGCGCTCGGCGTCGGCGGCATTCCAAAGGGCCGCATTACGGAAGTATACGGCCCGGAGTCGTCCGGCAAAACGACTTTGGCGCTGCATCTGGTGGCCGAAGCGCAGCGCACCGGCGGCATCTGCGCGTATGTGGACGCCGAGCACGCTTTGGACCCGGAGTACGCCAGGCGGCTGGGCGTAGACATCAACAGTTTGCTGGTCTCGCAGCCGTCTACCGGCGAGGAAGCGCTGGAAATCACCGATGGTTTGGTCCGCTCCGGCGCGGTTGCTTTGATTGTGATCGACTCGGTGGCGGCGCTGGTTCCGAAGGCCGAAATTGAAGGCGAGATGGGCGACAGCCACATGGGGTTGCAGGCCCGGATGATGTCTCAGGCCATGCGGAAGCTCTCGGGAAGCGTCAGCAAGACCAACACGGTGATTATTTTCATCAACCAGCTGCGAGAGAAAATCGGCGTCATGTTCGGCAACCCGGAAACGCAGCCGGGCGGGAAGGCGCTGAAGTTCTATGCGTCGGTGCGTTTAGATATTCGCCGCGTCGAGACCTTGAAGCAGGGAACGGACATGGTCGGCAACCGTGTCAAAGTGAAGGTCGTCAAGAACAAAGTCGCCCCACCCTTCCGTCAAGCGGAGTTCGATATTATGTTCGGCACCGGAATCTCCCGCTCAGGAGGAATTCTGGACATGGCAATCGAACTAGGCATTGCCAACAAGTCCGGCTCCTGGTTCACCTACGGCGACACACGCATCGGCCAGGGCCGCGAGAACGCAAAAAGCTATTTGGACGAGCATCCTGACGTGATGGCGGAGATGGAAGCGAAAGTTCGCGGCATCGCCATCGGCACCCCGGAAAAACTGCCGGTGTCTTTGGAAGCGGACGTGACGGAAGAAGAAGCGGACTACGCGCTGGCGTAGAGATTGCATAGCGGAAGTTGTACCGGCACTAGAAGTGCCGGTTTCAGAGTTTGGCAAGATTTTTTGAGTATTTGACCTGGTTTAAGGAGAACAGCAGCAATGACATTTGACTTCAAGCGGCACCTGATCAAAGTGCAGGGCGGACGCACCTACCTTCCCGTTTCGGCCCGAATTGTCTGGTTCCGGCAGGAGCATCCCGATTGGAGCATCGAGACGGAAGCCGTCGAGATCAACCACGAAAAGCAGTACGCCATCTTCCGCGCCCGCATCTGCGACGGCGACGGCAAGCTGATGGCGACGGGAACCAAAAAAGAAGACGTCAAAGGCTTCGGCGACTATATTGAAAAGGCCGAGTGCGTTCCGCTAGACACGCGCATCCTGACGGCGGAGGGCTGGAAGTCGCACGATGAACTGCGTCTGGGTGAGCCAGTTCTTGCTTACAGCGCTGAGGAAGATCGCCTCGCCTGGGTTCCGCTGCTGGCTGTACGGCGCTATCAAGATGCCCCTGTCGTTCGCGCGTACAACGGCAAAGGCTTTGATGTTACCTGCACTCCCGATCACAAGTGGGCCGTGTGTTACTCCGTGCTGAACCGTGAAAAACGCTACGTTTACCGAAAAATGCGAGAGACGAGCCAATTCACAAAAGCGGATGCGATTACCGTCGCTGCCTCTGCGCCTTCCGGTCTGCTGGAAGTGACTCCTCAGCAGGCATTTCTCATGGGAATGTTGATTACTGATGGGTGCGTCCGCTACAACGGTAAGCATATTCAAGGTTATATTTGTCAGACGAAGCCGGTTGGGGCCGACGCAATCCGTAAGAACTTAATAGGCGTTGCACACAAGGAAATAGAAACACCTGCTCACACCCGCACATTTCCAACGGGCAAAACATACGATTGTCTGGTCGGTCATCGCTGGAACATTGCCGCAAGCTATTTACATGATCTGCATGATGCTTTTGGTATAGTCCATGAGACGGAGCTGCCAAATGTCATTGCAGGGCTTTCGACCGAAGCCCGTTCCGCGATGCTGGAAGCCATGATGCTTGCGGATGGAGACAAAAGAGGCACGTTTGCACAGATGCCCGGACGTAATGATTGGGTGATTGATGTTTGGTCCAGTCTGTGCGCGTTAGATGGGAACATGGTCTGCAAAGCAAAAGTCCGAGAAACCTGTGGCGGCATTTGGGTCGCCCGCCGGAAAAAGACACGCACTGTTTGGGCAAGTAATGTTGTGGTAGAGGATGCTGGTATGTCTGATGTTTGGTGTCCGCAGACACCACTCGGAACTTGGGTCGCCCGCTTCAGCAATGATGTCGTGACAATTACCGGCAATACCGGAAGCGTAGGCCGCGCCCTGGCATTGTGCGGCTTCGGGACACAGTTTTCGCCGGATTTGGATGAGTCCACGGCGGGACGCTTCGCCGACAGCCCGCAGCCGATGGGCGGCGGACGGTTCGGAGGCGGCAGCAACGGAGGTAACTACGGCGGCAATAGTGGAGGCGGCAATGGCTACAGCGGCGGCGGAGCCAGCCGCTACGGCGCTCCTCCGGCGCAGAACGGCGACGGCGCACGCTTCGCGCCGCGCGACTCCGGCCCGGCGCATGACGCTGCGCCTTCCCGCGATGCCGCACCGCCGCGCGAGTCAAGCGACGACGCGCCTCGCGCCGAAGCGGCCCGCCCTCAGCCTTCCCGCCCGACTCCCGCACCTGTCGCGGTACTGGATGAAGGCGAAGAAGACTTTGAGACATTGATTGGCGGAAGCGCCCTGCTGGATGCCACGGAAGATGATCCGTTCGGTGATGACATCCCGGCAGAGCCGAAAGCCGCCGCGCCCAAGTCGCCGGCTGCCGCCAGTGCGCCAAGCGCCGGCCCGGCGGGAACGCCCGCCTGCGTGAGCTGCGGCAAAGCCCTGACAAAAGCGCAGATGGAGCTGTCGGTCCGCAACTACGGCGAAGCGTTCTGCCCCGGCTGCCAGCGGGATAAAACCCGGCGTCCGGCACTCGCCGAGCGATAAGCACAAGCGATAAGCAGCAGCACACACGAAAGCGGCCCGGTCTTCTTAAAGACCGGGCCGCTTTTGCGTCTTGTAGACCTCAGCGCGACGCGACGAGAGGCCGGTGCGAAGCGCGGACAATTTGAGCAATGACAGTGGGATTGGTAACAGGAATCTGAAGATGCTGACCGGGAAGAAGAGGCATTGCCCCGGTAAGGTGGTTGGCACGAGCAATCTGGTCTTCGCGCTCCAGAATATAGGTGTTGGGGTTGCCGTAACGCTGCGCCAGACTGGTCAGCGTATCGCCGCGCTTAACGGCTTTCGAGATCATCACAGACTGCGGAAGTGTTTGGGCGCTATAATTCTGCTGGACTGAATGAATCAGCGATGCGGCGGAGCCGGCTAAGAAGTAGCCCAGTGCCGCGGAAGCTGCCGACGCCAGTAAAACACTCTCAAAGCGGGCCAAAGCCTTGCGGCACGGGGGGCGAACAGCAGGCTGCTCCTGCGTGTAGTCTTTCAGCACAAGCTGAGGCCGCGAATGAAGCGCCTGGGAACGATCATTACACACGTCAATCATCGGAACCATAGTCAATTCTCCTCACAATGCAGCGTGCCAAAGGCGAACAGCAAAAGCAAACATTAGTTTGTATTGGGTGTAGTATACTCAACATCTAGCACAGTGTCAAGAAGATTTTGCCCATCTGTGTAAAAAAACAAACAAAAGTTTGCATAAGTTCCGTCTCGCCGTGGTATAATCCACTCGAAAGCGCTTATTCATTCTTATTCCGCTTTATTTCATTTATATCATAGAGGACTCATCATGCAAACACTCACTGACAAGCAGCGGCAGATTCTTGAAGTCATCCGAACTCATATCGAGATGCGCGGCCATGCGCCGACCGTGCGCGAAATCGGAAAAGAAGTCAGCCTCAGCTCAAGCTGCACCGTCAAGAAGCATCTGGATAGCCTGGAAGCCAAAGGCTTTCTGCGGCGGGACCGCTACAAGCGGGGGCTGGATTTAATGGAAGGCGGAGAACGGCTTTCGATGGGACGCTCGGTTTCGGTCCCTTTGCTGGGCCGGGTCGCGGGCGGCGCACCGATCATTGTGGACGCGCAGCAGAACCCGGAAATGCTGCCGATTCCCGTATCCCTGCTGCGGCGCGGCGACCAGGGCGGGCGCGACTTATTTGCGCTGGAAGTCTACGGCAATTCGATGCGAGATGCGGGGATTGCGGACGGCGACATTGTTGTCGCCCGCCGCCAAAGCACGGCGGATGACCGTGACATCGTGGTCGCGCTGCTCGGCGAGGAAACCACGGTGAAGACATTCTACCGGGAATCCAATGGCATCCGGCTTCAGCCGGAAAACCCGGACTACGACCCCATTTATGCCGACGACGTGGTCATCATGGGCAAAGTGGCGCTGGCAATCAAGCGGTTCAATTAAGCGTAAAGTGCCGGGGTTTTCTACAACCCCGCCTCTTTTTCAAGCGTTTCGCCGGGCTGCTCTACGCTGCCGCACAACCACCAGCCCCAGCGTATACGAAACCAGGCCAATTGTCAAATAAACGAGGCTTGTGCCGACCCAAAGCGGATACGACTGGAAGCCGATCATGCCGGAGGCCGCATCATCATATCCAATCCCTTTGTAGCCGGGATGGATGGTGTCCGAAAGCTGAACGAGTGAATAAAACGGGCAAAGATACAAAGAGTTCACGGCGGGACTGTGAGCGGCGGCGACGGCATCGGTGCCGCGAAGAACTCCATAGGAAAAGAAGGGCAGTGCAATCGCCAGGATCAACGCGAGGTACAGCAGCGTCAGCGACGACCATCGGTTATTGAGCAGCACGGAAAGCAGAAACCCCAGCCCGCTGATGCCAACCACGACCAGCACCAGCATTACCGCCCCCTGCCAGAGGCAACTTGTGATGTCGGCGGTGCTGACGGAGCCGACTGCCCCCGTTCCAAGATGCGTCGGCAGCGTCCCCGTGTTGGCATTCGCCCGAAAACCGAGCGGACTTGGCGCGAGGTGAACGGCCCAAAGGGTCAGGCCCAGCGTTAGAAACGCCAGCAGCAGGGCCAGAGGCAGCCCGGACGGCAGACTTGCCTGCGTA
>JAABUZ0100001765.1_pt1 | contig 39214 bp, 26 predicted proteins | sample 5562091 | NCBI WGS metagenome assembly JAABUZ01 (sample SAMN12813069, study PRJNA571459) | rock metagenome | isolation source: Antarctica rocks | place: Antarctica: Victoria Land, Linnaeus Terrace sud | collected 2015-12-21 | reverse complement strand
AGGGTGGGGGGTTGCTGGGGTAGACCAATAGTGGGATGTTCGTAGTAATAAAGGGGAGTTTGTGATATAACAGATATAATTATAAATATATATCTGTTATTCTATTTAATAGAGAATACTGGACATTGGGAAAAGGAGAGATTGAGTCATGCCGAAGAATATTCCTGGCATTGTAAAAAGGAGTCGGAAGAGGCCTGGGGAGAAGGTTCGCATTGTGGTCCAGCCCAATCCGTATCCATTGGAACAGCCGGGTGGGCAGGCCAATGTTTCTGGCCCTATGAATCCACAAATGCAGCAAGGTATGCAGCCCAACGGCCCCGTACCTATGAATCCTCAGATGCAACCAGGCATGCAGCCTAACGGTCCCGTACCTATGAATCCTCAGATGCAGCAGGGTGGTCCTGGCCCTATGCCACAGCCGATGCAGCAGGGGAGCAGTCAACCACTGATGCAGCAGGGTGGCCCATCTATGACACCGTCGCCCGCATCCATACCCAACCAGGTGGTGCCGATGCAGTCGAATGGGCAGTGGCGGGGTGATACGAATATGCAGCCGCAAGGGGGCAATCAGGTGTGGCAGAGGGGGCCTGGAGCGCCGAATGGGATGCCGCTACCGCAAAGCCCTACGCCGTATAACAATCAGCCGTGGCCCGCAAACTCTGCACCGATGACGCCGCCACAGATGCCAAATCCGTTCGCCAATCAACCTGCCTACAATAACAACATGCCGATGCAGCAGGGGAGGCACACGCCTCCGCCCGCCAGCAACATTCCATCACAGCCACTTGCTCAGCCGGGCCAGGCACACGCCCCACAGCGCAATCCTTCTCAGCCCATCGGCAATCCGCAATATTCGCCCGTGATGAGTGCAACGCCCGCCGCCGCACCACCAACCTCCGCACCCAGCACGCCGAGCAATAGCGGCCTGCTTGGACGCCCAGGTCCCATGTCCCTATCAGGCATTGTGGATGCTCCTACCATCAGTGCTCCTCTCCCTCATATATTCGTAGAGATCGATGGACAAATGGTTCAGGAGGTGCGGCTGGACAAGCCAGTGCTGACGGTCGGTCGCCAGGATGGACGCGACATTCAGATCAGGCACCAAAGCATTTCGCGTACACATGCGAGAATCTTGAATGAGAGAGGCACCTGGTTTGTAGAGGACGCGGGCAGCGTGAACGGCATCGTGTCTAACGGGCAGCGTGTGCATCGTGTCGCGATCAATAACGGCGACCGCGTCTTTGTCGCTCCCAATATCGCTCTACTTTATCGAGTTGTATAACGCGTAGCGACAATCCCTTGCGGTTGTCGTTCTCCCCCCGCTTGAGGGGCACGCGTAGCGACAATCCCTTGCGGTTGTCGTTCTCCCCTGCCTCAGAGCGTACACCTTTGTGTATAGGCTAACAACTCCTAACCGCTTGATAACGGTTGACACGCAAGGGATTGTCGCTACGCGGATCACGTTTGTTTCTTAGGATCGTAGGTCTTCGGCCTGGCTACTGTCGTTCGAACAGGATAGATGAAGAGGGCGGAGAGAAGCAGGAAAAAGCCCAGACAATAGAAATACGGAAAATTAAGGTCGGAGGACGGTAAAAAGAACCAGACGGTGATGACGGTGATAATGAGTAGAATGGACAGAATTTTTCTCGCTTTCCGCATCGTTTTTCTCCCTTTTATTCTTCCGCCACTTTTTTCATGTGGCAGAGAAGAGTCACAGTAGAGGTGGGTTTGTTTATACACATCCCTCTATATATATAAGTTGTTCGGCAGAAGAGTTTTGTTGCGTCCGCTTTGAGTTCTGGCCATTTTGCTTGAAGGGATAGAGATCCTGCACTTTCCACTCCTGCTGATTCTGATGTCTCTCTTTCAAAGTATGCATCGTGTTTATACTAGACGAGCCTATTGTACAGATGCATACCAGGGATGATAAACTATGCTTCTCTTGTTTTCACTTTCTACTCTAACAAAAACGCTGATTATAACGTTTATAGCTGTGTTGACTCTATTGGGAGTCATGATCCGGCCATTCAAAAGCAATGAGGCGATGGCGGCGCTTGCAGGTGCCGGACTTCTGCTTGTGCTGGGCCTTATCAGTCCCGCTGACGCAGTTGTTACGTTGCTGCGCGATTGGAACACATTTCTCTTCTTTCTAGGTATGATGGGGCTTTCGGCGCTGGCGGAGGCGGCGGGACTCTTTGATTGGCTGGCAACCCAGGCGGCACGACTCTCGAAGAATAGTGCAAAACGACTATTTTTCAATACTTTTCTGCTCGGAAGCTTGATCACCATGCTGCTCTCCAACGACGCTACAGCGCTTATTTTGACGCCGATTATCTATAGTCTGGTCACACGCCTCCGATTACCTGTGCTGCCCTATCTCTTCGCCTGTACATTTATCGCCGATACCGCCTCCTTTTTGCTGCCGGTAAGCAACCCTATCAATATCATCGTCACCAACCAATTTCCTCTCGACTTACTAACGTTTCTACGCCTGCTTTTCTTGCCATGCATTCTGGTCATTGGCATCAACATCGGCGTCTTCTATCTACTCTACCGTCGCCAGCTTCAGGGCAGCTTTGACCTCAAACAGCTCCCCTCACTGGAGGAGGCGGTGAAGCACAAGAGCTACTTTCGCTACACCTGTGCTGTGCTCGGACTGGTCGCGGTCGCCTACGTGATGGCTTCGGCGCTGCAAATTCCGCTCTCGCTGGTGGCACTGGGAGGGGCGCTATTGTTGCTCATAGGAGCGCTGGCCTGGAAGCAGACGACGCTTCTGAACACAGGCAGGCAGATCTCCTGGTCGATCTTTGGCTTTATCGCGGGCATGTTTATCGTGGTGCAGGCGGTGGAGAGTACAGGGCTGACGACGCAGTTCGGCCAGCTCCTGCTGCATCTCTCCGGCGGGAGTATCTTTGGGGCCGTGATGGTGGGAACGTTGGGATCGGCTGCGGGCACTAACCTTATTAATAATGTACCAATGGCTGTTGTGCTGACATCCTCGCTACACAGCATTCAACACGCTCCACTAGCCGTTCAGCAAAGCTTTATTGCCGCAACCATCTTCGGCTGCGACCTGGGACCCAATCTGACGACCGTCGGATCGCTCGCCACCGTGCTCTGGCTGCTCATTCTGCGGCAGCGCAATGTGGATGTATCGGGGCTCGATTACTTTAAAGTAGGGATCATCGTCACGCCGCTCATGCTGGTGGCGGGCGCGCTCACCATCTGGCTGCTTGTGACTTTATAAGAGATATGAAAAGTTTGACAGCTCAGTGATAGGAGAGAGAAGATGCGTGTCTTGTGTTGTCTGGATGGAACTAATAGCGAAGAAGTGAGCAGGGCGATGATGGGGGTGGTGAAGCCGGAAGAACGGGTGGTGGGGCTGTTGTATGTCGTCGATAGTGGTCCACATGGAGAGATGGGGCGGAAGCGTGAGGGGCTGATGCGCCCCCGCCGTCCCAGTGGGCCGCTGCAGGACCGGATACAGCAGGCCGAGACGTTCGCCGTGCAGGATATTCTGGACGAAGGGCTGCGCTATATGCCGGGAGCCGAAACGCTGCAACGCGAAGGGAGGCCGGAGCGCGAGATCGTCCTGTGCGCCACCGAGTGGCGGGCTGACCTGATAATTATCTGCCCTCGCTCACCCAAATTTGACGGACCAACCCTCGGCCCAAAGTCCGTTGGATATGTCGCCCGCTTCGTCCTTGATCACGCTCCATGCCCCGTACTGCTGGTGCGCCCGAACGTACACACCGGCTAGGGGGCTGGTTGTTTGTAGCAGCAGGATTGGTAGGAGTCGTCACGAGCTTTATCGCACCTCTACGTATATGGGGAGTAGCAGGATCTCTGCTGCTCGTCACCATAATCCTATATGTCTACTCATACGTGATCTATCACCGCTTAGAGACGAATAGAACTCTTTAGACAGGAAGGAGAGGAACTAAACGCGCACTTAACATATTCCTAACAATATCAAATGCATAAATCTGTGTCTAGGCAATTCTTGCTCTTCTGCTTGCTGGTAAGATGATGTTATCTTCTCTATATTGACCATCATTTATTTGCATTACATCGTATACTAATAACGGAAGACCTGCTCGCCGATCTCACCTCCATCATTTGCAGCTTCTGTGTGAGACTCTATAGGCAACGCAGAGCTGAACGAAAAACCGAAAAGATTTTCGAAGAACTACAAGCAAAGGAGGAAGCAGATGCAACTCGTTGAGCAGCATGTCATTGATCACGCTGGCATTGATCTTGGATTGAATAATCTTGCCGCACTAACTTCAAACAAACCGGGCTTTGTGCCCGTCCTTGTTAACGGGCGCGGCATGAAAGCAACCAATCAATTCTATAACAAGCGGAAAGCAGAACTTCAGCAGAAGGCCAGCCAGACGGGCACGACCAAGCGTCTGCAACAGATCACGACCAAGCGGAATCGCCGCATCGATCATGATCTGCATCATGCCTCCCGTTTCCTCATAGAGCTGCTGGTCGCAGAAGGCATTGGCACACTGGTCATCGGCAAAAACGATGGATGGAAACAGAACAGCAACTTAGGAAAGCGCATGAACCAACATTTTGTGCAGATTCCCCCTGCCCGTTTCATTTCGATGCTCATGTATAAAGCCGGACGCGGGGGCACTCCCCGGTAGTCCATCCTGTGAGGTTGTCGTTCCCCCTCACGAAGCCTAAAACGGTCGCATGTCATACATGTCCATTGCTTTAGGAACTATACTAGTAATAAGGCATGTTGAATATTTCAATGTTGGGATAAATGGATAAGGGGGATGGGATAGAGAAACGAAAGGCGTGGCCAAACGTTAAAAGAGAGGGACAGTTTTTAGTTCTTTTCTAAAAGATACGCTCGTCCTATGTATGCATGTTATAATTCTTAAGATCATTTTATAGATTTGTTGGAGGCCTGTACTTTATGCCTGAATCGCCTCAGAACAGAGGTCTTTTCCGCCCCCCGGTGCCGTTTGAGGGGGGGACGGAGAACGGTGGCGCTCTTCCCGGCGCGGATGGTGCGGAGAATAATGAGGCGCAGGGTGGTGAGCATACTCAAAACGCGGCAAATGGATTACGCGCGCCGGGCCCCCAGCCGCCCGCGTCCGGGCAAGAGGCACGACGCTCACTACTTTCAGGATATAGTGGCGCTCCTTCTGCTACGCCTCTGCATAACTCTAATGTAGCCTGGAGCCAGGGCAATGGACAGAACTCTATGCAGCAGGGACAGCAGGGTGGCCCTATAGGTGATGCCAACACGTGGGATCAGACGGCAGCGCATCCGAGTGCAGGACAGGGGAACGGCTGGGAACAGGGTGGATATCCTAACGGCATTCAAAATAATGGGCACGGACAGCAGCCACCAGGTACTCCGCCGAGTAGCCCTAATCAGACGTGGAATCAGAATGCAACTGCTGTCAATGGCGGCCAGAACAATGGCTGGCAGCAACCTCCCCCTCAGCAAAACGCTGGTCCCAATAATTTTAATGGCTCCAATAATGCTCTTAATGGCTGGCAGCAAGCGGCGACTGGATCTGATAATTTTAATGGTGCTAACAACGCTCCTAATGGTTGGCAGCAGGGTGCAGGACCTGGAAATGGACAGTTTTCTCAGCAGCAGAATGGTGGCCCCAATAATTTCAATGGTGCCAACAATACACCTGACGGCTGGCAGCAAGGTGTAGGGCAGCCAAACGCAGCACCCGGCAACATAAATAATAATGGCTGGGGTCAGCAAGCAGGCTATCCTGGTAGAGGACCTGCCGGTCCGGGTCCAAACAGTTCCTGGGGGATGCAGAGATCAGGCATGCCTCCTAATTCGGCTATAGGAAATGGACAAAATGCGGGGTGGAATCAGGCGGCGGCGCGGGGGAGAAAGAAGCGGGGACTACGGGCAAAGTATGCCAGCCTTTCGACGCCGAAGAAGATCATGCTGCTGGTGCTGGTGGTGGCGCTGCTCATTCCTTCGCTACTGATCATCTTTGAGGGCATCAACGGTCTTATTCTGTATAATCAGGCGCGCAGTGGGCTGCAGCATTTGCAGAATGCGCAGGCTATCTTCAGTGGGGGGCCGAAGGGGAATACGGCGAAGTATCTGGATGTAAGTAAGCTGCGGCTGGCTCAGGTTGAGGTGGATGCAGCGAATAACGATTTTCATCAGTTGAGTAAGAAGCTGGATTCCGATGGTTCAGTTGGACTGTTGAGCTCAATGCTGCCCAAACAGATCATTACAGCACGCTCGCTGGCACATATTGGGGCGGATGCGACGGAGATTGCGCAGCAGGGAATTCGGTCGGCAATCACGCTCTCGCCGACGCTGACGCCCGCGTTGAGTCACCCTCTGGGTGGCGGCAACGCAACCAGCCCGATCGTCACGCCGCCAGTGCTGGACGAGCTGGGTCACGATTTCGATTTTATCCTGCCACGCCTGCACGATATGCAGCAGTACTCGAAGGATGTGGACCCAAACTCGTTGCCTTTGAGCGATAGTCAACGCAAGCTGATTACGGCGGCGCTGCCGCTACTCCCAGTTGGCGAGGGGATTTTGACGCAGGTGCGCAGCAATATGGATGTGCTTGGTTGGTTTCTTGGCGTGGATCAGCCGCGCACGTTTCTGGTAGAGACGATGGATCGCGGTGAGCTGCGGGCGACGGGGGGCTTCACAGGACAGTTCGGCGAGTTGGAGCTGAACGGTGGACGCATGGCACCTCTGAGCCTGAAGAATATTGGGCAGTTTGAAGAGGATAATCGTGCCACAGGGAGTCCGCTCGATCCAATCTTTGCCAAGGTGCAGGGTCAGGCCGCGCCCGCTCCGTTTACCTGGTGGCCCATCCCTAATTTTGGTATGCGCGACGCCAACCTCTCGGCCGACTTCCCAACGTCTGCGAAGCTGATTATGAATCAGTATAAAAGCGAGTTCGGCAAGCAGACGGACGGGTTGATCCTGTTCTCGCCCTTCTTGATCTCGCACGTGCTAGAGGTCACCGGCCCCATCTCGGTCCCTGAATATAAAGAGACCATCACGGCGCAGAACCTGGAACAACGCTTGCACTATTACCAGCTAGACAACGTCGGCATCCGTCAGGAGGAAATCGTCGAGCACGTTGAAGATCCACAGATCGCACGCAAGCTCTTCACCAAACGCCTCTCCGGACTGCTCCTCGCCAAAGTCCAGGGCCTACCGAGCGATAAGATGATCAGTCTAGGCAAAGAGATGCTCTACGCCATGAAGACGAAGGATCTACAACTCTACTTCACCAACGACAAACTGCAAAAGCTCATCGGTCAGTACGGCTCGAACGCTGAAATCGATCGCGCGACAACCCACGACGGACTCTTCGTCGTCCAGGCAAATTTGAGCGTGAGCAAGGCATCACAATACGTGACCACGAGCATTAGCAATAACGTGAGGCTGGACGCGAAGGGCGGCGCGACCCACAAGATGAAGATGAAGCTGGTCTATAATCAGGCCGGACCGGTCTATGGATTGGACACGTACCGCGACTATGTGCGTGTGTATACGCCACCCAATAGCCAGTTTCTAGCGGGGACAGGCTTCTCGCACTTTGGCGATCCCTATTGTGGAGGGTATTACACACCCTGCCCGCAGCGCGAAGATTTATTCGGCACCGGCGAGATGACCTGTCCCATCGGTACCAAGATCGGCCTGATACCCGCCCTCAACGACGATCCCTATGGCGATCGGACACGGCCTATCGATAAGATCGGCGCGCCACTCAACATGACCAGCGACGAGCCCGGCCGCAACATGTTTGCCAGTTGGGTAGTCGTGCCTAAGAACTGTACCATGAACCTCTCACTCTCCTGGTACGTTCCGCCGACAGGTTCCCAGCCGTACAGTCTGGTCATCCAACGCCAATCCAGCACGCTCCCCGACCTGGAAGTAAACGTCACGCCCGCGGCGGGAACGTGTGGCTCAACGAAGGCAGGCGACCTGCATTATGCACACATACAGGATGGAGAGGACCTGAATTTTACGGTAGCGAACGCGGCGGGAGGAGGGTGTAGCTTGCAGGTCAAACCGACGCCGTGAGGTTTGTCTGTGTCGTAGCAATTCATGAAGATCCTCTGGGAAGCAGAGGCGCCAATTCATTGCGCGCAGACCCCGTTGACGGGGAGAAGTACTGACCAGGTATCTTGAACATGATCAGGTTCACCAATGGAGATTCCCGTGTGATCGAGGACGTTTGAAAGGCGAAGGAATCGGTATGGAGGAGCCTGAGTAGCGATTCTCCGGCTGAAGCCGGTCTGCGCGCAATGAATTGGCGCCTCTGCTTCCCAGAGGATCTTCATGAACATTGACAAAGTGACAGGGAGAGATTGTCGCTACGCGGAACCTGGCAGCCCGTGAGAGAAAGGATTTTTCATGTCTGATACATCACCTGCGGCTTCGTCACGCTATCCATTTATCCCCTACCGAACGCCGGAGATGACCGATGAGGAACGCCTCGCGGCCTCGCGACAATTTTCGGAGACGATGGCGCGGCGACGTTCTACCCGCGACTTTTCGAGTCAGCCGGTGCCATACGAGCTGATCGAGAATGCTATTTATGCCGCCCACCTCGCACCCAGCGGAGCCAATCAGCAGCCCTGGACCTTCGTCGTCGTGAGCAATCCCGATCTCAAGCGGCAGTTGCGTCTAGCGGCAGAGGCGGAGGAGAAAGAGGGCTACGACCACAGAATGTCGCAAGAGTGGCTGGAGGCTCTCGCACCCCTGGGAACCGACTGGCACAAGCCGCACATCGAACAGGCCCCCTACGTCATCATCGTCTTCGCCCAGATCTACGGCCTCGTCACCGATTCAGACGGTAGCCAAAGGAAGATCAAGCACTACTACGTCCAGGAATCGGTCGGCATCGCCGTCGGCATGCTCCTCTCCAGCCTCACCGCCGCCGGGCTCGCAACCCTCACCCACACGCCCAGCCCGATGGGCTTTCTCGCCAAAGTGCTACAACGCCCAGCCAACGAGCACGCTTACGTCCTCATCCCCGTCGGCTACCCAGCAGATGACGCGACCGTGCCCGACATCTCGAAGAAACCTCTGGATGATGTGCTCATCCACTTTGAATAACGTACAAAAGCAGAGGTGCCGATTTATCACGAATCATACCCATCAACATGTTCTAGAGCCTGCTGATTGGATCAGCCAAATCCACGCTTCAGCACTGCATACTTCTGGCTAGGTGTATTTGTCAAAAATCATAATTTGGCACCTCTGCTTTTCTGATTGGATCAGGGGGCGACCCAGACCTGGATGGTAGCGTCCTCCCCACCGGAGGCAATATATTTCCCATCGGGGGACCAGGCCAGAACGTGAAGGGGGGCGGGAGCAGTAAATGTGAGGAGTTTAAAGTTGGTTTTGGTATCCCACACCTCCACGTTGTTATCGACACTGGCGTAGGCAAAACGTCTTCCATCGGGAGACCAGGCGACGACGGAGATCGGGGCAGGGTAGCGATAGCTTAATACTTCTTGCCGGGTGGTCGTATCCCACATCTCGACCATGCCGTCTTCTCTTCCACAGGCGACGCGCGAGCTATAATAGCCACTTGAGGATGGGTTGAGCCCAGGTCCAGTTGGCAGCGGATAGACGCTCGGCGACCAGGCGACACTTACAATCTTCGCAGGATGACTGTAGTAGGACGCGATATTTTTGCCCGTGGCGGCCTCCCAGGTGTGAACGACCACATCATCACCACCTGAAACAATGGCGTAGCCTCGCCCGGCAGGCGATGAGAGCCCGTTGGGCGACCATGCGAGCGCATTTACATTGCCAGAATGATTTCGATAGATACATAGAATCTGCCCCGTCATCGCATCCCAGACATGAACGGTGCCATCGGTGGCGGCGGAGGCGAGGAGGTGTTGCTCCGACGACCAGGATAGCCCGTTGATCGTGCTGCCTACATGACCGCGATACGTGGTAATCAGGCGACCAGTGGCGAAATTCCAGACCTGCACCTGCTCATCCACTCCAATGGTGGCGACGAGTGAACCGTCAGATGACCAGGCTACCAGGCGCACGGCGTCAGAAGTATCCTGGTAGAGCTGAAGCCGATTAGCGGTTAGCGCATCCCAGACGTGTGCCGTCTTCTCGTCGCTTGCAGAGATAATATGCATACTATTAGACGACCAGGATAAAGCATGGATAGAGCGAAGGTGGCCTCGATAGCTACTAATAATAGTTCCAGCAGGTTTTGCTTGCACACTATATGCGGAAGATGGAGGAATAGGAGGTCTGCTGGATGCTACCTCAGCGGGCAACAATATATCGACTTCTTTAAAAGACGGAAGTACAATGGCCATCTCGCCATCCATACCAGGTGTACTGGCTTGACCGGAAGAGGAGAGACCGGGCAGGCTGGCCTGCTCCAGAGCACGAGCAAATGCGCGCACACTACTAAAACGCTTGCTGACGTCCTTCTCTAATGCTGTCATCACCACTCGCTCAACGGCAGGCGTTATCGTTGGCACTCTGCTCCTCAATGAAGGCGGGGGAGCGATGAGGTGTTGTGAGACGACCTCGGCCAACGAGCCACTAAAAGGTTGCTTACCAGTCAACCACTCGTAGACGATGACGCCAAGCGAGTACTGGTCGCTAGCCGGAGAGGGTTGGCCCTGTAGCTGTTCCGGGGCCATATACGCGAGAGTACCCGCCACATCCTGCACGCTTTTGGAGCGGAACGTCTGCACTAGTAGTGCAATCCCGAAGTCGCTGAGGAGAACCTCGTCGTGTCTTCCCAGCAGCAGATTCTCCGGCTTCACATCTCGATGAACCAGCCGCTCATCATGCACATATTGTAGAGCCTCGGCGGCTTGCTTGGTGTAGGAAACGACGGTGGGTAGAGAGAGGACGCTACCACTGGGATAGCGTTGACGGAGCGATCCGCTGGGAGCGTAGTCCAGCACAAGAAAAGGGGTATTTTCCAGCACGCCAAATTCCAGGACGCGCACAATATTCGGATGAATTAAGCGAGCAATCGTCCGCGCCTCCGTACGGAACCAGTCCATCGGATAGTCCGCCGCCTGAGCGTTAAGCACCTTGATCGCCGCCTGCGTGCCAAGATAGATATGCTCCCCAAGATAGACCTGGGCGAATGCACCCTCGCCAATCAGACGAGTAACCAGATAATTGCCAAGCTGCCGTCCTACATAGTCAGCCATACAAACCTTTCTTAAAAGATACCGCCAGTCCCCCTCTCCTGTTCAATAAAGATAGCATAGCATACACAAGACAAAAAGAGAATATTTACTCCAACATATCGGCGGGTAGCAAAACAGAATGCTTGCCAGTGCGAGATCTGATACAGAGCTTTTTGGAGAGAGAAGATGGAGGCGATGCGAGGAGAGAATGTGCTTCCTCTACTCTGACACATGCGCGACTGCTTCGATTTCAATCAAGAATTCTTCGCGTGCCAGTCTGCGTACCTCAACAAGTGTGTTTGCAGGTGGGTTGACTGTATTCACGTAGCGATCGCGGACCTCACCTGCGGAAGGTCGTTTTCTGCTGACAGGATGGACACCCAGTCAGTATATACCCCCGATTCGCGAGAAGCAAGGTAGCATCTCGCTCATCTACCCTTACACTTTGAACGGACGCAAGGAAGTGAGGTTGGGTGGATTTCGGGGCAAGCATGGGAGGCGGGCGAGGTACCCACCTCCCATGCTTGCCCCGAAATCCACCCAACGTCCCGCGCTTTCGAGTCACAGATGTCCCTCTCAGATGAACTGGGCAGGAGCAGTACAGACCTTTACCAACTTAAGAGATCGTGAGCACGATCTTGCCACGTACACGGCCCTGCTTGAGCTCGTCGAGCGCCTTGCCAGCCTCCTCTAGAGGAAAAGTTTGATCGACGGGGACGATGAGGTCACCTTTATCGACCATCTGGGCGAGGAGGGTGAGCTGTTGAGCGCTGGGCGTGGTTTGAACATTGACAGCGCTGATGCCCTGAGCGGCGAGCTGTTCGGGATCGGCGGCGTAGATGGTGGAGGCGAGGTGGCCGCCTTTGCGTAGGATCTGGGCGTTGTGCTGATTTGTCTCTTTGTTGCTTACCACATCGACGATAGCATCAATTCCGTCTGGATGGGCGGTGCGCACGGCGGTGACGAGGTCGCTAGAGGTGTGGTCGATGACCTTGCTAGCACCAAGCTTGCGGATATAGTCAGCCTTCTCCGGGCGGGCGGTGGCGAGAACATGCGCACCACGTTTGGCGGCGACCTGAACTGCGTAGCTGCCGATGCCGCCGGTGGCACCGATGATCAAAATAGTCTGGCCCGCCTTGAGATCAACGGCGTCGAGGGCGTTAAGAGCCGTGAGGCCGGTTTCGGGCAGGGCGGCAGCGTGGATGAAGTCGAGGGAGGTAGGCTTGCGGGCAATGCCAGCGGAGGCGGGGATCGACGCATATTCCGCAAACGTTCCATCCTGTATCACTTGCTTGATGAACAGCCCAAAGACTTCGTCGCCCTTTGCAAACTGAGTGACCGCCGAGCCAACCTGCTCGACCACGCCCGCACCATCCCAGCCGAGCACGACGGGGAAACGATGCTCCATCATCCCCTGCATCTCCCCCTGCCGAATCTTCAGATCGGAGGGATTGATGCTGGCCGCACGAATATGTATGAGCACATCATCAGGACCAATCGATGGAGTCGGAAGATCTCGAATGGTGCCGGGAGTATTAAAAGCGTCAATGGCGAACGCGCGCATCTTAGATTTCCTTTCACTGCGAACCTGAGCGGATCATTATCACCCGCGTAGCGACAATCCCTTGCAGTCGACCGCGATCAAGCGGTCTGGAGTCCTCCACCCGCCTGAGACGCCGGTTTGGAGGTAGGCCAGCAACAACAACCGCAAGGGATTGTCGCTACGTGGGTCTGTAACCTGCATGAATCGCTTTCTTTCAACGTAAGAAAGTGCTATACTTGTTGTCTAATCAAGCTAGTTTCAACAAAAGCACTCGAACTGTCTAGATAACAAAGGAAGTATACTTGACTATGCAAGCATCTGTCAAGGAATTGCTAGGAGACGGCTTTACAGACATTCAAGGTCCAGCATGGGGCGGCTTTCTGCGTACGCAAGCAAAGCTACTGCGTACGCTGGACGCCGAACTGCAAGCCGGTCATGGGCTCACACTCTCCGAATATGAAGTATTGCTATTTCTCGCCTTCGCCCCCCAATTCCGGCTCCCCATCTCCACCCTCGCCACCTCCGTCCTCCTCTCCCTCAGCGGAGTCTCGCGCCTGATCGAACGGCTGGCCCGCGACGGCTACGTCCAGCGTGAAGCCAGCACGCAAGACCACCGCATCTCCTACGCCGTCCTCACACAGGCGGGCCTGGCGAAGTTGCGCGCCGCCCAACCCACCCATCTCAACGGCGTACGCCAGCACTTCCTACGCCACTTCAGCAACGAAGAACTCCTGCTACTCGCCAAATTCTGGGAACGCATCGCTCACAATGAGGCGGGGAATGATAGACAGGGCGAGGCTGAAAAAGAAGCTCCGGCAAGCGAGAAAGAGGTGCGCGGACGAGGGCGGCCACGCAAGGGAGGACCAGGAGCACAGCCACGTAAGGGACTTGAGGTCACCTTCGACGTGAGAACGGTGGCTCTGCTCGATGCCGTGACGGACAATAGAAGCGAATATCTGGAGAGGCTGGTGTTGGGGCGGCTTGAGGGGCGAGAGATGGCGGCGGAGGATGAGATGAGGAGAAAGTTGGAGGAACGCTATAGAGGATTGCCGGGGACGGTTGTTGAGAAACTGAGAGAGCTGGCGGCGGCGACTGGCGTTGAGGCCGCGTACAAGGCTAGCGAAGCAATCATGCTCCTGCTAGAGCAAGGTGATCAAGCAAATACTAATCATCATTGATCTAAACGTGTTAGATTATGCAAAGTATTTTAGAATATTGCCCGGATAAAAATAATGTTTAATAGACACGTAAGAGTACTATTTCTACCCTGGTAATAAAGAGTATGGATAACCTTGTCCTTCTAGCCTCAACCTCATTCTCTTTCCCTGCTAAATACATACTCCGCTGCTGCCTGCACCTCATCTACATGCGAATTTCTGGCTACCTCCAACTCCTTCCAGGTGTCGGTATCGTCCTTCCCTGGTCGCACTCTTTCTAAAGACGCTGCATATGCTTGCCGCACACCGCTATTCGTTGCACCTTCGGCTAATTGCAACACAACTCTGATCTCTTTAGCAAAACGGACAGGCAGATAGCGTAGGATATCGAGCGCAGCCTCTCTCACTTCATCATCTATTGATGTACAATTATTATTTGCACATTGTATAATCTGCTGAACCTCCTGCTCGATGACACTATCCAACTCATTAGATTCTTGTATTTGAAGCACGCGCCCTAACAGAATTTCTAGCATATCTATATCTCGCAACGCGTTATTAGGAGAAATAGATAGTCTTGCCTGATCCACTACCTCTCTGCTCAGCATAATTTTTCTCAAATATCCCAAATATCCCAAATATATTAAATCTCTCAGATCTCTCAGATCTCTCAGATCTCCCAAATATATTAAATCTCCCAAATATCCCAAATATCTCAGATCTCCCAGATCTCTCAAATATCTCAAATATCTATTCAAAGAAGCTATAAATCGCTCAGCGTTGCGTCTCACTACTATGTTAGTACCGCGATAGTGTTTTAAAATACTATTGGCTAGAATCTCTGCCTCTTGTTCTTGAGGAAAGAGCATAGTCCAGAATAGTGCTATCTGCTGGTAACTGAGATAATCACCAGAATCTAATTGTTCGAGAAGATGCGCCTGCCAGATTTTTTGCCAGGATATAGATATATCTGAGCTTTTATTAAGTAGATCTATCATTAGCAATGCAATTGGATAGCGAACCTCTGTGGCACAGTCCAACAATGCCTTCTGTATTTCAACACAAGCGTTTATATCTCGCTCAACTATGGTGCCTCCTTTTTTATCATGGTTACGTAGTGGTAACCATCGTTTAATGGCAGCTTCATAACGTTGGTAGTTGCTGTCAGGTAATGGAGCGACGACGGGCGTAATCAAGGTGCCACCCTCTAATGAATAGAGGGCTAGCTGCCGGAGTTGCTCTGGATGACCCTCAAAGTGCGGGCGCACTTTTGCTAGCAGCGAGCCAGCAGGTCCCCTTTCGTTCATAAAGGAGAGCGCGGTAAAGGCCATGTCTACAACATCAAGATTACTTGATTTTGAGAGGGCTGGAGCAGGTTGAAATTCGCCGACAGCGGGCAGACCTGCTAGAGCAAGCATAGGTGGAACAAGTTGCTTGAAGATAGCGGAAGAGCTATTGCGGATTTTTTGATCTATCATTGTAAGCAATATAAGGACGGCACGCTGTAGCACCGGTTGTGTTACGCTCTCAATGGCATCCTGTAGCGCGAGTAGCACGGGAGGTTTGTATGCTTCGTTGGATAGGCTAAGTAACCAGGCGGTCATTATCTGTTCGATTTTTTCGCAATCGTCAAAGCGTTTTTCTCGCTGTGCTTGCTGGTAGGCTACGATGAGTTTCGTAGCGATTTCTTGCTGTAAGGGGCGATCGATCGCTTCTGTCTCTGACTCTATAATAGCGTTCGCGGCGAGTAACAGGTTATGCAGGGATTCTGTATTGCTTGCATTTTGAGGCGATTGGACGAGTGCGCGAATGAGTTGGGTGGCAATGGTGTTGTCTTCTCGGCTTTTGAGGGCGACGGCGAGCAGATATGGTTCGCGCCACAGGTCGTCTCGCTGGCGCACGTTGGTCACGAAGGACTGTATCTCTGGATCGCGGTTGCTCTCTATGAGCTTGAGGACGTGGAGGGCGGCGAAGTATTCTTCGAAGGTGCGGTGGAAGAAACCGTAGAAGTCGGCGGTTCTGTTGACAAAGAGTCCTCCACGTTCGGCCACACGCCTGAGATAGTCCTCTGCCTCGGTCATCACTGTTGCTTCTGAGCCGCCGCCACCCTGGGGAGAACGGATAGCTTCTGCTATCGCCACGAGTACATCCTGCTTGCGCGCAAAGCTATTCTCCTCGTCGTGCATTTTATACGCCAGCGGGCCGAGGCGCTGAATGGCCTCCACTTCAGATAAGGGCTGCATGCCTTTTGCTTCGTTACGCCTCTTGAGCAGTGTTAGCGTCACTTCCCTGTAGAGCTCCACACGGCTAGAGGGAAGTTCCGTCCCCCTCTGCTGCATGGCGGCAAGCAGAGTGAGCAGGAGAGGATTCTCCGCCAATACAGCTACACCATGATTATTATCGATGGCACGCAGCAGCTTCTCCTCGACTTCGTTCGCCTCACGCTCGATCAGCTCTTTAGGACCATCCTGTAGATCACGCCGCACATTCACACGGCACCAGCGTGACAGAAAATCCTTGATCTGTTCTTTCGTCAGCTCGGCTATTAGATAGTGCTCATAATGAGGAAACGCATCCTGGTTGTAGACTGCTACACGCGAGGTGATCAAGAAGCGATTATAGGTGGGCAGATGTTTATCGGCAAGACGCTGCTCATCCACGAATTCACGAATGGCTTTTTGCACGGTCTGTCGCGTCTTCTGGCTGCTCACCTCGTCCAGGCCATCCAGTAAAACGAGGCAGGAGCAGGCGTTGAGCCATTTCTCTAGCAGCGCAGGAGGAATGTGAAAAGTCTTTTGCGTGGAATACTCGATAAAGTCCAGGAGCGAGAGCTCGCTCGTCGGATGCTCGCGTTCGTTCGATTCTATCTTGTCGGCGAACTCCTTTAAGCTTATGAATATAGGAAGGAGTGGCGGGAGAAGGTCGGGCAGAGCGGGATCGGATAGATTCAGGCGACGGCGCGTCATATAGAGGGCGAGACGCGTCAGTAGTGTGCTCTTACCCATACCGGGATAGCCCTGGATCACAGCAACGGGATTGTCTCGGGTTAGCCGACTCCAGATGTCGGCAAGCTCGATTGTATCAAGATTTTTGAAGTGGCGCTCATACTCAGCCTCTTTCCGCAGGCGTGCCAGCTCTTGCAGTTGCACTCCACGTTCAAATCGCCGATTGACCTCTGCCACCTCCGCATCGCTGAGCCCATAGGTATTCAGGCGCGAAACGGGGCGGAAACGCGAAGGAATAAAGATATCCTCTATCTTTATACGCGCCTCAATCAAGCCAGATGGACCACCCGCAAAAGAGAGCGGCTCGCACCTCTGACCCAGTTGCGCCAGATATTTTCTCCGTAAGGCCAGCTCTGACGAACCAACAGGAAGCAGACGCACAACGCCGGAAAGTATAAAGAGGAAGAGAAGCACGAGGAAGATAATAAGGATAAGCAGAGGATTCTGATAGACCCAGTTGATTGGCAGCTTTGGAACTGTGGTAGGATCGGTGAAGAGCCATGTGACGAATCCACCCGACACACACGCCAGGATCACCGTGATCCAAACAAAGGCACGCTGCTCCCAGAACCAGTCGCATCCTCTCACCAACCATGCCAGCGGCGAATGATCATCTACAATTGGCTTCTTTTCCATAGATTCACTCCTCGATAATCCTCTTGAAAATCGAATAGGTCATCGTCAATTCAGCTACAGTATAGCGGGTATAGGTAGAAGAGGCAAGTGAGGAAGTTAATCGGCCAGAGCGATTTAAAAGTCAGTGTCCATACTCGCGTAGGGACAATCCTCTCTCCCCGACACAAAAGAGATCCCCATCGCTTACTGCTAGAGCAACGGGCACTGAGTGTAACCCTTGTTGTGTTGGGGAGAGCCCTTGTGATCGATGAAGTTTAGATAAGGCGAAAAAGAGTGGGCAAACACTTCGTTTTGCACTGGAAGATGGGAGACAGGCGAGAAGACGGACGCTGCACAACGTGGTCCCTACGGGACCGAACAACAATAAATTATTTCAGTGAGTAAGTGAAAATAGTAAATGCTTTTCAAGCATTTCAATTGTATGATAGTGAGAGAAATTCTGACCCGGACACTTGCATATTTCTTCGCTCCTGTTCATGAGAAAGAGCACATCTCCGATCCCTCTCACTCGTTCATTTGGCATCCTATTCCCCCTCCACTGAAGCAATTCTATTGCTGGTTGGCCCCGGTAGAGGCCGGATCTCAATCGCGCCCGTGAACCCGCCCCACACCCATCTTCTCAGGCAAACGCTTCCCTCCGCCTACTTCTCTTTTCCCTATCTCAACAGCATTCATCCTTTATGATTGCCGTCAGCGGCAGAGAAGAGAATGTGCGCCACCAACTCCAAAACGCTTGATCCCGGTTGGCATACAAAGGATTGTCGCTACGCAGGTGGCAGAGACTGATTCAGAAACAACTTTTGAATCACCCTGTTAATATTGATGTGCAAGCTCTCTTTGTTCTAGACACAAACGTAATTTATTGAAAGTAGCTTCTTTTCGTCATCAATAAGTTATATCCCTCATAGCGACCATGACAAAAGAATCTATTCATCTCATTTTTCTCTGAAAGACGGCCAACAGCAGCATTCCGAGGCAGGTTACCAGGGCGCAGACGATTCCTAACGCCTGATAGCCTGATCCGGTGGAGAGGGGACCGAGGAGGGCTGAGCTGAGGGTCAGTCCAAGATAGGTGGCGAAGGTGTAGAGGGAGAGGAGCTGTCCCCGGTGGCTTGAAGAGCGTTCACTAAAGAGGGTACTGAGTGCATTGAGAGAACGAGGAGCGTGGGTGTCAGCGCGCAAACGAGGGTAGCGAGACTAAAAAGTGCCAGACTCACCCGTAGCAGCAACCGTCGCGGAATAAAGTCGGCGAGCAAGCTCAGAAGTGGCGCGGTGACCCCGACGGCAAACACAGCAGATTTAGAAGCCCTACTCAACCGCATCCGCCAGATCGACGGAGTAGAGCGAACATTTACAAGCATCGTACTACTCACTCATTTTGAGCGCGGCGTGAACTTTCTAGAAGAAGAGTAGAAACATGATATCTGGCAAATTTGCACTCCCTCAGCCAATATCAACGGATGCATTGCATAAGAAGGGCTGTTGTACTATACTTAACTGTACTAAATTGGTATAGCTGTTTATAGGGATATATGTATGGCAGGTCAAATAACTGGTTTTGTTTCTTATTCACATAAGGATGAAGCACTATTTCACGAGTTAATGAACCATTTGACGACGTTGGAGGAGCTGACAACCTGGAACGACCAGATGATAATTCCTGGCACAGTGTGGAATGAGGCTATTGTAAAAAACTTACAGACTGCCCACGTCATCTTATTGCTTATTAGTAGTGATTTTATTGCGTCGAATTATATTAAAACAGTTGAAGTGCGGGAGGCAATGGAAAGACATGCAAGAGGAGAAGCCTGCGTCATCCCTATCATTCTACGTAGTGTTAATTGGGAGGACATGGCTTATCATGAATTGCAGGCCCTTCCTAGAGGGGGTAGGCCAGTGGCGGAGTGGTCGCATCGAGATGCAGCATTTAAAGAGATTACACTGGGTATCAAAGAGGCGATCCAGAAGTTGGGTACGCTACAGCAGGGTCTTGCAGTTCTGTCTACAAAGAAGAAACAGGAGAGTAGGTTTTACGAGGCTCTGCTCGACCTGGATTATGATGAACAGACAGAAACATTCCGTCGATTCGCTGCAATTGAAGATAGAGCACATGTGGGCGCATTTCTTATTCACGGTGAGTCACATCATGGACAAGCCTGGCTCCTCAATCGTCTAATAACTGATGCCGACATTGAGAATACCGAGAAACGATCTTACACATTTTCATTTGCGCGCAAGACGATTGGCAGAGAACTGGACGAACTGCTATACGACATAAGCAGTTGGCTAGATGATCGTGATCCTTTAGACTCGCCGGAGCCAATTATTCGGAAGGTTTATCAATTGTGGCTCAAGCAATCAGTTGTTTTCAAAATCGGTAGTATCGATATGGCAACGAATGAATATATACGCGAGTTTCTACAGAAGTTTTGGGAACCGTTAGTAGAAACTATACAGCGTGAGAGCATGCAGAAAACGTTGCCAAATAACTACTTACTGCTCTTTCTGATAGATAATGCAGGGACCGTAGAAAGTTGGCAGAATGAGTGGAAAGATCAGTTTGAGACACCAGCAGTTCCAGTTAAGCTGAGGAGGATTCGAGAATTTACACCCGGAGATTTAGAAAGCTGGATCAAAGGTCATAGAAGCAAATTACCTATTGGATTCACATCACGGGATGCTCTAGCTGAGGGTGATAGACCCGAGACAGTATTCAGTCACGTTTGTAAGGTATGCGGGTATCGATGGTTGAATCAAAGAGGAGCGAGGTTTTAAGCGTATGGCAAAAGAGAAGAGCAGACACAACTATACCTATAGAGGCACGAAAGAGCTACAGCCGAAGCCAGGAGAGCTAGACGAAAAGGGGCGTCCGCTCTATGGATATTTGCCTGACAAAGCCCTGGTCGAGGCGGTCAATCTGGCGATCTATCTCAAGCGACCACTTTTGATAAAGGGCGAACCGGGCAGCGGCAAGACGCGCCTGGCTCGTGCAGTGGCATACGAGTTGGGACTACCGTACAAAGAATGGCACGTCAAATCCACCAGCCGAGCACGCGATGGCCTCTATACATATGATGCATTGGAACGCCTGCGCGATGCACAGATTGCAGCAAAGCTAGATACTAGTGATCTCAACCCGGCCAAATATGTCCGCGTTCAACCTCTAGGTGAAGCCTTTCAAAGTAATGAGAGGACTGTTATGCTTATTGATGAAATCGACAAGGCGGACATCGACTTTCCCAATGATCTATTGCTAGAACTTGACGAGCTCAGGTTCGTCATTGCAGAGACGAAAGAAACAATCAGCGTAAAAAATGGTGCTGAACCAATCATCTTCATTACCAGTAACGACGAGAAAGACCTGCCGGACGCCTTCTTGCGCCGCTGCCTGTTTCACTACATCAATTTTCCAGACGAAGAACGCCTGACCGAAATCATCAATATGCACTGCCCTGATGCAGCGAAGAAGATTAGAGAGGCGGCCGTCCAACGTTTTCTGGAACTGCGAGAAGAGATGGCGGACGATAAAAAGGTCGGCGGCAAGAAGGTAAGCACGAGTGAGCTGATCGATTGGGTACGCGCATTGCAGTTTGATATCGACCGATCTTCTGAACGGGAAGTGCTGGATCAACTCAGCAGTCCTCGGCTACCGGATACGAGCGCGCTTCTAAAAAGCAAAGAGGATCAGCACTATCAAGAGCTGAAAACGACGGAGGCGTAATTGTGACGGAGCAGGAGCGGCCACCACTCTTCGAACTATTCACGCGCCTGCAAAAGGCAGGCATAGCATTGGGCATCGGTGAGTACAAGCTCATGCTCACGGCATTAGAGGGCGGTTTTGGGGTAACGGACCTGGAAGCGCTCGCGAATTTGTGCAAGTCTTTGTGGATCAGGTCGAACGACGAGCAGCGCACCTTTGATCGTGTTTTTCAGGAAATTACGCAAATAGAGAGAGACCCTCTATTTCCTGGCGACAATCTAGTAGAAGACACGCGCCCGCAAGACACCAGATCTCCATCTGGCCCGCTCGCCGATCCACTCCCTTCGCAGGCAGACGCGTCCAGGAATAGTCTGGAGAGGGCGGAGCAGGAGGTTCAGGCAGTTCTTCATATGAGAGCAGACGAACGCACCTCTAGAAGGTTTGAGCGTAGCGATGAGTATTTTCCCATCACGCGCCGCCAGATGAAGCAGAGTTGGCGCTACCTGCGACATCCGATACGCCAGGGGCGACCCACAGAACTGAACATAGAGAAGACGATAGAAGAGATCGGACGAAATGTCCTCCTCTTCGAACCCATCTTCCTACCACGCTATACCAACCGGGCGGAGGTACTCCTGCTCATCGACCAGGGTGGCTCTATGGTTCCATTTCATCAACTATCGGCCCGACTCGCTGAAACTGCACGCTATGAAGGACGGCTGACGAATATTAACGTCTACTATTTCCGCAATTATCCAACCAGCCGACTCTTTCGCACACCTTCTCTTCAGGATGATGTGCCCGTAAAAGAGGTTCTGGAGGGCATGCATTACGATCACTCATCAGTCCTTATATTTAGCGACGCCGGGGCTGCACGTGGCTATTTTAGCCGCAGGCGCTTCGAAGGCACAAAAAGCTTTCTAGATCAACTTACTCAACACGTCCGCTATCAAGCATGGCTGAACCCCATGCCGTCAGAAAGATGGCCCGATACTACAGCGCAAAGTATTCAACAATTTATTCCAATGTTTGACATTAGCCGCAGGGGACTCGAGTACGCTATCAATATACTTCGTGGGCGTTCTGCGATAGAAAGAATTGCATAAAGGGAGTACTGCGATGGCGGCAAAGATAAGCACTTCGATCTCAAGAAGAATGCCTGAAGATATGGCGCGCGTGTATATTGAAGACTTCCGCGATCAATATGGAGAGGCTCACTACCATTTTGCCCAACATGCAGCCTTTCCCCTCGCCCTCACTGCCGACCTCCTGTATCACCTACGCGAAAGCTTCCAGCGCACGACAAGCGGGGAAAAATTTGACATTCCCTGGATCGCCATCGCCGACATACTCCTCTCACCACTCTGCGAAGAAGTTGACATTGGCTATGAACTCTACGAAATGGATGTCAGCATCCGCACGCAACTGCTCAAAGACCTGCAAGCCAATCCTCTTTTCGGAGCGAAACGCATAGATGAGCTCGCCTTATTTCTTCGCAATTATGTAGAGAAACAGCTTCCAGGCTCCGACTCCGTAACCCGTGATCTCGTCCAGAGCCAGACCTGGACCGCCCTGGCCTATCTCAAACCGGACCAGGTCGCACAAGAACTGGCCAAGCAGATCAAGAATCTCTATATCAAAGGCAGCATCGAACAGGTCCGCATCACCTCAATCCTGGAAACGCTCCAAGCCCTCGACACACCTCTAGCCACGCTCAAAGGCTTTCAGCCGCTCCTCACCTACTCACAGGTCCAGGCTCACTCGCTCCTGGGCCATCAACCAGCCGTAGGCGCAACCGACCTCATCAAGCAAACGACCCGCGAGGTCGCCGAGTCACTCAACATAGACCTCCCTCTGGACAGAGAAGAGGTACAGAGAGAACGTAGCAGTAGAATTCAGCAAACGATAAGCACACAAAGCGACTTCTACATCAGCCACCACACCGCCGACCACGACTGGGTCGAATGGATCGCTAAGCAACTACAAAACGCAGGCTACACCGTCACCTGGAGCTTCGAATACGGTCCCACTAACAGCCTCGACATTGATGCCGACACCAGCTACCTTCGCAATCAGGCCCGCTACACAATCGCCCTCCTTTCGCAAGAATATATGAGTATAGACAACGTACGGAAAGAGTGGACTGCAATCCTGGCCAGGGACCAACAGCAAGAGCAGAGATCACTACTACCAATACGCGTCCGCGAATGCACACCTCAAGGAATATTTGCATCTATACAGTATCTTGATTTGGTTGGACAAAATAGAGATACGGCACAAGAAATGTTGTTAAATCTTATACATCAATCCTTAAGTGAACGTATAGGTCCACCAGCAGCACAAGACACTGATAGGGCAGCCGATGAAAAAGCATCGACAGAATTTATCAAAATCTTCATATCCTATGCACATCAAGACGAGGAATTTTCGGATGAATTGCAACGTTACTTGTCCATTTTGAGAAAACAATACTCTATCCAGGTATGGGACTATAGAATGGTTCTTGCTGGCGTAAACTGGAGAAATGAAGTTCTAAAAAATCTCAGCAATTCGGACATCGTGCTCTTCCTTATTAGTGCAGATTTTTTTGCTTCAAACTTTAGCAGTGGTATTGAGATACAGAGAGCAATGCAGTTGCATAATCTAGGGGTAACACGACTAATTCCTATTATACTAAGACCTGTTAATTGGCAAGAAACTCCTCTTGGTCAGTTTGTAGCGCTTCCTAGAAATATGGTAGCTATAACTCGTTGGCAGAACCGTGATGAGGCATTCAAAGATATCATTAAGGATTTAGAAGACGTTATAGAGGAATTCATCGCGAGCAAGTTGCTGCCAATCGATGAGAATGAGCGCCGAGTACAGGAATTGGAAAGAAAAGCAAGGGTTAATCAGGATGCAGGAGCTTATGCAGATCTAGGAAGTTTGTATGAGAGGTTGAGGAGAGTTGAGGATGCTATTCGAGCTTATGAGGCAGCGCGGAGCTTGCAGCCAGAGAATGGAGATGTTCTCTTCACATTGAGTCGTTTGTATAATGATACTGGTGCATATGAGCAGGCGATTGCTCTCCTGGATCGATTGATTGAGTTGCAGCCGAAGTTTGCGGATGCGTATAAGCAGCGGGGGTTGGCTTATCGTCGGCGAGCGGATGCGGAGTATGCGACGACGGGGGATGGGGAGCGGCGGACGGATGAGTATAAGCAGGCGATTGCGGATTTTGAGAGGGCGGTGGAGTTGCGGCCGGACTTTGAGGATGCGCTGGGGACATTGGGGGGGCTGTACCGGCGGCTTGGGGATTATGAGCAGGCAGCGAAGTATTATCAGCGTCTCTATGAGGTGAATCCGAGCTCTTCTTATGGGCTGGGGAACTTGGCGAGCCTTTCGTGGTATCTTGGAAATATTGATGATGCACGCAAGTATTTTAACTTGCTTGAGGCGGCGGCGCGGGTGAGGATAAAAGAGGGGGAAGGTGAGGAGGCGGGGCAGAAGCGCGCACAAGATAATGAGGCGTATTGGAATTATTATGATCTGGCGCTCGGTCAGTTGGCGACGGGAGAGCTTGATGCGGTGCGGGAGACGTATGCGAAGGCGATAGAGGAGACGCCGACGATTGCGCCCCTTGACGCGGTGTTGAGCAATCTGTATTTTCTGCAGAGGGCGCGGGAGCACATCGAGGGGCTGGAGGAAATTATCGCGATGATTGAGAATGCGAAGGATGTGAAGGCGGCGGGCGATGCATGAAATAGTGTTCAGAAATGGAAGAGAGGACAACGAGCGTAAACGGATTAAGGAGATCTTATTCTTATATAATTCCTATGAAACTGATTCGTTTTTTACACGGAAAGGAATAGAGTTATGACGAATGCTTTTTCCGGTACGCACCGCATCCTGACTATCATTATGCTCTGCACAACTCTCGTTATCGGAGCAGTAGCCTTCTCTTCTCCTCTTGCTCACGCAGCTCCTCACGCCTCAAAATCGCCTGCTGGCGGTGCCGGGTACTGTTACCTTGAGCTAAATGGCAGCAACTATGATGCTTGTGTCCAAAAAGTCGGGTATAATGGTATTTCTTCGTCTGTGTTCAATGTAACAAGTTTTTATACTCGCGGCAATAGTTGTCAAGGACTCTATGGTTGGTTTCTTGAATATACAGGCAACAGCAAGGCGAAGGTGTATTTCAATATTGCGGGTGATGTTTCAGGACCACTTCCTCCTTATGGGGTGGTAACACAGGTCGACGTAGAAACTGTTACCAATTGTTAACGATTGGGATGAAGGGGGGTAGCTTTCACTACTTGATGCTACCCCTTCGCAGCATCCATAACAAGAGAACCTTGACCCATTTTATTGCTTCCTGTTAGATATCAATGCCAGTCAAACCATGCATGCCTAGCACGAAAGAGAGTTCGCCTCCATGATGCAGATCATGCTCGATGAGATGCCACAGGACGAATTGGCGGGTGAAGGGCTCCTCTCCTGGAGAGTCTGGAGGAAATATTTCCTCTAGATCGGCAACGCTCCAGCGATCAAGCGCCTCTTGCAGCACCTGCCAGGTGCTTTCCAGGCCACTAACTAGTTCAGAAGTGTTTCGTGCCGGTGGCACATTCCTACCAGGTTGAGGGCGCCATCCATCCCAACCCACGAAGGCGTCAAGTTTAGAGCCACCTTCATGCAGGTCGAGGGACACCCATCTGGCACGCACAGCGATCATGTGAGCAACCTGCTCACCAAGAGAGCGTAGATGTGGGGCGGCTCGCAACGTGAGTTGCTCAGGTGAAAGCGGCGCAATGGCTGTTACAAGGTGCTGCTGATAGATATCCCAGCCTTTGTAGACGGATGTAAGCTGAAAATGCTGTTGAGTCATAGCGTTAGCTCCTCTTTTCTTCTTTTCTTCCACTCTAACACAAAAAGCGGTGAGAAGATGTCCTAATAAAGAGAGATTCCCATAGGGTGAAGATCTATTGGAGCTGTACTTCTCAAACGATGCTTCTATCAGCAGATACGTTTACATCTCCGCCTGTTCCAGCGCATCCGACAAATACGGATTCTTTTCCACAAGATCAATCAGCTTGCGTTCTTTGAGATAATCTTCCATCTGCCGCTCTGCATTCATCATCACATCCTGAATCAAGCACCCCTGATAATGATTGGGACCGACATCACAGTGAAACAAAGAGGCAGTACCTTCAATCGCCTGAATCACATCCAGGAAAGAGATATCTGCTTTGTTCCTCGTCAGCTTATAGCCTCCGTGCGCACCAGGAGTCGATTCGATCATCCCCGCCTTCACCAGCTTCGTCAAAATCTTCGAGAGATACGTCGGAGAAAGCTCCTGAAACTCCGCCAATTGCTGGACGCCAAGAGTTTTCCCAAGAGGGAGAGCCACAAAATGCATCATGGTATGCAGTGCGTAGTTGGTCGCCTGCGAATATTTCATATCCCTCTCCTTTCTATTATAGACTCAATGAGTCTATAATAGAACATACAGAGTGCGTTGTCAAGTACAGATGCCTGGAATTCAGGCTTAATCGCCATCCCTCATGCGTGTAGGACCCGTTTAAAGCCCTTTCTTGCCCCATCGGCGAGTCCAGCAGCTTTTGCCTGCTCACGTGCATATTCGATCATGCGAAGGCTTACGTCTGCACCAGCTAGAAACTCGATGGCTGGGTAAGCATGTGCTAACTGGATCAGCCAACCACCTGTACCACAACCAACATCAAGCACACGGTGAAGGCCCGTTGGATCTGAATATTCTGGCAATACGCCGCCCATTCCAGCCGTAACCATTTCATCCTGAATCTTCAGACGCTGTAACTCATCACTGTTAGAGCGGTCTTGCACAATATATGTACTCGGGTGTTCTTTACGTGCGCCTGATTCTATTTCCATAGTATAATCTTCTTCTTTCTTCTGATAAAGCTCTTACTAGCTCTATTGTAGCGTATATCAGTATAAAAAGGAAGGGCCATTATGCGTAGGAGGTGTACTCAATGATTGAACGAGAAGTGTTAGAAAAACTGGACAGGCTTATTGGCGTACATAGCCATTACGAGAATACCGAAGAGACCCGTGGAGCAAGAGTTTCTACTGAAGATGATAGAATCGTGGCATTATCTATGCGCGATTGTGGATTGACAACGCTGCCGGACTCGCTGGGCGAGTTGAGCAAGCTGCAAATGTTGGATTTGACGGGGAATCGCTTGACGGCTTTACCAGAATCTCTAAAGAATCTTCGTGAGCTGAGAAAGATATATTTAGATGATAATCAGTTTACAGTATTTCCAGATGTGCTGATGAGTTTGTTGGAGCTTGAAGAGATTCATTTGGATAGAAACAAGCTAGCTTCTTTGCCTCCGAGTTTAGAGCAATTGAAGAAGCTTAAGATACTGAATGTATATGACAATGAGCTAGCTACCATTCCCGAAAGTATTGGAGAGCTGCGGGAATTGCGGGAACTGAGTATGGGAAGGAATCGTTTGATGAATTTGCCGGAGGCGCTGTGGAAGTTAAGCGGGCTGGAGGTGTTGAATGTGGCGGAGAATCGATTGGCGGCTGTGTCTGAGAGGTTGGGAGAGCTAACGAGGTTGCGGATGCTGGATCTAGCCCACAATGAGTTGAGCACACTTCCTGACTCGCTGGGCAAACTGACGAATCTTACCGATTATCTCTATTTGAGTAATAATCATTTGACGGCCCTGCCACCTTTGCTGGGAAATCTGACGAGGCTACGCTACCTCAACGTTACTGATAATCAACTGACGGCTCTGCCTGAGAGCATCGGCAAGATGACAGGACTTAAAGAGTTTCGTCTCTACAATAATCAATTGACTACTCTACCAGAAAGTTGTGGTGAGATGGTCAACCTGGTAGAATTGCATACGCAAAATAACAGACTAGCCATCCTGCCCGCATCGATTGGAGGACTGGCAAGGCTAAAGAAGCTTGACCTATCTGGCAATCAATTGACTTCACTTCCGGAGAGTATGAGTACGTTGGCGAGCCTTAGCTCTCTAGATCTGAGAAATAACAAGCTGGCGACACTGCCCGCGAGCATTGGTGGCTTAAGCAAGCTTCGCTCTCTAGATCTAAGAAATAATAGATTAGCTACCCTTCCTGCGTCCATCGGCACACTGAAAAGCCTTACATTTTTGGATTTGCGAGCCAACAAGCTTACAATGTTGCCTTCAGAGATTAGCGAGTTGACGAGTCTGGAGAAGCTGGATCTGCGATGGAATAAATTGTTTTTCATGCCTGAGATGATAAAAGAGCTTGAGGAGCAAGACTGTATCATTTTCATGTGAAGATGATACAGTCTTGCCTCGCTCTTCTCCGATTTTCATATTCATCCGCCACTAAAATAATTATGGCAAGTATGGTATAGTATAGAAGTTGATCGTCACCCTTGATAAGATGTATAGATAGAAGTGTTGGTTTTATTTACAAGGGGTTTATAGATGACTTTACTAGACACGCACGCGACAACTATTTTAGAGTACATGAACGACGGTTTTGTGGCATTTGATACACAGTGGCGCTACGTCTATGTCAACGCCACAGCAGAAGCTATTTTGCAACAGGAGCGGGAAGATCTGATTGGGTACGAAGTGACGGAAGTCTTTCCAGCCATAGCTACTACTCTCTTTGCTGAAAATTGCCTTCGAGCAGTGGAGACGGGGGAGGTGGTTGAGTTTGAGAGCTACCACGAATCATTGCGAATGTGGATGCATGTGCGCGCCTGCCCGGTTGCTGGAGGCTTATTTACTTATTTCCATGACATCACCGCTCACAAGCTAGTCAATCAGCAGGTAGACGAGACATTAGCATTTCTAGTTGAAAGTGCGCCCTTTGGCTTCGGCTTCTTCGACACGGACCTGCGCTTTCGCCATGTCAATAAACAGATGACGCGGATACATAACAAATCTAAAGAAGAGCATCTGGGAAGAAAGCTGGGAGAGATTCTGTCCAGAGATAATCTCTCGATAGAGAGTAACGAAATTGTGCGCATCGTGCAGGGAGTACTCGACAACGACCAGCCGGTTATCAATCTAGAGATCAACGGAATACCGATACTGGAGACAGGCGAGATCAAGCACTGGCAGGTCAGCTACTATCCCGTCCACTCGCTCACCGGCGACATGCTCGGAGTCAGCACCTACGTCCTGGACATCACCGACCAAAAGATTTTAGAGCAACGCAAAGACGACTTCATCAACATGGCCAGCCACGAACTCAAAACGCCACTCACCGCCCTCAAAACGATGGTGCAGATGCTCAAGAGGCGGCTGGTGAAGCAGGACCTGCAAGACTACGTAGCTTCTGTCATCCGTATAGAATCCCAGATCGATACATTGACAAAGTTAACCACAGAGCTCCTCGACGTCTCGAAGATGCGCGCGGGCAGGCTGGAGTACACAGACGCCCTTGTAGACATCAACGAACTGCTCAAAGATCTGGTCGAGACCCTCCAGCCGAGCGCTCCCCAGCATCAGATCGTCCTCACAGGGCAAGCGTGCAGACCCGTCCACGGCGACAAAGACCGCCTGGAGCAAGTCTTCACCAACCTGCTCACCAACGCCATCAAATACTCGCCCGAAGCCGACCGTGTCAGCCTGCACATCGATACATGCGAGAGCGCCGTTATTGTCCATGTACGCGACTACGGCATCGGCATTCCAAAGGACGTACAGAAACATATCTTCGAGCGCTTCTACCGCGTCCAGATGGTGCGCGACAACAACTTTCCAGGACTGGGCATGGGACTCTACATAGTCGAGGCTATCGTCAAACGCCACGGCGGCACGATCGTCGTCGAGAGCGAGGAGGGCGAGGGCTCAACCTTCTCCGTTACGCTGCCCTATTAGCTCATCGTCTGAAGAATCACATCCTCACCACTCATCGATGATCCGCATTTGGCATACCCGTTGTCTCTTGTGTCATCCACTTACTCGGAGATGGGCAGATGGCACAAGCTCGGCCTACATCGCTGGCTGTAGATAGGATCTCCTCGACTGGAATCGCGCCGCGTGCGCAATTTCGAAAACAGCGTCTTCCAGCTCAAAGAAGCCTGGAACTCAAAGTCATCATCTACCTTCCCTCAATAGAAGAGACGACTGACAAACTGAAACAGTTGCTTGTGCAACAAAAAATTTGTATAGAAACAAAATATGATCGGACATAAACGTGAGCTTACTCAACGAAGTAAACATTGCCTATGGCAATTTCATTACATCTCTAGTATACTTTAGGAAGTCACCCCACATCAGAACGCTTATAACCCGTCTAATCTTTGGAAGGATACTATTTAGTGATTGATGACAACAGGAATCAGGTAAGCCTCTTTTATTCCTATGCATCTACGGACGAAAGGTTACGAAATAAGCTTAGTAATCATCTGAGCACATTAGCTAAACAAAAACTCATCACTCAATGGCATAATCGCAATATTAGTGCTGGAACAGCTCGGGCTGATCAGATAGATCATTATATCAATACTGCTCATATTATCTTATTATTAATTAGCTCGGACTTTCTAGCATCAGATTATTGCTATAGTACTGAGATGACGCGTGCACTAGAAAGACACGAATTAGGAGATGCACATGTCATTCCCATTTTACTGCGACCTGTTGATTGGGAGCATACACCATTCGCTAAACTCCAGGTACTCCCTCAAAACAAGTTGCCCATTACATCGTGGAAAAATCAGGATTTAGCATTCCAGCACATTGCCCTACAGCTTCGTAGAGTTGTGGAAGAACTACACCAGAAAGAGCCTACAACTAGCTCTACTTCCGAAACCTTTCAGAAGAGCGACATAAATAAGCAGAAAGATACAGTAGACATGAGACTTCTTCAAGCGATAGATGAATTTCGTCTCTCCTTGAGAAGAGTAAATGAGCTAAAAAATATCCATGATAAGTTAGATGAAATTGAATTAAATTTAGCAGTTGTACTTGAATCAATTCGTTTTTTATCTCAAGAAAAGAAGGGAGAGAAGAAGCAAACCACCAGATGGTTCATCATAAAGAAAGACATTGAACTGCAAATATCTGAATTTGACATACGTACGTTTGACTATATCGAAACTTTATGGCAGAAAGTAGTATTAAAAATAGATGATTTAGTATATTTCGCCTCAGAGAAGATGGAAGTATTAGAAGATGAACGTTTTAGCTTTGATAGCGGTGTAGTAAGGGGAGCTCTATGGGTAATGCGGCCTTTTATTTTACAGCAGTCAATTGAGACTGCAATTAGAGATCAAAATATGCATGATGTGCAAAAGTTATCCGATAAACTACTTACTGAATGTCGTGACTATCTTCATCGCATAGACAAACGACTACTAGAAGCTGTCGAGCAGCTTGATCGTTCCTCTGATATCTTGACGAGGCATAGAACATGAATCAACCATCTCTAGATAAGCAGCAAACGCTAGACATTGTTCGGAGTCAGCACAAGGCATTATTAGCGCATATGAGTAGAGGAGGAGAGGTCAGTCCTGAACAGGTGCAATTGTTTCTTGACACTTCAGCTCAAGCAGGAGCAACCGTTAACGATGCTGAAAATCGATCTATACTCCATGAGTTAATGCGTTACTGGTCAAGCATTGTCTATGAGAAAACTGGAGCGTATCCAGTTGTGGAGCTACAACCCTTTGATCAATTTATGGTACATGGTGAAGAAAGAGAAAAACCGAAACCTTTCTTTCAAAGATCTACTCAGCCTTCGATACCAGTTGTTACAAGTCCGGCTTATCAATCACTGTCTGAAACTCAGAGAACTAGTGAAACTCTTTTATCTTCAACGAACAAACAAAATCGATCCAGCATGATTGAAAGAGTACATTCAATCTGGATCTCTGGCGTACTCGAACAATCTCTTCCTGGTGCAACATGTATCGAACTCAACTTACAAGAGGAACCAAACAGAGTCGATAGCCCCTGGCGTTTACTTCTTACAGAAGTAGATCCGCCTACGAGATCTTTCCCCCCTGGCACTCGCATTACACAAGTTTATGATGCAGCTAATGGTGAGCTACTGATTCTGGGGGAACCAGGCTCAGGGAAAACGACGCTCTTGCTAGAACTAACTCGTGACCTTTTAGAGCGTGCTAGATATAATGAGAAGCATTCAATACCGATCATATTTAACTTGTCGTCCTGGACAACGAGACAGCAGTCTATTGCAGACTGGGTCGTTGAAGAAATGACTATGAAATATGAGGTGCCACGTACAGTTGGTAAGCTTTGGATAGATACGAACCAGGTATTACTACTTTTTGATGGATTAGATGAAGTTAATCCAGCGAATCGTGGTGCATGTATTGATTCTATTAACGATTATCGACATCAACATGGTTTCGTGTCTATCGTTGTATGCAGCCGTAGTGAAGAGTATCTTGCCCTATCAAAACGTCTGCTATTACGTAGTGCCATGGTTGTGCAACCACCTACAGAGCAACAAGTTGAGAAGTATCTAGAGAGTGTAGGGGAAGGGCTCCATGCACTTCGATTAGCGCTTCGTAGTGATCCTGTATTACAGGAGATAGCTACTACTCCATTAATGCTTAGCATATTGATACTAGCTTATCATGGAAAGAAGACGGAAGACTTGCCTACTGGCATATCTCGTGAGGAACGCCGCAGACAGGTCTTCGCAAGCTATACTCAACGAATGCTGCAACGTCGTCGATTAAGCGCCCGCTATACGACCGTGCAGACAATGAGGTGGCTGGGCTGGTTAGCCAGACAGATGGTAGAACACAATCAGGTCGAGTTCTACCTTGAAGGGATGCAGCCTGACGCGCTTCCCTCTAAACAACTGCGTCAGATCTACCAGTTTTTAGCAGTAAAGCTTCCTGCTATGATGATTAGCGGTTTGGTTAGCCTCTTAGTCTTCGGGATAATCTTCAGCCCTGCCTCTAGTTTAATTTATGGAGTAATTGGCATACTATTGGGAGCTATTGCTAGCAGAAGCAGAACAGTAAACTCACCTTCTGAGCAAGCCGTTAGAGCACAAAGACGCATCTGGTCCAACCCTATCACAGCTACGTACATAAAAAATTGCTTGATCTATGGAGTAGTCTATGGGTTGATCGGCGAACTAAACGGATTAGCTTTTGGATTGAGATATGGATCTGTTGTTGGATTTAGTCTTACTTTTCTAGGAATAGTGATTGGTTGCATTTTTACCAGGCTATACGAAAATATAACGATAGAGATACGTCCTGTAGAAATTCTCTCTTGGTCATGGAATAGGTTGTGGAATAACTTTATTAGCATTAGGAGTGTAACAAACAGTGTTCTGATTGGTCTAGGTATCGGGCTGGGTGTTGGGTTTATTGGTGGCTCAAGCGCTGGTCTGGGTTATGGATTAAGTACAGGACTAGTTTCCTGGCTGTTTCTTGGACTATTTGGCGGTCTATCAAGCGGAACACTTGATAGACATCGTGGGATTCAACCGAATCAAGGAATCCGGCGTTCTCTGCGTAATGGTCTCCTCATTGGATTTATGAGCGCATTTCTAGGCTTACTATGCTACTGGTTGATTGCTGGACTAAGCCACGAAGTCATTACTTATGTAGGCTCAGGGACAGGCACAGGACAAAGCGTGGAGTTGAGCGTTGGATCGAATTTCTGGTTAAGCTCAAGTCTTATTAGCGGCTTAATCGTTGGTCTCTTAGGTGGCTTATTTAATGGAGGGCTGGCATACATTCAGCATAGAATTCTGCGCCTGCTTCTCTGGCAAGCCGGGTCTATTCCACAGAATTACGAGAAATTTCTTGACTACGCCGTCGATCGCATTCTTCTCCATAAGGTGGGTGGTGGCTACAGATTTGTTCATCGCTTGCTGCTCAAATACTTCGCCTCACTTGCTACGAGTCCGACCTCTTCCGAGCAATTAGAATAAGGATGATGAGTAATTAGTAGGCTGGCTTCTCTCCCCATATGGTGAGTAGTTTCCAGGTGACGTGAAAATCGCTGCGCTGCATCTCGTCGAGGGCTTGCTGATAGATTGTGTCGTAGTCCTGGGAGATGCATCCCCATTTTTGGATGAAGGGGCGCAGCGTGTGAAACATGTTCTTCACACCCTCAGCATATGCTTGTCCTTGAGGAGTTCCTGCTTGATAATCTAACTCATGGACCTTTGTTTGTACCTGCTGAAGTCCGTGTTGAGTGAATAGGGGTACGAGATGGGCGGTTATGCCGGTCGTTTCTTGTTCAAAGAGGTGTCCTGCCTTGAATAAGGCACATTGAAACATTTCGTAGAACTGAGTGAGCGCAGGACTATTGCTCGCATGGATAATGTCGGCATCAGTGACGCGCACGACTCCACCAGGATGAGTGATGCGTTGCAATTCACTCAGCATCTTAGGCCAATCCCATTTGCGCATAAAGCTGGCCCCCATGCGTAGGTTGACAAGATCGAAGAAGCCAGCGGGGAACTCAAGCATACGCAAGGCGTCCATCACCTGAAACTTCACGCGGTCCGCGACCCCTTGTTCGGCCGCTTGATTTCGGGCATCCTCGATCATAGTTTTACTGATGTCGATCCCAAATACAGAGAGCACTGGATCGGTACGAGCGGCTTCAAGGGCCCAGCCGCCAGGGCCACAGCCAACGTCGAGTACACGTCGAAATCTGCTCGGATTGGACTGCTCCGCGAACACTCCACCCATACGAGCAGTGAGAATTTGATCTAGAATACGTAAGCGCTGTATCTCTTCTTTGCTCGATCGATCCTGCACAAAGTAAGTGCTTGGATGCTCACGCTTCGGTTCGCCAGGGATCGCCATAAAAATATGTACTCCTTGCTCACTCTCTTGTGCGTCGATACTCTTCATCGCTCACAGTAGACCACGAACGCCTCTCTTCTGATTATACTCGATCATCTGAATCTTGTCGAGAACGTCTACAAGCGGCCAGGGCGATTCAAAAGTTGTTTCTGAACCAATCTTTGGCCCTCACGTAGCGAGTCTGTACGCTGACTTTTAAATAACCCTGGGCTCTAAATAGGTGGAGTTGTTCTATTCCTTACTTTCTATTCTTATTCCTGGTCTCGTGGATATCGGCGGGCTTCGGCGAAGAGATGATCTACCGAGGATATTTTTCGTTTTCATCTTCGTCTTCGGCCTGGGAAAGCTCTGAACTTCTCGCGTGACGAAATCGGCTAAATTTGGTGCTTAAGGATAGAGATACACACGTGACATTTTAAACATCTCTCCTATTTCTTTGACAGGCAAATGCATATCGTGTTAAATAGAAAAAACACATTTGTAAAGCTCATGCAGTAGAAATGTAGATGGAGAGGAAAATTGTAATGCATCAAGACTCCTATTTTTCGCAAAACTCGTCTGGGGATAGTTCTGACCCTCCGCAACTTCCCTTTCCAGAGCCAGCGGATGCAATACAACTTCCATTCCAACAATCAGTCGGTGATGGACACGCTCCAGTGCAAGCTCCGTTGCAACAACCGCTTCCATCGACTGAGACGATAGATGTAGGGGAGGTTCGTTTCCTACAGCTCTTGCCAATGACGGTGGCAGACGAGACGGAAGAAAGTACGCAGGTTTCTCTCGAAGCGTTATCCTCGTCCACTGAGACCGGCGAAATTGAACGGGCTTCTCAGCGTCCCTTCACTCAGCAATCATCCGTGAGTGGGACGAGCTTCAATGTCCAAAACCCGCCGCCACAGCAAGTACCATTCTCAAATGCAGCCGCCCAGCAATATCTGCAAGTATCCTCTATGGTAGTAGGCGATCAAGGCACATTGGCGATGCCGATGCCGGGCTTGATCCAGGTACCCCTTGTTTCGAAAACGATGGCAGTGCAGGAAGATAGACGGCCAGTTGAGCTGGCACCGAGTAATCAACAGGCCAAAAGGGCCATTATCAACGGTGTCATCGCCTTTTTTGTGAGCCTGCTGGCACTCGAAACGGTGGCGGGCTTCGCCGGACTCGTCATCGGCGCATTCGCCATGCTCTACGGCTTCCTGGGCCTGCGACGCGCAAGTCGTCTGAACAAGGCGGGCCGGGGGCAGGCCGTTATCGGGATCGCTCTGGGCCTGCTCGCATGCTCCATCGTCCTCGCCGCAATCATCCTCCGTGCACCTCACTCCAGGTAGTAGATAGAGCAAAGATATACAACAATTGGACTTCAAAGTCACAGCCAGCTACTCCACCGTCTGGGGCCGTACGCCGGATTAAGGCGCCACGATCTTTGTCCTAAGCATCAACGGCTGACCGTAGAAAGATGTGGTCGGCCGTTGATGCTTAGATTATGCTTGTATTACTTTTCTTCCAAATTTTCTCCTTATCGTTCTGTATGAGATGGGCGGATAATGATCCCGTTGACTGCCATATTATTGCCGGGATACTGGTTGCCCGCTGTGCTCAGCGTGGCGGTACTGACGAGTACGCCGAACGCACTGTCAGGAGCGAGCGTTCCACGAATCAACAGTGGAGACAAACATCTGCCCGCCTGTACTGGATACTTGCCGGTATACGTCGCCGTATAGCTTGCAGGTCCAGTCGTCGAGGAGAGCGATGTGACCGTCCAGCCGTTGCCTGTGATTACGATTCCGGTAAGGCCCAGTGGAAGAATTCCACTGACCGTGATCGGATTGGACATCGTGACATCCGCAGCGCTTTCTCCATTACACACCGTAGCGTTGTAGACAATAGGATCGCCCGCTCTATAGCTCAGTCCGTCCTGATTTGTCGTCAAAGATACCAGGACATCTGGAGCCAGAGGAGTTGGCACCTCCGTCACGGTTGCCGTTGGCGTCGTCCCTGGCGTAGAGGTCGCGGTTGGCGTTGCACCAGCCTCTGGGATATGGACGGCGATACTATTGAACGCTGTATTGTTCGTTAGATTTCTATCACCTGGCAGACTGACTTGTGCAAAGCTTGTAATGCCCCCGGCCCCTTCTGGCGTCGTCGTTCCGCTGATTACTAGCGGCGGCAAACACTGTCCTGCACTCACAGGATAACTTCCTGTGTACGTCGCCGTATAGCGCAGCGGACTCGTCGTCGCGGACAGCGAAGTGATCGTCCAGCCTGTTCCGTTCACAGTCACTCCAGTGAGACCGAGCTGAATCACACCTGTTAGGGTAATCGAATTGGGCGTCGTCACATCCGCTACTGTCGGCACATTACATACCGTCGCGTTGTACACCACAGGAGCACCTGCTGTATACGTGCTACTACCTCCTTGATTCGTCAACTGCACCGAAAGATCTGGAGAAAGTGGTGTTAGTGTAGGAGTCGCTGTTGGCGTTACTCCTGGTGTGGGAGTTGAAGTCGCTGTCGGCGTTACTCCTGGTGTGGGAGTTGGAGCCAACACAATCACGCTGCTGACCGCCGCATTATTGCTTGGGTTAGCATCTCCGGGGACATTCACGCTAATGGCCGTGGAGATTCCTGGCACTCCCGCTGATGTGATCGTGCCCTTGATCACCAATGGTGGCAAGCACAGTCCTGTTGGGAGAGGATAGGTACCTGTATACGTTACTGTGTAGAGTGCTGGACCTGTCGTCGACGTAAGAGAATTGACTGACCAACCCGTTCCCGTGATCGAGATGTTTGTCAATCCCAACGGAAGCACACCGCTGACGGCAATCGAATTCGGACCCGTCACGGCTCCCGCCGCTGTTCCATTGCAGACCGTCGCATTATATACAAGCTGACTACCGACAGTGTACATACTGCCGCCTGGATTTATAAGAGTCACCGAAACATCCGGAGCTAGAGGTGTCGGCGTTGGGGTCACCGTTGGGGTCACTCCTGATGTTGGCGTCGCAGTTGCTGTTTGAGTTACTACCGGCGTTGGCGTGGCCGCCGTAGCGGTACCAATGAACTGGATCTCCGCCACGTTCCCATAACTGTTAGTGCCCGCCGAGAGGTAGCGCAGGTAGCGGTAGCTGCCTGAATTGCTCACGGATGGTCTAATGCCTGGATTGCTCACAGCTACGGTGGTCCATTGTCCACTGGGTGGAGGACTGCTGATAGCAGCCAGGTCCGTCCAGTTGGTCAAATCATTGCTCCCCTGGAAGATGCCTCCCACCATACGACTCGCATAACGTGGGTAGTAGCGAATCTGGGTCACAGTGCCAGTTGTGCCACTCCCCAGATCGATGCCCGTCCACGCACCAGTCGCGGTAGCAGCATCATAGTAGGTCATGACATCACCATCAAAGGCTTTGTCTGCCGTCACGTTGGGATCGTTCTGATAGGAACCTCCACCGTCGTTGATGTTGCTCCCCGTCAACACTGTTCCCAGAGGCGGCGTTTCGGTTGGTGTTGGTGTTGCGACTGGCGTCGCGCTCGGCGTTGGTGTCGCCGTTGGCGTTGGCGTTGGGGTTATAGTTGCCGTTGGCGTGCTGATCTGTACATTATCAAATGTAGCAGTATTCAACTGAGAATTGTTGTCCGAAGTGTCCACCATACCAATATAGACACTCGGAGCCATTGAGATGGTCTGACTCTCAACCTGAGTATAGGTAATACCATCGGGAGATGCATAACCCGTAAAGGTGTTGCCTGAGCGCACTAGTTTGACCCAGTAAGGAAGGCTGCTGGTTGCTGACGCATTGGTGTAGGATGTGTTGCCATTGGCCACGAGCCGCCAAAGGAATTGCGCGACTTGTGCTGGATTGATTTCCATGTCTATCGTTGCGTGAGCAGAGCCAGGATCCAAAGTTTCGCGAATCATGACGCCTGCTTTAGCGTAAGCATCGGTATTATCCTCGCTGGTGACTCTTGCGACAATCGTGCCATCACCGCTGAGGGACTGGTAGACATAGCGGAACGAATCTGCCGTGCCATAAATTTCACTTCCTGATCCAGCCAGGGTGAAGGTCCCGTTGCTGTAGGAAGCGGACCCGGCTACACCCACGGAACCAATATCCTGAGTCTGCCACGGCGATGGCAGAGTCGAAGTCGCGGTCGGTGTTGGCGTTGCGGTCGGCGTCGGCGTCATGGAGCTCTGATTGATGCTGACAG
>JAABUZ0100001764.1_pt1 | contig 39242 bp, 32 predicted proteins | sample 5562091 | NCBI WGS metagenome assembly JAABUZ01 (sample SAMN12813069, study PRJNA571459) | rock metagenome | isolation source: Antarctica rocks | place: Antarctica: Victoria Land, Linnaeus Terrace sud | collected 2015-12-21 | reverse complement strand
GTCGCCGACGATCACCCCGACAACGTCGACCTCCTGCGCATTCGGCTCGGCGCGCGCGGCTACCACGTCGACGCGGTGACGGACGGACAGCAGGCGCTCGACCGCGTGCTCGCCGAGCCACCGGACCTGCTGCTGCTCGACGTGATGATGCCCAAGATGGACGGCATGGAGGTCGCGCGGCGGATCAAGGAGACGCCCGGGCTGCCGTTCGTGCCGATCATCCTCCAGACCGCGCTCGACACCACGGCGCACAAAGTCGAGGGGCTCGACGCCGGTGCCGACGACTACATCACGAAGCCCATCAACTTCGCGGAGCTCGAGGCGCGCATCAAAGCGCTCCTCCGCATCAAAGCGCTGCAGGAGGAGCTCGAGCGCGCGAACGCCGAACTGCGCCGCGTGTCGCAGACCGACGGCCTCACCGGCGTCGACAACCGGCGGCACATCGAGCAGCGGCTGACCGAGGCGTTCCAGCACGCCGCGCGGCTGAACGAGTCGCTCGCGGTGGTGATGACCGACGTCGATCATTTCAAGAGCGTCAACGACACGTACGGGCACCAGGCGGGCGACGCGGTGCTCAAACAGGTGGCCGAGGTGCTGCGCGAGAGCGCGCGCGAGATCGACCACGTCGGGCGGTACGGCGGCGAGGAGTTTCTCGTGCTGCTCCCGGGGGCGAGCGCGGAAGACGCGCGCGCGTTCGCCGAGCGCGCGCGGGCGGCGATCGCGGCGCGCGAGTTCGCCTACGCGGGCGGCACGCTGCAGCGCACGATGAGCGCGGGCGTCGCGTCGTGGCCGCACCCCGAGCTGCGGCACCAGGAGGCGCTCGTCAAGGCCGCCGACGACGCGCTCTACGTCGCGAAGTCGAGCGGGCGCAACCGAGTCGTCGCGTTCGGCAACGCCGAGGTGTCGAGCGCGGCCGCGTGACGTGCGGGTGGTAGACGGTCGCTGACCCGCGCGCGGCGGGAACGACCGAAGCGGGCGCGGCGCCCCTTATCTTGGGCGCCATGTCCGCCTCCGCGCCCCACGCCTCGCCCGACCTCGCCGCGCGCGCCGCGCGCGCCGCGACCCTCCGGCAGGAGATCGAGCAGGCGAGCTACGAGTACTACGTGCTCGACCGGCCGTCGCTCGCCGACGCGGAGTACGACCGCCGGTTCCGCGAGCTCCAGCAGCTCGAAGCGCAGTACCCCGAGCTGCGCACCGCCGACTCGCCGACGCTGCGCGTGGGCGCGGAGCCGCAGAGCGCGCTCCCCAAGCACACCCACCTCGTGCCGATGCTCTCGCTCGGCAACGCGTTCGACGCCGAGGAGTTGCGGGCGTGGGAGGAGCGCAACGTGCGGGTGTTAGGCGAGGAGGCGCGCGCGGCGGGGTACACGGCCGAGCTGAAGATCGACGGCGCGGCGGTGAGCCTCACCTACCGCGGCGGCGTGCTCGCGGTCGGCGCGACGCGCGGCAACGGCACGGTCGGGGAGGACGTGACGCCCAACCTGCGCACGGTGCGCGGCGTGCCGCTCCGGCTGCGCGGCGGCGGGCACCCGCCGGTGGTCGAGATCCGCGGCGAGGTGTACTTCCCCTTCTCGCGGTTCGAGCAGCTGAACGCGGCGCGCGTGCGGGCGGGGGAGCCGGTGTTCGCCAACCCGCGCAACGCGGCGGCCGGCGCGCTGCGGCAGCTCGACCCGAAGGTCACCGCGTCGCGGCCGCTGCACTTCTTCGGTTACGCGGTCGCCGTGCCGGGCGACGCGGACGCGGCCGCCCGCCAGCTGCCGTTCGCGTCGCAGTGGGAGCTGCTCGAGACGCTCTCGGCCTGGGGGGTCCCCGTCGCGCCGCACCGGCGCCGGTGCGCGGCGTTAGGCGAGGTGCACGCGTGGGCGGACGACGTCGAGCACGCGGTGCGTGCGGCGCTCGACTTCGCGATCGACGGCGCGGTGGTCAAGGTCGACCCGCTCGCGCTGCAGCTGGAGCTGGGCGACGTGGGGCGCGAGCCGCGCTGGGCGATCGCGCGCAAGTTCGCGCCCGACATCGCGGAGAGCACGCTGCGCGCGATCGAGGTCAACGTCGGGCGCACGGGCTCGATCAACCCGTACGCGGTGCTCGACCCGGTCGAGATCGGCGGCGCGACGGTGAGCAAGGCCACGCTGCATAACTTTGCGCTCATCGCCGACAAGGACCTGCGCGTGGGCGACGTGGTGCAGGTGAAGCGCGCGGGCGAGGTGATCCCGCAGGTGATCGGGCCGGTGCCGGAGAAGCGCGACGCCGCCGCGCCGCCCGCGCCCTACGCGCCGCCGACCGAGTGCCCGAGCTGCCGCACCGCGCTCGTCGCGGGCGAGGACCGCGGGATGCTGTACTGTCCCAACTTCCGCTGCCCGGCGCGGCAGCTCGAGGCGCTGGTCCACTTCGCGTCGCGGGACGCGATGGACATCCGTGGGCTGTCCTACGCGCGCATCGAGCAGATGATCGCGGCCGGGCTCGTGCGCGACGCGGCGGACGTGTACGACCTCCGCGCGGACCAGCTCGTCGCGCTCGACCGCTTCGCGGACAAGAGCGCCGAGAACCTCGTCGCGGCGGTCGCGGCGTCGAAGGCGCGGCCGCTCGCGCGCCTGGTCTTCGCGTTAGGCATCGACTTCGTCGGCGAGATCGCGGCGCGGCTCCTCGCGCGGCACTTCGGCACGATGGAGCGGCTCGCGGCGGCGACGGAGGCGGAGGTGCTCGCGGTGCGCGGCGTCGGCGACGTGATCGCGCGCTCCGTCGTGAAGTGGTTCGCGGACCCCGAGGCGCAGGCGCTGGTGCGGCGGCTCGGCGAGCGCGGGCTCACGCTGCACGAGGCCGAGGCGGCGGCCGGGGACGCGCTCAAGGGGGTGACGGTGGTGCTCACCGGGACGCTGCCGACGTTGACGCGCGACCAGGCGGCGGCGCTCGTCGAGCGGCACGGGGGGCGCGTGACGAACTCGGTGTCGAAGAAGACTGGGCTCGTCGTCGCGGGCGCGGACGCGGGCGGGAAGCTCGCGAAGGCGCAGGAGTTAGGCGTCGCGGTGGTGGACGAGGCGGAGTTGCTGCGGCGGGTGGGGGAGGCCTAACCGCGCGTCCGTCGGCTACAGCATCCCCTCGTACGCCGGGTTGGGCGTCATCTCCCCGTCCACCAACACCTCCACGTCCCACGGCAACACGATGGTCGCCTGCGTCGCGAGCGCGTGGAAGTCCGGCACGTACGCCCCCGTCTTGAACCCCACCGCCGTGCGCACCGTCGTCGCCCCGGCGTTCACCACCGCGCTCACCGCGAGCCGGAGCGTCGCCCCCGAATCACACGTCTCGTCGACGATGAGCACCCGCGCCCCGCGCACGTCCGCCGGCGCGGCGCCGATCACGGCCGGCGTTTCGCGCACCCGCTCGGCCCGAAACCGCCGACTCACCGTGATGCTCGCGAACGGCCGGTCGAGGATCGCGGCCACCGTCGCCGCGGGGACCACGCCTGCGGTCGCGACGCCGACGACCAGTTCCGGGTCGAAGGCCCTGGCCACCTTGAGCGCGAGCGCGCGCGACAGCTCGCCGAACAGCGGCCACTCGACGACGAGCAGGCCTTTCGAGGGATCGATCCGGTCGGGGCGTGGCATGGCGGCCAAGATAACGCGCCCTCGCACTCGGGGTTCTTGTCCCGGCCGGTTGTAGCGTCCCCGGTGCGGAACTACCTTCCCCGCTCCGCTGGCGGCGGCCCGCGCCCCCGCGACCGCCCCCTGCCCGTTCAGTCGATCGCATGTCCTGGTGGAGCCGCCTCACAGGCGGCAAGTCCGACGCTGACGCCCGCGCTGGGCGTGTCGACTACCTGACCGAGGCCCTCGCCCTCGAGCGCCAGGGGGACTACGACGCCGCGCTCACGTCCTACCGGCTCGCGCTGCGCGACCGGCCCAACGACCAGCGCGTGCTGCAGAACATGGCGATCGCCTTCAGCCGCACCGGGCAGCAGGACGAGGCGATCCGCTGCTACCGCCGCGCGCTCGAGCTCGACCCCGCGCTCGGCGGCGCGCACTACGGGCTCGCCTTCCTGCTGCTCAAGCGCGGCGACGACGACGGGGCGGCCGAGCACCTCGAGGCGTTCCTCGCGCGCACGACGCCCGACCCCGAGAGCGAGCGCTGGGTGCGGCACGCGCGCGAGACGCTCGCCGAACTCCGCGGCGGGGCCGGCCCCGGGTGAGCAACGTTCCGCACCGCGGGGCGGGCCGCATGGGCACCGTCCTCGCGGTCGTCAGCCAGAAGGGCGGCGTCGGCAAGACCACCACCGCGGTGAACCTGGCCGCCGCGTTCGCGCGCCGCGGACTCAAGACGCTCATCGTCGACACCGACCCCCAGGGCTCGGTGCGCTATGGCGTGGGCCTCCGCCGCGGGCATGACCCGTGGGGCTTCGCCGATTATCTGAGCGGCCAACGCACGCTGCGCGAGGTGATCCTCCCGACCGCCCTGCCCTGGCTGCGCGTGGTGCTCGCCGGCACGGTGAGCGACGAGGCGGAGCACGCGTTCTACCAGCAGCTCGTCGCCGAAACCAACGTCGTCCGGGACCTGCTGAACCAGGCGCGCGAGCGGTGCCACATCGTCGTCGTCGACACGCCCCCCGGACTCGGTCCGGTCACCCGGCGCGTGCTCGAGGCGAGCCAGCACGCCGTCGTGCCGCTCCAGGCCGAACCGCTCGCGCTGCAGACGACGCCGCAGATCCTGCGCGGCATCCAGGACGTGGTGCGCGTGAACGACGAGCTCACGCTCGACGGGATCCTGCTCACGATGTACGAGGCCGGGAACCCGGCCGCCGAGCGGACCGCGCAGTACGTGCGCCGCCACCTGCCGCAGCACCTCGTCTTCGACCTGGTGATTCCGCGGACGCCGGCGGCGGCGGACGCGTTCGCCGCGGGGCAGCCCGTGGTGCTGCGCGACCCGGCCGACGCGGCGAGCCAGGCGTACGTGAACCTGGCGACGCTGCTCGCGCAGCGGTTCGGGTGATGGCGCGCCCCGCGAGGCGGCCGGAGCGCGGGACCCGAGGCCGTCGGCTGGTCGCGCTGGCGGCGACCGCGTCCGCCGCGGCGTGCGTGCGCGTCGACCCCGCGCCTAACGGAATCGCCTCGGTCCGGCTCGACTTCGCCCCGCCCGCGATCGCGCTCGGCGATTCGCTGCGCGACACGCTCGGCGTCGCGCTCCGCGTGCGCGGGGTCGCGTACGACGTGGCCGGCAACGTCGTCCCGACCGCGACGTTCCGGTACTCGTACCTCCCGACCACGCCCGACACCGCGGTCGGCGCGGTGATCGACACGGCGCTGCTGGTGGACAGCGCGACCGGCGCCGTCCGGGCGGCCACGGCGTGGCTGAAGCTGGGCAACGGCACCGGGATCGGGATCAGCAGCGGCCGCGTTCTGGCGCGCATCGGCTCGACGCTGCAGCTCGCCGACACGCTCCAGATCGTCCCGCGGCCGGACTCGGTCGTGGTGACGGCACCGGCCGACACGGTCCTCCGCTACGACTGCCGCGACGACCGCACGACCGCGGTCCAGTCGGACACGGTCCTGCGGATCCGCAACACCGCGGGCCCGTTCACGGTGACCGTGCGCGGCGACTCGGTCGGCATGCGCGTGAACGTGCGGCGGTGGCTCGTGCGCTGGACGGTCGACAGCGTGCCGAAGTCGCCGGTCCCTTCCGCCAAGCTGACGTCGACGGCGAGCGTCCCGGCGATCGCGGTCATCGCGAACGGGTCCGACCAGGTGATCGGCTACGACACGACCGACGCCTCAGGCGCGTCGAACGTGCGGCTGCGCATCCGCCCGACGGCGCTCGGGCCGAGCTATGCGGACACGACGTTCCGCGTGGTGCTGCGCGCCGACGTGATCGTCGGCGCGGGACGTCCCGTGCGGGCGAGCCCGGTGCGTGGCGTGTTCGCCGTTCGCCTCAGCCGGGTGCCGACGACCGCCTGCCCGCAGTGACACCCGGTTGACCGGCGCCCGAGGCGCGCCGGCACGGGGGCAGGCCGCGCGCCGCGGCCTGCCCCCGTGCCGGTCCCCGTCCTACCTTCTCGCGCCTACCCCACCACGCAGTTTGGAAGCACCTCGGAGGCGGCCATGCTCGTACAGGACCAGCGGACGGCGTCCGCGCCCTCTGCCCCCTCGGCCGCGGCGGCGCCCGCGGTTGCCGCCGCGCGCGGCGGCGACCGCCCCGCGCCGGGCACCGTGACGCAGCTCTTCTTCGACGCGGTGCGCCGCTACGACCGCGCCGACGCGATGCTGCACAAGCAGCAGGGCCGCTGGACGCCGATCGCGCACCGCGCCGTGCTGGAGCGCGTGCGGCGCGTGTCGTTAGGCCTCGTCGACCGCGGGCTCGCGGCGGGCGACCGCGTCGCGCTGCTCTGCGAGAACCGCCCGGAGTGGGCGATCGCCGACTACGGCTGCCTCACGGCCCGCCTGGCGAGCGTCCCGATCTACCCGACGCTGCCGGCCGAGCAACTGCCGCACATCCTCAACGATTCGGGCGCGGCGGCGGTGTTCGTGTCGACCGCGGCGCAGGCGGCCAAGGTGGCGGCGGTGCGCGCGCAGTGCCCCGCGCTCCGCGTCGTGGTCGGGGTCGACGCGGGGGCCGCGCACGGGTGCGACCTGACGATGGCCGAGCTGGAGGCGCGCGGCGCCGCGCTCGAGACGCCGGAGCGCGCGGCGGAGTGGGAGCGCTCGGCGCTCACCGTTAGGCCCGACGACCTCGCGACGCTGATCTACACGTCCGGGACGACGGGCGCGCCCAAGGGCGTGATGCTCACGCACGACAACTTCCACGCGAACGTGATGGCCGGCCGCCGGTCGGTGCCGTTCGGCGGGGACGACGTCGCGCTCAGCTTCCTGCCGCTGTCGCACATCTTCGAGCGGATGGGCGACTACATGTACTGGTCGACGGGCACGTCGATCGCCTACGTGCCGTCGATCGACGACGTGCCGGCGGCGCTGCAGGAGGTGCGGCCGACGATGGCGATGTCGGTGCCGCGGCTGTACGAAAAGATGTACGCGCGCGTGCTCGAGAACGCGAAGGCGGGCGGCGCGCTCAAGTGGCGCATCTTCCAGTGGGCGTCGAAGGTCGCGGACCGGTGGGCGGACGAGCGGCTCGCCGGGCGCACGCCGGCCGGGCCGCTCGCGTGGCAGTACGCGCTCGCGCAGAAGCTCGTCTTCTCGAAGCTGCAGGAGCGCACCGGCGGCCGCATGCGCTACTTCGTCTCGGGCGGCGGGCCGCTGTCGGCGGAGATCAACAAGTTCTTCTACGCCGCCGGCCTCACGATCCTCGAGGGCTACGGCCTCACCGAGACGTCGCCGGTCATCGCGGTGAACACGCCGACGGCGTTCCGCATCGGGACGGTGGGGCGGCCGATCGACGGCGTGGAGGTGAAGATCGCGCCGTACGCGGAGGCGCAGCCCGGGGACGGGCTGATCCTCACGCGGGGCCCGAGCGTCATGCGCGGCTACTACAACAACGACGAGGCCACGCGCGAGGCGCTCGACGCGGACGGGTGGCTCGACACGGGCGACATCGGGCGGCTGGAGGACGGCTTCCTCCGCATCACCGACCGCGCCAAGGACATCATCGTGACCGCGGGCGGCAAGAACATCGCGCCGCAGCCGATCGAGAACGCGGTGAAGTCGACGCCGTTCGTGTCGCAGGCGGTCGTGATCGGCGACCGGCGCAAGTTCCCGCTCATCCTCGTCGTGCCCAACTGGGAGACGGTCGAGGCGTGGGCGGGCGCGAACGGAGTCACGTGGAAGACGCGGGCCGAGCTGCTCGCCCACCCCGACGCGCGCCGCAAGCTGGAGGAGGAGGTGCGCGCCAAGTGCGCCGGGCTCGCGCGCTTCGAGACGCCGAAGAAGGTGGTGCTGCTCGAGCACGACTTCTCGATCGAGCGCGGCGAGCTGACGCCGACGCTGAAGGTGAAGCGGCGCGTGATCGACCGCACCTACCAGGCCGCGATCGACGCCGCGTACGCGGACGACCCGAACCTCACCGCGGGCGGCGACTGAACGCGGACGTGCGTGAGGCGGTCGGGCGCGCCCCGCGCGCGTCAGCGGCGCCGGAGGGACACCAGTCCCGACGGCGCCGCGTCACGTTCCGGCACCCGCTCGGCGACCCAGTGCGCAGCGTCACGGGCCAGCTCGCGTGCGGCGTCCGGGAGTGGCGCGTCGGCGGGAGCGACGAGGCGACCGCCGGGACGGAGGGCGCGCACGGCGGCCGTGAGGCGCTCGGGGGTGGCCGTGCGGGCGTCGAGCGCGACGCCGCGCAGCGCGCCCACAGCCACCGGCAGCGCGCCGCCGACGAGCGCCCCGAACGGCTCGCGCGGGACGTACGCGTGCGCGGGCTCGACGACGAGGGCGGGCACGTCGGTCAGGTCGGCGAGGCCGTCGAGGGCGACGTCCCAGTCACCGCCGACGGCGATGATGCCACCCGGCGTCACGAGGTCGAGCAGGGCGGCCAGGCGGAGCGCGTCGACGGTGGCGTCGGCTGCAGCGGCCGAGGCGCCGGGCGGACCTGCGTCGCGCCGCTCGCCGAAGTCGGCGACGCCGCCCGCAATCGGGTACTCGGCGCGGCAGACCGGGCAGCCGAGGACGCCGTCGACGATGCAGCGCCCACTCGCGCGGCGCGCGGCGGCGACGAGCCAGGTGGCGCCCGCGTCGGCGGGGTGCGGGCGCGGGCAGCGCAGCGCGTCGATCAGCTCGACGTACACAGCAGTCGCCCGGGTCGAGCGTTAGGCGCGCCCGAGCCGCAGCTCGTCCACGTTCACCTCGGGACGGCGCGTGGCGGCGTAGAGCACCGCGTCGGCGACGTCGTCCGCGGCGAGCATCGCCGCGCGCGGCGTGAACCCCTCGGTGTGGTCGGGGTCGAGCGCGTCCCAGAGCGGCGTGTCGACCGGCCCGGGCGAGACGAGCGTGCAGCGCACGCCCGTGCCGCGGCACTCGGCGCGCAGCACCTCGTGCAGCGCGCGGAGGCCGTACTTGCTCGCCGCGTAGGCCGCGTTCCCGGGGAACGTCGTGCGGTCGGCGACGGAGCCGATCGTGACGATGTGGCCCGCGCCGCGCGCGCGCATCTCGGGGAGCAGCGCGCGGACGAGCCGGAACGGCGCGGCGAGGTTGGCGTCGAGCACGGCGGCGAACGCGTCGGCGTCGGTCTCGTGCGCGGGCGCGACGGCGAAGACGCCCGCGTTGTTGACGAGCAGGTCGGGCGCGCCGCCGCACGCGGCGCGGGCCGCGTCGAGCGCGCGCGCGGTCGCGGCGGCGTCGCGCAGGTCGGCGACGAGCGGGACGACGCGCCCGTCGGGGTGCGCGCGGGCGAGCGCGGCGAGGGCGTCACGCGTGCGGGCGAGCGCGGCGACGAGGACGCCCGACGCGGCCAGGCGTTCGGCGACCGCGCGGCCGATCCCGCGCGAGGCGCCGGTGACGAGCGCGGTCCGGAGCGCCACGCCGGTCGTTAGGCGCGCGTGGGCGAGTGCGCGAGCCGCAGGAACTCGTCGCGCGTGCGCCCGTCGGCCTTGAACGCGCCGCGGAGCGCGCTCGTCACGGTCATCGCGCCCTGCTTCTCGACGCCGCGCATCATCATGCACATGTGCGCCGCCTCGACCACCACGCCCACGCCGCGCGGGCGCAGCACGTCGTCGAGCGCGCCCGCGATCTCCTCGGTCAGGCGCTCCTGCACCTGCAGCCGCCGGGCGTAGACGTCGACCACCCGGGCCAGCTTCGACAGCCCGACCACGCGCCCGTCCGGGATGTAGGCGATGTGCACCTTGCCGTAGAACGGCAGCAGGTGGTGCTCGCAGAGCGAGTAGAGCTCGATGTCGCGCACGAGCACCATCTGCTCGCTGTCGACCTCGAAGAGCGCGTCGCCGATCACCTGGCGCGCGTCGAGCGCGTAGCCGCGCGTGAGCCACGCCATGGACTTCGCGACGCGCTCGGGGGTCTTGGCGAGGCCGTCGCGGGTGGCGTCCTCGCCTAACAGTTCGAGCTGGCGCCGGGCGAGCTCCGCGTACTCGGCGAGGCGCGCGTCGGGCGCGTCGCCCGCCCGCGCGCCCGGGAAGAGGGGGACGACCTGCGGCTCGGCCGCCGGGTGGCCGTCGTGCCCCTCGCGCGCGTCGCGCGCCAGGCCCCGCGCGCGGTCAGCGCCCATCGTACTCGACATAGTTGTTCTCGGTCTCCCACAGCCGGAGCCGGGCCAGCCGGCCCGGCGCGACGTGCGGCGTGAGCACCTGCCAGCACCGCACGACGATGTTCTCGGAGGTGGGGATGACGTCGCGCATGAACTCGACGTCGAGGTTCAGGTTGCGGTGGTCGACGTGGTCGATCACCTCGCGCTCGACCACGCGCGCGAGCGCGCCGAGGTCGACCACGTAGCCGGTGCGCGGGTCGACCTCGCCCTCCACCGAGACCTCGAGCACGTAGTTGTGGCCGTGCCAGTTCGGGTTGTTGCACTTCCCGAACAGGGTGCGGTTCTCGTCGTCCGAGAGCGCGGGGTTGTGGACGCGGTGCGCGGCGTTGAAGCGCAGGCGGCGGGTGACGGTGACCACGGGCATCTGCGTTGAACCACGCGCCGGGGGCGGGTGTTCCCCGGCGCGGTCCCGCACCTCGCCTCGTCGGCTCACCCGGCGGCGCGCAGCGCCGCCGTCTTCGCGATGCGGTCCTCGAGCGCGCCCGTCGACTGGCAGGTGATCGTCGTCCCGCTCGTGCTCATCGGCTGCGCGGTGGCCATGACCTGCGTGCTGAGGAGCGCACCCGTGGTGCCCGACGGCGTCACGCGCGACAGCACGGTGAGCGTGACCGAGTACGTGTCGGCGAGCGCGCTGCCGGTGACGTCGGTGCCGCACGTCAGGAAGCGCGACAGCGGATCCTTCCCGACGCGCCGCGTGTGCACGGCGTTGACGCCGACGGTGCGCGTGTCACTCACCGCGGTGTTGATCTTGAGGCCGACTTGCTCGTAGACGAGCGGCAGCACCGCGAAGGCGCGGTCGGCCGAGACCGGGAGGTCGGTCTCGGTCGCGCGGTCGGTGTGCGTGAGCTCGGTCTGGTACGTGGCCGCGCCGCCACCATCCATGCGCACGCTGGTCTGCGTCGTGCCGTTGGCGCTCTGGACGGGCGCGGTGCCGCTCGACGCGCAGCCGGCGGCGCCGCCGAGTGCGGCCGCCGCTGCGGCGGTCGTCAAGGCGGCGAGGCGGCGAGGCGGGGCGGGGAGGAGGCGGGGGAAGCGACGCATGACGGCTCCTGGCGGGGGATGGGCACGGGCGAACGCGCGCGCGGGGTGGCGTGGCGCCGTGTCTGCTAAATTGCGTTCGCGACACGCGCCCCGGCAACGGCCGGGCGGCTAGCGCGTCCGTAGGCGCGCCTGCGTGCTTCCCCGCCCTGCCCCGATCATGGACCTCTGGTACCTCGCCGCCGCCGCGCTCCTCGTCGTCTGGGCGGGGCTCACCCTCGGTACCGCGGCGCCCGGATGGGTGAACGCGTTGCTCACGGCAGGGGTCTTCCTGCTGATCTACCGGACCGTGCAGCGCGGGACGGCGCGTCGGCCGTAGGTCGCTCAGATCTCCCAGTTCGACAGCACCGCCCCCCACGCCGCCGCCGGCTCCGCGTACCCGTCGAGCGTCATCCGCAGGTCGCTCCACCGCACGCGCCCGCCCATCGCGAGCAGCGCCTGGTACAGCCACACGTACTCCCCCTGCACGCGGAACGCCGCGCGCCGGGCCCCGCTCCGCCGCGCGAAGTCGCGCACCGCTTCGACCAGCGCCGGCAGCACGTCGGGCGAGGCGACGACGAGCTTGAGCACGCGCACCTCCTCGCGCACGCGTCCCTCGACGAGCGGCGCGGAGTGGCAGAGCGCGAAGCCCCCGAGCGCGCCCCCCGCCTCGCGCGCGAGCACCGTGTCGCCGACCGCGAGCTCCTCGGTGAGTGCGATCTCGCGCGTGAAATCGTGCCCCGGCCCGACCGCGGCGGCGAGCGCCGCGCACTCCGCCCCCGCCGCCTCGCGCGCGGCGGACCCGAGGCGGCCTAACAGCGTGGGCGTGCGCGCGGCCGGCGCCGCGTCGAGGGTCACGGTGAGCGTGAGGCGCGCGGGGACGAAGCCGAGCGCCGAGTAGAAGCCGATGTTGTCCATCGTGCGCGGCATCGTCTCGAGGCCGATCGTGCGCGCGGCGCGCGCGCGTAGCCACTCGACGCCCGCGCCGACCACCGTCTTGCCGAGCCCACGCCCCTGGTGCGTCGGCGCGACCGCGAGCGGGCCCATCCACCCCTCGTCGCCCGAGTGGTGCGCGACGTTGAAGGCGACGACCTCGCCGCGGTCGCCGCGCCAGAGCATCGCGCCGTCGCCGGCGTCGGCCAGCGCGTAGCGCCAGATGAGCGGGTTGAGCGCGGGCACCCGCACGCCCACGAGGCCGTCCTTGCGGTACCGCTCGGTGAACGCCTCGGAGAACGCGGTGTTCAACGCGGGGATGTCCGCGGCGAGCGCGCGGTGCGGCCCGTCGGCGGTGCGCGCGGAGGCCCGCCAGGGGCGGAGACCGGTCATCGCGGGGTCACGTTAGGCCGCCGCGACCAGCTCCGCGAGCGCCGGCCGCTCGTCCCGCCCGCCGTCCGCCGCCGCGCGCTCGTCCTGCTCGACCACCGACGCGCCGCGCGTCTCGTCGTAGCGCACGCGGATCACCTGGTCGAGCCCCTCGCGCACGTCCTCGATGTGCGTGATGACGATGACCTGCTCGAAGCGGTCGTGCAGCCGCCGCAGCAGCTCGACCACGTTCGCGCGGCGCGACTCGTCGAGCGACCCGAACACCTCGTCGAGCACGAGCAGCGAGAAGCTCTGCCCCGCCCGCTCGGCGATCATCTGCGAGATCGCGAGGCGGAGCACGAGGTTCGCGAGGTCCTCCTCGCCGCCCGAGATGACGGGCTTCGGCACCTTTTCCTCGAGCACGATGACGTTGTACTGGTCGTCGAGCTCGAGCGCGTCGTAGCGCCCGTCGGTGAGGTCTTCGAGGAAGCGGCTCGCCGCGTCGGAGAGCTCGGGGCGGAGCTGGAAGTTGAGGTCGGTGCGCAGGTCGGAGTACGCGCGGTCCAGCTCGTCGTGCAGCACGCGCTCCTGCGACAGCGCCTCCAGCCGCTCGCGCCCGCGTGCGAGCTCGGCCCGCTGTCGCTCGGCCCCTTCGAGCGCGCTCCGCGCCGCGGCGAGCTCGCCCCCGGCCTGCGCGGCGCGGACCTCCGCGGTGCGCGCGGACGCCGCGGCCTCGTCATGCTCGCTCCGCCCCTGGGCGAACTGCGTCTCGTCGAACGGCGTGGCCGCGGCCCTGGAACGGAGCGCGTCGACGCGCGCGCGGGTCGACGCGACGGCGGCCGACGCGCGGTCGAGCGCCGACCGCGCGTCGGCCGCCCGGGCGACCGTCGCCTCCGCGCGCACGCGCTCGCGGTCGAGCTGGGTGAGCCGCTCGGCTTCGGCCTTCATCGCGCGGTGCGCGGCGTGGTCGTAGCCGGCCGGCAGCGCGGCGAGGTCGCTCCGCACACCCGTGAGGCGCCGCTCGCGCGCGGCCACGTCCTGCTCGACGAGCCGTAGCTCCTGCACCCCCGCCTGGCACTTGGCGAACCGGCGCTCGAGCGCGGTGACCTCGGCCGCGAGCGCGCGCCGCCGCTCGCCCACCGTGCGCAGCGCCTCCGGCTCCGCCTCGAGCTGCTTGAGGCGGTTCCTGAAGTACTGGCCGTTGGCGCTCAGCGTGTCGAGCTGGTCGTCGAGCCCGTCGAGCACGGTCGTGAAGTTCGCGCCTAACGGCCGCGTGCACGTCGGACACGGGCTCTCGGGGCCGAGCTGCTGGACGCGGTCCCGCTGCGCCTTCACGTCGGCGAACTGCGCGCGGAGCGCCTCGAGCTTCGTGTCGGCCTCCTGCCGGTCGCGGACGTAGGCGGTGCGCTGCGTCTCGTGCTCGCCCTGCACGGTCTCGGACTCCGCGCGGCGCGCGGCGAGCTGCGCCTCGGTCTCGCGCTCCAGCGCGGGCGCGGCGGCGAGCTTCGCGCGACGCTCGGCCAGCCGCGCGGCCTCGTCCACGAGCGCGCGCTCGGACTCGAGCAGCGCCTGCCGCCGCCCCTCCGCGGCCGCGAGCTGGTCGAGGCGCGCCAGCTCGGTGCGCAGGATCGGGAGCGGGGCGAGCAGCGACGACAGGCGCTCGACCTCTGCCCCGGCGGCGGTGGCCGCGTCGAGCTCGCGCGCGAGGCGCTCGACCTCGCGCGCGAGCGTGGCGCCCTCGGCCTCGGCCACGCGCAGCTCGCCGGCGAGGGCCACCGCGCGCTCGCGGGCCTCCTGCACCGCCTGCCAGCGCGGGACCACGGCCGTGAGCCGCTCCTGCGCGCGCACGCGCTCGCCCTCGGCACGCTCCGCCTCCTTCCGCGCGGCGGCGACGCGCGCCTCGCTCTCGCGGAGCGCGGCGCGGACGACGTCGGGGTCGGGGAGCCCCGAGCGCAGCCCCTGCAGCTCGGCGACGACGAGCTTGCGTCGCTCGCGCACGAGCGTCTGCGCGGCGCGGAGGCGCTCGTAGCCCAACACGCGGGAGAGGAACTGCGCGCGCTCGGTCGGCCCCATGGCCGCCATCACGCTCAGCTCCTTCTGGCCCGTGAAGTACGTGTTGAAGAACTCGCCCTTCGTCATCCCGAGCCGGCGTTGCAGCAGCTCGGTGACGCCGGTGATCGAGTTGGCGACGGGCGCCTGGCCGTTGTCGAGGTAGACCTCCGCGCTCGTCAGGCCGCGGACGACGCGGTAGCGGTGCCCGGCGAGGTCGAACTCCAGCTCGACGCGCACGGAGGCGCGCGCGGGCGCGCGGTTGTAGCGCAGCGAGTCGCGCGTGCCGCGCGCGGCCTGCTGGCCGTAGAGCGCCCACGCGATCGCCTCGAGCACGGTCGTCTTCCCCGACCCGTTGGGCCCGATGATCCCGGTGAGCCCGTCGCCGAAGGTGAGCGACGAGTCCGCGTGCTGGCGGAAGTTCGTGAGGCGGAGCGCGCGGAGCTTCATGCGCCGTCCCCGTCGCCCACGCCGGCCATCGCGCCCGCGGGCGCCTCGGCCGCCGCGGCGTCGGCGTCGGCGAGGTACTTCAGGCCTAACGTTACGAATTCGTCGCGGGACAGCTCGCCGGGGAGCAGGCGCGAGGCGAGCTTCTCGCGCACGACGTCCGCGAGCGAGGGACGGCGCGTGGGCGCGCCGCCGGCCGAGACGCGGGCGACGTCGGGGCGCACGGTCTCGAACTGGAAGTGCAGCGCGCGGCGCTTGTACTCGCGGAGCGCCTTGTGGTCCATCTCGCGCGCGACGTGGCGCGGCACGTCGACCGCGCGCAGCCGCACGATCTTGTCCTCGATCCCGCCGGGCACGGCGTCGACGGCCGCCCGCACCGCCGCGTCGAGCTCGCGCGCGCCGAGGCCCGCGCCTTCGACCGAGGGCAGGTCCGCGAGCGCGCGCGAGGGCTCGAACGGGTGGAAGGTGTGGCGCCCGGTCGCGAGGTCGCGCTCGACGAGGCCCTTGCCCGGGATGCCGAGCGCGCGCTCGTCGCGCCGCTCGCCCCACGCGTCGAAGCTCGTGTAGTCGATCGAGCCCGCGTAGTACGCGTTGGGCGCGATCTCGCGGTAGACGTGATAGTGTCCGAGTGCAACGTAGTCCCACTCGGGGGCGCGCAGCTCCTCGCGCGGGATCTCGACCCCGGCGCGCTCGGCCGACGCAGCGCCGGCGGGGAGCACGCCCGCGACCTCGCCGTGGAGCAGGAGCACGTTGTAGCGGGCGGAGGGGTCGGGGGCGAGGACGGGGCGCACGTGGCCCGGCACGTCGGGCACGGCGAGCACGCTCGCGTCGAGCTCGGGGAACGTGATCCGCTCGGCCGCGCCGTCGACGACGCGCACGCCGCACTCGCTGAACAGCTTGAGGATCGAGCCCGTCTCGGCCGTCCGCGGCGCGTCGTGGTTGCCGGCGACCATCACGACCGCCGTGTTCGGCAGGGCGACCTGCAGGCGCATGAACTGGCGGAACGCGTGCAGGATGGCCGGGTTGGGCGGGCGGACGACGTGGAAGACGTCGCCGGCGATCACGACGAGGTCGGGGGCGAGCGCGATCGTGCGGTCCACCGCGCGCGCGAAGGTGCGCGCGACGTCGGCCTCCCGCTGGTTGACGCCGGCGGGGGTGAGCCGCTGGTACTGGCGGAAGCCGAGGTGAAGGTCGGCGAGGTGGACGAGGCGCACGGGCGGGGGGCGGCGGTGACCCGTAAGATACGGCGTTTCCCCGCGCGCGACGGCCCGCCCGTCCGCGCGGCCGTCGGGCGGTGATGTTAGGCGCGCGCGGCGCTCAGCCGGCGACGTCGAGCACGATCTTGCCGACCACGGTCCCCGCGTCCTGCGCGTCGTGTGCCTCGGCCACGCGGTCCGACGGCGGCCGGCGGCCGATCACGGGGCGGTACGCGCCGGCCGCGAGGCACGCCGTCACGTCGCGCACCGCGTCCGCGTCCGCGTGCGCCGACGCGCACCTCGCCCGGACCCGGCTCGGGGGTGGGGAGGTCGCCGACCTGCAGGACGTCGCGGGCGGGGCCGAGACGATCGTAGAACGCGGCGCGCATGGTGGTGGGGCACGAGGAACGTCACGCGGCCGGTCGGGGCGGCCCGGGCGAGCGCCACGCACGGCGCGGGCCCGAGAGCGCCGCGACCGGCGGCGTGGCGTGCTGGCGCGCGGCATGCCAGTGTCGCGCGCCAGTGTCGCGCGGCACCGAGCGCGACCGTTCCCACGCACACCAGACCTGTGACCGACCCCCCCGATCAGGACGCGCGGTCGACCCGCGGCCCCAACACGTTCGCACACCGGATGTGGCGCATCGCCGCCGCGCACGTTTCCGGAGGCAACGTGTGCACGCTGCTCCACGACGGCCCGGCCACGTTCGACGCGATGCTCGCCCTCATCGCGGGCGCGCACGAGCACGTGATGCTGGAGAGCTACATCCTGCGCAGCGACGCGGTGGGGCGGCGGTTCGCGCCGGTCCTGACCGAGGCCGCGCGGCGGGGGGTGGCGGTGCGCGTGCTCTACGACTGGGTCGGCTCGCGCGGCATCACGGACGCGTTCGTCCGCGAACTCCGCGACGCGGGCGTGGACGCGCGGGTCTTCAACCCGCCCAAGCTCGGGGCCCGCTGGCTCGGCGCCGTGCCGCGCGACCACCGCAAGCTGCTCGTGGTCGACGAGCGCGCCGGGATCACCGGCGGCGTCGGCCTCGGGCACGAATGGAGCGAGGGCGAGCACCCCGGCCGCGCCGGCAGCAGCCCGTGGCGCGACACGGCCGTCCAGATCGAAGGCCACGCGGCGGGCGCGATGGCCGCCGCGTTCGAGCGCATGTGGCGGCTCACCCCGCGGTACGTCCGCCAGCACCGCGACGCCTCGCGCCCGACCATCGCGCCGGGCGACGCGCCCGGCGCGCCCACGTCGCCCGGCACCACGGGCGTCGTCGGGATCCTCGAGGGAGAGCCGGGGCGCTACCGCGTGAGTCGCGCCCTCGAGTCGGTGGCCGTGGAGGCCACGCGCTCGATCTGGGTCGCCGACGCGTACTTCACGCCGTCCCCGGACCTCGTCGAGGCGCTGACCGGCGCCGCGCGTGACGGGGTGGACGTGCGACTGCTGGTGCCCGGGCGCGGCGACCACGCGTGGGTGGTGCCGCTCACGCGGCGGCACTACCCGCGCCTGCTGGGTAGCGGGGTGCGCATCTGGGAGTGGCAGGGCGAGATGATGCACGCCAAGACGCAGGTCTCCGACGGGCGCTACACGCGCATCGGGTCGACGGACTTCAACCCGTTAGGCGTGGCGATCAACTTCGAGCTCGACGCGATGATCGACGACGAGGGGCTCGGGGGGCAGATGCAGGCGATGTTCGAGGATGATCTCGGGCGGTCCCGAGAGGTGAAGCAGAGCGCGTAGGGCGGGAGGCCCGGTGCTGCAGGGACGGGCGGGGCGGGACACGCACTTCGTGTACGTCGCACTTCGTAGCGGGACGTGCGAGGTGGGCCGTCCACGGGTTACGCCGACTCGGATCAGGCGTGACGTGGGCACCGACGCGGAAGGAGCGGGGCGGGCCGCCCCAGTCGCGTCGTGGTTCCCGTGACGCCTTACCCGGCCTGGTTCATCCGCGGGCGGACCTCCTCGCATTTCCCGCTACGAACCGCGAGTCCACGACCGGCGGCGTCCCGGATCACTCGTCGCCCCACCCGCCCCTGCAGCACCGAGCCTCCCGCCCTACGCGCCGGGCCTACAATCCAGATCAGTACGCGCGCAGCCGCTGTGTCACCACCACCCGCACCGGCGTCGCCGCCCCGCCCTGCCCGCTCACCATCACCCCATCGAGCCGGAACGTCGCCCACGACTCGACCACCCACCCGCGCGCCAGATCGACCACCAAGCCCCCGTCGACGTGCCCCGACTCCGTCCCGGGAGCGGCCGGCGCCGCGTCGTCCTCTTCGCCGCCCGCCCCGTCGTGCACCCGCCCGCGGAGCGAGATGAACGCGCGCGCCCCGTCCGCCGTCATCGAGTCGAACCGGAAGGACACGTCGAGGTGCGGCGGGGTCGCGGCGGGCCCCCACGACGGCACGGCCATCGCGCGGCGCCAGGTCGCGCCGGGGGCGACGACCGCGGCCGGCAGCGTCCCGGGGAGGCGGAGCGCCGAAGCGATGCCTAACGGCCCGTCGGCGGCGAGCGCGCCGTCGGGCGCGACGCGCAGCTGCGCGCGGCGGCCCTGCATCGCGCGGCGCATCCGCTCGACCACCGCCGGCGGCGCGCCCGCGGCGCTGAACGCGACCGAGTCCGTGATCGCGAGGAGCAGCGCGCCGGTCGCGTCGGCGCGCTCGACGATCGAGCGCGCGATGACGAGCATCGCGCTCGCCGGCGCGGTGGTCGGCGCGGGCGCGGCTGCGCCGCCTGCACCCGGGGCCGCGTCGCGCGGCGTGAAGCGGACCGTCTGCTCGAAGCGCGTGCGCACCGTGTCGCCCGCGCGCGGGCGCAGGCGGAGCGCGACGGCCCGCGGGCGCGACGCCCGCGACGCGGCCGCGCGCGCCGGCCCGTAGGCCTGGCCGACCGCGGCGCGCGGCGGCAGCGCCGCGCCGCCGAACATCACGCCCGCCGCGACCGTCCCCGCCCAGCGCCCGCGCGTCCCGCCCCACCCGGCCATCTAGAACCCGTACGGGTCGTCGCTCGGGATCGCGCGCACCGCGGGGACCGGCGACGGCGCCGGCATGCTCGCCTGCCGCGCCACGACGACGGGGCGCAGCTGGGCGCGGAAGAACGCCTTCACGTCGCCGGGGCGCGTCACGACGGTACGGTCCTTCGCCGCGATCACGTCGCGCTCGTCAGCGAGCACGATCGCCTCCTGCACCCACGCCAGCGTGACCGACGGGTCGAGCGCGCGGAGCGCGCGCGTGACCGCCGCGTCGAGCGCGACCTCGGCCATCTGCGGGTAGCGCTCGACGCCCTCGCGCCCCGTCATCACGGCGGGCCGCGGGAAGCGGACGAACACGGGTTGCGTGAAATGCGGGTGCCGGACCATCAACTGCCCCTTGTCGAGCGTGGCGAGCTTCGTCTTCACCGCGGGCGAGAGCACCGCGTAGCCCGGCGTCGCGAGTTCGTCGGAGTCCATGCGGCCATAGAGCGCGGTGCCCGAATTGCCCACCACGCGCCGGTGCACCTGGCTCCGGAACTGCTGCGCCGAGAAGAGCACGAGCCCCAGGTACCGCCCGCGCTCCGCGATGTCGAGGAGCATGCGGCGGACGTACGTCTCGGGCCCATCGCCCGGCGCGTACTTGTTCAACTCGTCGACGAAGACGACGACGTGCTGGACGCCGAGGTCGCGGCGTTCGAGGTGCTCGCGCAGCTTGCTCACCACGCGTGCGAAGATCAGGTCCTGCGCGTCCTCCTCGAGCCCCGCGACGTCCACCACGTACACCGTGCGGTCCTCGAAGCTCCCGAACGGCAGGTCGCTCGCCTCGCCGCCGTCGGTGACGAGCCCCTGGCAGCGGAGCGCGATGTTCACGAGCCGGTTGCGCACCTTGCGGATCGTCGCGACGTGGTGCGTGCGCCAGGTGTCGCCGCCCCCCTTGGCCTCGATCGCGATGAGCAGGTCGCGGAACCACTCCTCCAGCCCCGCGAACGTCGTCACGCGGTACGGCTTCCGGAGCAGGGGGTCGGTGAACTCGCGCTCGATCACCCGCTCCTCGATGAAGTCGATGAGCGCGTCGGCCTTCGCGTCCAGGTCGTCCTTGTTGAGCAGGACCTGGGCGAACTGGAAGACCTCCTTGAGCCCCCAGGTCAGCGGCCGCACGTTGTGCTGCAGCGCCTCGTGCGAGCGGAGCGTGGCGAGCGCGTACCCCTTGGCCGTGTACGGCGCGTAGTAGCGCACGCGGTCGAACGGCTCCGCCGGCACGCCCAACGTCTCGTACATCGCCCGGTCGTTGTCGTCGAGCTTCGACGCGGGCTGGTCGAGGAAGAGCAGGTCCGGCCCTTTGACGTTGAAGCACACCGCCGCGACCGCGCCCTTCTGCGCGGGGAAGTGCGCGAAGATCGACGCCATCAGCCACTCGACCGCGCTCGTCTTCGTCGCGAGGCCCGACACGCCCGTGATGTTCAGGTGCGCGGCCTCCGGGCCTAACAGGAAGTCGGCATCGAGGTAGACCGGGCTCTCCGTGCCGCCCGACCGGTAGAGCCCGACCGGGATCGCCGTCCGCGCGTCCTCCGCGAGGTAGGCGTCCATGCGGAGCGCGGCGGCCACGTCGGCGTCGCCGGCGACGTAGACCTCCCCCATCGGCACCGGCTGCAGCGGCTCCTCGGGCACCTGGCGGAGCACGGCCGCCGTGTAGAGCCGGATCTCCGCGCGCGCCGTGGTCGCGAACCCCGCCGCGGCCGGCGAGCCGTCGTGCCCCATCACGTCGTGCAGCGGGCTCTGGAGGTCGGTGTACGCGAACCCCTCCGTCACCACGCCGTAGACCGTCGGCCGCACGCCGCCCACGGCCACGCCCGCGTCGACGCGCACGATGGTCCCGATCCCCACCGGCGCGTCGAGCGCGGTCCAGAAGTGGAACTCGAACGCCGTGTTCGGCTTGCGTTCCGTCGCGACGACGCGGCCCAGCGGCGCCGCCGGCGGAGGCGCCTCCGTTAGGCCCGCGGCCCCGCCCCCGCCGCCGGCGTCGTCGCTCACGCCGCCGCCGGTTCGAGCACGCCGAGCCCCGCCCCGGGCAGGTAGGCGTTCTGCACGTACTGCGCGACCATGCGCTGCGTGTTGAAGAACGACCCGTTCACCGCGATCGACGTCCGCATCACCTCCGCCCACCCGGCCGGCGCGCCGTAGAAGAGCGGCACCACCGCCTGCTCCAGCTTGTCGTAGAGCGCGGCCGCGTCGGCGCGGGCGTAGGCGAGCGCGGCGGCGTCGCTGTTCGGGTCCACGAACGGCTGGTCGTCGCTCCCGATCGCCCACCCGGTCTTGCCCTCCACGCACCCCTCCACCCACCAGCCGTCGATCACGGAGAGCGACGGGACGCCGTTGAGCGCGGCCTTCATCCCGCTCGTGCCGCTCGCCTCGAGCGGGCGGACCGGGTTGTTGAGCCACACGTCCGCGCCCGACGTGATGAGCGCGCCCAGGTCCATCTCGTAGTTCGGCACGTAGGCCACGCGGACCGCGTCGCCTAACATCTGTTTCGCCGCGTGCACGCTGCGGATGAGCGCCTGGCCGGGCACGTCGCGCGGGTGCGCCTTGCCGGCGAAGACGAACTGCAGCGGGCCGACCTCCTTCGCGATGCGGCGCAGCCGCTCGAGGTCGGAGAAGACGAGGTCGGCGCGCTTGTAGGTCGCCGAGCGCCGCGCGAAGCCGACGGTGAACACGGCCGGGTCGAGGGCGACCCCCGTGCGCCGCGCGACCTCGTCGAGCAGCGTGCGCTTCGCCTCGCGGTGCGCCGCGCGCAGCTCGTCGGCGGGGAGCGTGACCGCGTACCGCAGGTAGTAGTTGTCGCGGCGCCACTCGGGGAAGTGGCGGTCGAAGAGCGCGCGGAACGGCTCCGACGTCCACGTGACCGCGTGCACGCCGTTGGTCACCGCGGCGATCGGGTAGTCGGGGAACATCTCGCGCGAGATCTCCGCGTGGCGCATCGCGACGCCGTTGACGTAGCGCGAGCAGCGGAGCGCGAGGCGCGTCATGTTCAGCTCCCCGTGGTCCCAGAGCGTGAGCGCGTCCAGTAGCGCCACCTGCGGCCCGAGCACCGCGCGGGCGAGCTCGCCCGAGAACTTGTCGTGCCCCGCCGGCACCGGCGTGTGCGTCGTGAAGATCACGCGGCGCGCGACCGCCTCGACGTCCGCCACCGTCGCCGACTCGGCCGGGCGGCCCTCGATCTGGCGGCCGAGCAGGTGCAGCGTGAGGAGCGCCGCGTGCCCCTCGTTGATGTGGTACTGGAGCGCGGGCTCCGCGCCGACGCCGAGCGCGTCGAGCATCGCCGCGCCGCCGATGCCTAACACCACCTCCTGGCACAGGCGGTAGCGGTTGTCGCCGCCGTAGAGCGTGTCGGTGAGCGTCCGGTCGTACGCGTCGTTCTCCGGCAGGCGCGTGTCGAGCAGGTACACGGGGACGACGTGCCCGCCCACGCCGCGCACGTCGTAGCGCCAGGCCGCGACGTGCACCGTGCGCCCCTCGACCTGCACGGTCACCGTGTGCGGCACGCGCGCGAGGCGCGACTCGGGCTCCCAGGTCGCGCTCTCGGTGGTCTGCACGCCGTCGGCGGCGAGGCGTTGCGTGAAGTAGCCGCACCGGTGCGCGAGCGTGACGCCGACCATCGGCACCGCGAGGTCGGCCGCGGAGCGCAACGTGTCGCCCGCGAGCACGCCGAGCCCGCCGCTGTACGTGGGGAGGCCCTGCTCGAGGCCGACCTCCATGGAGAAGTACGCGACGGCGAGTGGCGCAGTGGCCATACGGGATCTCTGGAGCGGGAAGGCGGAAAAGGAGGGCGACGACCCGACACGCGCCGGAACCAGACGACGCACGCGGAACCGCCCAAGTTAGCGAACGCGGTTCGGACGGGGACGATCCGCTCCGACCTCGCGACACCCGGGCGTCCCGAACCCCGCGTGTCGCGAGCGGGCGTACCGCGCCGCCAGCGCGGGGTTCCCCGGCGCGACGCGTTACACGGTCTGCGACGTCAGGAGCGCGACCGGCGCGTCGGCGAGCAGGGCCGCGACGGGCAGCCGCGCGTCGTGCGCGACGTGCTCGCGGCCGGTGACGGCGTCGCGGAGTCGCCGCGCCGCGGCGTGCGTCGGCACCTCCAGCCACGTCGCGCCCCACGCGGCCTCGCCGACCGGCGGCGCCCCGTCGGGCCGGAGCGTGAGCGCCAGCCGCGGCGCGACGGCGAGCGCGAGGGCGTCCCCGTCGGTGCGCAGCGTCGCGACCACGTGCGCCGCGTACGGCCCGTGCGCGACGACCGGCGTGTAGTCGCCCGCCGCAAAGAGCGCGGGCTGCGCGCGGCGCGCCGCGAGCGCCGCGCGGAGGACGCGCAGCTTGGTCGCGCCGACGTCGCTTGGCGCCGTCGCGAGCGCGGCGCGCCACCACGCGACAGGGTCCCGCTCGCGTTCGGCACCCCGCAGCAGCGCCTCGCGCAGCCGCCAGTCGACCGCCCGCCGGTTGTCCGGGTCGACGAGCACGAGGTTCCAGAGCTCGTCGCCCTGATAGACGTCGGGCGTGCCCGGCGCGGTCACCTGCAGCAGCGTCCGCGCGAGCGCCGTCCACGCGCCCGCGGCCGCGACGCGCCGTACCACGGCCGCGAGCTCACCGCGGAACGCCGCCCCGGCCGGGCCCACGACGAGCGCGTCGGCGAGCCCGAACACCGCGTCCTCGTACGCCGCATCGGGATCGGTCCAGCTGGTGCGCTCCTTCGCCTCACGGGCCGCCTTGCGCAGGTAGTCGCGCACGCGCCCGCCGAGGTCCACGTCCGCCACGCCCTCCACCGGCCACACGCCGACGAGCGTCTGGTAGAGGAGCGACTCCACCGCCCCGTCCACGGCCCGTCCGCGGCCCCCCGGCTCGACGTAGCGCCGGAGCGGGGCGTGGCGCCGCCGCCAGCGCGCCACGAGCGCGTTCCACTCGGGCGCGATCTCGCTCAGCGCGTCGAGGCGCGCCCGCACGTCGGCGCCGCGCTTCGTGTCGTGCGTCGTGACGGGGACGAGCGCGTGCGGCGTTGCCGCGAGCCGCTCCGCGTTCGCCGCGTGCCAGTGCGCGACCGCGTCGGCGAGCGGCGCGTCGGGCTCGCTCCCGACCTCGCAGAGCGAGGCGAGCGGGGCCCAGCGGTAGAGCGCGGTGTCCTCGACGCCCTTGGCCGTCGCGGGCCCGCTCGTCTGTTGAAAGCGCAGCGCCGCCTCCTCCGCCGCGCGGCGCGTGCGCGCGAACGTGGGCGCGCCGCGCGGGGGCAGGTCGCCCGCGAGTACGGCCGCGACGTAGCCGAGGTCGTCGGCGAGCCGGGGCGTACGGGTCATCGCGCCGGCGAGCGCCGCGTCGAGCGCGGCGCGGTCGGCGCTCGACGCGGCGAGCGGCCCGGGAACGTCGCCCTCACTGCGCTCGGGGACGATGTACGTCCGGTAGACGGGGAGCGCGGCCGCGAGGCGCAACACGGCCTCGGCCAGGCGCCGCGGGCGGTGCTCCTCGCCCGGGGCGGCGACGAGCAGCGCGCGTATCACGCGCCGGATCTCGGGACGGAAGCTGAACCGCAGGATTTCCTCCTTGCCGGCGACCGCGCGTCCGGCGAACCCGGGCGCCTCCGACCGCAGGCCCAGCATTCCGCGGTAGCCGCGCTCCAGCACCGCCGCGCCCGCCGCGCCGACGAACACCCGCTCGAGCGCGCCTAACGCCTCGTAGCCGGTGGTCCCGTCGGTCGGCCACTCGGGGCGCAGGCGCTCGGGCCCGACGAGGATCTTCTCGACGAACACGGGCACGTGCGCCGCGGGCGCGCGCGCGTCGAGCGCGGCGCGCAGGCGGCGCAGGTAGCCGAGCGGGTCGCGCAGGCCGTCGACGTGGTCGACGCGGAGCGCGTGCACCTCCCCCGCGGCCACGCGCGCGAGCGCCCACGCGTGCGTGGCCTCGAACACCGCCGGGTCCTCGGCCCGTAACGCGACTAAATCGGAGACGTCGAAGAAGCGGCGGTAGTTGAGCTCGCGCCACGCGTTCCGCCAGTGCGCGAGGCGCCAGTGCTGGCGCTCGAGCAGCGCGGCGTCGGCCGGCGTCCCCGCGCGGCCCGGGTCCGCGCCCGCCGTCTCGGGGCTGAGCGGGAACGAGTGCTCGTAGTAGTGCACGCGCGGCCCCTTGGGCCCGCGCCGGACGACGAGGTCTCCGCGCGCGAGCGCCACGTCGGGCGGGTCGCCGAGCACCGGGAGCGCGATCTGCCGTCGCCGCGCGACGCCGAGCAAGGTCCAGTCGACGTCGAACCAGCGCGCGTACGGCGACGCCTCGCCGCGGGCGAGCACGTCGTCCCAGTACGGGTTCTCGGGCCCCGTGCCCATGTGGTTGGGCACGAGGTCGAGCACGATCCCGAGCCCCGCGCGGCGGGCAGCCGCAGCGAGCCGAGCGAAACCGGCGTCGCCGCCGAGCGCGGGGTTGGCGCGCGCGGGGTCGACGACGTCGTAGCCGTGCGTGCTTCCCACACGGGACTGGAGAACGGGCGAGAGGTAGAGGTGCGAGACGCCGAGACGCGCGAGGTACGGGATGCGGGCACGCGCGCCGGCGAAGTCGAGGTGCGGGCCGAGCTGCAGGCGGTAGGTCGCAACGTACGGCGGGCCGGCGAGCGGCGTCGAATGCGGGACTGTCATCACCGCCGCGTCAAGCGAACGACGTGCCCCGGCGCCGTCGCCGGCGCCGGAGCGACGTCGCCGGTGCGCCGACCGCTTACGGGGCAGGCTGAGACGGGGCGACCACGGCAGCCGTGTGCACGGCCACGGTCGAATCGGTGAACACGACGAGTGGCGTACCTGCTTTGATCTCCGCGTCCTTGCCGCTCTTCAACAGGCCAAGGGGGCCGAACAATACGGTGAGCGCGACGGTAGTGCCTGTCTTGTTGTCGCCGGTGTTGCCTTTCGCGGCACGGAGCGGGATGCGGGTCCCGTCGACGCCCGATACCGACTCGACTCTCATGTTCAGTTTCCCGCCGCGGCCGAGCCGGCCGGCGCGCTTAGCCTCGGGTATCCTGCCGCGGACGAGCGCGCCCTTCGCAATCACGACCTGCCCGCCGGCCATAACCGGCTCGTCCAACTTGAGGTTCACGGGGTCCCCGACCGCGGCCGTCTTGCTCGAAAGATCGTTCGCCGTGACGACGTGCAGTTCGGTCCCTTCGGGGAGCGGGGCGACGGGGCCAGTCTGTGCCGCGGCCCCGCCGGTGGAGAGCGTGATAGCGAGGGCGACGAAGAGGGCGGAAGTGACGCGCGTGTGAGTCAGCAGGCGAGGGGAGAATCGCGATCGAGGAGCGCGCAATCTGGGATTGGGTCCGCGTTCCTGCCAGAGGCCGTTTTGAGCAAGGGGCTCCGGCGCGCCCCGTCCGCCGCCACGCCGGCATCCGCCGCGTCGGCGCACGCGTTAGACGCACATCGGGTGCGGCGCTCACGGTAGCGCCTCCGCGTACGCCGCATACCCGCTCTCCCGCAGCACGCGCTCCGGGTCGTCGAACACGGGCATCGCGCGGAGCGCCGCCGGCTCGTCCGCCGACGTCTGTCGCGCCGTGGTTGCGCGGCGCGGGCACCATGCCGTTGTACATCCCGGTGTGGATGGTGGAATCACCGCCGGCGATGTCCCGCCGGAAGTCGAGCCACACCAGGCGCTCGTGCGCGGGGCCGTAGCGCATGCGCGGCGTGTCCGCGTGCCACGGGCCGGCGGCGAGCTCCGAGACGAAGTCGGCACCGCCTTCGACGAGGGCCTGCTCCAAGAGCGTGGGGCTCGAGCGTTCGCGCTGCATGGTGTGCGCGGCCTCGTGGAGGACGAGGCCGGCGAGGCGCTCGGGCCGATTGGCCGCCAGAATAGGGCGGAAGAGGGCCGGCACCTCGTCCAGCGGCGTGGCCGCGTCACTCGTGAGCTGCTCGGTGCCGATGAGCACTCCGCTTCCCGCAACCGTGCCGCCGGTCGTGAGCTTCCCTATGACGAAGTAGACGTCGGGGAAGCGCGCGTCCGGCGCGAGCGCGTGCAGCCGGGCGAGCCCGCGCCGGATCGTCCCGGTGACGACCGTCGCGGTGTCGACCGCGAGCGTGTTGGCGCGCACGGCCGCGTAGTAGCGCGGGTACCGCGCCATCGCGGCGACGAGTTCCTCCGCCGCCGAGTGCTCGGCGAGCGGCGCGACGGCGCGCTCGAGCGAATCGCGCAGCGGCGTACCGCGTTCGCGGCGGCGGGCGGAGTCGACCGTGGCGCTCGTCCACCCGGCCGCGACGAGCCGCGGCCGCACGGTGCCCCAGTCCATCAGGCGCACGCGGACCCAGTCGCGCAGCCCCGGCGTGCCGGGGCGCAGGTACACCTCCTCGAAGATCCGCACGCGCGCCGCACTGTCCTTGCCCGCGGCAAGGTCGTACGCGCGCCAGAAGTTCGGGATGTCGCGCGTGACGAGGCGGCCGTGTGACACGCGGTCACGCCCGCGAGAAGAAGCGCTACGTACCGCCGACGCACGGCCAAAGGGGACGAGTGATGAGCGGCACTGGAGTGCGCGACCGGCGGGCAGGTCGTGGGCGACGAGCGCGGCGGGCTTGGTTCCGGGCGGGACGCCTACGATGCGCGGGCGAGCAATGCTCCACTCGCGTCGTGCGGCAGCGGCTCGATGGCCGCAATCTCGCGCGCGGCGGGTCCGTGCGCCGCATGCCAGAGGTCCCAGGCTTCCTGCAGGTTCATCCACAGCTGCGGCGACGTCCCGAGCGCCCGCGCGAGCCGAAGCGCCGTGTCGGGCGTGACGCCGCGCCGGCCGTTGACGAGGTCGTTCAGGCGCTGAAGCGGGACACGGAGCCGGGCCGCAAACAGTGTCTGCGACATCCCGAGCGGGCGCAGGAATTCTTCGCTCAGCATTTCGCCCGGGTGAGGCGGCGGCTCGCGCATGTCCTCGATCGAGGGGCGAGGCACCCGGGTCTGCGCACGACCCGAGACCGCGGGCGGCGTGTCCGGCATGAGTCCTATTCAGGGCTGTAGTTATTAGGGGTCGTACCGGTACGTGCCGGCGCGGGATGGATCACCCGTCGTGGTCGTCGACGAACTCGACATCTTCGGGGCCCTGCACCGTCCAGACGAAACACAAGCGGTACTGATCGTTCACGCGGATGCTGTGCTGTCCCGCCCGGTCGCGTTTGAGACGTTCCAACCGATTACCCGGCGGAATTTTCAGATCGTCGAGCGTGGCCGCAGCATCGAGATACCCAAGTTTGCGGCGTGCGACGTCCCACACCGCGTGCATCGCACGGTTGGCCCGCGTTCGCCTCCCGGCGAAGAGATCGGCCGTCGCCTGGTCCGCGAAGCTTCGGAGCACGCGACCAAACTATACGGAGCATATATAATGTGTAAGGTTCGTGTGCGCGGACGTTCACCACTCGTCCGGTTCGCCGTCCTCGGTCTCGCCGAGGGCGGCGTACCCCGCGTCGATGGAATCCAGTAGGCGGACGCGTTCTGCCGCTGTGATCTCTTCGCGTCCACCCCACACCCGCTCCGCCCCGAATGCGCGCGCCACCGCCGGATCCCGCGCCGCGTCCTCCAACAACACGCGCAGCCGCCGCGTCCAACTCGGGAACCGGTCCGGCCCCACCCCCGGCAGGTTCACCGGCTCGACCTCGCCAACCAGGTCCTCCAGCGCGAGCCCGACCATCCAACTCGGCGCCCGCCGGATCACCGCGTGCACCCCCGCGCGCAACGTGAGGACGTCGAGCGCGTCGGCCGGCAGCGACTCGGGGACGTCGCCCTGCGCCACGCCCTCGACCGCCGCGGCGTCGAGCACGCCCTCGTCGACGAGCAGCCGGACGAGCTGCGCCCGCTCCCGCGCGCGGTCCGCGTGCGCGGCCTCGGCCGCCTCGTCGGTCTCGATCAGCCCGAGCTCGCGCCGGAGCGCGACGTCCCTGCCCTGCCACCACCCCGCGAGCGTCGCGAGGTCGTGCGTGTTCACCGTCGCGAGCGCCGTCCGCGCGTACGTCCGCGGCGGCACGAACGACCCGCCCGTGCCGCGCTCGAAGTAGAGCACCTTGCTCGACAGCACGCCCCAGCGCGCGAGCCCCGGCCCGACCTCGGGCGGGACCGTGCCCAGGTCCTCGCCGACGACGAGCGCGCCCGCGCCGCCGTTCGCGCGCACGCTCTCGAGCGCGAGGATGCCTAACAGATCGTCGGCGGGCATGCGCACGTACGCGCCGTCGCGCCCGGTGCTCCCCTCCGAGATCCAGAACTGGCGGAAGAGCCCGATCGCGTGGTCGATGCGGAGCGCGCCCGCGTGCCGCATCGCGCTCCGCACGAGCCGCGTCCACGGCGCGTACCCCGCGGCCGCGAGCCGGCGCGGGTTCATCGGCGGCAGCCCCCAGTTCTGCCCGTCCGGGCCTAACGGGTCCGGCGGCGCGCCGAGCGAGGCGCCGCGCGCGAAGAGCGGCGGGTCCGCCCACACGTCCCCCCCGGCCGGCGAGACGCCGACCGCGAGGTCCTGGTAGAGCCCGACCGGCAGCCCGCGCGCGCGCGCCCGCGCCGCGGCGGCGGCGAGCTGCGCGTCGAGTTCGAACTGCGCCCAGCGGTGGAAGTCGACGCCCTCGGCGTGCTCGCGCGCGAAGGCGCGCACCGCGTCGCTCCCGGCGTCCTGCAGCTCAGCCGGCCACTCCCCCCACCAGCCGCACCCCGCGGCGCGGAAGTGCTCGTCGAGGGCCTGGAACGTGGCGTAGGCGTCGAGCGCCTCGCCCTGCGCGGCCGCGAACGCGTCGTACGCGCGCCGCCGCGCACGGCCGGCCGGGAGGCGGCGGAACGCGCGGTGGAGCGCGTCGAGGGCGGGCCGCTTGGCCGCGAGCACGGCCGCGTGGTCGACGCGGTCGGCCGCGCGCAGGGCGCCTAACGCGGCCGCGAGCGCCGGGTCATCGCGGAGAGCGCGCGCGCCGGCGTCGTCCGCGAGCTCCGGCACGGCGTCGACGTCGAGGTACAACAGGTGGCGGTACACGCGGCTCACCGGCCCGTACGGGCTCGGCTCCGCCCCCGACGTGCGCAGCGCGTGCAGCGGGTTCACGCCGACGAATGCGCCGCCGTGGTCCGCCGCGAGATCGACCAGCGCGCCGAGGTCGGTGAGGTCGCCGACGCCCCAGTTCCGCGCGCTGCGGACGGTGTAGAGGCTCGCCGTCAGGCCCGCGACGCGCTGGCCGCCCAACACCGCGGCCGGCGACGCGCAGCGCGGCGGCACGACCACGAGGCGCTGGACGCCCTCGCGCCTGCCGCCGGGCGCGTCGAGCGTGAGCGAGAGCGTGTGGTAGCCGAGCGGCGGGTCGACCGGCAGGTCGAGCGCGACCACGCCGCCGCACGGACCCCGCGGCTCGACCGCGGCCCGGCCGCTGGCCTCGCGCGACGTGCCGTCCTCGAGGGCGAGCGTGAGCCGCCACCCGACGTGCTGGCAGGGCGCCCCCGCGACGTGCGCGCGCACCGCACGCGCCTCCGCCCCCGCGACGACCACGTGCGTCCCGGCGAGCACCCGCGCGCGATCCTCCGCGAGCAGGCCGCCCAACGTCTCGCGCGCGGCCCGGGCGCCGTGCGCTGCGTACCCCAACGCGCGCAGGATCCCCTCGCGCGCGCCGTCCGACGTCGTCCGGTACTCCCCGTCCATCGCCGCGTAGCCGGGCAAAATGCCGGCGTACGCGGCCAGCGCGCGCAGCGAGAGCGACTCAGCCATCCGCGACCGGGGGCGCGGGGTCGGCGGCGGGGGCGTCCGCCCGAGGCACGTCCGCCGCGGGCACGTCCACCGCTGCAGGCGCGGCGGAGACGTCCGTCGCGGCATCGCCCCGCTCCGCCGCGGCCGGTCCCGCGGCCGCCGCGTCGGGGGCCGCATCACCGGGCGCCGCGGGCGGCGCGACGTACACGACGGCGCCTAACGGCGGCAGGTCCAGCAGCACGCTCTGCGCGTGCCCGTGGTACGGCGCGTCCTCGGTCGCCACCTCCCCCGCCGCGCCGAACCCGCTCCCGCCGAACGCGGCGTCGTCGCTCGTCAGCGCGCGGCGCCACGTGCCCGCGACCGGCGCGCCCACGCGATACCGCTGGCGCGGCACCGGCGTGAGGTTGAGCACGACGAGGAGCGTCGGGTCGTCCGGGCCGCCGCGCCGCACGTAGCTGACGACACTCTGGTCACGGTCGTTCACGTCGACCCACGTGAACCCCCACGGCTCGTGGTCCAGCCGCCAGAGCGCGCCCTCCGCCCGGTACAACGCGCCTAACGCCTGCACGAAACGCCCGAACCCGGCGCGCGGCTCGGCATCGCCCGACGTCCAGTCCAGCCCCGCGTCGTGGTTCCACTCGCCCCACGGCGCGAGCTCCGTCCCCATGAACAGCAGCTTCTTCCCCGGCCGCGTGTACTGGTAGGCGAGCAGCAGCCGCAGGTTCGCCAGCCGCCGCCACGCGTCGCCCGGCATCTTGTGCAGCAGCGACCCCTTCAGGTGCACCACCTCGTCGTGCGACAGCGGCATGATGAAGTGCTCGCTGTACTCGTACATCATCGCGAACGTGAGGCGGTCGTGGTGGTACCGCCGGTGCACGGGGTCCTGCGCGAAGTACTCCAGGGTGTCGTGCATCCACCCCATGTTCCACTTGAACAGGAACCCGAGCCCGCCCTCTCGCGGCGGCCGCGTCACGCCCGGGAACGCGGTGCTCTCCTCCGCGACCGTGAAACACCCCGGGCACTCCTCGGCCACGGCGCTGTTGACCGCGCGCAGGAAGTCGATCGCGTCGAGGTTCTCGCGCCCGCCGTACTTGTTGGGCACCCACTGCCCCTCCGCGCGCGAGTAGTCGAGGTAGAGCATGCTCGCCACCGCGTCCACGCGCAGCCCGTCGACGTGGAACTCCTGCAGCCAGTAGAGCGCGTTGGCGAGCAGGAAGTTGCGCACCTCGTGCCGCCCGAAGTTGAAGATGAGCGTGCCCCAGTCCGGGTGTTCGCCCATCCGCGGGTCGGCGTGCTCGTAGAGCGCGGTCCCGTCGAAGCGGCGCAGCGCGTGGTCGTCCTTCGGGAAGTGCGCGGGCACCCAGTCCACGATCACGCCCACGCCCGCCTGGTGCAGCGTGTCGACGAGGAAGCGGAAGTCGTCGGGCGTGCCGTAGCGCGACGTCGGCGCGTAGAAGCCCGTGACCTGGTAGCCCCACGACCCGTAGAACGGGTGCTCCGCCACGGGCAGCAGCTCGACGTGCGTGAAGCCGTACTCGCGCGCGTGCCGGGCCAGCCGCGGCGCGACGTCGCGGTACCCAAGCACGCGCTCCGGGTGGCGCGGGTCGCGCAGCCACGAGCCGAGGTGCACCTCGTAAATCGCGACCGGCTCGCGCAGCAAGTCGCGCGCGGCGCGCGTCGCGATCCAGTCCGCGTCGTCCCACGTGTAGGCGGCGAGGTCGACGACGACGCTCGCCGTCCCCGGCGCCGGCTCCATCGCGAAGGCGAGCGGGTCGCTCTTGCGGCGGAGCGCACCTTCGCGCGTGACCAGTTCGTACTCGTACCGCGCGCCCGGCGTGAGGCCCGGCACGAACAGCTCCCACACGCCCGCCGCGCCGAGCCGGCGCATCGGGTAGCGGCGCCCGTCCCACTGGCAGAAGTCGCCGACCACGCTCACGCGCTGCGCGTTCGGCGCCCACACGGCGAACGCGACGCCCGCCACGCCGTCGACCGCGCGCGGGTGCGCGCCGAGCACGCTCCAGAGCCGCCGGTGCGTCCCCTCGCCGATCAGGTGCAGATCGAGGTCGCCGAGCGTCGGGAGGAAGCGGTACGGGTCATCGCTGTCCCACGCGCCGCCGTTGGCGAAGTGGAAGCGCAGCCGGTAGCGGAGCGGCAGCGTCTCGCCGGGGAGGAACGCCGCGAAGAACCCCGGCGCCTCGCGCGGCAGCTCGAGCGTCGCCCGCGCGTCGCCGCCGTGCGCGTCGAGCACGCATTCGGTCCGCACGGCGTCCGGATGCCACGCGCGCACCACGACGCCCGCGATCTCGTCGACCTCGGCCGGGTGCGCGCCGAGCAGTCCGTGAGGTTCGCCGAGTCGGCCGGCCGTGAGGCGCGCCACCGCGTACGGCGACGCGGGCGGGGCCGGGAGCGCGACCGGCGTGCGTGCCGCGTCGGCGCTCACGGTGTCACCCCCGCGCCGTTCGCGCCGGCGACGTCGCCGGCGGCGCCCGCGTCGTCCGGTGCAGGCTCTGGCGGGTGCTTCGGCCCGACTGTCGTCGGTTGCGCGGCGACGGGCACCTCGGGGACCGCTGGGGGCATGCCGGCCGAGGCGGGGGCGAGCGGCCGGTGCGCTTCCGGGTGCGCCTCGTCCACGTCGCGCGTGGGCCCCGAGCCGCCCGTGAACGCGCCGCGCCCGCTCACCGCGAGCGTGTTGACGAGCGCCGACTCGACGGGGTCGGCCGACGCGCCCGAGAGCGCGAGCCGACGCTCCACGCCGTAGCGCAGCAGCACGAGCGAGAGCCCGTCGACGCGCAGCGCGGCGCCGGGCACCTCGGTGTCCGCCGCGTCAGTGGCCGTGTCGAGCAGCCGCGACCACGTCCCGTGGTGCTCGCCCGCGCCGTCCCCGGCGGCGGTGGTCGCGGCGCCGGCGACGACTGGCAGCGTGAACTGCACCGGATCGTACCCCCCGTTGAGTAGCAGCAGCATCGTGTCCCCCTTGACCGGGCGTCCGCGATCGTCGGTCTCGTCGGTCGCGTCGCCGTTGATGAGCATGCCGAGTACCCGCCGCGTGCGGTCGCTCCAGTCGGCCTGGGTCATTTCCCCGCCGTCGGGTCGCAGCCACTCGAGGTCCTTCGCCCCCGCCGCGCCGATCGGGCGCCCGCGGAAGAAGCTGCGGCGTCGGAGCACCGGGTTCGCGTGCCGGATCGCGATGACCCGCTGCGTGAAGTCGCGCAGCTCGTCCTGCCACGGCGCGAGGTCCCAGTCGACCCAGGAGATCGCGTTGTCCTGCGCGTAGGCGTTGTTGTTGCCGCGCTGCGTGCGCGCGATTTCGTCGCCGTGCGACAACATCGGGACGCCCTGCGAGAAGACGAGCGTCGCGAGGAAGTTGCGCATCGCGCGCCGCCGCCGCGCCTCGACCACGCGGTCGGCCGTCTCGCCCTCCACGCCCCAGTTGCGCGAGAGGTTGTCGTCGTGGCCGTCGCGGTTCCCCTCGCCGTTCGCCTCGTTGTGCTTCGTCTCGTAGCTGACGAGGTCGCGCAGCGTGTAGCCGTCGTGCGCGGTGACGAAGTTGACGCTCGCGTACGCGGCGCGGTCGCTCCACGCGTACACGTCGCTCGACCCCGAGAGCCGGCTCGCCAGCTCGGGCACGACGCCGAAGTCGCCGCGCCAGAAGCGCCGCACGCAGTCGCGGTACTGCCCGTTCCACTCCGCCCACCCGACGGGGAAGTTCCCCGCCTGGTAGCCGCCCGGCCCGACGTCCCACGGCTCGGCGATGAGCTTCACGCGGCTGAGCACGGGGTCCTGGTGGATGATGTCGAAGAAGCTCGACCCCCGGTTCACGGCGAACATCTCGCGCGCGAGCACCGGCGCGAGGTCGAAGCGGAAGCCGTCGACGTGCATCTCGGTCACCCAGTAGCGGAGCGAGTCCATGATGAGCTGGATCGTCCGCGGGTGCATCATGTTGAGCGTGTTGCCCGTGCCGGTGAAGTCGAGGTAGTGCCGCTCGTCGTTCGGCATCAGGCGGTAGTACGCCTTGTTGTCGACCCCGCGGAGCGACAGCGTCGGGCCGAGGTGGTTCCCCTCCCCGGTGTGGTTGTACACGACGTCGAGGATGACCTCGATCCCCGCCGCGTGCAGCTTCTTCACCATCGTCTTGAACTCGTACACCTGCTGCCCGCGCGTCGCGCCCTCGCTCGCGTAGCGGATGTCGGGCGCGAGGAAGGCGATCGAGTTGTACCCCCAGTAGTTCGACAGCCCCATGTCGGCGAGCCGCCGGTCGACCACGGCGTGGTGCACGGGCAGCAGCTCGAGCGCCGTCACGCCTAACGACTGCAGGTGGTCGAGCACCGCGTCGGTGGCGAGGCCGAGGTAGGTGCCGCGCAGCTTCGGGTCGACGTCGGGGTGCGTGACGGTCATCCCCTTCACGTGCGCCTCGTAGATCACCGTGCGGTTCCACGGCGTGCGCGGCGGCCGGTCGTCGCCCCAGGTGAACGCGTCGTCGACGACCACGCACTTGACCGCGCCGGACGTCTCGTCGTCGCGGTTGATCGCGAGGTCCTCGCGCGGGCTCCCGACCTGGTAGGCGAAAAGCGCGTCGCTCCAGCGGATGCTGTTGCTGACCGCCTTGGCGTACGGGTCGATGAGGAGCTTGGCGGGGTTGAAGCGGTGGCCCTGCTTGGGGGCGTACGGCCCGTGCACGCGGTAGCCGTAGAGCTGCCCCGGACGCACGTCGGGGAGGTAGCAGTGCCACACCTGGTCGCTGCGCTCGCGCAACGGGATGCGCAGCCGCTCGCGCGCGTCGTCGGGCGCGTCGAACAGGCAGAGGTCGACGCCGGTGGCGTTCTCGGAGAAGAGGGCGAAGTTGACGCCGCCGCCGTCCCAGGCGGCGCCGAGGGGGTAGGGTTGGCCGGGCCAGACGCGCATCAGGCGCGCGGGGCCGGGCCGGCCGGCACGGCCGGAGGGATGACGGCAGCGGCCGGCGGGGCGGGCGCGATCGGGCGGGCGACGAACGGAAGCACGTAAGAGGAAGCGAGCGGAGGCGTACCGCGGCCGGCGGATGACGGCCGCGTGCGCGGAAAGTAGTGCACCGGTTGCGCCGGGCCGGGAGGTGCGGGCCAAGTGGGTCCGTCGGTGCCGTGCGTAGGGACCCCGCTTGGGGCCCCCGGCGGCCGCGGCTTCCACCAGCCAGGACGTGCTGCCCGCCCACGTCTCCGGCTTCGGTGACGCAGCTTGCACACCCACCGCGCTCCGACGATTCAGACCACGCGTAGGCGCGCCCGCCCGCGTGTGGGCACGCCGCTGAGGTTCTCGGTCGCCTAACTCGCGCCTACACCCCGCGTGTTAAACGCACGGGGCCGAACTGCCGCTGGTTCGGCCCACCTGAGGGAACGAACGTAAGGCGGAAGAAACGATCCGCGACGGCGGCGTTTTCCACGTCCACACTGAGCAGGTAGTGGTCGACCTCGGGGCGGTGTTTGCCGAGCAGGCGGTTGTCGATCGCCACCTCTTCCGCGCTCGCCTGCCGTCGGATGCTCAGGATGAGTGTGTCCCCGGCAAGACCGCCCCAGCGCGTGAGCGGCGCGCGATAGCCGATCGCTTGGCCTGCGACCGTGTGCCGGTAGGCGTCGATGGCCGCCGGCACCGCCTCGAGCGGCAGGTCGGTTGCCGCGCGGTGCCAGCCCGCGCGCTCGACGAGCACCTCAAGTTCCCGCGCCAGCCCAAGCGCCTCCTCCAGCGTCAGAGCGCGCAGGTGGGGAGAGATGCGGAGCTGGCCGGCGTGGCCGTACTCCACCGACACGGAGGTGAACCTGATCTTGATCTTGCCCCGGGCCCGTGGAGCCTTACCCTCTATCGAGAGGAGGCCCCACTCTGGAGTTGACCCGCTGAAACGGCTCTCCCGCACTTTGATATTGGTGGCGAATTCGGCGCGGCTCGTGCGGCGGGTGGACGGCCCCCGCACGTCGCACCTCGGCGGCGTCCGGGCGGAGGTGAGCCGAGAGGTGGGCGATGTCGCTCGACGCGCAGCGTACGTACGTCGTGCCGGACCAGACCGCGCAGGTCGCGCGGGCGATCTTCCCGAAGGGCAATCTCGTCATGCGCCTCTTCGACGACCTGCACATGATCGCGGAGGATCGCGACTTCGCCGACCTGTTTCCGGCCCGCGGGCAGCCGGCCGAGGCGCCGGTCCGGCTGGCGCTCGCCACGCTCCTGCAGTTCATGGAGGGGCTCACCGACCGTCAGGCTGCTGACGCGGTGCGCACCCGCATCGACTGGAAGTACGTGCTGTGCCTGGAGCTGACCGACGTGGGCTTCGACCATACGGTGCTCAGCGAGTTCCGCACGCGCTTGCTTGCGCACGGGGCGGAAGGCCGGCTCTTCGACGCGATCCTCGAACTGGCGCGCGCGCGAGGGCTACTGAAGGCCGGCGGCCGCCAACGCAGCGACTCGACGCATGTCCTCGGGGCGATGCGCACGATGAGCCGGCTCGAAGTCGTCGCCGAGACGCTGCGGCATACGCTGAACGGGCTGGCGACCGCCGCGCCCGATTGGCTGCGAGCGCGCACGACCCCGGCGTGGGTCGACCGCTACGGGCTGCGGGCGAGCGAGTTCCGCCTGCCCAAGAGCGAGGCCGGGCGTCGCGCGTGGGCCGTGCAGACCGGCGTCGACGGCCTCGCCCTCCTGGCGCTCGCCCGGGCGGACGACGCGCCCAGCGCGGTGCGGGACCTGCCCGCCCTGGAGGTCATGCGGCAGGTCTGGGTGCAGAACTTCCTCGCGGAGCACGGGCCGGACGGCCCCCGCATCGGCTGGCGGACGAACGATCAGGTTCCGCCGTCGGGTCGGTACATCGGCTCGCCCTACGACGCGGAGGCGCGCTATGCGACCAAGGGTGCGACCGTGTGGAGCGGCTACAAGGTGCACCTGACGGAGACGTGCGACGACAGCACGCCGAACCTGATCACCAACGTCGAGACGACGACCGCCGCGGTCTCAGACGACGCGGTGACCGCGACCATCCATGCGGCACTCGACGCACGGCGCCTGCTCCCGACGACCCACGTCGCGGACACCGGCTTCGTGAACTCGGCGCTGTTCGTCGAGGCGCGCGAGCGCTACGGCCTCGACCTCGTCGGCCCGACGCGCGGCGACCAGCAGTGGCAGGCCAAGGCCGGGGCGGGCTTCGCCGCGCGCGACTTCGCCATCAACTTCGCCGCGCAGCGCGCGACCTGCCCGGCCGGGAAGGCGAGCTAGAGCTGGACCCCGGCGCTGGCTCGCGGGACGACACCGGTGATCAAGATCAAGTTTGCGGTCGCCGACTGCCGGGCGTGTCCGCTCCGGGCGCAGTGCACGCGCTCGACCTCCGCACGCCGGGCGATCACGATCCGCCCCGAAGCCCAGCACGAGGCGCTACGCGTCGGCCGCGCGCGGGAGCAGACCGCGGGCTTCGCAGCCGAGTACGCACGACGCGCGGGTGTCGAGGGCACCATCGCGCAGGGCGTGCGCTCGTCTCGACTGCGGCGGACGCCGTACTTGGGGCACGCGAAGACGCATCTCGCGCACCTGATGACCGCGGCGGCGATGAACCTCGTCCGGCTGCTGCGATGGCTGGCGGACGAACCGAAGGCGCAGACGCGGCCCTCGGCCTTCGCGCGGCTGCACCCGCTCCCGGCCTAACCGAGCCGCGCCGAATTCGCCACCAATATCAAAGTGCGGGAGAGCCGCTGCGGCGGGTCAGGTCCAGCGCGCCGCGCATCCGGGCGGACCTCGCCGACGCCGGCCAGCGGGTCGGCCGCAAACGCGTCGCGCGCCTCACACAAGACCGTCCGGTGACGGTCTTGTGTTGCGCACGGACGGCCTGGCCGGCGTGAGCCGCCGCAAGGGGCCGCCCCGCGCCCCGCGCACCACGCCCGAGGCGCCGCAAGCGCCCGACCGGGCTACGCCCTCGCGTGCGGCGCGACTTCACGGCCACCGGCCCCGATCAGCTCTGGGTGAGTGACATCACGTACATACCTTCGGATAGCGGCTTCCTGTATCTCGCGGTCGTGCTCGACGCGTTCAGCCGGCGCGTCGTGGCACAAGACCGTCACCGGACGGTCTTGTGGGGCGATGAGCAGCACGCTGCACACGGCGGTGGTGCTCGACGCGCTCCAGATGGCGGCCACGCAACGGCGCCCGGCCGGCGTCATTCATCACTCGGACCAGGGAAGTCAATCCGGTGCGCTGGCCTTCGGGCAGCGCTGCAAGACGTTAGGCGTGCGCCCCTCGATGGGGTCGCGCGGCGATGCCTATGATTGTGAGTATTCTGCGCTCGGCCGCCCGCCGCGTCTGACCCGGCATATGATCGACTTCGTGTCCTGGCGTTGATGTGTCGACGCGCGCGGGCGGCCCCGCCGCCACGGCCGACGCGTGACTCAA
>JAABUZ0100001763.1_pt1 | contig 39263 bp, 42 predicted proteins | sample 5562091 | NCBI WGS metagenome assembly JAABUZ01 (sample SAMN12813069, study PRJNA571459) | rock metagenome | isolation source: Antarctica rocks | place: Antarctica: Victoria Land, Linnaeus Terrace sud | collected 2015-12-21 | reverse complement strand
GCGTCGCTGCTATAGCTCCGGCGTCGGTACGGATTGCACTCGAGATGGACGGGAACGGAGGGAGGCTCCAATGACCGCATCGTGGACTGGGATCGTCGCCTCCGTGAGAGCGTGACCGCGGATCCGGATTGCGCGCGCGCCGCGCTCGATCGGCTCTCCGGCCGGACGGGCGAGCCGCCGGGTCGCGGGTAGGCGCGGCGCGAGCATGCCGATCGGCGTTCCGCGGCTTCCCGGGCGAGGAGCGTGGGAGCACGGGCTCCCGTGGAAGTGGCTCCTCCTCGCGACCCTCGTGGTGGTGCTCGCCGTGGCAGCCGCCGTGTTCGCGGGTCGCCTCGTCGGCCCCAAGCTCGCGCCCTCGACGCCACGCCCGCGCGGCGCGCGGCCCGCGGCTACTCCGGGCGCCCCGCCCGCATTCGTGGCCTTCCGCGACGGACGGACGGGTCTCTCGATCGGCTACCCGGCGCCGTGGACCCGCCTGCGTTCCACCGAGCCCTCCGTCGTGCTCGTCGCGGCTCAGGGCGACGCCGCCTCGCTCCTGCTGCGAGTCGTACCCCTGCGGACCGAGGTGACCTCGGCCGGCCTTTCTCGCGTAAAGCCCCTCACCGACCGCCTCGTGCGCTCGGGCCGCGGAGTGAAGCTCCTCGCCGCGCCCAAGCCGATCGAGCTCGGCGGGCTACCCGGCTACTTCTACCTCTACTCGTTCCGCGACGCGCGCAGACGGCAGCGCGGGATCCACTCCCACTACTTCCTCTTCGCCGGCCAGACGCTGATCACGCTGGTCCTCCAGGCGCTGCCCGAGCAGCGCTTCGAGCGCTTCGCGCCGGTCTTCGACCGGATCTCAAGCACCTTCCGGGTCGGAGCTCCCTGACGCCGGCCGGCGCTCGTCGCCGGCCACGCTACTTGCCGCAGTAGCTCCCGGCCCGGTTCTGCGCGTTGACGAAGCAGTCGATCCCGTTGGCGTGCCCGTGCAGGCTCTTGCGCCCGCGGTCGGGGCCGCGCCGGACCACGTGCCCGTCGGCGCCGAAACCCTCGCCGACCTGGTTCAGGACCTCGTCGAGCGAGCGCTTGAGGGGGCGCACCAGCCTCTGGTTCGCGATGGTGTTCTTGTTTATCCCGGCCACCCGCGAATCGGTCTGGCGCGCGGTCCGGAGCACCAGGCCGAAGATGCCCGTGATCCGGGTCGCCGACCCGTCGATGGAGGCGACGCTGGTGTTGATCGAGCCCACGCTCGTGCCGATCGAGAGAGCGTTGCGGTTGATCGCATGGACCGTCCCGTCGAGCGACCCGACGGTTCCGTCGATCGAGCGCGCGTTCGCCTGGATGGCGCGGACGTTGCGATTGATCGAGCCTGCGGTCCCCTCGATGGCCACGGCGCGCGCGTTGATCGCCCCGGCGGTGGTGAGGATCGAGTCCGCGGAGCCCTGGATCCCGTTCCCCGCTCGGATCACCTCGCCGAGCTCTCCGGAGAGCGGCTTGGCGGCCACCCAGATGCGCCCGGCGATGCGGCCCGTGCGAGCGGCCAGCTGGATCGAGTTTAGGTTGTTGTCGATGCTCGAGGTCAGATGCGTGATCGTCCGCACCCGGTGGTCGATCCGCCGGGCGGCGAGCAGGGTCCCGGTGAGCATGAGAACCGCCGCGAGGGCGAAGGCGACGATGATGGGCAGCATCACCCCGGAGAGACCTCTCTCGCCGCGGAATATGCTTCGCACCCGCCCGCTCCCGCCCTAGCAGCGCGGCGACTCGCCGTTGAGCGTGCCCACCCCGTTGACGGTCTGCGAGTTGCAGATGCTCGTCAGGTGGCGGTTGACCTGGACGAGCCCATCCAGGATCCCGCCCGTGTCGCGCTGCACGAACCGAAGTCCGTCGCGGTTGATCGGACCGACGCCGAACGGGAGCTTCGCCGGACCGTTGAACGCGCCGCCGTTGAGCACGCGCACATTCCGCCAGATGGCGTTCGTGCCCAGGCTCCCGGGGATCTGCGCCACGTTGAGCCGCGCCCGGATGTCGCCGGCGATCCGTCGAATGCTGACCAGCCCGCCCTCGGCGGAGGTGAGCGTGCGCGATGTGGTGCCCAGCGACCCCGAGGTGGTCCCCAGGGACCCCGAGGTGCTCCCGAGCGAGCCGAGGATGTCGCCCAGGCGACCGGAGGTGTCGCGCAGCGAGCCCGAGGTGTCCACCAGCAGTCCCGAGGTGCCCACCAGCGACCCCGAGGTGTTCCCGAGCGAGCCGGAGGTGCTCCCGAGCGAGCGGTCGACCTGCACGAGCGTGGAGCGGATCGAGCCGAGCTCGACGATGATCTGGTTCGCCTGGTTCGAGAGTGGCTTCAGGGCGCCGTCGACCTTCGTCAGGTTCGCGTTGATGTCCTGGAGGTGGGCGGGCAGCGGCCTGACGTCGCCGTTGGCGCCGCCGACCGAATACTTGGCCTCCGACAGGCCGTGGTCGATCGACTCCAGCGAGCTGGCGATCCCCAGCAGGAAGCCGATGACCACGATGAGCACCAGGATCGCGATCGTGATCCAGACGAACAGCCAGCGCAGCGCAGTAGTCGACGGGGCCATGCTCAGCCTCCGCAGTCGCCGTCGTCGGCGCTGCGGCCGTTCAGCTTGCGGTCTATGCAGGCGGCGGTTGCGTGCGCGCCGCCGGCCTGGCCGAGGATGTTCCCGCTGTCGCCCTTGATAGCCCCGACGATCGGCTTCGACTGGTCGAGGAAGACGTTGATGAGGCGCGCGTCCTGGTCGATGCGCCGCGCGATGACGAGGATCCCCGCGGCCCGCGTGTTGATCCCGCTCGCGGTCGAGCTGATGTTGCCCGCCGTCGTGTTGATGGTTCCCGCGGTCGAGCCGATGGCGCCCGCGCTCTTGTTGATGGCGCCCGCGGTCGTGAGCACGCCCTTGGCGGTCGAGTCGATGCTCCCGGCCGACCCGTTGATCGTGCCGGCGCTCGTGTTGATCTGGCCCGCGCTCGATTGGATTTGGCCGGCGCTCACCTCGATCCTCCCGGCGTTGCCGTTGATCGCGCCAGCCACGTCGTTGATGCCCCGTGCCTCGCCGACCACGGCGCCTAGCTGGCGACGCAGCGGGCTCGCCGAGCGGAGGATCGACTCCGCGAGGGCGTTGGTGCGCCGCAGCTGCACTACCGAGTCGGTCGCCAGGTTGATCCCGCGCCCGCTGCGCGCGATGCTCGACGCCTCGCCGTTGATGCTCTGTGCGGCGCTCACCGTGCGGGCGAGCTGCCACGCCGCGATGCCCACGGCCGAGAGGACCACGAGGAGGACGATCAGGCTCGTCGCCGAGAAGCGACTCAATGCGCCTGCTCCCCGCCCACCAGGCACGACGGGGCCGAGGCCCCCCTGCAGGGGCGGCGAGTCACCAGTACTGCTGAACCCTCCCGTGCCATCCCACTCCTCTCCCTCGATGGGTGGCAAACCGGAGCATACGCCCGTGTCAACCCCCGCGCTACCCAGGTACGCGGTCCTCGGGCGACCGGGCACCGCGCTACCCAGGTACGCGGTCCTCGGGCGACCGGGCGGCCTGGACAGGCGCGGTAGCCTCCGGCCCTGAGCCTTCTCGGCAACGACCCGCACGTGGCTAACTATCGGCACCCGGCGCAGCTCCTCGCCCTCATCGTGGGGCTCGGTTACGTGGCGATCGGGATCGTCGGCTTCTTCGTGACCGGGTTCTCCGACTGGGTGCACTCGTCCCATGCCGACCTGCTCGGCTTCGAGCTCAACGGGTTCCACAACATCGTGCACCTGGGCGTCGGGGGCATCCTGGTCGGAGCCTCGCTGGCCCGGCCGGCCGCGATCACCCAGGGCGTGCTGATCGGCGGAGGGCTCGTCTACCTACTGGCCGCGGTCCTCGGGTTCACGAACAACCTCGGCGAGCTGCTCTCGATCCACGGCACCTTCGCCCCGGACAACTTCCTCCACCTCGCCTCGGGCGTGATCGCGATCGCGGCCGGCTTCCTCGGCGGCGACATCCGCAAGCGACGGATCGGGCTGTTCGAGACCAAGGCACGGCCGCGCACGCCGCCCGGGGCGACGGCCGCGACGCCCGAGCGCTGAGTTGCGCCTGGCCGACCGCGCGAGGGCTCTAGCGGCAGCTGACTCCGGACAGGAAGTCGACGACCACGGCCGCGGCCTCCTGGGGCGCGTCCTCCCACACGAAGTGCCCGGTCCCCGGCAGGACCTCGAGCCGAGCGCCGGGCAGCTCGCGCACGAAGCGATGGGCGCCGGCCACGGGCGCGAACTGGTCCTCCTCGCCCCACACGACCAGCGCGGGGACCTCGAGCTCGGCGAGCCGGCCCTCGTAGGCCCTGAGCTTCTCGAAGTCGCCCGAGCGGTAGAGCTCGAGCTGGCCGCGGCGGCGCTCCTCGTCGGCGTAGGCCTTCCAGTACTCGTCCGCCGCGTCGGCGCCGATGCCGGCGCTCAGGCCGGCGAGCATCTTCCCGAAGCCGTCGCGGTCGAGCCCGTCGACGAGCTGCTCGCCCTCGCCCTCGGTGCGCAGCGATCGCGCCATCCCGTGCCACTTGCCGTCGGGGAAGAAGCCGGTGTCCGAGACGACGAGCGCGCACGCCACGCCCGCGTGGTCGCAGGCCCAGCGCAGGCCGATAAGCCCACCCCAGTCGTGCACGACGAGGGCGACCCGCTCGAGCTCGAGCTCGGTCCGGAAGCGCTCGAGGGCCTCGACGTGGCGCTCCCAGGTCGCCGGCGAGTCGGGCGGCGAGTCCCCGTAGCCCGGCAGGTCGGGGGCCAGTGCGCGCCATCCCGCCGCGGCCAGCGCGGGGAGCACGCCGCGCCACATGTAGGAGGACTCGGGATAGCCGTGCAGCAGCAGGGCGACGGGCTCCCCCTCGGCGCCGGCGTCCGCGCCGTCCGGCGCCGCTTCGCGGTAGGCCAGGCCGGCCGCGTGCCTCACGCCGCCGCGGCTCGCTTGCGCCAGTAGCGCTCGAGGCCCAGGAAGAGCTGCTCGGGAGGGGCGGCCTGGATGTAGGCCGCGCCCGTGTCGAAGTCGACGGCGCGCTCGAGCTCGTCCTCGATGCGCTCGACGAAGGCCGCGGCGTCGGCGTCGCGCGCCACCGCTCCCCAGGCGTCGAGGCGGCGGCTCATCTGGGCGAGGTGGCCGGGCACGTCGTCCTCCACCGCGCCGAAGTGGGTGAGGCAGAGGCGGCTCGGCTCCCACCCGGCGACGAGGTCGAGCGAGGCGTGCCAGCGCTCCAGGTCGATGTCGGGCGGCGGGGTGGGCGGCAGCACGTAGCCGGCCGGGGGGATCCGGACTCCCGCGACGTCGCCCACGAACGCGCTGCCGGACTCGGCGTGGCGGTAGGCGACGTGGTGGGAGGCGTGCCCCGGCGCGTAGGCGACCTCGAAGCCTCCCTCGAGCTCCTCGCCACCGGTGAGGATGCGCAGGCTCTCCTCGGGGACGGGAACGACCTCCCCCCACAGGCGCCCCATGTCCTCCCTGTAGAGGCGCTCGGCGCTGAGGAGCAGCTTCTCGGGATCGATCAGGTGAGGAGCTCCGCGCTCGTGCACGTAGACCTCGAGGTCGGGCCAGCGACGCACGAGCGCGCCGGTGGCGCCGGAGTGGTCCAGGTGGATGTGGGTGAGCAGCAGCGCACGCGGCCGCTCGCCGTCCAGCGCGGCGAGGAGCGCGCGCTGGCAGGACTCCGGACCCGGGTCGACGAGCACGTCGCCCACCTGCCAGCAGCAGATGACCCGCTCGCGCTCGAGGTGGCGGAGGTCGATGGGGCGGGGAGCGCGGCTCACGGGCGCGCGGGACCATAGCTCGCGCCGTAGAATCCGCGCGATGAGCGCTGCGCCGCACGAGCCTCCCGAGCCCCGGCTGCCCGAGCCCGACCGGCCGTGGATGATCCGCACCTACGCGGGCCACTCGACCGCGCAGAAGTCCAACGAGCTCTACCGCGGAAACCTGTCCAGGGGCCAGACCGGCCTCTCGGTCGCCTTCGACCTGCCCACCCAGACGGGTTATGACCCCGACCACGAGCTCGCCCGCGGCGAAGTCGGCAAGGTCGGCGTCCCGATCGCCCACCGCGGCGACATGAAGGCGCTGTTCGACGGCATCCCACTCGACCGGATGAACACGTCGATGACGATCAACGCGACCGCCGCCTGGCTGCTCGCCCTCTACATCGTCGTCGCCGAGGAGCAGGGCGCCGACGAGCACGCCCTGAAGGGCACGACCCAAAACGACATCATCAAGGAGTACCTGAGCCGCGGCACCTACGCGTTCCCGCCCGGCCCGTCGATGCGACTGATCGCCGACATGGTCGCCTACACCGTCGAGCACATCCCGAAGTGGAACCCGATCAACATTTGCTCCTACCACCTGCAGGAGGCGGGAGCGACGCCGGTACAGGAGATCGCCTACGCGATGAGCAACGCGATCGCCGTGCTCGACGCCGTGCAGGCGCGAGTTCCCCAGGAGCTGATTGGCCCGGTCTTCGGGCGCATCTCGTTCTTCGTCAACGCCGGCGTGCGCTTCGTCGAGGAGCACGCGAAGCTGCGCGCCATGTCGGCGCTGTGGGAGGAGCTCGGCCGCGAGCGCTACGGGGTGGAGGACCCCAAGCACCGGCGGTTCCGCTACGGCGTGCAGGTCAACTCGCTCGGCCTGACCGAGGCCCAGCCCGAGAACAACGTGCAGCGGATCGTGCTCGAGGCGCTCGCCGTCACCCTGGGGCGCGACGCGCGCGCCCGCTCGATCCAGCTCCCCGCCTGGAACGAGGCGCTCGGCCTGCCGCGCCCATGGGATCAGCAGTGGTCGCTGCGCATCCAGCAGGTGCTCGCCTACGAGACCGACCTGCTCGAGTACCCCGACCTCTTCGAGGGCTCCCGCGTCATGGAGGCGCTCGTCGCCGAGCTCATCGAGGGGGCGCGCACGGAGATGGCGGTGGTGGAGGAGCACGGCGGCGCGGTCGAGGCCGTCGACTACATGAAGTCCGCCCTCGTCGAGTCCCACCGCGAGCGCCTGCGCCGCATCGAGGCGCGCGAGCAGACCGTGGTGGGGCAGAACCGCTTCACCGAGACCGAGCCCTCCCCCCTCACCGCCGACGCCGAGGGCGGGATCCTGGTCGTCGATCCCGCGGTGGAGGCCGAGCAGCAGGACGCCGTACGCGCGTGGCGCGCCGAGCGCGACCAGGCCGCGGTGGACGAGGCGCTGGCCGAGCTCGCCCGTGTTGGGCGCACCGAGGAGAACATCATGCCCGCGACGATCGCCGCCGCCCGCGCCGGGGCGACCACCGGGGAGTGGGCGCACACGCTGCGCGAGTCCTTCGGCTCCTACCGGGCGCCGACCGGGGTCGGCGACGCGACCCACGCCGGCACGAGCGAGCTCGACGAGGTGCGCGACGAGGTCGAGCGGGTGAGCGAGGTGCTCGGGCGGCGCCTGAAGATCCTGGTCGGCAAGCCCGGGCTCGACGGCCACTCGAACGGCGCCGAGCAGATCGCCGTCCGCGCCCGCGACGCCGGCATGGACGTCGTCTACGAGGGCATTCGGCTCACGCCCTCGCAGATCGCGGCGAGCGCGGTGCAGGAGGGCGTGCACGTGGTCGGGCTCTCCATCCTCTCGGGCTCGCACCGCGAGCTCATCCCCTCCGTGGTCGAGGAGCTGCGCCGCGCAGGGGGCGGGGAGATCCCGGTCGTGGTCGGCGGAATCATCCCCGAGGCCGACGTGGCGCCGCTGCGTGAGCTCGGCGTCGCCGCGATCTACACGCCGAAGGACTTCGACATCACGCAGATCATGGGCCAGATCGTCGCGCTCGTGGACGAGCGCCGCAACGGCTCGAGCAACGGCCACGGGTGAGCCGCGGCACCGAGCTCGGCGGCAGGCTCCACGAACGTGACCTGAGCGCCGCCCCGGCGGCCCTCAATCTCCTCGAGAGCAGCGCGCCGGTCGATCGGGAGGAGGCCGAGGCGCTGCTCGCCGAGGTCTCCCCCGCCGCGCTCGGGGGCGAGGCGCCCGGACACGTCGTCGGGGTGACCGGGCCGCCCGGCGTGGGGAAGTCCTCGTTGCTCTCCGAGCTCCTGCGCGGGTGGCGGGGACGGGGGCGCACGGTCGCGGTGCTCGCCGTCGACCCCTCCTCGCGACGCTCGGGCGGCGCGCTGCTGGGCGACCGCGCGCGCATCCACTCCGACCCGGCCGACGACGGCGTCTTCATCCGCTCCACGGCGGCGGGCGAGCAGCTCGGCGGCCTCGCCCCCGCGACGCGTGCCGCCTCGGCGGCGCTCGCGGCGGCGTTCGACGTGGTGGTGATCGAGACGGTGGGCGTCGGGCAGTCCGAGACCGACGTGGCCGAGGTCGCCGACACCGTCGCGGTGATCGTCCAGCCCGGATCGGGCGACGTCCTGCAGTTCCTGAAGAGCGGGATCATGGAGGTCCCCGACGTGCTCGTGGTCACCAAGGCCGACCTCGGCCGCATCGCGCTGCGGGCGCAGCGCGACGCGCGGGCCGCCCTGCGCTCGCTCGGGGCCGGCGAGACCGCGGTGCTCGCCGTCTCCTCCCTCTCGCCGGTGAGCGGCATCGACGAGCTCGTCGAGGCGCTCGACGAGCACCGCGCGCGTGTCGATCTCGCCGGCCGCCGCGCGGCCGCCCGCCGCCGGCATGCGCTCGCCGACTTCGCGCAGGAGCATGGAGCGCGCGGCCTCCGCGCGCTCGGGGGCCGCCGCGCGGCCGAGCGGTGGCTGGCCGGGCAGGACGCCGAATTCGACGTGGTGGCCCTGCGCCGCGGTCTCGAGGCCCAGGCGGGTTGAGGGCGCTCCGCGAGGAGAGATCGTCACACTGGACGCCGTGCGGATCGAGCTCGCGATCATGCTCGGGGCCTTCGTGGTCGGGAGCGCCCTCGCCGGCCTCCTGGGAGCCGCCAACCTGGGCACGGCGCTCGCCTTCGGGCAGATGGGCTTCGCCGCCGCGCTCGCGTTCGTGCTGCTCAGGCGGTAGGCGCTCCCGCCGGCCGAGCCGAGTGGCGATCTACCCCCCGCATACGGTGGTAACTCGCCACTCGGCGTCTCGGCGGGTCCGCCTACTCCTCGCTCGCCTCCTCCTCGGCGAGGAGGCGGTACAGGGCGCGGCGGGCGTCGGCGAGGATCCGGCTCGCCTGCTCGACCTGCTTCTCTTCGCCCGCCTGCGCGACCTGCACGGTCGCCGTGGCAAGCTGCCCGAGCAGGCCGCGCAGATCGCGGCGGCTCGCGCCGGCCTCGTCTCCGAGTCCGGCCCAGGGCTCGCCGAGCGCGTCGCGATGCTCCTCGACGTAGGTCCGTCCCGCGTCGGTCAGGGCGAAGCGCTTGCGCCCCTCGTCCTGCTCGGCGTGTACGAGCCCTTCGTCCTCGAGCTGGGCGAGCGCGGGATAGACCGAACCGGGGCTCGGCCTCCAGAGGCCCTCGCTACGGCGCTCGATCTCCTGCATCAGGCCGTAGCCGTTGCGGGCCTCCTCGTCGAGCAGCACGAGGAGGGCGGCGCGGACGTCGCCGCGCCGCATCCGGCGCCGCGGCCCGAACGGGCCGCCCGCCGAGAACGGCGGGCCGCCCCAGCGCCCTCCGTGATGGTGTCCCCAAGGGCCGTGGCCGCCTCCGGGGGCCATGGCGCGCACGTGGCGCCCCTTTCGGCTCCGGCACGTCGAGGCGCCGGAGGATTCGCTGGCTGGGAATGCAAAGGCGAAATGCATGTTGCTTCTCCTTCTCATCAGGAATACAACGATGCATAACGATATATCGCCCGAGCGCCCCGTGTCAAGGCGGCCGGCAGCCGCCCGTTCGCGACCGAACTCAGCGCCGCTGGCGAGCGGTGATCGGCATAACGACTCGCTATCCGGCGTCGAGCGAGGCCGCCAGCCGCTGCGGCGCGCACATGCGCCAGGCTTCGGTCAGCATCTCTGTGAGCTCGTCGCGCTCCACGGCGCTCAGCCGTACCAGCACACTCTTGTGCCCGTCGTAGTGGGGCGTCGTGAAGAACTCTCAGTCTCCGCGGCGATGAGGAACTCCTTCTCGCCCTCGTCTGCACACCACAGCACGAGAACGTCACCCTCCTCGCGAATGCGGGCGAACAGGCGGTCCTTGACGCGAAAGCCGGGCGTCCCGTAACACGGTCGCTCCTCGGTCGCCGGCAGCGAGAGCGCGATCTCGCGCACGTCGCGCTCGGTCACCACTGCAGCTGATCCTTCCCCACGGCCGCTCAGCCCGCGGCCGCGGCGCCGGCGTAGGTGCCCAGCGACCACCGGTTGCCGTCAGGGTCGGTGACGGTGACGTCTCGCGAGCCGTAGTCCTGATCGACCGGCTCGGTCACCTCGGCGCCGGCGGCCTTGGCGCGCTCATAGGCGGCGTCGGCGTCCGCGACGACGACGTAGATCACGCTGGCTCCTGGCGGCGTCGCTTTGGATCCGGCGCGCTCGTCCCCGGCCATGATGGTGCTGGTGCCGATCCGTAGCTCGGCGTGGACGACGCGGCCCTCGTCGTCCTCGTAGACGGCGACGCGCTCGGCGCCCAGGGTGCGCTCGAGCCAGTCGAACGACGCCTTGGCGTCCCTGAACGTGAGGCAGGGGAAAACAGTCTGAAAGGGCATGTTCGAGACCTTAGGCCGCGGCTTGGCCGGTGTCTTGAACGGATGGGAACGCCGTGGGTGGCGCGCCACCCAGCGCGCGGAACTCGCGCGTCAGGTGGGCCTGGTCGGCGAAGCCGTGCTCCGCCGCCAGTTGCGCGAGGGGAACCGTGCCGAGCCGGGCGCGCGCAGCCTCGAAGCGGATGAGCCGCGCGGCGAGTTTCGGGGAGACGCCGACGTCGTGCGCGAAGCGGTTGGCGAGATGACGGCGCGAGCAGCCGAGCGCGCGGGCGAGCGCGTCGACCCTGATACGCCCACCGGTCGCGCGCAGGAGCGCCCACGCGCGATCGACGTCGGGCCGCGCCGGGGCAGGCGCCCGGGCGAGGCGGCGCAGGAGCGCTTGGTCGAGGGCGGCGAAGCGCGCGTGCGTGTCGGGCGCGGCGTGGAGGCGCTCGGCGAGGCGCCCCGCGTCGGATCCCAAGAGGTCGTCGAGCGCCACCGTGCGCTGACCGAGCTCACCGGCGGAGACGCCGAGCAGGGTGCGAACCGCCGGCGGCTCGAGGTCGAACTGCAACCCGCGCGCCGAGCCCTCGTGACGCACGCGCACCGGGCGCGGGTAGAGCCCTCCCGCAAAGGACCCGAAGCGCTCACCCTCGACCGTCCATCCGGCGTCGAGGTCGACGATGACGACCACGCTGCGGCCGGCCGCCTCGCCCGTCTCCTTTGGAGAGCCGGTCCGCTCGGCGAAGTCCGCGTACCCGCCGACGAGCCCGGCCAGCGTCGGATGCGGGCGGCCGCGCACGAGATGCATGGGCGAAGTATGAGCGCACCACCCTAAGCTGCCGCGCCGTGCCGCCGATCCCCATGCCCGCGCGTCCCCTCGGCGACGGAACCGTCGCACTGCGGGCCTGGCGCCCCGAGGACGCCGCGGCGGTCGCCGCGGCGTGCCGCGATCCGCTCATCGCCCGCTTCACCTCGGTCGGCGTGAGCTTCAGCGAGGACGACGCGCGCCTGTGGCTGGCGGCCCAGACCGCCCGCATCTCGAGCGGAGAGCTGGCCCCGTTCGCGATCACGGTGCCCCCCGACGAGATCGCCGTGGGCTCGGTCTCGCTTCAGCGCTTCGCGTGGGCCCATCGGCGAGGGGAGGTCGGCTACTGGCTCGCCGCGCCGGCCCGCGGGCGCGGCGTCGCCACGCGAGCGGTGAACGAGGTGGCGGCATGGGGCTTCGCCGCGCTTCAGCTGCAGCGGCTCGATCTGCTCGCCGACGTGGGCAACCGCGCCTCCCAACGCGTCGCCGAGCTCGCCGGCTTCACCCGCGAGGGCATCCTCCGCTCCTTCCTCATAGGACCGCAGGGGCGCTACGACGCGATCATGTACTCACGGCTGCCCACCGACACCGCGCCCACCGGCGGGCGCTAGGCTCATCTCGCCGCTCGCGCGCAGCCCGGCGCACGCAAGGGACGCGCGCCCCGGCGCAGAAAGGTCAGTGCGATGAGCCACGTCGATCCCGGTGAGCTGAGCGCGAGAGCCGCTGGAGCCGGCGAGCGCTCGGACGGCGACCGCCGCTTTCGCTGCCTCGTCGAGCACGTCTCCGACGCGTTCCTGCTCTACGACGACCAGGGTGCGCTGCTCGACGTCAACCAGGCCGCCTGCGCGACCTACGGCTACGGGCGCGAGCACCTCCTCACCCTCTCCCTGGACGATCTCGACACCGGCGCCGGGGCCGACGAGCTCACCGGCGCGCGCCAGAAGCTCTGCGACGAGGACCTGGTCGTGCTCGAACGGATGCACCGCCGCGCCGACGGCAGCTCCTTCCCCGTGCAGGTGCGCGTCGCGCGGCTCGACGCCGCCGACGGCGAGCCGCTCATGGCCCTCGTGCGAGACCTGAGCGACCACCGCCGCACCGAGGAGCGGATCGCCTACCTGGGCGACCACGATTCGCTCACCGGGCTGCTGAACCACACCTCCCTGACGCGCAACATGGAGCTCGCGATCGAGCGTGCCCAGCGGCAGGGGCTCGCCGTCGCCCTGCTCCACGTGGACCTCAACCGCTTCGGGCTCATCAACGAGGGACTGGGCCGGGAGGCGGGCGACGACGTGCTGCGCCAGACCGCCTCCCGGCTGCGGGAGGTCGTCGACCCGATGGACCTGGTGGCGCGCTACAGCGGGGATCGCTTCCTCCTGCTCCTCCCCGACCGCACCGACGAGGACGCGCCGGTCAGCGAGGCGAGCGCCTGCGCGGAGAAGGTCCACCGCGCCCTCGCCACTCCGTTCGTCGTCGCGGACACCGAGCTCTACGTCGACGCCGCGGTGGGGATCAGCCGCTGCCCCGCCGACGCCGACAGCGTGGACGTGCTGCTGCGCCACGCCGAGGCCGCCGCGCGCCAGGCCAAGCGCCCCGGGGAGATCCCGTCGAAGATCTTCGCCGGCGACACGAGCGACAAGTGGGCCCGGCTCTGGCTCGCCACGCGGCTGCGCACGGCGGTGGAGCACGAGCAGCTCGAGCTGCGCTATCAGCCGATCGTCGACCTCACCGCCCTGGCGAGGAGCGCCGGCGAGGAGTCGACGGCCGAGCCTCGCGTGGTCGCCGCGGAGGCGCTCGTGCGCATGCAGGCCGACGACGGCAGCCTCGTGCCCCCGTCGCGCTTCATCCCCCTGGCGGAGGACATCGGGCTGATCGAGGGCATCGGGAACTGGGTCCTCGAGGAGGTCTGCCGCCAGTCGCAGCGCTGGCGCGATGACGGTCGCGCCCTCGACCTCTCCTTCAACCTCTCGCTGCGCGAGCTCTGGCAGCCTGGCCTCGTCGACCGGATCCGGCAGACGGCCGAGTGCGCGGAGGTGCCCCCCGAGTCGCTCGTGGCCGAGATCACGGAGTCCACCGCGATGACCGACCCGGTGCGCGCGCAGGCGGTGCTGGGCTCGCTGCGAGAGCACGGCTTCCGCCTGGCCATCGACGACTTCGGGGTCGGGCACTCCTCGCTCACGCGCCTGTGGCAGATGCCCGCCGAGACGCTCAAGATCGACCGCTCGTTCATCTCGCGGCTACCGGACGACCCGACCGCGGCGGCCATGGTCACCGCGATCATCGAGCTCGCGGCCAACCTCGGGATGCGGGCGATCGCCGAGGGCGTGGAGACCGAGGAGCAGCTCGCCTTCCTCGTGCAGCGGGGCTGCCCGTTGGCTCAGGGCTTCCTGTTCAGTCGCCCGGTGCCCGCCGACCAGATCCGCCTGGGGTAGGAGCGGGCGGCCGGTGGAGGCATCGGGCGCGCTCGTCGCGCAGCGCTACCGCGTAATCCGCACGCTCGGCGCGGGGGGCATGGCAAGCGTGGTGCTCGCGGAGGACGAGCGCCTCGGCCGCGAGGTCGCGCTCAAGCGGCTGCACCCCCACAGCGCGGACGAGCTCGCGGAGCGCTTCCGGCGCGAGGGGAAGATCGGCGCCTCGCTGGCGCATCCGAACGTCGTGCGCGTCTTCGACTCGATCGCGGACGGAGACGATGTCGTGCTCGTCATGGAGTACGTGCAGGGGGAGGACCTCGCCGCCGCGCTGCGCCGCGGTCCGATCGAGCGCGCACGGGGCCTCGAGATCCTCCGCGCGGTGGGGGCGGCCCTCGACCACGCGCACGAGCACGGCGTGGTGCACCGCGACGTGAAGCCCGCCAACGTGCTGCTCGGGTCGAACGGAACCGTGAAGCTCGCCGACCTCGGGATCGCCACCGCGGCCGAGATGACGCGGATCACCCGCACCGGTGTCGCCCCGGGGACGGTGGCCTACATGGCGCCCGAGCAGCTCGAGGGCTCGCGCGTCACCCGCGCCACCGACATCTACGCCTTCGCGGCGGTGGCCTACGAGGTCCTGGCCGGGCGACGAGCCCGGGGCGGCGGCACGCCGCTCGAGATCATGCACCGGATCGCCACCGAGCCTGCTCCGAGCCTGCGCGACACCTGGCCCGAGGCCCCCGCCGGCGCGGTCGGCGCCCTGTGCGACGGGATGAACGCCGATCCCGAGGAGCGTCCGCGCTCCGCCGGAGAGCTCGTGAGCGCCCTGAGCGAGGCGTTCGCGGAGCCGGAACCGGCGCCGCCCGCGCGCCTGCGGCCCGCGCCCGCGCCCGAGCCGGTGGCCCCGCCCGAGCCGGTGGCCGCGGCTCCGGCACCGTCCCCGCCGCCCGCCCGCCCCGCGCCCTCGCCCTCGCCCTCCCGCCCGGAGCCTCGGCGCCACCGGCGGACCTGGGCGCTTCCCCTCGCCCTCCTGCTCGTCGCCGGGGCGGTGGTCGCCGTGCTGCTCTCCACCGGCGGCCAGAGCGGAGGCGGCCAGGCCTCCACGCCCGTGCGTCCCGCCGCGCCCGCGCCGGCCCCGAAGCCCAAGCCGTCACCGACATCCACGCCGGCGGCAGCCGTCCAGGCGTTCTACACGCGTGCGGCGGCCCACCGGTTCGACGCGGCGTGGAGCCTCGCCTCTCCCGCCTTCCGAAACCAGCTCAACGGATTCGCCGCGTTCCAGAGCCAGTTCTCGCCGGTGCGCTCGATCACCTTCCAGCGCGCCCAGACGTCGAGCATGGCCGGCGACCGGGCGACGGTCGACGTGCGGACGACCTCGGTGCAGACCGACCACACCGACCACTGCCGGGGTCCGGTCGACCTCGTGCGGGGCGCAAGCGGCTGGATGGTCGAGCAGATCCACGTAGCCTGCTCGGCGCAATGATCGTCGACTGAACCGGTGGCTGGGCGGCCACGCATTGACCCTCATGAGAGAGTGGCCTACCAGCGTTTCCTGCACCTCGAGAACCGCATCCACCACCAGCTCGTGCTGCACGGCATCATAGCGCTGCGGATCGCCGTCGGAGCGATCTTCCTGGGTTTCGGGGTTCTCAAGTACTTTCCCGGCGTCAGTCCGGCCCAGAACCTCACCGAGGCCACGACGCACATCCTCTTCCTCGGATTGATCCCGGGCCACGTGGCGATCGTGATGATCGCCACGCTGGAGTGCTTCATCGGTATCTGCCTGCTGTCGGGCCGCTGGATGCGCCTCGCGATCTGGCTCCTGGCGATCGAGTTCGTCGGGATCCTCGCGCCGGCGGTCGTGTTGCCGGGGCGCCTGTTCGCCGGCCCGCACCACGCGCCGACGCTCGAGGGCCAGTACGTCCTCAAGGACATCATCCTGGTGGCGGCGGGTTTGGTCATCGCCGCGGGGATGTTCCGCGGCGGGCGGCTGGTCCGCGGCGATCTCGCGCCCGTCGCGCGATCGTCGGACCGCATTGCACCGGACCCCGCGCAGCAGCTCCGGATCGTCCTGGAGGGCATGAGCGACCAGAGCCGGCTCAGCGCGCTGTGCGAGCGGTACCACATCTCCGAATCCGAGTTCTATGACTTGCGCGAGACGGTGCTGGCCGGCGCCACCGAGGCGCTCGTCCGCCAAGAGGAGGATTGCCAGCTCACGGGGACGAACGGGTCGGCTTGAGGAGTTTGTCTCGGCTTGCAGGGGAACCGGCGGTGCCGGAACCCCTGAGCTGCTTAGGTGTCCCAGTCTTCGACGCGCGTCGGGGAGCCACCGCCGCGGGCCGACCCATGCGCCTCCTCACCCTCTTCCTCCTGCTCTCCGCGCTCGGCGCGGTGCCCGCCGTGGCCGGCGCGGCGGCTCCCTCCCGCGGCCCGGGCTCCTCCCTCGACCCGGCGATCGCCGCGCTGATCCCGCGAGAGCGCGCGCTCTCCGCCGACGGCCCGCGCGGCCGCTACCTCCTCGACGCGAACTGGGAGTACCGCGCCGACGATCAGGACCAGGGCCTCGCGAGCCACTTCGAGCGCGACCGCGGGATGACCGGCTGGGCCCCCACGCCGATCCCCTTCAACTGGAACGGGGCGGACACGACGCAGGACGCGCCCTCCGTCGGCTGGTTTCGCACGCAGCTCGTCCCCCCGCGGAACGGGCGCTTCGTGCTGCGCTTCGAGTCCGTCAACGGTCGGGCGTCCGTCTGGCTGAACGGTCGCCTGCTCGGCCGCCACGACGGCGGCTACTTCCCCTTCGAGCTGCCGGCCCGCGGCGTGCGCCCCGGGGTCAACCGACTCGTGGTCAGGGTCGACTCCCACAAGGCCCCGAATGACCTCGCCTTCTGGCGCCGGAACGCGCTGGGCGGCAGCATCGCCGGCTGGTGGAACTTCGGCGGGATCGGGCGCGAGGTCTACCTGCGCTCCGTGGACCACGTCGACCTCTCCGACGTGACCGCCGTGCCGGTCGTGCGCTGCGCGGCCACCTGCACGGCGGCGCTGCGGCTGCGGGCGCGCGTGCGCGGCGCCGGCTCCCGGGGCTGGCACGTCGGGCTATCGGTGCTCGTCGCCCACCGGCGCATCCTCTTCCATCCCCGCTGGGTGGCCCGGGGGAGCAGCCGGCTCTTCTCCACGTCGCTGAAGATCCCCCGCCCGCGCCTGTGGAGCCCGGAGCACCCCTCGCTCTATCCCGTGTCCTTGCGGGCGACGGTCGCCGACGATCCCGCCGTGGCGCGCCGCTCCGTGGCGGGCTACGACACCCACGTCGGCCTGCGCTCGATCACCCTCGGGCCCGACCGGCGCCTGCTGCTCAACGGACGCCCGCTGCTCCTGCACGGGGCGAGCATGCACGAGGACGACCCCCAGGTGGGAGCGGCGTGGGGACCGGCGCAGCGCGCCCGCGCGCTCGACGAGCTCCGCGCGCTCGGCGCCAACGTCGTGCGCGCCCACTACCCGCTCTCCCCCGCGTTCCTCGAGATGTGCGACCGGGCCGGGATCCTGGTGTGGGACGAGGTGCCGGTCTACCAGGTGCCCAACGGGAACTTCGCCAACCCCGCGCTGCGCGCCAGGGCCGTTCGTCTCGACCGCGAGATGGTCGCGCGCGATCACAACCACGCCTCGGTCTTCGCCTACTCGGTGGGCAACGAGCTGCCTGCGCAGATCGACGGCAACCAGGCCGCCTACCTGAACGCGGCGATCGACGCCGTGCGCGCGGCGGACCCCACCCGCCTCGTCGCCGACGACCGCTACGCCGACGTCAACTACGGCGACTATCCCGTGCTGCACCGCTTCGACCTCATCGGCCTGAACGAATACTTCGGGTGGTACGGCGGCAGCTCGGGCGACGCGGGCTACTACATCGACCGGATGCACGCCATCTACCCCCGACAGGGCCTCGTGGTCACCGAGTTCGGGGCGGAGGCCAACCGCGACGGACCGGCCTCGGAGAAGGGCACCTACGCCTTCCAGCAGGCCTTCATGCGCGAGCACCTGGGTATCTTCGCCGCCCGGCCCTACCTCTCCGGCCAGCTCGTGTGGGCCCTACGGGACTTCCGCGTCAACCCTACGTGGACCGGCGCGAACCCCAAGCCCTCGCCGCCGTGGAACAAGAAGAGCCTCATCCACCAGTGGGGCGAGGCCAAGCCCGCCTTCGCGGACGTCGCGGCGATCTACCACGCCATCCACGACGGACGCTGGCCCGTCGGCGCGGCGTCGGTCGCTCCTCGCCGTCGCGCGGAGAGCCGTCCGGCCCCGCGCGCGAGCGGCGGCGGCTACGTGCCCGGGCCCTGACCCCGGCCGAGCTCGCCGTCAGTCGTTCGGCGTGCCGGGCGGCGGGGGCTTCGGCGCCTGCTGCTGACCGGGCGCCGGCGAGGGTGCGGCCGGCCCGGTGCCCAGGTTGGAGATGCGCCACCCGCCCGGCTCCTTGACGAGCCGGACGACGTCGGCGGTCGGCGCCTGACCGGCGGCGGAGGTGTGCACAAAGGCCAGCGCGCTTCGCCGCCCGGGATCGACCTGGACGCGCTCGACACCGACCTTGGGATCGCGTACGGGCGAGAGGAAGCGCTCGGTCGCCTGCTCGCACGGCACGTTCACCGGCGCTAGCTTCTGCAGGAGCACCGGCGCGAAGACGCTGCGGCAGAGCTCGGAGTAGTCGTGACGGCCCGTCGCCTGGGCGAAGCGCATCAGCGTCGCGCGCACGAGCGCCTGATCGTCCGGGGGGGCGGTGGCGCTCCCCTTGCCGCCGCCGCCGCAGCCGCTCGAGGCCAGCGCCAGCGTCGGCAACACGAGGAGAATGCGGGTGCGCAGCACGGCCCGAGGGTAGCCTGGCAAGGCATGGCAGTCGCGCCTCTTCTCGACGCACACGGTCGCCGGATCGGCGACGTGCGGATCTCCGTCACCGATCGCTGCAACTTCCGCTGCCAGTACTGCATGCCCGCCGAGGGGCTGCCGTGGCTCGAGCGGGGCGCGGTGCTCTCCTTCGAGGAGATCGAGCGGCTGGTGGCGCTGCTCGCCGCCATGGGCGTGGGCGACGTGCGCCTCACGGGCGGGGAGCCCCTCGTGCGGCGCGACTTCCCCCGGCTGGCCGCGATGGTGCGCGCGGTGGACGGCGTCGACGAGGTCTCCGTGACCACGAACGGCTTCCTGCTCGAGCGTGACGCGGAGGTTCTCGTCGCGGCCGGCGTCGATCGCTTCAACGTCTCGATCGACTCCCTCCAGCGCGACCGCTTCTTCGCCATGACGCGGCGCGATGCGCTCTCCCGGGTGCTCCGGGGCCTCGAGGTCCTGGCCGGCTTCCCCGAGGCGCACCCGATCAAGGTCAACGCCGTGGCCATGCGCGGGTTCACGGAGGAGGAGGTGCTGCCCTTCGCCCGCTTCGCCCGGGAGCATCCCTACGAGGTGCGCTTCATCGAGTTCATGCCGCTCGACGCCGACCGGGCGTGGTCGGGCGACAAGGTCCTCACGGGCGAAGAGACCCGCGCGCTCATCCATGCCGAGTACCCCCTCGAGCCCCTCCCGCGGGAGCCGAGCGCGACGGCTCGCGTCTACGCCTTCGCCGACGGGCGCGGCCAGATCGGCTTCATCAACCCCGTCTCCGAGCCGTTCTGCGGCGACTGCAACCGCATCCGCCTGACCGCCGAGGGCAAGCTGCGGACCTGCCTCTTCTCGCACCGGGAGACCGACCTCCGCGCTCCCCTGCGGGACGGCGCGGACGACGCCGAGCTCGAGCGCATCGTGCGCGAGGCGGTGTGGCAGAAGGAGCTCAAGCACCACGTGGGCGACGAGGGCTTCGTGGCGCCCGCGCGGACGATGTCCGCCATCGGCGGTTGATCCGCGTCTGAGCCTCTCGCCGCATGTGCGGGAGCCATGGCGCTCCTTCTCCTCTTCGCCCTGCTCGCGGGCGCCGGCACCGCGATCACGCCCTGCGTGCTGCCCGTCCTGCCCGCGCTGCTCTCCGCGAGCGCGGCGGGCGGCCGGCGCCGGCCGCTCGGCGTGGTCCTCGGACTGGGGATCACCTTCACCTTCGCCACGGTCGCCCTCGCCTCGCTCGTCAAGGGGGTGGGGGTCTCCGGTGGCCTCGCGCGGACCCTCGCGGTACTCGTCCTGCTCGCCGCCGGCGTCTCGCTGCTCCTACCCGGGTTCGCGGCGTGGCTGGAGGCGCCGCTGGCGCGCCTCGGCCGGTTAGGGCCGCGCTCGCGGGGAACGGGCTTCTGGTCGGGGATCGGGGTGGGCGGCGCCCTCGGCTTCGTCTACGCGCCGTGTGCCGGGCCGATCCTCGCCGCGGTGGTCGCGGTGAGCGCCTCGCGCGGCACCTCGGCCGCGCTCGTCCTCGTCGCCCTGGCCTACGCGCTCGGCTCCTCCTCGGTCCTGCTCCTGCTCGCCCTCGGTGGCCGGCGCCTGCTCGACGGCCTGCGCCGCGCCGGCCGCGGCCCGGCGCTGCAGCGCGCGCTCGGGCTGGTGCTCGTGCTCACCGCCGTGGCCATGCTCACCCACCTCGACGTCCGCTTTGAGACCGCGCTGGCCCGCCACGTCCCCGCCCTTCTCGTCGATCCCACCCGCGGACTCGAGGGCTCGAGTGCGGTCGGCCGGCGCCTCGCCGCGCTGCGCGGCCACGGGCGCTTCGACTCCGCCGCCTCCACCGGAGCTGCCGGATCCCCGCCCGCGGTGAGCGCCGCGCTGGCCGGGGTGAGGACTCCGCCGCTGCCCGACCTCGGTCCAGCCCCCGACTTCGCCGGGACCGAGCGGTGGTTCAACACCCCGGGCGGCCGGCCGCTGTCGATGGCCGGGCTGCGGGGACGCGTCGTGCTCGTGGACTTCTGGACCTACACGTGCATCAACTGCATCCGCACCCTGCCCTTCGTGCGTGCGCTCGACGAGCGCTACCGGCCCTCGGGGCTGACCGTGGTGGGCATCCACACGCCGGAGTTCTCCTTCGAGCACAGCGCGCAGAACGTCGGCGAGGCGATCACGCGCAACGGCCTGCGCTACCCCGTCGCCCAGGACAACGCCTACGGCACGTGGGACGCCTACGGCAACCAGTACTGGCCGGCCGAGTACCTGAGCGACGCCCGCGGGGAGGTCCGCCACACGCAGTTCGGGGAGGGCGACTACAAGCAGAGCGAGGCGGCGGTGCGGGCGCTCCTCCTCGAGGCCGGCGCGCGGACGCTGCCCCCGCCCCTGACCGCCCGCGCCGAGGTGCCCTCCGCCGCGGAGGCCACGCCGGAGACCTACCTGGGCGCCGCTCACCACGGCGAGCGCTTCGTGCCCGGGCCGCCCGGGCGCGGCACGCGGGCCTACCCCGGCCCGGGCGGCTCGCTGCCCCTCAGCGCCTTCGCGCTCAGCGGGCGCTGGCGCGTGAGCGACGAGGCGGCCACCGCCGCGGGGCCGGCCGCGGGGATCGACGTGGAGTTCCAGGCGCAGAAGGTCTACCTCGTCCTCTCCTCGGCGGGCGGCCGCCCCCGCGCCCTGCGCGTCCTCGTCGACGGGCGCCCGGCGCGGTCGGGCACGGCGGGAGCCGACGCGCCCGCGGGCCGGGCGCGCGTGACCGAACAGCGCCTCTATGAGCTCGTCGCCCTGCGCACCCCGGGGCGCCACCGGCTGACGCTCAAGGTCCCCGCGGGCGTCTCAGGCTACGCGTTCACGTTCGGTTGAGCCCCAGAGCGGCCGCCGCACGCGCCAGGTCCTCGCGGCGGTTGACGCTGAAGAGCGGCGCCGCGTCAGGCATCTGCGCCCAGTCGGGGCCGAGGGCCGCCACCGCCGTGCGGACGGGCGCTCCCTCCCGTGCGGCGGCGTGCAGCGCGGGCAGAGCCGCGGGCCGGTAGAGGGCGAGGAGCGGTTCGATCCCGTCGGGGTGGCGTGGCACCACGGCCGGCGCATCGCCGCCCCACCCGGCCAGGCGGCTCACGAGCTCGCCCGTGAGGAGGGGCATGTCGCCCGCGCACGCCAGCACCGCGCGCCCGTCCGCCCGCTCGAGCGCGTGGGCCACTCCGGCGAGCGGGTGGCGCGGCGCCTCGGGCTCGACCCACACCGCCACGCCGGGCGCCGCCGGCAGCTCGGTGTCGCGCTTGGCAAGGATCACCACCTCCGCGAGGACCGCCCTCAGCGCCGCCACGGGGTAGGCGAGGAGCGGGCGCCCGGCCAGCGCGACCGTCGCCTTGGCACCGCCGATCCGCCGCCCGAGCCCGCCGGCGAGGACGACGCCGAGCGGCGGCGGACCCTCAGCCCTTGAAGGTCGAGGGCCCGGCATCGCCGAACGGTCCGTCCCGCTCGCTCACCGCCCGGCGAAAGCCGACCTCGGCCGCGCGACGCTGGAACGCGTAGCCCTCGGGCGTGTGGCGCGCGATCCCGTCGAAGACGGTCCCCAGGAGCTGGCTGGCGTGCAGCCCCTGGGCCGCGACCGTCTGGTTGAGCAGGAGCTTCATCATCACGAGCTGGTTGACCGGCATCCGTGCGATCCGCTCGAGCAGCGCCTCGAAGCGCTCGTCGAGAGCCTCGGAGGGCGGGGCCTCGGTGGCCAGTCCCCACTCCATCGCCTCGATGCCCGAGAGGCAGTCCCCCGTGAACAGCAGGCGCTTGGCCTTCTCGAGCCCGATCCGGTGCGCCCACACCGCGGTGGTCGGCGAGCCCCAGACCCGCGCCGGGGGATAGCCGATCTTCGCGTCGGCGGCGATGACGAGCAGATCGGAGCAGAGCGCCATGTCCGTCCCGCCGGCCACGCAGAAGCCGTGCACCTTGCAGACCACCGGCTTGTCGGAGTGGAAGAGGCTCATGAAGCCGCGGACGTTGCGGCTCATCATCTGGTAGTCGAGGATCGGGTCCCACACCCGCTCGGGGTCGTGGTTGGCGGCCTGGAGGGCCGGGTCGAGGATCGTCCCCGCGGCGCTCGCGGCGCCCTCCGGGTGCATCCGCTCCGCGGACTCCACGAGGTCATAGCCGCCGCAGAAGCCCTTGCCGTTGCCGGCCAGCGCGATGACGTGGACCGCCGGATCGAGGTTGGCCCGCTCGACGAACGCGGCGAGCTCGACCGGCGTCCGCGCGGTGATCCCGTTGCCCCGCTCGGGGCGGTTCAGGGTGATCCGCGCGATCCGCCCCGTCACCGCGTAGGTCATCGTCTCCGGGTCCTCCACGCGAGGGCAGCATAGAATCACCGGGATGGAGGGCTCGACCGAGCAGGGCGTCGTCCGCAGCTGGCTGCGCTGCTACCGCTGCTGGTCGCAGAATCTCGAGGTCCAGGTGCACTACGAGGGCATCCACCGCATCGACCCGGGCACGGGCGAGCGCGCCGAGGTGGTCGACGAGATGCAGGAGGCCGTGGTCCAGTGCCTCGACTGCATGCACGACCAGCCCCACCTGGGCTTCGTGGGCGGCCGGGTCGAGCCGATCGAGGACCGCTGGGAGCGGATGGTGGCCGGCACGCCGTGGGTCGCCTCCTGCACGGTCACCGTGGACGCCGACGAGGTCGAGAGCTGCTCGGGCCCCGAGGCGGGCGACAACCTCTCCTACGCCGCCTTCGGCGATCACGGCACGCGGGAGTTCTTCACCCACGTTCGCTTCCACAAACACGACGAGGAGCAGATCGTCGTCCACCTGCTCGTGGAGCTCTACGCCCGCTCGAGCGAGGAGGCCACCGAGGTCCTCGAGGGCTCCGCGCGGGGCACGCTCGCGCTCACCTCCCTCGCGGAGGAGTCGCGGCCCCCGGCGGCCACCGGCGAGGACCGGCACTGACCGTGGCCCATCGGATCCACGGCGAGCATCTCACCCAGGTCGTCCGGCTCGGAGCGATCAACTGCTACCTCGTGCGCGAGGACGACGGGCTCACCCTCATCGACACCACGGTCGCCGGCAGCGCCAAGGCGATCCTCGCCGCGGCGCAGGAGATCGGCGTTCCCATCCGCCGGATCCTCGTCACCCACGCGCACGCCGACCACACCGGGTCGGTCGACGCCCTGGCCCGCGAGCTGCCCGAGGCCGAGGTGCTCTTCCCCGCGCGCGACGCGCGGATCCTGCGCGGCGACCGCTCGCTCGACCCCGGCGAGCCCGGCGGCGCGAAGCTCGTCTCGCCGTTCTACTCGAAGATCGAGACGCGGCCCGCGCGGGAGCTCCAGCCGCGAGAGCTCGTCGGCTCGCTCGAGGTGGTCGCGGCGCCCGGGCACACCCCCGGCCAGGTCGGCTACCTCGACACGCGCGACCGCTCCCTGATCTGCGCCGACGCGTTCACCACGCTCGGCGGGGTGGCGACCACCGCCAAGCCCTTCTGGAAGCTGCCACTCCCCGGGATCGCCACCTGGGACGGTCCGACCGCCCTCGAGACGGCGCGCGCGCTGCGCGCGCTCGAGCCCAGCCGCCTGGCGCCCGGCCACGGGAAGGTCGTGGAGGGCCCGGGAGCGGCGATGGACGCCGCGATCGCCCGCGCGGCCTGAGCAGCGCCGCGCACGAGTCCCCGCCGTCGCTCGCGAGCGAGCTACACCGCCAGCGCCCGCTCCACGATGCGCGCGCCGTCCACGCCGCGCGGCAGCGTGCCGAATGCGCGGCCGCCCTCGCCGAGGCGACCGGCGCAGAACGCGTCGGCGCTCGTGGCGGGCGCGTGGCGGACGAGCAGGCTCGCCTGGAGCGCCACCGCCAGCTCCTCGACGAGCCGGCGGGCCTGCCACTCGAGGTGCTCGCCGGCGAGCGCTGCGAGCCGGTGGCGCACGCCGTCGAGGTGGGCGTCCAGGCGGGCGTCGGCCCCGCGGGCGAGCTCGCACTCGGCCAGGTAGGCCTCGAGGCCGCCCGGGTCGCGGGCGAGCGCGCGCAGGACGTCCAGGGCCATGACGTTGCCCGAGCCCTCCCACACCGTCCCGATCTCCACGTCGCGGTAGAGGCGCGCGAGCGGCGCCTCCTCGACGTAGCCGTTGCCCCCGAGGCACTCGAGCGCCTCGACCACCACCGGCGCCCCGCGCTTGGTCACCCAGTACTTCATCACCGCGGTGGCGAGGCGGCGGAAGGGCGCCTCCGCCTCGCCGTCGTAGGCGCGCACGATGCGCAGGGAGGCGGCCATCATCGCCTCGGACTCGAGCGCGAGGTCCGCGAGCACGTTGGTCATGGCGGGCTGGTCGGCCAGCGCGGCGCCGAACGCGCGACGCCCGCGGCAGTGCCACACCGCCTCCGCGACCGCCCGGCGCACCATCCCCGCGACGCCGATCATCGTGTCCAGGCGGGTCCAGACGATCTGCTCGGCCATGTACCTCGTGCCGCGGCCCTCCTCGCCGAGGACGCGCGCCGGCAGCCCGCGGAACTCGACCTCGGCGGAGGCCAGCGAGCGGCCGCCGAGCTTGTCCTTGAGCCGCTGGAGCTGAAAGCCCGGCTGCTCGCGCTCGGCCACGAAGCAGGTGATCCCCTCCCGGGTCTGGGCGAGCGTGAAGAACCACCGGAAGACCGGGTGGCTGCAGAACCACTTGTGCCCGGTGAGCTCGTACCAGCCGTCGCCGAGCGGCTCGGCGCGGGTGGTGTTGGCGCGCAGGTCCGAGCCGCCCTGCTTCTCGGTCATCACCATGCCCCACTGGGCGTAGCGCTCGTAGTCGGGAAGGACGGTGTCGGGCTCCATCTCCGCGGCCAGGGCGGGGTCCTGGCGCAGCGTGGGCACCGCCGCGTAGTTGATCGCCATGGGGCAGCACGGGCCGGTGTCCAGGCCGTTGGCGAGGTAGAACATCGCCGCGCGGACCACGTGGGCTCCCTGGCGCTCCTCGCGCCACGGCAGCGAGTTGATCTCCCGCTCCACGCCCGCTCGGAGCATCCAGTGGAACCCGGGGTCGTACTCGACGCGGTCCACCCGGTTCCCGTACCGGTCGTGGGTGTGGAGGATGGGCAGGTTGCGCTGCGCCCGCCGGCAGTGGTCGTGCGCCTCGGGCGTGGAGAACGTCGAGCCCGCGTCGCGCACGCGGTCCACGCCCCACGCTCCCCCCTCGCGCGCGAGCGCCTCCCGCAGCGCTGGGTCGGCGTCGAAGGCGTCGTGGCCCTCGAGCGGCGGAGGCTGGTTCAGGACCTCATGCGTGGCTCGCGTCAGAGCGGCGGGGGACTCGATCGTCGACATTGGGCGCCTCCGGGGTGGTGATCGCGTTCAGGCAGAAGTGGACGAGGCCGAGGACGAGCGCCTCCTCGCCGCCCGGCCGGCCTCCGTGGCCCGGGGAGAGCGGCCCGACGAGCGCCTCGCCGATGGCCCCCACGAGGGCAGCGGCGGCGGTCGGCACGTCGAGCGGCGCGAGCTCCCCCGCGGCGACGCCGTCCTCGAGCACCCCGGCCAGCACGTCGCGGTAGGCGCGACGAAAGGCCGCTCGCTCGCGCTCGAGCTCCGGGTCGACCGGTTCGGCGATCATCGCTCGCGCGAGCACCGGACCCGCGAGCGCCCGGCGCGCGAACGCCTCAACCGCGGCGGCGATGCGCTCACGGGCGGGGCGGCGGCGGTCGCCCGTGACCCCGCGGGCGAGGGCGAGCTCGTCCGCCGCCCGGCGGCGGTAGACCTCGGCGAGGAGCTCCGCCTTGGCGGCGAAGTGGCGGTAGACCGTTCCGGTCGCCACCCCGGCGCGGTCGGCCACGGCGGCGACGCTCGCCGACGCGTAGCCGTCCGCGGCCATCTGCGCCTCGGCGGCATCGATCAGCCGCGCCCGAGCCGCCTGGCGGCGCGCCTCGGTGCGCGGCGTGGAGCGGTAGGGCACGACAAGAAGTGAATCACGCTTCACGGTTTGCTGCAAGCTCTCTCGGCACTCGTGTCAGTTACGTCAGCTCAACTACGCTGCTGTATGCTCACGCCATGAAGCGGCTGCAGATCATGATCGACGAGGATCTGGATGCCGAGCTGGCTCGCCGCGCAGTCGCCACGTCGTCGTCCAAGGCTGCGCTCATCCGTGCCGCTCTCCGTGAGCAGCTTCGCCCGCTGCCGCCCCTCTCCGCCGATCCCCTCGGTCGCATGGCCGGGGTCGACGACTTCACTCCGGACGAGATCGACGACGTGGTCTACGAGTGATTTTCGTCGACACCTCGTTCTGGGTGGCGATGCGGAACCGTCGCGACGAGCACCACGAGGAGGCCGTGCAGCTGTTGACCGCGCACGGCGCGACTCCGCTCGTGACCACCAACCACGTCCGTGGCGAGACCTGGACCTTCTTGCGTCGGCGCGCCGGGCACGCCGCGGCGGTGGACTTCCTCGAGGTGCTGGAACGCTCGCCGCGAGTCGACGTGCTTCCCGTGGCCGAGCGGCTGGAGGCCGAGGCGCTGCGTTGGCTGCGCCAGCGGGACGAGCGGGAGTACTCCTTCGTGGACGCGACGAGCTTTGCGCTCATGCGCTCGCGGCGCCTGCGCTCAGCTCTCGCCTTCGACGGCGATTTCAGCGCGGCAGGATTCGTCGAGCTGCGACGGAACGCATGACTGACCAGGACTTGGGGACTCTAAGCCTCTACCGAGCGTGCGACAGGCGCTCCTCGAGCGCGCTGAGCTGCTCGCGCACCGCCTCGGGCACGTGGTCGCCCAGAAAGTCGAACCACTCGCGGATGGGGCCCAGCTCGGCCTTCCACTCCTCCACGTCGACCGCGAGCAGCGCGGCGAGGTCCTGCTCGGGCACGCTCAGCCCATCGGTCTCGACGGCCTCCGGCGTGGGCAGGTAGCCGATCGGGGTCTCGACCGCGTCGGCGCGCCCCTCGCAGCGGCGGAAGACCCAGGCGAGCACGCGGGAGTTCTCGCCGAACCCGGGCCACAGGAAGCGCCCGTCGTCGAGGTCCTTGCGAAACCAGTTGACGTAGAAGACCCTCGGGAGCTTCGCGGCGTCGGTCCTGTGCCCGATCTCGAGCCAGTGGGCGAGGTAGTCACCCATGTTGTAGCCGCAGAAGGGGAGCATCGCGAAGGGGTCGCGGCGCAGCTTCCCGACCGCGCCGGCGGCGGCGGCGGTCGTCTCCGAGGCCATTATCGAGCCGAGGAAGACGGCGTGCTCCCAGTCGAAGGCCTCGTGGACGAGCGGCACGACGCTGGAGCGCCGGCCGCCGAAGAGCATCGCGTCGATCGGCACGCCGGCGGGGTCCTCCCACTCCGGCGCGATCGCGGGGTCCTGCGCGGCCGGGGCGGTGAACCGGGCGTTGGGGTGCGCCGAGGGGCGGGCCGAGGCGGGCGTCCAGTCCTCCCCGTGCCAGTCGATGAGGTGCTCGGGGGTGTCCTTGGTCATCCCCTCCCACCACACGTCGGCGTCGTCGGTCATGGCGCAGTTGGTGAAGATCGAGTTCCTCTCCACGGTGGCCATGGCGTTCGGGTTCGTCCTCTCGCCGGTGCCGGGCGCCACGCCGAAGAAGCCCGCCTCGGGGTTGATCGCGTAGAGGCGGCCGTCGGAGCCGAACTTCATCCACGCGATGTCGTCGCCGACCGTCTCGACCTTCCAGCCCTCGAGGGTCGGGATGAGCATGGCCAGGTTCGTCTTGCCGCACGCGGAGGGGAAGGCGCCGGTGACGTACTTCACCTCCCCCTCGGGCGAGGTGAGCTTGAGGATCAGCATGTGCTCGGCCATCCAGCCCTCGTCGCGCGCCATCACCGAGGCGATCCGCAGCGCGAAGCACTTCTTCCCGAGCAGCGCGTTGCCCCCGTACCCCGACCCGTAGGACCAGATCTCGCGGGTCTCGGGAAAGTGGACGATGTACTTGTTATCGGCGTTGCACGGCCACGGCACGTCCGCCCGGCCGTCGCCCAGCGGCATGCCCACGGAGTGCAGGCAGGGGACGAACTCACCACTCTCCCCGATCGCGTCGAGGGGCCCCTGTCCCATCCGGGTCATGATCCGCATGGAGACCGCCACGTAGGCCGAGTCGGTGAGCTGCACGCCGACGTGGGCGATGGGCGAGCCGAGCGGTCCCATCGAGAACGGGACGACGTACATCGTGCGGCCCTGCATGGAGCCGCCGAAGAGCTCGGACAGCGTGTCCTTCATCTCCGCGGGATCGCGCCAGTTGTTCGTCGGGCCGGCGTCCTCCTCTGAGCGCGAGCAGATGAAGGTCCGGTCCTCGACGCGCGCGACGTCGGCGGGGTCCGAGCGCGCGAGGTAGGAGCTCGGGCGCTTGGCGTCGGAGAGCTTCTCGAAGGTCCCGGCGTCGACGAGCACCTGGCACAGGCGGTCGTACTCCTCCGCGGAGCCGTCGCACCAGTGGACCTCCTCGGGCTGGGTGAGGGAGGCCATCTCCTCCACCCACGCCGTCAGCTTCTCGTGCTTCGTCGGGACGGTGGTGGGGCTCACGGCAGGGGTCAACTCCTCGGGTTCGGCGGCTGGGAGACGGGCATTGTGCCGAACCTGCGTTCGGCGTGGGCTCCGATCGAACGTTCGGGTGCGGACCGCCGGATGCGGTGCGCGGCTCGCCTACTCCACGTTCGCCTCGGCCTCGGCCGGCGCCTGGCCGGGCTCGCGGCGAGGCACGAGCACCAGGCGCTTGAACTCGGCCACCAGCGTCCCGTCCTGGTTGAAGACTCGCGTGTGAACCTTCACCGTCCCCCGGTCGGGCTTGGAGCGCGACTCCTTCCTCTCGAGCACCTCCGACTCGACGAACAGCGTGTCGCCGTGGAAGACGGGCGCCGGGTGGGAGAGGTCCTCGGTGGCCAGGTTGGCGATGGCCTTGCCGCTCACGTCGCTCACGCTCATCCCCAGCGCGAGCGAGTAGACGAGGGGACCGACCACGACGTTGCGCCCCTGCTGGGACTGCGAGGCGTAGACGTCGTTGAGGTGCAGCGGATGGTGGTTCATGGTGATGAGGCAGAAGAGGTGATCGTCGGACTCGGTCACCGTCTTGGCAGGCCAGTGCTTGTAGGTGGCTCCGACCTCGAACTCCTCGAGGTAGCGGCCGTACGGATGCGAGCCGCTCGCCTCGCGGGCGGCCTGGGCGGTCTCGACGGGGGCAGGGGCGGTCTGGCTCATGGGGCGGGCGGTCTCCTGGTCTCTTCTCGAAGGACAGGGGATTGTGGCGTATGCCCTCCCGGGCGGCTCGGGCTACTTGCCGCCCGGGCAGGTCGCCTTGACCTGACTGCGCGTGGTGGCGTCGTGGATGCGCTGGGCCTCCTGCAGGCAGGCTTGACGGGCGGCCTTGATGGCCGCGTCCGTTATCTCCTTGCGGTTTCCCGACGCGATGGCCTGACATGCCTGCTCCGCGCTGCGCCGGGCCGCTGGATCGCTCACCGCATGGGCGGATTGGCGGCACGCCGCCAGGGCCGCCGCCCGGGCGGGAGCGGGCACGTTGGAGCTCCCGCAGCCGAAGATCGTGAGGACGAGGACGAGGGTGGCGAGAAGGGTCCTGAGGGCGGGCATCGTCGTTGAAGTCTGCACGGTACGCGATTTCGCCCGCGGTCTCGCAGTACTGTGCCCATGTGCGCCTCGGCGTTCGGCCCGAGAACCCCATCGAGGCCCTGGCGCTCCTCTCGGGCCGGGTTCCGGAGGTTCTCTTCGAGACCTACTTCGCGTTCATGGCGGCGCGGGTGATCATGGCCGCCGCCTCCCTCGGGGTCTTCGAGGCGCTGGCCGAGCGGCCCGACGACGTGGGTGGGCTGGCCGGGCGCCTGAACCTCGATCCGGCGGGCACCGAGGTGCTGCTGCTTGCCCTGCGCGCGCAGGGCTACGTGGAGGAGCGCGAGGGCGCGCTGCACAACTCCGCGCGGGTCGAGCGCTTCCTGCTCCATGGGGCTCCCGAGTCCCTCGCGGAGTGGGTCGGCGCCTTCAACTACGACATGTGGGAGCACTTCGGCCACCTCGAGGAGGTGATCCGCACGGGCGATCCGATCGGGCTGCACGAGCGAGGGACCGACGATCCCTACTGGGAGCGCTACCTGCGCGGGCTGTTCGAGATCTCGAGGCTCCAGGCCGAGGCGGTGGCCCGGCTCGTACCGAGCGAGCGCCCGCGGCGCCTGCTCGACCTCGCCGGCGGACACGGCGGCTTCGCGATGGCCCTCTGCCGGCGCCACCCCGGCTTGGAGGCGACGGTGATCGAGCTCGAGGGCGCCGCCCGGATCGGGCGGCGCATCGTCGCCGAGGAGGGCATGGCCGAGCGCGTGGCCTTCGCGGAGGGCGACCTCTTCGAGCACGAGCTGGGCACCGGACACGACATCGCGACCGCGCACAACATCCTCCACCACTTCGGAGCGGAGCAGAACGTCGAGCTCCTGCGCCGGGCGCGCGCGGCGCTGCGTCCCGGCGGCGCCATGGCCGTGCTCGAGCTCGAGCGCCCGGAGCCGGGCCGGCGCGGCTCCCCCGTGGGGACGCTCACCGGCGTCCTCTTCTTCGTCACGAGCGCGGCGCGCACCTACACCGGCCGCGAGCTCGCGGGCTTCCTCGCCGCAGCCGGGTTCCGACGGGTGCGGGCCCGGCGTCACCCGGAGCTGCCCGGCTCGGTCCTGGTCGTCGGCCGCGCCTGAGACCGCTCGCGCGCCGACCCCGGCGCGGGCCGAGTCGGTAGCGTGCGGGCGTCTGCATCGCCGTACCCCTCGACCTCGGAGATCCTCTCGTGCGCAACCCCCGCGACTTCGGAAAGCCCCTCGCCGTCGGTGCGCCCACGCCGCGGCTCGAGATCCCGGTCACGCCCTCGCGGATGATCCACTTCCTCGACTTCTCCAACGAGAAGATGGTTGCGAAGTCCGCCGACATCGCCCGGCAGACCGACATCCTGCTCGGGAACCTCGAGGACGCGGTGCCCGTCGACAAGAAGGAGGCCGCCCGCGAGGGCCTCATCCGCGTCGGGCGCGACATGGACCTCGGCCAGACCGCGCTGTGGACCCGGGTGAACGCGCTCGAGTCGCCCTGGTTCCTCGACGACCTCATGCAGGTGGTGGGCGAGATCGGCCACAAGCTCGAGGTGGTGATGATCCCCAAGGTGGAGGGCGCCTGGGACATCCACTACGTCGACCGCCTCCTCGCCCAGCTCGAGGCCCGCGCCGGCCTCGAGCAGCCAATCCTCGTGCACGCGATCCTCGAGACGGCACTCGGGGTGAGCAACCTCGAGGAGATCGCCGCGGCCAGTCCACGCATGCAGGGCATGAGCATCGGTCCCGCCGACCTCGCCGCCTCGCGCCGCATGAAGACCACGCGCGTGGGCGGCGGGCACCCCGGCTACCGGGTGATCTCCGATCCCGGCCCGGAGAACCCGGAGGCCGCGCGGCCGAGCGCCCAGCAGGACCTCTGGCACTACACGATCGGGCGCATGGTCGACGCCTGCGCCTCAGCCGGGATCCTCCCGTTCTACGGACCGTTCGGCGACATCAAGGACACGGCCGGCTGCGAGACGCAGTTCCGGGCCGCCTTCCTCATGGGCTGCGTGGGGGCGTGGTCGCTGCATCCGGCGCAGATCGCCATCGCCAAGAAGGTGTTCTCCCCCGAGCCCGAGGAGGTGCGCTTCGCCCAGAAGGTGATCGAGGCGATCCCCGACGGGCGCGGCGTGCACATGATCGACGGCAAGATGCAGGACGACGCGACCTGGAAGCAGTGCAAGGTCATGGTCTCGCTCGCCGAGCTGCTGGCCAAGAAGGATCCCGAGCTCGCCGAGGCGTACGGGCTGGGCGGCGGCGCGAACGGCGCCGGAGGGGTCCCCGAGCCGGGCAAGCTGCCCGAAGCCGCGCGGTAGATCCGGCGCAGCGACTTTCTGAAGCCCGGTACCCCCCATAGGGACACAGGACTTCAGGAAGTACCTCCCGCCAGGTCGGGTTCCGGGACGGTCAGCCGGCCAGTGGGTTGCGCAGCCGCAGGCGGGGAAACCGGCGGAGCGGGGTCCGCGGTCCCCAGCTCGCGCGATTCCCGTGGGCCAGGCACAGCTCGCGCGCCGCGGTGAGAAGCGAGCGCACGCGATGCCAGTGGTCCGGACCCTCGCCCGGGGACCGGGCGTGTTGCGACCCCCTGGGTCGTGCGCACGGGTGGCCCGCTAGGGTTCCGCGCCGCATGCGACTCTTCGAGTTCGAGGCCCGCGAGGTCGTCAAGCAGGCGGGGATCCCCGTCACCGACTTCGGCTTTGCGACCTCCGCCGAGGAGGCACGTCAGATCGCCGCGCGGATCGGCGGCCCGACCGTGATCAAGTCCCAGGTGCTGACCGGGGGACGGATGAAGGCGGGCGGCGTCCAGTTCGCCGACACGCCCGAGGAGGCCGCCGCCCACGCCGAGAAGGTCCTCGCGCTCGAGATCGGCGGGCACATGCCGCGGGGCGTGCTCGTCGACCCCAGGGCCGAGGTCAAGCAGGAGTACTACGCGGGCGTGGTGTGGGACGGCATCCGCAAGCAGCCGGTGATGCTCTTCTCCGACATGGGAGGGATCGACATCGAGGAGGTCGCCGAGAAGCACCCCGACCACGTCGGCCGCGGGCACTTCTCGACGCTCATGCCCCTCTCGGACTTCCAGGCCAAGCAGGTCATCGCCCAGACCGGCGTCACCGGTCGTGCGCTCACCCGCATCACCCCGATCCTCACCCGCCTCGCGCGGCTCTTCCTCGAGCGCGACATGACGCTGGCCGAGATCAACCCGCTCGGCGAGCTCGACGACGGCTCGTTCGTCGCCCTCGACGCCCACATGGACATGGAGAACGAGGCGCGTCCCCGACAGAAGAGGGTGCTCGCCGCCCTCGGCGTCGGCGAGGAGGAGACCCGCCAGGCGCGCGAGCCCACGCCGTTCGAGCTCGCCGGCGAGGAGGTCGACGCGATGAGCCACCGCGGCGTGGCCGGCAACGTCACCGAGTTCGACGGCGACCTCGGCCTCGTCATCGGCGCCGGCGGCGGCTCGCTCACCCTCTTCGACGCGGTGCGCGCCCACGGCGGCCGGCCGGCCAACTACTGCGAGATCGGCGGCAACCCCTCGGTCCAGAAGGCCTGCGGCCTGGCCAAGCTCGTGCTCCAGAAGCCGGGCGTGGACAAGATCGCGGTGATGATGTCGATCGTCTCCAACACCCGCGTGGACATCGTGGCCCGCGGGGTCGTCAAGGCCTGCGTGGAGCTCGGCTTCGATCCGGCGGAGAAGATCGCGATCTTCCGCATCCCCGGTGCCTGGGAGGAGGAGGGCTTCAAGATCCTCGAGCGCTACGGAGTGGAGTACGCCGACCGCTCGGTCTCGATGCACGAGGCCGCGCGGCGCGCCGTGGAGAAGATCTCCGGTGCCCGGGCGGGCGACGGCCACGGCGCGAGCTTCCGCCAGACGACGGCCGAGATCGGCGGGGAGACCGACGTATGAGCATCCTCGTCGGCGCCGAGACCTCCTTCATCGTGCAGGGCATCACCGGCCGCGAGGCGGTCAACCTCACCCGGGAGTGCCTGGACTACGGCGCCGGCGCGAAGGTGGTGGGCGGCGTCACCCCCGGCCGCAAGGGACGCGACGTCCACGGCGTGCCGGTCTTCGACACCGTCGCCCAGGCGGTGGAGCACCACGGCTCCCCCATTGACGGCTCCGTAGTCACCGTCCCCCCCGCGTTCACCAAGGACGCGGTGCTCGAGGCGGTCGAGAACGGCGTGAAGCTCGTGGTCATCGTCACCGAGCGCATCCCGCGCCAGGACGTCGCTCAGATGGTCGAGTTCGCCGGCCCGCGCGGCGCCCGCATCATCGGCCCGAACTGCCTGGGGATCATCGTCCCCGACGTGATCAAGATGGGCGGCATCGGCGGCCCCGCCCGTGACGCGGCCAAGGCCTACACCCCCGGCCCGGTAGGCGTGATCTCGCGCTCGGGCGGCATGACCACCGAGATGTCCTCCACGCTCACCGCCGCCGGCCTCGGCCAGTCGACCGCGGTCTCCATCGGCGGCGACGCGATCATCGGCTCCTCCTACGCCGAGCTCATGCCGCTCTTCGAGGCCGACGAGCAGACCGAGGCCATCGTGATCTACACCGAGCCCGGCGGGCGCATGGAGGCCGAGCTCGCCCGCTGGGTCACCGAGAACGACTCGCGCCTGCCGATCGTCGCCTTCATGGCCGGGCGCTTCATGGACGAGATGCCGGGCATGAGCTTCGGCCACGCCGGCACGATCGTCGAGGGCAAGGAGGACACCGCGGCCGAGAAGATCGCGCGCCTGGCCGAGGCCGGCATCGTGGTCGCCGAGGAGATCTCCCACATCCCCGATCTCGTCCGCGAGCGGATGGCGCAGAGGACGGCGGCGTGAGGAGCGATGCCCTCTTCATCGGCGTCGAGGTCGACGACGACGTCGCCCGCGACGCCGCGGTTGTCGCCGAGCTCGCCGAGGTCTGCCCCGTCGACATCTACGGCCAGGCGCCGGACGGGACGCTGCGCCTTCTCGAGGGTAACCTCGACGAGTGCGTGCTGTGCGAGCTCTGCATCAACGCCGCGCCGGCTGGGACCGTTCGGGTGCTCAAGCTCTACGACGACGGCGCGGTGCTCGAGCGGGCCTGAGGTCGCGGTGCCCGAGCTGCCCGAGGTCGAGCGCGCGCGTGCGCTCATCGCCGCCGGCGGCCTTGGCCGGAGGATCGCCGCGGTCGAGGACGGCGACTCCTACGTCTGCCGCCCGCACGCGCCCGGCGAGATCGAGGCGGCGCTGGTCGGCCGCCGGCTCCTCAGCGCCAACCGGATCGGCAAGACCATGTGGTTCGAGACCGACGAGGACGGCCCCGACCTCGGCCTTCACCTGGGCATGGCCGGCCGCGTGCTGATCGACGAGCCGCCCGCGCAGAACGCCTGGGACCGCTTCGCGCTCAGCTTCGAGGACGGCGGCCGGCTCGCGCTGCGCGACAAGCGGCGTCTGGGCCGAGCGGTGCTCGAGCCCGATCTCTCACGGCTCGGGCCCGACGCCGGCGAGGCGACCCGCGCCGAGTTCCGCGACCGCGTGGGGCGCGGCACCGGCCCGCTCAAGGCGCGGATCATGGACCAGTCGGTCCTCGCCGGGGTGGGCAACCTGCTGGCCGACGAGGCGCTGTGGCGCGCTGGCCTCTCGCCGCTGCGCCCCGCCGGCGCCCTCGGCGACGAGGAGCTCGACGCTTTGCGCCGCGCGCTGCGCGGGGCGATCCGCGACGCGGTGCGCCGCGGCGGCGTCCACACGGGGCGGCTGATCCCCGAGCGCCGCCGAGGGGGCCGCTGCCCGGCGTGCGGCGCCGAGCTGCGGCGCACGACGGTGGGCGGGCGCACCACCTGGTGGTGCCCCGAGGAGCAGAGCTGATGCTCGCCGCCGTCCTCGCGTCGGTCGCCGCCGCGCTGGCGCCCGCGAAGGCGCCGGCGCCGGCGCCCCGACCCGTCCCTCGGCCACCGATCGTTCAGCGTCCCATCCCCTTCGGCGCGCGCCGGCGGGCCGAGACCGCCGCCTACTCACGACGCCACTACGGCGATGAGACCTGGCGCCTCGTCCGTCCACACGTGATCGTCGAGCACGTCTCGGAGACCCGCTCGGCCGCGGCCGTCTTCGCCACCTTCGCGCCCGACCGCCCCGACTCCGAGCTCCACGAGCTCCCGGGCATCTGCGCCCACTTCGTCGTCGACCGCGACGGGCGCATCCTGCAGCTCGTCTCGACCGCTGTGCGCTGCCGCCACGCCGTCGGGCTCAACTGGACGGCGATCGGGATCGAGCACGTGGGCTTCGCCGACGGCGACGTGCTGGGCGACGCGCGCCAGCTCCGCGCCTCGCTGCGCCTCACGCGCTGGCTGCGCTGCCGTTACGGCATCCCCGTCCGCGACGTGATCGGCCACAACGAGAGCCTGACCTCTCCCTATCACCACGAGCGGGTGGCGCGGCTGCGAGGCCAGACCCACGGCGACATGCGCCGCCCGACGATGGAGCACTACCGGCGGGCGCTGGCGCACCTCGGCCGCTGCGGGTCGTAGCTTCCTACGAGCAGATCCTGGCCTCCTCGGATCCCCTCGCGCTGCCGTGCAGCACGCGGGCGAGTGCGCGGCTGCTCGGCGTGTCCACCCCCTGTGGGCGGTAGACCCCGTACCAGTCGTCCGCGCTGCCGGGATCCCTCTCGCTCGTGGTCCACGAGTAGAGGACCACGGCTGCGATCCCGCAGTCCGAGCGGGCGAGCACGCTGGTCGCGCGCTCGATGAAGGTTGCCTTGTCCCCGACGGCGGTGAACTGCAGGCCCTTCGCGGCGACGCTCTGCCAGCCGTACTCGGTCACCAGGATCGGCACGTCGCGCTGGCCGAGCGCGCGCAGGGTGGCCCGGAGCTCGCGGACGTGGCCGAAGACGCGGTCGGGGTCGGCTCCGTAGGGGTGCAGGGCGACACCGTCGACGAGCCCGCGCAGCTCCGGCCGCGCCCCGTACATCCCCGTCACGTACGCCGAGTCGGGCACGAGGCCGCCGACCACGACCTGCGCCCGCGGATCGACCGCGTGGAGGGCGCGGCGGGCGTCGAGGTAGAGGTCGGCGTAGGCCACCGGGTCCGGGCGGGGGGCCCAGAACGGGGCCGAGTCGGGCTCGTTCCAGATCTCGTAGGTGCTCACCGGCCGGTAGGGGACCTCGGGGTGCGCGCGCCAGAAGTCGCCATCGCGCCCGTAGCGCCGGGCGAAGGCCGCGGCGTACGCGGCGTAGTCGGCGTTCGAGGCGGGCGGGGCATGAGGGCCGCTCGAGCCGGCCTTGGCCCAGGCCGGCGTGTAGTCGATCAGCGCGAGCCACTGCATGCCGTGGGTCGCCAGGCCCGTGGCGACCCGGTCGGCGAAGCTCCAGTCGTAGGCGTGCACGCCGCTTCGCGGCGGGACGGGCTCGGCGGCCTCCCAGAACGCGTCGGTGCGCGCCACGCGCACACCGGCGGCCTGCGCGGCGGCGAGCTGCATCTCGCGCCCCGCCGGCGTGATCGCGGGATCGTTGAAGACGGTGTTTACGCTCACCCCGAGCAGCGGCCGGGCCGGAGGGGATGCAGAGCGCAGTGAGAGCGCCGCCACCCCGACCAGCACGGCAGCCGCGAGCACCATCAGGAAGACGGCGGGACCGCGCCTGAGCCCGACGCGCCGCCGCCGCCTCGCGCGGCTCACCCGTGGGGCTTGGCCCTGCGCGTGCGCGAGCGCTCGTCCTGGCGATCGACGACCTGGGCCACGAGGCGCAGGATCTGCTCGACCCCCGTCGCCTTGACGTCGCCCTTCTCGAACGCCCGCCGCCAGTCGCGCACCCGCCCCTTCTCGGCGAGCTCGTTGAAGTGCGAGCGCGGCAGCGCCACCCGAACCTTCGCGTCCGTGGCGAAGTCCTTGCTGACCTTGGGTCCCGGCAGCTCCACGCGGTAGAGCTGCACATCACCCCGCCCGCGCAGCTCGAGCCCGATGACGAGCTTGAGGGGCGCCAAGGCGGGAACCTCCTCGAGCAGGCGGTGCACGGCCTTCTCGATGAGGGGGACGGGCGAGCTCAGATCCTGTGCCTCTGCAGGAGCTTCTTGCCGATGACCATGCGCTGGATCTCGCTCGTGCCCTCTCCGATCAGCAGCAGCGGCGCGTCGCGGTAGAGGCGCTCGATCTCATACTCCTTGGAGTAGCCGTAGCCCCCGTGGATGCGGAAGGAGTCCTCCACGCACTCCTTCCCGGCCTCCGATGCGAAGAGCTTGGCCATGCCCGCCTCGAGGTCCGAGCGCTCCCCGGCGTCCTTGAGCCGGGCGGCGCGCAGGGTGAGCAGGCGGGCGGCCTCGACCTTCGTGGCCATGTCGGCGAGCTTGAACTGGATCGCCTGGTGCTGGGCGATCTGCTTGCCGAAGGTCTTGCGCTCCTGGGAGTACTTGAGAGCGAGCTCGAGCGCGCGCTGAGCGATCCCTACGCCGCGGGCGGCGACGTTGACCCTTCCGACCTCGAGCGCGTCCATCATCTGCACGAAGCCGTGGCCGACGCCGGCCTCCTCCCCGCCGAGCACGTTCTCGGCCGGGCAGCGGTACCCGTCGAAGACGAGCTCGGTCGACTCGACGCCCTTGTAGCCCATCTTCTTGATCTTGGGGGGAACGGTGAAGCCGGCCCACTCGCCGGTGTTCTCGCCCACGCCCGGCTCCTTCTCGGCGATGAAGCAGGTCATCCCCTTGTAGGCGGGCTCGGCCTTCGGATCGGTCTTTACGAGGACGAAGCACACGCCGGACATCAGCCCGTTGGTGACCCACATCTTCTGCCCGTTGAGCTCGTAGGCGCCGTCCTCGAGCTTCTTGGCCGTCGCCTTGATGCCCTGCACGTCGGAGCCGACCTCGGGCTCGGAGAGCGAGAACGAGGCGCGGATCTCGCCGGTGGCCATGCGCGGCAGGAACTTCTCCTTCTGCTCGTCGGTCCCGAACTTCATGAGCAGGTAGGAGCCGATGAAGTGGGTGTTGACCACGCCCGAGATCGAGATCCACCCGCGCGAGAGCTCCTCGACGATCATCGTGTAGGTCGTGAGGTCGAGCCCCATGCCGCCGTACTCCTCGGGGATCGTCACCCCGAAGAGCCCGAGGTCCTTCATCTGGTCGACGATCGGGGCCGGGAACTCGTCCTCGTGGTCGTAGTGCTCGGCCTGCGGGAGGATCTCGTTGTTCACGAAGTCCCGGACCATCTCGATGATGGCGCGCTGCT
>JAABUZ0100001760.1_pt1 | contig 39311 bp, 40 predicted proteins | sample 5562091 | NCBI WGS metagenome assembly JAABUZ01 (sample SAMN12813069, study PRJNA571459) | rock metagenome | isolation source: Antarctica rocks | place: Antarctica: Victoria Land, Linnaeus Terrace sud | collected 2015-12-21 | reverse complement strand
GCCCCACGTGTCAGGATGATCTGGTACCGGCTCCCACGGAAAAGTAAACTTACGGTGGGGCCGCAAGGAGCAGACCATGATTAACGTTTCGAGCAACGGCTCGGCGACACGATCGTCGAGTTCGGAGATCATCGAAAGGCCCAAACGGCGTCGCTTCTCGGTTGAGGAGAAGGCAAGAATCCTGCGCGAGGCCGACGCTTGCGCTGCAGGCACCGTCGGGGCGCTTTTGCGTCGCGAAGGCATCTATTCATCGCAGCTGTACGCGTGGCGGCGCGAACGTGAACGCGGCGATCTCGACAATGGTGCACTGCGCAAGCGTGCCGCCGCGCGAGAGACGCAGCGAGTCGATGCCCTACGCATTGTTGAACTCGAACGTGAGAACCGAAAGCTCAAGCGCCGCAACGCACGCCTTGAGCTCTTTGAGGAGATCCGAAAAAAAGCTGCGGGGCTCTTGGGTCTGGAGTTCAAGAGCCCCGACTTCGACGAGAACGACTGAACGACGCCGCTCTTGAGCTTCACGCCGAACTGCCGCTGCGCACGATTTGCGCTGCCCTTGGCACGAGCCGCTCGACGCTGATTCGGCACAAAAAGGGTTGTTTGCAAACCACGAACGTGCCGCGCGTGTATCAGCCCAAGCACGCCTTGAGCCAGAGCGAGCGTGATCACGTTTTGCAGACGCTCGATAGCGAACGCTTTGCCGATCTCGCGCCCGCGCAAGTCTTTGCACAACTGCTCGACGAAGGCACGTACCTTTGCTCGATAAGCACGATGTACCGCATTTTGCGGGCCAACAACGAGGTTCGTGAACGACGCGCTCTGGCGCGTCATCCCGAATACAAGAAACCTGAGCTGCTGGCGACGGCGCCGCGTCAGGTACTCACCTGGGACATAACCAAACTCCGTGGCCCGGAAAAAGGCGTGTGGTACTCGCTGCTGGTGATGATCGATATCTTCAGCCGCTATGTGGTTGGCTGGAAACTGGTTCGACGTTGCAATGCCGTGATCGCCAAAGCGTTCATCGAAGACGTGATCGCAAACGAGGAGATCGAGCCCGGCGAGGCGGTTGTTCACGCCGATCGCGGAACTGAGATGACAGCCCAACCCGTGTGCGACTTGCTCGACCGGCTTGGCGTGACGCAATCTCACAGTCGCCCCCAGGTCAGCGACGATAACCCGTACTCCGAGTCGATCAACAAAACGCTGAAGTACAGCGCGCGCTTTCCCATTCGCTTCGGCTCGCTCGAAGACGCAAAACAATTCTGCCGCTGGTTCTTCAAGTCATACAACACGACGCACTGCCATTCGGGGATCGCGTTGCTTACACCGGAAATGGTGCATCGCGGCCTCGCAAGCGCTGTCCTCGACGCGCGGCACACCGTCATAAGCGCGGCTTATAAGGCAAATCCCAAACGCTTCATCGCCGGCGCACCGAGGTTACAAGAACTCCCACGAGCCGTCTGGATCAACCAGCCGACCGAAGGCGACGTCGCAGCGTAGTGCACACTACTCTATGCCAACTCCCGGTACCAAAACGCTTGACATGTTCCGTCGAAAACGCGGACCGTTAACCGCCTAGAGCGAGAACCAACTTCGACGCCAGAATTCCGTAACGACGCCGTGATGACCAAAGCGATCCGATTCTCATTTACCGCTCCTTGCAGATTACTGGCACGATCGGGCCCTTTAGTGGCCGTTGATGCGGAGGTCGATCCCACGATGGCATACGTCGTTACTTCGCTTAGTGGACAAATCAGGGTTGAAGGTTCACGCGTCAAGCAAATTTTTCGCGGCATGTCCGTCTGCACTTCTTTCGGCCATTGCGCGTCGGCGCCGTTGATTGCGACGTAGCGCTGCGCCCAATTCGTCGCTTCGTCGCCGCCGCGGTTTAGGGCCGCGGTGATGTGACGCGTCACCGCTTGTTGCGCCGACGCTTTAGCCGTGACGAGCGCGTTCGTTAACAGGCTGCCGACCACCAGAAGCATGATCGCCAGCAACGCCATCGTCTGCAGCAACATTGTGTTAGAGCCTCACTGGTTGCGGCGTGCGAGCACGGTCACGGCGATGGGGTATCGACGATCGCCGGCGGAGGGGTGTAGCGTCCCACATTACTGCCGGGCGGCGCCGTCGGCGGCGATTTCGCGCACTTTGTCCCGTTCGTGTTGCCTTGCTCGACGGCGTATATCACACCCGCGGTGGATTCGATGAACCAATCGGGGTGGTAGTTGTCGAAGCCGTGAAACGGCTGGCGCAACCCCTCGGAACCACCAAAAATATTGTAGTCGCACCAAAGGATCGGCTTCGTCTTGAAATCGTCGTAGCTCACCCGTAGCTGCGCGCCGATATACACGCGCGATACGCTGCGAAATGGGAATGTCTTCGCGGTCGTATCGCGGCGGTAGATCAAGACGCGGAAACTGGGGGCGGCGTGAACCGTAAATCCACTCGGCAGGGCACCAGTCGCCAGATGGACCAGCCGCGATCCGCGAGCCGTCGAGATGGCGATTTGAATCGTCATATTGCCGCCGAAGAGGTCGGAGCGCGGGGCGGCGCCGTCGTCGTACCCAACGGGCAACGGCTTGGGTGTAGCGGCGGCAAAGAGCGGTGCCAGCGCCGACCCGTAAGCGCTGTCGCTCGGATCGACGAGTTGGTTTGCGAACAGTTTCTTCGCTTTGAACGCCGTGACACCGCGCAGCGCAGGATAGTGTCCGCTCCCATCGATGTCGCCGGAGCGTCGGTCGCTAATGCCACGCCGGCCGAAGGTATCGTAGTCGTACCGCTGGAGTGTCTTCGCGGCTGGGTCGTACAGATACGCCCAGAAGACCGGTTTGCCATCGTCGGTCTTTCCGTAAAAATCGACTTCGTGTCCGTCGGCGTTGGAGCTTGCGAGCACGTCGCGATCGGGTACGAAAACCGCAAACGCCGTCGCGGCTTCGCCGCGGAACGCATCGATTTGCGCTTCGAGTGATAGGGAGCCGCTCGTCGTCGCGGCGACGTTCTGCGATGCGCGTGAGAGCGCGCGCAGCACACCGAGTAGCGTGAAACCGATCGCGATAAAAATTGCCATCGCGACGAGCAGTTCGATCACCGAAAACCCGCGTTGTCGCCGTAGCAACGACCGCCGGCGGCCTCGCTCCCTCAATTTCCAGGCCCCGGCGTCGGCCCTTCGACGACCGAGCCCGGCGCGGGCGCCTCAGCGTATAACTGCTGCTGTTCGCTCGTCTGCACGCCGTTTTCGTCGCTCACGGTGACGTGCGCGACGATCGGTGAATGGGGCACGGCGCGGGTAACGGAAACGTCGATCGTAAGCCGCTTACCGTCGCGAACGAGCGTGCTCGTCGAGGACCGGCCGATGAGCGATGCGAGCAGCGTCGCGTCGTAGGCCGTTGCGGTCCGCAGATCCGAGAGGACGTTGAGCGCATCGTCGGTGAGCGCTTCGCGAACGACGACGCGGTTCGTCGCGTGTAGCGAACCGAGCACGGCGGCGGTAACGCCGAATACGACGGTCGTCGAAAGCCCGATCGCGAAGATCGCTTCGAGCAGCGTGAACCCGCGCTCGGCCGTCCGTATCATCGTAAGAGTCCGGGCTCCGTCGGAACGATCGGCGGGCGGCGCGCGATGCTGCCGTTGGCTTCTGCAAGCGTCGCAGCGTCGAGCGGAACGTCGACTTCGAACGCCGTGAAGCGGCAATCGACGGCGTGCGATTCACGTTCCATGCCGGCCTCGACGGTGACCGCCACGACGCCGCGCTCATCGCAGCTCGGGTCGTTCGCGAGGGTCTGCGGCCTCGCGGGATCGTACGCGAAATCCGGAGCGATGCTGGCGTACCCGGCGCTCGAAACGAAGACCGAGAACGGCTGCGGCGCATGCGTCGCGTTCGCGAGCGTTACGATTGCGCCGAAATCGATCGGCGGTAGGCCGGCGTCGCGCACGAGCGGCGCGGCACCGGGAATCGGACGCGAGCGGTACACGTACGCGATCGACGACTTGCCACTCTGCATCACGCTGAGCGTCGCACCCGATGACGGACCGCCGGGCAGCGGGACCGCCGCATTGGCCATCGCCAAAGCGCGCGTCTCCGCGAGCGCAGCGGCGAACGCGAGCGAGGCGACACGAGCCTTCGGCGGCCGGGTACCGAGCGCCAGGAACGCCATCAAACTGGCGCCGACGATCGCGACGACCACCATCGCTTCGATAACCGTGAAGCCTCGCTCGCGGGCGCGCGCGGAGTCGTGCATCCGATGAAAACCTCGCACCACAGAAAGTGCCCAACGCGGTGCGTTTGGGACGCTGGGCGCCGCCGAAAATTGCGCCTTAGGCAGTCACGAACGCCGCCCGCGCCCCGTTCACGAGGAAGTCGAGCACGGCCATGCGGGCGTAAACGCCGTGCGACACCTGCTGAGCGTAGCGCCAACCGGCGAAGCTGAAGACTTCTTCCGTCAGCTCGACGCCGCGATTGTACGGCCCGGGATGCATGACGATCGCGTCCTTTGGCAGCGCCCGTAGTCGCCGCGCGTCGAGGCGATAGTTGCGGGCGTAGTCGTCGAGCGACGGCAGCACCGCCGATGCGATGCGTTCTTTCTGAATACGGAGCAACATCAGAGCGTCGATGTCGGGGAGCACCGCGTCGAGATCGCGCGCGATGATTACGCCGTCGCGTGCCATCGCGTCCGGCAATAGCGTATACGGACCGACGAGCGTTACCGCGGCGCCGAGCGCGCGAAGCCCCAGAATATTCGAACGTGCGACCCGGCTATGCAAAATGTCGCCGACGAGCGCAACGCGCAGCCCGGAAATCTTTCCGAACTCCGTCTGCAGCGTTAGCAGATCGAGCAGCGCTTGCGTCGGATGAGCGTGGCGGCCGTCGCCCGCGTTGATGACGTGACCCTCGAACGACTCCGCCAGCCGATACGGAAAGCCGGATTCCGGATGGCGCGTGACGATGACGCGGACGCCCATCGCGGCGAGCGTGATCGCCGTATCCGCAATCGTCTCTCCTTTTCCTAGACTCGACGAGCCCGGCGGCAACGCGACGACGTCGGCTCCGACGCGTTGCTCCGCGATCGCAAACGAGGTGTACGTCCGCGTACTCGCTTCGAAAAAGAGATTGACGACGCAGACGTCGCGCAGCAAGTCGCGCGGCGGAGGATCGTCATGGAACGCCCGGGCCCGCGCGAGAATGTACGTGATTTCGGCGCTCGAAAAGTCGTCGAGATCGAGGAGGCTACGCGCCGGCATCGGCCTCGCTGTGAATCGACACGCTATCGTCCGCGGAGAACGTCTTAGCGAGATTGACGACGATGCGTTCGCGGCGACTGGTCGGGATCACGCGGCCGACGTAATCGCCTTGCACGGGCAATTCGCGTAACCCGCGATCGACCAGAACCGCCAGCCGGATGACGCGCGGCCGGCCGAGGTCCGTCACGGCGTCGAGCGCAGATCGGACGGTGCGTCCCGTAAAAAGCACGTCATCGACGACGATTACGACTTTACCGGCGAGGTCTTCGTGAATTTCAGATTCGGGCAACGTTTTCGCGACGTCGTCGTCCCGATAGAGGTTGATGTTGAGAAAGCCGAGCCCGGGACGCGTGCCGCTGATCTCTTCGACCGCGAGCGCCAGGCGCCGGGCCAGCTGCTCGCCGCCGCGCCGGATGCCGATCAACACGACGCCGTGCTGCGCGTCTTCGGGCTCGAGGATTTGATGCGCGATCCGTGCGACGATGCGGTCGATCTGCTGGGCCGACATCAAAACGCGTTCGCGCAAGCCGTCGAGCGCGCTGCTCACCGAGAAAACCCCATCGCTCGACTTATTCGGTCCGGCGCGGCCGGACCTTGCTTCGCCCGCGCCTCACGGTCCGCTCTGGCTTTTCCCCGTGCGTTTAGCGAGGATGGCTTGCATCGCGTTCACGCACTCGGTTATCCGCTGCTCGCGCGACCGCGCATCCGCGGAGGTTTCGATCGACGTCTGCCACTCGAGTCGTTTCGAGGCGATCATCGTCTCGAAGATCGTCCGAAGCCCCGCAGCGTCGAAGGCGAGCCCGAGGTCCGCCGGTAGTTTCAGGTTCATAATCTAGCGTTCTCCGTTCGCCGGACATGCGGAGTAGTCAGCCGCTAGCCGTCACTCTCCGCGTCTAACGCGCCGAGTCGCTGCTGCGTGCGAGCGCGTTCCCCTTCGTAGGCGGTTAGTTTTTCCCGTTCTCTCGCGACGACTTCGGGAGATGCTTTAGCGGCGAATTGCACGTTAGCGAATTTCCTGACGAGCCGGTCGATCTCGCCGTCGAGCCGCGCCATTTCGTTGCGATACCGTTCGCGCATGAGGGGCAGCGGCGCGCGCGGCGTAGCGGCTAGCAACGGTTCCCCGCGCGAGGTCGCGAGCGTCGGTGCGTCGACGAGCGTCGCATGGGCATGAACGGCGAGCAGCGTGCGCGCATCGTCGTCGAGCTGCGGCGGTACGTCGATCGTCATCTTCTCGCGCGGCGCGAGACCGAGCTCCGCGCGAAGATCGCGGACTCTTCCGACGACCTGGCGCAACGTGTCGAAGCGAGCCGCCGCCACTTCGTCGACGACGATTTCCTCGGGATCGGGCCACATCGCCGTTACGATCGTCTTTCCATCGTGCGGCAACGCCTGCCATATCTCTTCGGTGATGAAGGGCGCGATCGGGTGGAGCAGGCGCATCGACACGTTGAAGCTGTAAGAGAGGACGCGGGCGCGCGTCGGCGTCGGGACCTTCGTTGCTTCGATGTACCAATCGCAGAAGCGATACCAGATGAAATCGAGCAACGTCTCCGCCGCGACGCCGAATTCGTATCGATCGAGCGCACTTCCGACGCGGACGATCGTCGCTCGCAAGCCCGCCAGCAGCCACTTATCCGCAAGCGACAGCTCGCCGAGCGCCGGCAGGTTGCCCGCGCGCGGCAGCCCTTCGGGCAACGAGCGAAGGTAACGCAGCGCGTTCCACATCTTATTGTTGAAGTCGCGCGCTTTCACGACGAAGCGTTCGTCGAAACGCAATTCTTGCGATTCTAGCCGCATCTGCAGCACGATGCCCAGCCGCGTCGCATCCGCGCCGTACTTTGCGACCAAATCCATCGGGTCGATGACGTTGCCCAGACTCTTGGACATCTTGCGGCCTTTATCGTCGAAGACCAGCGGCGCGATGAAAACGTCGCGAAACGGCAAGCGGCCGACGAAGTGCAGCCCGAGCATCGCCATCCGCGCGACCCACAAAAAGATGATCTCGCGCCCGGTGATCAGCACGGAATTCGGATACCAGTGTTCGAGTTCGGGCGTTCGTTCGGGCCAGCCTAGAATCGAAAAAGGCCAGAGACCGCTGGAGAACCAGGTATCGAGCGTGTCGGGATCGCGCCGCAGCGTCGTACGGTCGCCGTACCGTTCGCGCGCGATTGCGAGCGCGGCTTCTTCGGTTTCCGCAACGATCGCCTCGTCGCGCTCCGCATACCAAACGGGCAGCCGATGGCCCCACCAGACTTGACGTGAGACATTCCAATCGCGAATGTTTTCTAGCCAACTCTCGTACGTTCGGCCGAATCGTTCGGGAACGAAGCGAATCTCGCCGTTGCGGAACGCGTCGAGCGCCGGCTTCGCGAGCGGCTCCATCTTGCAGAACCACTGCAGCGATAGCAGCGGTTCGATCACTTCGCCCGAACGCGAAGAGATCGGAACTTTCGCTCGATACGGCTCTTCTTTTACGAGCGCGCCGCTCGCACGCAGATCGGCCACGAGCGCTTTTCGCGCGGCGAAGCGATCGAGGCCGACGTACGGCTGCATGCGCGCGCCGGCATCCGACCAACTCGCCTGCGTGGCGGCATCGCTCGATACGTGCGCCGGATCGCGCCAAGCCGGCGCGCAAATCGTTCCGTCGAAGTCGATGATCGACGGCATGGCTAGACTATGCCGCAAGCCGATTTCGTAATCGGTTGCATCGTGGGCAGGCGTCACCTTGACGGCCCCGGTTCCAAAGGATGCTTCGACGGCGGTATCGGCGACGACGGGGATCGTCCTACCGACGATTGGCAATACGAGATTCTTCCCGATCAGCCTCGCATGCCGCGGATCGTCCGGATGCACCGCGACTGCGACGTCGCCGAGAAACGTCTCCGGCCGCGTCGTTGCGATGACGAGACCTTCACCGCCGTCTTCGGCGCGGTAACGAAGGTGCCACAGGAACGTATCGCGCTCTTCGCTCTCGACTTCCGCGTCGGAAAGCGTCGATTGCGCTTTAGGATCCCAGTTGACTAAGCGCGTGCCGCGGTAGATGAGCCCCTCGTTGTACAGCTCGACGAAGACCTTGGTAACGGCGGCCGACAGAGCCGGGTCCAGCGTGAAGCGATCGCGATCCCAATCGGGACCGAAGCCGAGGGCGCGAAACGATTCGTAAAGTTCGTAGCCGTAGCGTTCCCGCCATTCCCATGCGCGCTCCAGAAATGCGTCGCGGCCCAAATCGTCACGCGTGCGCCCTTCCTTCGCGAGCTCGCGTACGAGCATGGCTTCGGTTGCGATCGCCGCATGATCTTGGCCGGGAAGCCAATCCGCGTTCTCGCCGAGCATCCGATGGTACCGCGTCAAGATATCCATCAGCGTGTACGTAGAGCCGTGTCCGAGGTGGGCCCGGCCGGTGATATTCGGAGGCGGCATTGCTATGACGAAGGCCGGACGCGCGGGATCAGGCTCCTCGTGAAAAACGCTGGCCGCTTGCCATACCGCGTACCGCCGCGCTTCGACCGAGCCGGGATCGTAAGTCTTCGAAAGATCGTCGGGCCGAGATTCGCTTTGCACGGTCGGGCGATTTCCGGCCGAGCGCGAACTGCCCTACCGCCGGGGAGTGCGGCGCCGCACTGAGAACAGGGGGGGATGGAAAACTTCAGGCGCCTTCCCCGCGCCGCGCTCCTGCTCGTTACGGCACTCGCCGGATGCGGCGGCGGCGGCGGGGGCGGTGGCACACCGGGGCCGACGCCGGCGGCGACGTCCACGGCAACGCTCGGGCCTTCCGCGACGATTAGCGATTCCGGGTCGACTAACCGTAAAGCGTTTACGATTATCGTTCAAACGGACGGCTCGGCATCGGTTTCGCAGAATAACGCGAACCGAACCGGGACGATCTCCGTTTCCCTCGCGAACCAATTCTTTAGCGACTTACGAGCGAACGTACCGGTCTCGAAGTATCCGATTTCTCCGACGTGCAGCAAATCCGCATCCTTCGGTTCGACGACGACGATCGCGTATCAGGGCTCGACATCGGGAGACGTGAGCTGCCCGCCGACTAATTCTTCAACGTCGATCGTTTATAACGATGTACAGCAGATCGAAAGCGCGCTCACGATTTAGAAAGCCCCGTAACGCGAGTCGTTACGAGGCTTTGGAAATGGTCGGGTAGACAGGATTTGAACCTGCGACCCCTAGTCCCCCAGACTAGTGCGCTACCAAGCTGCGCTACTACCCGATGCTTCGGCTTTGTCGTAGCGAGCGCGCCTAGACCTTCTTACGAACAGCGGCTCGGACGACCGGCATATGCCCCGTCGATGGTGGCCCGATACCGCGAGATGGTGAGCCAGCCCGCTGCGACGCGAGTTCTGCGCTTGGCCGCCCGGACGTGAAGCGTAACGTCTTTTAATGATCGACCACCTTTCGTTCGGCGTTTCCGATGTGGCCAAGTCGATCGTCTTTTACGATGCCGTGCTGGAGACCCTGGGCATCGTCCGGGTATGGAGGTACAACGATGCCGCCGGTTACGGTTATCCGGGCCACGACGACGCGTTCGCCATCAAGCAGTCGACAACAAGTCGGGCGGGCTCAGACGTCCGATCGCACGTTGCGTTCGTGGCGCGCTCGCGCGCCGCCGTCATCGCGTTCCATGCAGTCGCGATGATGTCCGGCGCAACGGACGAAGGCCGTCCGGAACTCTGTCCTATCTACGGCGCCGGTTACTTCGCGGCATTCGTGCGGGACCCCGACGGGCATCGTCTCGAAGCCGTCATCCACGAGCGCGGTTGATTATAAGCGAACGGCTGCCGTTCCCCGAAGCTCGAGCGCTAAACTCTAGCGCTTTTTTTGGCGGCCGAACGTTTTTTGCCCGCTGCGACCGCATCGCGCAAACCTTTACCGGCGGTAAACGCCGGTACTTTTCGTGCGGGAATCAACAATTTCGCGCCTGTTTTTGGATTACGCCCTTCGCGCTTTTTACGCTCGCGAACCACGAAACTGCCGAACGGGATCAGCTGTACCTTCTCGCCCTTTACCAGAGCGTTACGTATCTCGTCGAGAACGAGGTCGACCAGATGGCCGACCTGGCGCTTCGAAAGATCGATTTCACCGGCTAATGCGTCGACCAGTTCCGCTTTTGTCAACGTTCATCTCCAAAATGCGAGCGAAAGCTAATTGGCAGGTGCGTCGGACCCTCCTGCGAGCACGCGTAGTGCCAGCGCGTACGATTCCATACCGAAGCCCGCAATCGTACCGCGAACGACGGGCGAGACGACGCTCACAGCGCGAAACGCTTCCCGCGCATGCGTATTGGTCAGGTGCACTTCGATCGTCGGTATCCCGGTCGCGGCGATCGCGTCGCGAATAGCATAGGCATAATGCGTGTAGGCGCCCGGGTTGATCACGACCGCATCGTAAATGCTCCGGGCGGCATGGAGTTCGTCGACGATCGCCCCTTCCGAATTATGCTGTACGCAGCGTACGTCGATGGCAAGCGCTCGTGCGACCGCAGCGATATGCGCGTCGATATCGACCAGCGTCGCGCTGCCGTAGGTTGCCGGTTCGCGCGTACCGAGCAGATTCAAATTCGGCCCATGAATGACGAGCACGTTCACGGAGCCCAAGCGTTCGTGGAGGAAATGGGAGCGCCCTCGGAAAGCGGGCGAAATGCCCGACCGGATCGTCACCGCAACCGCCGTCGATGGCAGCTTTTCCATCGTTGCGGGCATCACGACGGAGCTCGTGCGCGACATGCAGCGCCGCCACGAACTCGCGCCGACCGCGAGCGCTGCCGTCGGGCGCTTGACGACCGGTGCCGCGCTGCTCGGTGCAAGCCTCAAAGGCCGCGAGAAGCTCACATTGCAAGTTGCGAGCGACGGTCCACTGCGCGGCCTCGTTGCCGACGTTGCGCTCAACGCGCCCGAGATCATTGGGGCACGCGGTTACGCGCGTCGGACCGATGTGGACGTCCCACTGAACGCTCTGGGGAAATTCGATGTCGGAGCAGCGGTCGGGAAAGGGTACCTGCAAGTCACGCGATCGTTCGAAGTGGGTCAGCCTTACGTCGGTATCACCGAGCTCACCAGCGGCGAAATCGGCGACGACATCGCAGCATATCTAGCCACGAGCGAACAGATACCCAGCGTCGTCGCCCTCGGCGTCCTTGCTAATCCGAGCGGCATCGTCGCCTCCGGCGGCGTCATCGCACAAGTGCTGCCGGGAGCCGACGAAGCGACGATCGCGGCGCTCGAAACGCGCGCGCGAGCGATGCCCGCCGTGACGACGCAAATCGCAAACGGCGCGACCGTCGAAGAACTCTTGCGTTCGCTCGGCGACGAAGTGACCATGCGCCAGACGCGGGCATACGAACTGGTCTTTACGTGCACGTGTTCGCTAGCGCGCGTCGAGCGGGCGCTGCTCGGGCTCGGACGCGACGAACTGCAAAAGATCGTCGCGGAACAAACGCAAACCGAGGCGGTTTGCGAATTTTGCAAAACCGCTTACGTGCTCGGCCGCGACGAAGTTCGCGGCTTGATCTATCAGCTCGAGGCGCACAGCTAGGCCGAGGGCCGCCGAAATCCTTACACGCCCAGCCGCGGCGCAAACTCCTCGGTGATGACGCCGCTCCGGTTTTCGTAGCGCCAGCCGCATTCGCAACGGATCGCTGGACCGCCGTCGGCGGGGTACGCATAGACTCGCTGACAGCGATCGCACGTCAGATGGAGGGCGCCAAGGGCCGGGCGCGCGGTATACGTGATCGGCGGCGGTGACGGCGCATCGTGTGAGCTCATACTAATTCCTTCGTTTATTCGACGTTCGAGAGCACGCGTACGAACCGGCGGCTGCCCACCGAGAGGACGACGGGAGCTCCGTTCTGCCAAGGCTGGCGTGGGTCTACCACGGGGATACCGTCGAGCTTGACTCCGTTGCCTGCGACGAGACGATCGGCCTCGCGTTTGCTCGCACAAAGCCCGCACGCGACGAGGGCGTCGGCGACCGTCCGCCAAGCGACGCCGGCTGCAATCTCGCGCATATCGCTCGGCAATTCGCCGCGTTGGACCGTCGCTTCGAATCGCTCGCGCGCAGCGAGCGCTTCGGTTTGCGTGTGATAGCGTGCGACGATTTCTTGGGCCAAATCTTTCTTCGCAATCATCGGGTGCAGCGAATCGTCGGCGAGTGCGCTGCGTAAGGTAGCGAGCGCCTCCGCGGAGCGGAAGGCGGCGAACTCGGCGTAGCGTGGGATCATCTCGTCCGGCAGGCTCATCAGTTTCCCGAACTGGTCGCTCGCAGACTCGGTTAGGCCGATAAAATTTCCCTTCGATTTTCCCATCCGAATTATGCCGTCGGTGCCTTCGAGAATCGGAACCGTCATGCAAATTTGTTTGGCCTGACCGAGTTTTGCCTGGTATTCGCGCGCGAGCAGCAAATTAAAAAGCTGCTCCGAGCCGCCGAGTTCGACGTCCGCTTCCATTGCGACGCTGTCGTACGCTTGCGCGATGGGATAGAGGAACTCGTGGAGCGCGATCGGCACGCCCGCTGCAAAGCGTTCCGAGAAATCGTTGCGCGCGAGCATTTGCGCGACCGTGGTTTGCGCCATCAAACCCAGCAGATCGGCCATCGAAAGCGGCGCCAGCCACGTCGAATTGTGCATGACCTCGATGCGCGCGAGGTCGAGTACCGCGCCCGCTTGGCGCCGGTAACCCTGCATGTTTTGCGCGATCTCGTCGTCCGTGAGCGGCGGCCGCGTATCGTTGCGCCCCGTCGGATCGCCGATCTTCGCCGTGAAGTCGCCGATCAGCAAGATCACGCGGTGTCCGAGCTCGACGAACTGCTGCATCTTGTGAAGCACGACCGCGTGACCGAGATGCAGGAACGATCCCGTCGGGTCGATGCCGAGCTTCACCGTCAGGCGTTGCTTCTTTTCGATGCGGTCTTGTAGCTCGGCTGCGGACTCCACGTGATCGCAGCCGGCGACCAGCAGACGCGCCTGCTCGTGCGGCGTCATAGCTTCACGTTGTTCATGACGTCACTCCGATTTTCAAGGGGTCGCGGAGCCGTGCCTCCACGTCACTGCGCCGGCCGGCGTACCGCCGACACGAGATATCATGCCGATCGTGCGTCACGAAATTTCGAAGACCGTGACGCCGCCGCCGCCTTCTTCTGCCGAACCGTACCGCACTTCTTTCACGCCGCGGCGCTCCTTGAGCCATTGTTGCAGACCGCGCCCTAATAGGCCGGTTCCCTTACCGTGAATGAGACGTAGCGGTGAGAGTCCCAGAAGCTCCGACTCATCTATCCATTTATCGACCAGCGGCTCCGCTTCGACGAAACGTTTCCCTCGCACGTCGAGTTCGGCGCTCGCCGTCGTCGCGGCATCGAGCGTCGCCTCGCCGCCGCGCGTGCCGCGGCGCGGTTCTCGGACGGTTCCGGCGCGGCGCGTGATGCGAAGCGCGTTCTTCGGCACCACCGTTTTCATGGCACCGATCGCAACGAGTACGCCGTCACCAAAATCTTCGACGACTTCTCCATCGCTCTGCAGCGACTCGACGAACACGCGGTCGCCCGCTGCAACGCCGGCTTTCGTGTCGTCGATCGAGGCTGCCGGCTGCGGCTTTACCGAAGGGATGCCGAGGTCGCGATGGACGTCGTCAAGGACTTTCCCCAGTAACGAGGCCTGACCCGAGGTCACTTTGGCGCGCCCCACCCGGTCGCGGTTGCGGCGTTCGAGTTCGGCGGTAAAATCGCGCAGCGCGCGACCGATGCGCTCGTCGGCGTTGTGCGCGAGGGCGCGACGTTCGCGATCGAGCGATTCGATACGGTCGCGCGCCGCGTCTTCGAGCGCTGCGAAGTGCGCACGTTCGCGGCGCAGGGCATCGCGTTCCAATGCTGCCGCCGCGCGAATATCGCCGAGCTCCGCCAGTGCCCGATCGTAGTCGCGTTCGCTCGTGGAAAGGAGCGCTTCAGCGCGCGCGACGATTGCGGCATCGAGGCCGAGCGTTCGCGCGAGCGGAAATGCCAGCGACTGGCCGGGCGACCCGAGATCGAGCTCGTAGGTCGGTACGTAGGTCGTCGGATCGAAGCGTACGCTCGCGTTCTGGACGTGCGGCGCCGCGTGCGCGAACAGCTTTAGCTCCGTACTGTGGGTCGTCACGATACCGCGCGCGCCTCGCAGGAGCAGGTGCTCGACGAGCGCTATGCCGAGCGACGCGCTAGAAGCAGGCTCCGTGCCGCTCGCAATCTCATCGACGAGCACGAGCGATCGTTCGCCCGCGGCCTCGACGATCGTGCGCAAACGGCGCAGGTGCGCGGAGAACGTCGAGGCGTTTTCGGCGATCGATTGCTCGTCGCCGATGTCGCACCCGAGATACGTGAAACCGCCGATCGTGGTGCCCTCGGCTGCCGGCAGCTGCATGCCGCAGTACGCCATCGTCACGAACAGCCCGAGCGTTTTGAGCGCGACCGTCTTGCCGCCCATGTTGGGGCCGCTGACGATCACGAAGCGAACGTCGTCGTCGAGAGCGAGCGACTGCGGGACGGCGCGCTCGCCGAGCAGCGGATGGCGACCGGCGCGAACGTCGACGCGCGCCTCGTCCACGACGACGGGTGCCAGCGCGTCCATCGCTTGCGCGACGCGCACTCGTGCGAGCACCAAATCGAGCTCGGCGAGGACGTCGAGGTTGACGTCGACGCGTTTCGCCTTCGCGCCGACGAGTGCCGAGAGCTCGCCGAGGATGCGCGCGACTTCCCGCTGTTCTTCGATGCGCAGCGTCCGCAGGCGGTTGTTGACTTCGAGCGCATCGAGCGGCTCGATAAAGAGCGTATGGCCACTCGAGGATGTGTCGTGAACGACGCCCGCCACGCTGCCGGCAAACTCCGCTTTGATCGGAATCACGAAACGATTCTCGCGCATCGTAACGATCGCGTCCTGAATCGCCTTCGCGTAACGCGGCGCCCGCAAGATCGCGGCGCAACGGTCGCGTGCTTCGTCCTGAGCCAGCATGGCGTTGCGACGCATGCGGGCGAGCGCGGGCGACGCACGATCGAGCACCTCGCCGCGCTCCCCGATCGCACGGTCGATCGCCGCCGCAATCTCCGGTAACGGTCGCGCAGCTTCGCACAGCGTCTGCAAGACGGGCGCTTGATGCGCGCGAACGCGACGCACGGCTGCATCCGCGGCAGCAAGCGCGATACCGATATCGCGGAGTTCGCCCGCGCCGAGCGAACCGCCACGCTCCGCGCGCGCGACGGCTTCGCCGACGTCGCGCGAATGCGGCAGATAAAACGCCGCGTCGTTCGCAATGCGGCGCATCTCGGCTGTGGCAGCCTGGTCGCGGCGCACGACAGCGAGATCTACCTGCGGCACGAGGGCGTACGCGCGCGCGGTCGCCCGCTCCGTCATCGTCTGCTTCGCCACGAGCGTGCGCACCGCCGGCCAATCCAAAATTTCGAGCGTGCGTTCGTCCGCAAGACGCTCGCTCATTACCGTCGCGCTCCCACCGCGTGCAACGCGCGCGTTATGCGAGGCCCTCCGGCTCGCCTAATACCGCGCGCAGTCGCTCTTCGGCGAGCGTCGGATTGGCCTTGCCGCGGCTCTCCTTCATGACTTGACCGACGAGGAACCCCATGACTTTCGTTTTCCCGGCGCGATAATCGGTTACCGTCTTTCCGTTACGCGCGAGCACGCCCGCGACGATCGCGTCGATCGCACCGGCATCGCTGACTTGGCCGAGGCCTTCCGCTCGGACGAGGGCTGCGGGCGATCCGCCGCTCGACCAAACGCGGCCGAGCACATCTTTGGCCGTCTTGGAGTTGATTGCGCTCGTTTCGACCAGTGCGACTAGCTCCGCCAGCGCCTGCGGCGTCATGCCGCTTGCGACCACGTCGGTTCCGGTTTCGTTGGCGAGCCGCGCGAGATCGCCAAGCACGAAATTGACCGTTGCCTGCGGCTTGCGCGAAAGGGCAACGGCCGCATCGTAATAGTCGGCCAGCCCGGGCTTATCGATGATGTGATGCGCCTGTACGACCGAAAGCCCGTGCTCGCCGATCATCCGGTCGAGCCGGGTTTGCGGTAACACGCCGAGTTCAGCGCGCAGGCGCGTCACGTCGGCAGCCGCAAACTCGATCGGCGGCAGGTCGGGGTCCGGGAAATAGCGGTAATCGTGTGCCCGTTCTTTGCTGCGCAGCGAGTGCGTCGTGCCGGCGGCTTCATCCCAGCCCCGCGTCTCTTGTACGACGCGTCCGCCACTGGCAATCACCGCTGCTTGCCGCGCGCTCTCGCTTTCGATCGCGCGCGCGACGGAATTAAACGAGTTCATGTTCTTGATCTCGGCCTTCGTGCCGTACTCGCTGTGCCCGAGCGGACGCAGCGACAGATTGACGTCGCAGCGTAGCGACCCTTCCTCCATCTTTACGTCGCTGACGCCGAGGGCTACGAACGTTCGCTTGAGGGATTCGAGATAGGCGACCGCTTGGGCGGCGTTACGGATATCGGGTTCGCCGACGCACTCCATGAGCGGCACGCCTGCGCGGTTGAAATCGACGAGCGAATGCGTCGAGCCCGCGATCCGTCCATCCGGCGATGCGTGCGTCGATTTGCCGGTATCTTCTTCGAGGTGGATGCGCGTAAGACGACATGAGCCCGGGGTGCCGTCCGGCAGCCAAAACGACACTACGCCACCCTGCGTGAGGGGCGTATCGAATTGCGAAATTTGATAGTCTTTGGGCATGTCGGGATAGAAATAATTCTTCCGGTCGAACTTCGAAAATGGCGGAATCTCGGCGCCGAACGCGAGGCCGGCCTTCACGAGCAGTTCGATCGCGAGCCGGTTGGGAACGGGCAGCGCGCCCGGCATGCCCAGGCACACCGGACACACGTTCGTGTTCGGCTCGGCGCCGAAAACGTTGCGGCAACCGCAGAACATCTTCGTTTCGGTCTGGAGTTCGACGTGGCACTCGATGCCGATCACGACTTCGTACGGGACGTCCCCGATGGCCACGGTGCGCGCAGGCCGGACGAGCGCGGTACTCATTTCGCCCCCGCTGGAGCGCGCACCGGAATCGGGGGAATCGACCGTCGCGCGGCGTGCTGCGTACCGCGTTCGTAGGCGTGCGCGACGCCGAGCAGCGCGCGTTCGGCGAACAGCGGGGCTGCGAGCTGCAGGCCCAGCGGCATCGGCGTCGTGCCATCTGCGGGCATCACGTAGCCGCAGGGAACCGACAACGCCGGCAATCCGACAAGCGACATGGGAATGGTATAGTAGTCCATCAAGTACATGCTGACCGGATCGGATTTCGCGTTGAAGCGGAACGCAGCGGATGCCGCGGCGGGACACGCGATCACGTCGCATGCGGCAAAAGCGTTTGCGAAATCGGCTGCGACGAGCGTGCGCGCTTTCTGGGCACGCACGTAGTACGCGTCGTAGAAGCCGCTCGAGAGCGCGTACGTTCCGATCAGGATACGTCGCTTGACTTCATCGCCGAAACCCTTGGCTCGGGTCGCTTCGTAGGTGGAACCGACATCGGCACCCTCGACGCGCAAGCCGAAGCGCATGCCGTCGAAGCGCGCGAGGTTCGACGAACATTCGGCCGGCGCGATCAGGTAGTACGTCGCGACGCCGTAATCCGCGGTCGGCAACGCCACCGGCACGAGCGTCGCGCCGAGCCGTTCGAGATCGGCGTACGCGGCTTCGTAGACGGCGCGCGTGCCGGCGTCGAGCTTATCGAGCCCGAACTCGGCGACGATACCGACTCGAACGCCGCGCAGATCGTCCCGTAGCGCCGTCGCCGTGGCCTCGACGGCGCGTTCGACCGTCGTCGAATCCATCGGATCTTTGCCGGCCATGACGTCGTATAACAGCGCGGAGTCCTCGACCGTTTTCGTAATCGGGCCGATCTGGTCGAGGCTCGACGCGAACGCGATGAGACCGTAACGCGATACGCGGCCGTAGGTCGGTTTGAAACCGACGACGTTGCAGAAGGCGGCGGGTTCGCGAATCGAGCCCCCCGTATCGCTGCCCAGCGCGACGGCCGCTTCGCCCGCCGCCACTGCCGCCACGCTGCCGCCCGAGCTGCCGCCCGGAACGCGCGACAAGTCCCACGGATTGGCCGTTTTCCCGAGCGCACTATTCTCGCACGAACTGCCCATGGCGAACTCGTCGAGGTTCGTCTTTCCCAGCGGAATGGCGCCGGCATCGAGCAACCGTTGCACGGCGGTAGCGGTGTAGGGCGCGACCCAACCGCGCAAAATTTGCGACGCGCACGTCGTTACCGTCCCGCTCACGCACATGTTGTCTTTGATGGCGAGCGGTACGCCCGCGAGCGGCAGGCGTTCGCCCGCGCGGACGCGCGCGTCGACTCGTTCGGCATGCTCGCGCGCGAGCTCGGCCGTCTCGACCAGATACGCACCGACGGCGCCGTCGCGTTCTGCGATGCGCGCGTGCATCGCGGTCGCGAGTTCGACGGCGGAGGTCTCGCGCGCGTTGACGCTGCGCGCGACTTCGCGCGCGGTACGATCCATTACGACTACGATTCCTCGGCGATGATGCGCGGCACGCGGAAGTACGCGCCTTCGCGCCGGGGCGCCCCGCGCAAGACCGTTTCACGATCGAGCGAGGGCCGCGGGACGTCGTCCCGCATGACGTTACTTTGCGGGATGACTTGGGCCGTCGCTGCGACGTCGCTCACGGGCAGCGCCGCGAGCGCGCCGACGTGTTCCAATAGGTCGCCGAGCTGCGCACCGAATCGCTCGACTTCGGCCGGCGTTAGCGCGATGCGCGCCAGCTTTGCGACGTACGCGACGTCGATCTCGCTCGCTGCCAAGTCAGCTCCCCCCTAGGGTGAAATCGAAAGGCGGACCGCCGGTGCGATGCAACGACGCCAGCGCTTCGATGTGACCGGTCTGCGGAAACATGTCGAACGGTTGCACGGCGCCCAGTTCGTAACCGGCGCGGGTCAACTGCGCGAGATCGCGCGCGAGCGTGGCGGGATTGCACGAGAGATACCACACGTGCGGCACGCGCGCGCGCACCAGCGCGTCGAGCGTGCCCTCATCACTGCCTTTACGCGGCGGATCGAGAAAAACGATATCCGCACGTGCGAGCGCTTCGGTGCCCGACTTCGAACGCAACGTCGTTTCGACGCGGCCGCTGATAAAGGCGGTCGACTCGCCGACGCCGTTGAGCGTCGCGTTGGCCTTCGCCTCGCGTACGGCGTGGGGATTTTCCTCGATCCCGACGACCCGTGCGCCGTGCTTAGCGAAGAATAGCGCAAACGTCCCCGCCCCGCAATAGAGATCGATAAACCGTTTTCCCGCTAGCGGCTGCGTCGCTAGATACGCGAAGATGCGGCCCACCATCTCGCTGTTGACTTGAAAGAACGACGCGGCGGAAACACGGAAGCGCACGCCGTCGATCTCTTCGTGCATTTCGGCGTTGCCGTGCACCGTCACGTTGCGGCGACCCATCACTGCGTTGTCGCTCGGCGGCTCGTAGGAATTGCTGATGCCGACGGTGCCGGCTATTCTCGCTGCCAGCGCCTCGCCGACGTGCGGTAACGTCGGCGAAGGGCGTTCAGTCGTGATCGAGAGCACGCTTTCGCCGGACGAACGGCCCGCGCGCGCGACCACGTGACGGGCGCCGGCAAAAGCGCTCATCGTTTGCGGATCGCGCGCCGCATCCCACAAGCCGGCGATAGCGGCATCGAGCTGCGGCATCACGATCGGGCACCGCTCGATCGGCACGATATCGTGCGTACGAGCGGCGTAAAATCCGAACGACGGCGTCTGCGCCGCGGTCTGCGATACGACCAGTGCCATCTTATTGCGGTAGGCACGTGGGTCGGCCATTCCGACCGGGAAACCGACGGGCGCATCTTCGATGCCGCCCAAGCGGCGCAGCGCATTGTCGACGATGCCGCGTTTCCACGCGAGTTGTGCCCGGTAGGCGAGGTGCTGGACCTGGCAGCCGCCGCAGGTACCGAACACGCCGCAGAACGGCTCGACGCGATCGGGCGAACGGTCGAGCAGCGCGACGAGCTCCGCAACCGCGTACTTCGCCTTGACGGCTTCGATGCGCACGCGCGCGCGTTCGCCCGGTACCGGCCCCAGCACGTAAATAACGAGACCGTCGGCGCGCCCGACGGCCTGTCCGGTTTTCGCGATGAGGTCGGTACAGAGAACTTCGACGACGTCGCCGGGAACGAGCGCTCCCGCGACGGCTGTCGCGGAGCCGCCCCGGCTATCCAGTCTTATCATCGAGCTGCTTGAGCAGCCGGTTCGCTTCATCGATCAATTGTTGGATGCGTTCGGTGGTCGGGTCTGCCGGCGGGCGCGCGAGGGTCGCTCGAACGACGCCGTATGCGATGCCGGCCGAAGCCGCCGCGACGCCGACGAAAATCAGCGTCCGGCGCAGGCCGACATCGGCCGGGAGCGCGGTTTCGCCAGAGTCGGACACGAGCGTCGCAGCCGCTGGAGAATTCGTGTGGTTCGCATACGTCTCCGTACCAGGTCCCTCAGCCATACCCGAGCGTTTTCGCGAACGCGTCCCGGGAAGCATGCCGCAGCACGCTGCTAACGCCTAGCGCGCCGTCGCACGCTCGTGCAGCGCGGCCAGGACCGTCGCAACTTGCGAGCGCAGCAACGGTCGCGGCACCACGAAGCCGGCGCCCGCATCTGCGGCCACACGAAGCAGCGCCGTTTCCGTCGGCGCGGCGACGACGCCGACGATCGCTCGCGGAACGGCGCCGCGCAGGACGGCGATCGTCGTCGCGAGCCGCGCCGTCGACACCGAATCCGTGCCGAGCGGATCGCGCCAACGCCCGTCCACGATGATGAGATCCGGATCGACTTGCCGCGCGAGTGCGACGACCGGGGCATCGTCCAGCGCGACGGGTGCTTCACGAGGTGCGGGCACGAGCACGACATCGTGACCGAGCTCTCTCACGATCCGCACGAACAGCGCTCCCGAGACGGCCGCGTCGTCGACGAAAACGATACGCACGCTACCTACGGCGACCGGCGAAACGGCTCGCAAATCGTAAAACGGGTGCGACGGGATTACCGGGCGGCGACGCACGTGCGGTTAGCCATGACTCGACGCTCTGGGGCGGAATCTGGGCGAGCGCGACGAGCGCGGCCGCGTTGCGGCCGACGACGTAGTAACGCTCGGCGACGCGCACGACGTGCAGCGAAGCGGCACCGGGAAGGTAAACCGTCTCCACAAGGGCGACGAGCCGTCCGCGCCCACCGCCTGGGTCGAAGCGGGCGCGACCCAGGCGCGCGGCGACGATCTGCACGGCGCCGAGCACGAGCGCGATGACGATACACGCAGCCAAGAGGCGCCCCAGCAGCGCGAGGTCCACTACGGCCGTACGGCGATGCGTTGCCGATACGCGACGACCGCCGAAGCGACGTCTTCCGGCGACTGCACGACTTCGAGAAGGTTGCCGGTCGTCAAGGTGACGACGGTCGCTCCATCTTCGCTACGCTCGACGATTTCGATGAGGTCGGCATTGACGATGACGGGGTGGCCGTTGCGGCGTGCGAGTGAAATCACGCCGGAGACGTTCCGGCTACGAGCCAACGTGCCTCGCGTCCGCTCGCATTGGACTCATCGAACGCCGCGGAATCGGCCAGCTCGCACGCCGCACGATGCGCGGCGAGCGCGCGTTCCCGATGCGCCGCGAACGCTCGCCGGCGCTGGGTGCGTGCGACGAACTCGACGTGCGCTGCGTCGCGCTCGCATGCGGCGTGCGCTGCGGCCCTCTGAGCCCCAACGCCGCGCGAGGTCAATGCCGCCAAATGCCGCTCGCAATCGATAAAATCGTGCGTCGCGCGCGACCGCGATCCGCCACACCCGAGCAGCCTCTCGCGCGCGGCGGCCCGCGCCACCGCAGCCTCGATGCCGACGTTGTGGGCGGCCGCGCGCTCGGCCGCGGCGCCAGCGGCGTGTCGACAGGCAACGAACGCCTGCGCCGCCGAGCGTTCGGCGCCGAGCGCTTCGTCGAGAGCCGCGTTGAGGGCATAACGGAATCGTTTCACGTCGCGGCGCCTATCGCGACGAACAAGCCCCGTCGCTAGGTCTGCGACTATGGGAGTGCCATCGAACGACGCTCGGGGCCGAGCGAGACGCCTTCGATCGGGACGTCCATGACGCTCGCAAGCGCCGCCACGTACGTCGCTGCCGCGGCCGGAAGATCCGCGATCCGCCGGATTGCGGAAAGATCGTCGCTCCAGCCGTCGTACCACTCCAGCTCGAGCGTGAGACCGGGTTCGGAGGCCGACTCGAAACCGACGCTGCGGCTGCCCAAGCGATAGCCGGTCGCGATCGCAATCCGCTCGCAGCCGCTGAGTACGTCCAGTTTCGTGATGACCGCGCTGGAGAGCCCGTTCACGCGTACCGCGTAGCGTGCCGCAACGGCGTCGAACCAGCCGCAGCGGCGCGGCCGCCCCGTCACCGTGCCGAATTCGCCGCCACGCTGCCGCAACGCATCGCCCGTCCCATCGAAGAGTTCCGTCGGAAACGGGCCCGCGCCTACGCGGGTGCAGTAGGCCTTCGCAACGCCGACCACGCGCCCGATCGCCGTCGGCCCCAGTCCCAAACCGGTACACGCGCCGCCGGCGATCGTATGCGAACTCGTCACGTACGGATAGGTGCCGTAGCCGACGTCGAGCAGCGTTCCCTGCGCCCCCTCGATGAGAACCGTACTGCCGCCCGCGAGCGCTTCGTGCAGATAGGCGACGCCGTCGACGATGTGCGGAAGAATGCGCGGCAACAGCTCGAGTGTCCGCGCGACCACATCCTCCTCACGAGGCGCCGCGTCGAGCTGCGCGAACTGCGTCGCCCGCGAGAGCATGTTGTAGCGAATCTTCTCCACCAACGCTTCGCGGCGGCGCAAGTCGCCGAAGGTGATGCCGCTGCGGGCGGCCTTATCGGTGTAGGCCGGGCCGATGCCGCGACCCGTCGTTCCCAGCGCGGCGTCGCCGCGCGCTCGTTCACTCGCGCAGTCGAGCGCGGCATGGTACGGGAAAACCACGTGGGCGCGATCGGACACCTTGATGCGGGAGACGTCGACGCCGATGCTCGCGAGCATATCGAGTTCGGCGACCAAAGCGTCGAGCGCGATAACCGTTCCGCCACCGATAAAAAGCGCCGGCCGTTCTTGAAGGACGCCGCTCGGCACGATTCGCAGCGCTAATTTTCGGTCGCCCACGACGAGCGTGTGGCCGGCATTATCGCCGCCGCCGAAGCGCGCCACCATGTCGTAATCGCGCGCATACGAATCGACGACGCGACCCTTACCTTCGTCACCCCATTGAATGCCAAGGATGATATCGGCCTTCGCCGTCATCGGACGTTCATTCGCCGCGGAATTCGAGGTCGCTCGTGTTGCCCATCGGTAACGGTTGCGTTCCGCCGAACGACGTCATCACGAATTCCGAAAAGAGAGCGTTGGGCCAGCCGAAATCCCTGCGCGTATTCTTGAGGGGATCGTTCGGATCGAACGATTCGTGTAAGAGATGATCGCCCGGGTCGCTTGCGAGCAGTTCGCCTAGTACTTCGCGGCGTTCGGGCTCCCCAGTTGCCGTGAGACCTTGCATCAGCAGCGCCAGCGGCCAAACGTATCCGTCGCTCGTATGCGCGCTGCCGATTCCGCGCGCGACCGTCCCGACGTAAAAATACGGGTTATCTCTAGAGAGAAGAAACTTGCGCGTATTTTTGTAGACGAAGCTGTCAGCTTTCGTATAACCCAGATACGGCGCACTGAGCAAACTCGGGATGTTCGCGTCGTCCATCAAAAGTTGGCGGCCGAGCCCATCGACTTCGTACGCATAGACGTAACCGTAGTTCGGCGTAAACACTTCGCCGTATTTCTGAATGCCGTCTTGCACCTCGGCACGCAGCGTCTTGGCACGATTCGATTTGAGCAAATTTCGATAGACCGTTCGCTCGATTTCCTCGAGATCCCCGAGCGCGACGACGGCCATCATCTCCGAGGGAATGAGGTAATTGAATTTACAGGCATCGTCGGAGGGACGGAAACCCGTCCAAATCATTCCCGTGTAGCCGACGGGATTGGGCCGGGGATTGCCGTTATCGTCGCGCAGTTCGCGATGCGCATATTTCGAATTGCGTGCGTGGTCTTGCTCGCGCTCCATCGTTTCGAGCGCCTTATCGAAGCCGAGCGAGATATCGCCCGTGAAGATCGACGGATCGCCGGTCGCCTTCCAATAACTCCAAGCCAGCACGATCGGGTACGCGAGCGAATCGAGTTCGAATTTTTGTTCCCAGACGCGATAGTCGATCGTAAACGCGTTCGCGTACGGGTCCACTTGGAGATACTTTCCTTCGCGCGCGATGATGCCGCGTAAGAGCGACGCTACTTTGATATCGCTCTTCGCAAAGAAGAGATACGGGCGCACCTGTGCGCTCGCATCGCGAAGCCACTCCGCCGGAATATCGCCCGTCTTGACGTAAGCCGTGCCGTCGGCCGCGATCGTCGCCTGCTGGCTCGTGTTGAGCAACGCGGCACGATACATTTTTTCGAGGCGCGCGTTCGGGCTCGTGTACGTGGATGCAGCTTTGGCGATCGATTCGAGTTCGACGGCGTACGCCGGAGCGACGGATACAAGAAACGTCGCGGCCAAAACCGCCGCGATGAAAGCGCGCATGAGCCGGACCTTACGAGAGGCGCCGTAACAATCCCCGGCTCTCACGCCGCGTCCGTCGGAGGCTTAGCGATCCTCGCTCGAAGCGGGGTCTTCACGCTCGAAGGCGGCTCGCGCGTGCGATCGCAACCGCCGATAGATTTCCGATGCCGGGAAACCGAGCCGCTCGAGTGCGCGCGCGGCACTCGGAAAACTAAGCGACGAGCGCGTGCGGAACAGTTTATCGATGGCGGCTTCGAGTCGCTCGCCTTCGACGTGCTCGGCCGACGAAACGCTGCGCTTCGCGGCATCGCGATCGATCCCACGACGCACGAGTTCGGCGACGAGTCGCGCGTTACCGACAGCCTTCATACGCCCGTCGATAAAGAGCTGAGCGAAGAGGATATCATCGACGAATCCATCCCGTTTGCACGACTCGACCGCTTCGCGAATCTCGCCATCCGAGTAGCCACGCCGTTCGAGCCGAGTCCACAGTTGTATTTCGGTAAGGCGACGCTGCGCCAGCAGACGGAGTGCGACGGCGCGCGCCTTCGCTTGGGGGCGCGCGCCGGCGATAGCTCCGTCAGTCCTCGCTCGTCGCACCGACCGTCGCGACCTTGGCGGACCCATTGGTCGTCACCGTCGTCGCCAGCGCGACGCGAATCTTCGCCGAAATCTCTTCGGCCAAGTCCGTGTGCTCTTCCAGATATGCCTTCGAGTTCTCGCGCCCTTGACCGACGCGTACGTCGCCGTACGTGTACCACGAACCGCTCTTGGCTACGATGTTCCGTTCGAGCGCCACGTCGAGAATCGAGCCCATCTTGGAGATGCCCCGACCGTAGGTAATATCGAACTCGGCTTGGCGGAACGGCGGCGCGACTTTATTCTTGACGACTTTGACGCGCGTGCGCGAGCCGACGACATCGGTCCCGATCTTGATCTGTTCGAGCTTGCGGACATCGAGGCGGACGGAGGCGTAGAATTTGAGCGCCCGGCCGCCGGAAGTCGTTTCCGGACTACCGAACATCACGCCGACTTTTTCGCGCAACTGATTGATAAAGATCATCACGCATTTCGAGCGCGAAATCGCCGACGTGAGCTTGCGCAGCGCCTGCGACATGAGGCGCGCCTGCAGACCGACGTGCGTATCGCCCATGTCCCCTTCGAGTTCGGCCTTCGTTACGAGCGCAGCGACCGAGTCGACGACGACGACATCGACGGCATTGCTGCGCACGAGCATCTCCGCGATATCGAGGGCCTGTTCGCCGGTATCGGGCTGCGACACGAGCAGATTGTCGAGATCGACGCCGAGACCGTTCGCATAGGTCGGATCGAGCGCGTGCTCGACGTCCACGAAGGCCGCCGTCCCGCCGAGCTTTTGCGCTTCGGCGATGATATGCAGCGCCAGCGTCGTCTTACCGCTGGATTCCGGGCCGTAGATCTCCACGACACGGCCGCGCGGAACGCCGCCGACGCCGAGTGCGAGATCGAGTGCGATCGATCCCGTCGGAATGACTTCCATCTGCATGCGTTCCGCGAAATCGCCCATCTTCATGATGGACCCTTTGCCGAATTGCCGCTCGATTTGTGCGAGCGCGTTGCCGAGCGCTACCGCTTTCTCGTCCGCCACGTGGGGTGCTCCTAACGTTCGTGTGATGCGTGAAGTGTATGCCTTGAAAGTGCCAACATCGTGGCATAGCGCTCGAGGTTAGGCCGCCGGTTCGAAGAGCGCATCGACGAAGTTGGCGGGATCGAAGGGCCGCAGCGCATCGATCCCCTCCCCAAGGCCGATGAACTTGATCGGAACGACCAGCGTATCCACGATTGCGACCAGCACGCCGCCCTTCGCCGTCGAATCGAGCTTCGTGACGACGATGCCCGTCAGCGTCGTCGCTTCGTTGAAGAGTTTCGCTTGCGAGATCGCGTTCTGCCCCGTGGTGCCGTCGACGACCAGCAGCGTCTCGTCCGGCGGCGCGCCCGTCTCGCGCTCGACGATGCGGCGCATTTTCTTCAATTCTTCCATCAGATTGGTCTTGGTTTGCAGCCGGCCCGCCGTATCGATGAGAACGACGTCGACGCCGCGCGCTTTCGCTTGCGCCAGTCCGTCGAAAACGACCGACGAGGGATCGCAGTTTTCGGGTCCGCGAACGAACTCGAGGTTGCCGCGCTCGGCCCAGACCTCGAGTTGCTCCGCAGCCGCTGCCCGAAACGTATCGGCCGCTACGAACATCACGCGCTTGCCCTGCGCCGACAAGACCCTGCCGAGCTTGCCGATGGTCGTGGTCTTTCCGCTGCCGTTGACGCCGACCACGAGGACGACTGCCGGCTTATGCGTGAGCGCGAGCGCAGCGCCCGGCAGCGTGAGAAAGGTGCGCACATCGGCTTTGAAGCGCTTCACGGCCTGATCGCTGCGTGCCCAAAACTCCTGATGGGCGACGACGCGCAGGCCGTCGAGTATTTTGGTCGTCGTCGGAACGCCGAAATCCGCGCCGATGAGAATTTCTTCGAATTCGTCCCAAAATTCCGAATCGAGCGGCCGCTTCGCCTGTGCCAGCGTTTCGATGCCTGCGAGCGACTCGCGGGATCGTCCGAGCGCGCCTTTGAGCTTCGAAAGCCAACTCATGTCGATGAGCCATTGGAGACGCTCGCTCGAACTCCTGTTCGATGCGGCGTTGCCGCATATCGCACGAATGGAACCGATGCCGAACACCGATCCCATTCGATCCCCTCGTTCACGATCGCGTTTCTCGACTAGCGAAGCCCTTGCCAAACGTCGCCAATCGCGGAACGCCTTCGCATCTTAGGCTTCCAGCTGTGACAATTCGCGAACAACCGCGACCGAGCCGGCGGCCCCGATCGTTTCGTCCGGCGGTTGCCAAAAATCCGGCGGATCGGCGCCGACGGAGCTGCGATAGCGTGCTTTCCAATCCTCGTAATCGCGCCGGGCCTCCGCGAGGCGGCATTCGCGCACCATCAGTTCGAGCCGCATGCGGACGGCATCGATATCGAACGGCGCGACTTCGAGGAGCCGGTCGAGCATCAGACGCCTGAACGTCCCTTCCGCGTGCTGGTCGGACGCGAGCCAGCGGAGTGCCTCGAGCGCGCTCGCGCGCAGGCGTTCGCGCTCGCGCCACTGCCATCCGCCGTCTTCGATGCCCTCGAGAAATTCGCCGCGATAGAGTTCGATCGCGGCGCAATAGCTGCGGCGCGCGATCTCGCCCGCGCCGCGCGCGAGCGCTTGTCGCGCGTGCTCGAGATGCTCGTCGAAGAGGACGGTGTCGATGACGGTATGCGGCGGCGGGACGAAGCGATAGCCGTTGCTTTCGAACTTCACGACGTCGCCCACGGCCTTACGAATGGCGCTGATCGTAACGCGTAAGTTGTCGTGCGCCGCGTCGGCATCGGTCTCGGGCCAATAGATGTCGATGAGCCGCGCGCGCGCCACCCCCAAGCCCCGCAGGCTCACGAGATAGGCAAAGATTTCGCGCGCTTTACGGCGTTTCCAGGCGTCGGCGGGAAGCGGCTCTCCACCGACGAGTACGCGCAATCCGCCGAGCAACTCGACGCGCAACGTGCCAGCGGACCGCAGGGCATCGGGCATGAGCCCCTGACCGATCCGCCAGCGCCGCAGCGGCTCGCGCAATTCGGCGAAGACGTGCGCTTTGGTACGCAATAGAAAACGATAGTCGCGCTGGTGCAAGAGCGCGATCGCGGTCGTCGCGCCTTGGGCGGCGCGACGTTCCGCCTCGCGCGCGGCGGCGCCGCTCAATTTTGGCAAGAGCCGCACGAGCGTCACGGCGACATCGAGGCTCGTACTCGCCGTCATGACCGCATCCGCCCCGGCTCCCGCCAATTCCAGCGCCTCGTACGCTAGCGCCAGCCCGCGCGCATTTTCGCCACGCGCGAGCGCGCACTCGGCGCGTGTGAGCAGAACGGCGGCGATGTTTTGGCGTCGCCCCGTCGTGCGCAGACTCGCGAGCGATTTGGAGCAGCATTCGTCGGCTTCGTCAACATCGCCCAGAGCGAGCGATGCCTGCGCGAGCCCATGCAGGATGTCCGGCAAGAAGAGCACGTCGCCGGGGTCGCCCGCACGCAACGCTTCGCGAAAGGCGAGCTGCGCGCCGACCGCGTCGCCGCGCAGCAATTTGATCTCGCCTTCGTTTTCGCGCGCGTACGCCACGAGGTTAGCCGTGCCGATATCGTACGCGTCATCCAACAATTTCGCGGACAGGCGTTCCGCGTGGTCGAGATCGCCGACGAGGCGGGTTACGAAAACGAGACTGCCGAGCGTGAGCAGTGACGAGACGCGCTGCCCGGCGCTGCGTTTGACTTTGAGCGCACGTTCGTGCATCGCGAGGCCCGCATATGGGTCGCCGCGGCGGACGTGCAGGACCGCCGTATTGTGCAGCACCATACCTTGCAGCGCGAGGTCGCCACGCGCGACCACCGACGGCATGATCTCCTCGAACACCGCCAGGGCTTCGTCGAAACGTTCGGCCTCCAACAGCACCGCGCCGTACACCATTTTCAGCGCCGTGCGGCTGTGTTCGCTCAGGCGCGGCCCGAGCGCGAGCGTCGCTTCGATCGTCTCGAGCAGCCGCGCGAATTCTCCGCGCGATGCGAGCACCGTCGCGAGCACCCGAACCGCTTCGGCGAGAACGTCGGGCTCGCCACGCTCGCGGGCGCCCGCGACCGCGCGTTCGAGGGAACTCGAGGCCCGGTCCCACTCGCCGCGTAGCGCCTCGAGCCGTCCGAGCGCGGTGAGCAACGTAGGACTGCGCTCGATCCGTTCCCGGCCGATCCGCTGCAAAAACGAATCGACGCGCGCCAGCAAGCCGCTCGCGAGCATCGCCAGCGCCACGGTTGCCAGGGCCGCAGCGGCCGCGTCGAGATCTCCGGCATCGAGCAGATGCGCGATCGCGCCGGGCTGGTCGCCGCGCAACGCCAGCACGCTCGCTGCCCGCCCGTGCAGTGATGCGATTTCGCCCGCGGTCCGCGAACGGCCGAGCGTGTGCTGTAAGAATTCGCGGAAGAGCTGATGCGCGCTGTACGCATCTTCCGAACGGCGCGCGATAAACAACCCGCGCCGTGCGAACGAGGCCAGCACGTCGCCCGCATAGCGGGACTCGGTGACGGCGTCGCAGACGCTCTCTTCCAACACGTCGAGGATCGACGTCTCGAGCAAGAAACGGCGCTCGGTTTCGCCGAGCCCGTCGAGCACTTCGGCGGCGAGATAATCGAAGAGGAGGCGGCGCGCTGCTTCATCCCGAGCGCTCGCGGGCTCCCGTCCATCCCCCGCGGCGCGGACGGCCGCGGTCGAGACGACGAGCGCTAGCCCCGCGGGCCACCCTTCGGCGCGGCGTGCCAGTCGCTCGAGCGCATTTGCGTCGTCGCCGAAGCGCGTGGCCACCCGCAGGTACGCGTGCGATTCCGACTCGTCGAAGGCGAGGTCGGCCGCGCCGGCGGTGACGAGCCGCGTGCTGGCGGCGAGCGCGTGCAGCGGAATCGGCATCGAACGTCCGCACACCACGAAGGTAGCGCCCGCGCGCGTCGCGCGTTCGACGAGTTCGCTGAGCGCGGCTTGCGCGCGGCTGCCTTCCAGAACGTGGACGTCGTCGAAGACCAGCAGCGGCGCCGGACGAACGTCGGCGAGCAGCTCGGCGAAAACGCTGCCGACTTCTTTGGGCGACCCTAAGCGCCACGACTCGCCTTCGAAAGGCCGCTCGCAGGCGAGGGATTTCAGCATCGTCTCGACGTGCGCCGCGAAGACCGCGAGATCGGCGTCGCTCGCATCGAGGCTGTACCACAGCTTGGGACCGGGCCACGCGTCGTGAAGCCGAGCGGCCAACACCGTCTTACCGTAGCCCGGCCCGGCGACGATGGAGAGGACGCTCGTACCAGCAGTGAAACGGCGTTCGATGTTCGGACGCGCGATCCACGCCGGCAACAGCTGCGGAGGACGCAACTTCAGACGCTGGACGAACACGCCCAACGACTTCGCGAGGCGACCGGCCCGACCTCGACGGGCGCAAGCGCCGCTACGGGCGGAACGTCAGATTGATCCGCTCGCCGCCAATCCGCGGGTCCTTGGCAACGCGATGCTCGTAGCGCTCCTGGGAGCCCGTTCCCATGATGACGAGATCGCCGTGCTCGAGATCGACTGAGATGACGCGGGAACGCGTCGTTTTGGCGCGCACGTCGAAGGCACGCGTCGCGCCGAGGGTCAGCGACGCGACGACAGGATCGCGCATCCCGGCAACTTCACGATCGTTGTGCCACGCCACGCTGTCGTTGCCGTCGCGGTAGCGGTTGAGCAACACGTAGCCGAAATGCACGCCTGCGAACGCCTCGAGCTCGCGGCGCAGCGCGGCGAGCTGCGGGGTAAACGCGCTCTCACGGCCATCGCCGTACCAAGCCTGCTCGCGCGGGACGTCGACGACGCGGTCGTACATGGTGCGACGTTCCTGCGTCCAGCGCGTTTCCCGCCGGATGTCCGCGAGTAATGCGTCGGCTTCGCCGTGCGAAAGCCAGCTGCGGACCAGGCGGAACGCATCGTCACCGGGCACGACCTGCACGCCGCGCGGCGACGGTCCATCACCGGGAAGGGCGGAGAACAGCGTTGCCTCACACGTGCCGCGCAGACGGCGAAACGGGGCCATGCTCGCTAGCGCGCGAGCTCGGTGCCGGGGGGCGCCGGACGGCGCACGTACTTCTGTTTGATGGTCGGATCGTTTTCGCGGAACCCCAAATCGGCGCGCATCACACGGAGTTTCTGACGCAGATGGATGACGGCTTGCGCGTGAATTTGAGAAACGCGCGATTCCGAGACTTCGAGCACCGCCTTGATCTCTTTGAGCGTCTGACCCTCGAAATAGTAGAGCTTGATGACCGTACGCTCTTGCTTCGAGAGCGCCTCGACCGCCGCGACGAGCGCGTCGCGTATTTCGGCTTGCTCGACATCGGCGCCGAGATCGCCGTCTTCGCCCTTGAGCGTATCGAGCAGGGGAATATCGTTGCCGCGGTCGTTGGGCAGGTGCTCCTCGAGGGAGAGCAGCGAGGTCCCGCGGACCTTCTGCTGCAGCGTCTCCAGTTCGCGTTTGGCGATACCCATGCGCACGGCGACTTCGTCGTCGGTCGCCATGCGGCCGAACTCCGCTTCGAGCTCGTGTTGGGTCCGTTCGAGCTCGCGAGCCTTCTGACGGACCGCACGCGGCACCCAATCCAGCGCCCGCAACGCATCGATGATCGCGCCGTGGATGCGCGTTATCGCGTACGTCTCGAATTTTACGCCCCGGTCGTCATCGTACTTTTCGATCGCATCGATCAATCCGACGACACCGTCGTTGATGAGATCGTTGAGCTCGACGTTGGGCGGCAGATTGACGGAAATACGTCCTGCCACATACTTCACGAGGTGGAAGTAGCGGTGAATGACCTCTTCCCGCGTATAGCGGGTGCCCGCGATAACGTAGGCGGCGTTCGCGTCAGTCTTCAACGACCGAGTCATTCCACGTGCCGCCGCGGACTCTTTCGCACTCCCTGCTGAAATTGGCCGCCACCCGGGCGCGTGCTAGCCCCCGTACCGGATACGCGGGTTCGCGGCGGCGTAGAGCAGATCGACCGCAGCGTTGACGACGACGAAGACGGCCGCGAAAAGTAGGATGCAGCCGTTGATGAGCGGCATGTCGCGATTTGAAATTGCATCGAAGGCGAGCCGTCCGACCCCGGGCCACGCAAAAATGTGTTCGGTGAGCACCGCTCCCCCTAGCAACAACCCGGTCTGCAGCCCGATGACGGTAAGGATTGGTACCAGCGCATTGCGGAGCGCGTGATGTACCACGACGCTGCGCGGAGCGAGTCCCTTGGCGCGGGCGGTGCGGATATAATCGCTGCGCAAGACTTCGAGCATGCCGCTACGGGTGATCTTGGCGATGATCGCAAGCGGAATCGTGCCGAGCGTGGCGGCCGGAAGTACGAGATGCCAGAGCGCGTCGAGTGCCGCCCGGCCGTTGCCCGCAAGCAGCGCATCGAGAACGACCAAATGCGTCCGCGCCGGAACGAAATACGTCAGCGAGATGCGCCCGGAGATCGGGAAAAGATCGAGCCCGAATTTGCCGGGCAGCACCGCCAGAAGATAGACGAGCATGAAGCCGAGCCAAAAGACCGGAATCGAAACGCCGACCAGCACCGCGCTCATCGTCGCAATATCGAACGCGCTCGCACGCCGTACCGCAGCAAAGATCCCAGCCGGAACGCCCAGCACGACCGCGATCAGGAGCGCGCCCAGCGACAGTTCGACCGTTGCTGGGAAGTACTGCGCGAGTTTAGTCGCAACCGGTTGAGCGTCGATGAGCGAACGGCCGAGATCGCCGTGCATCAGTGCCGCAAAATACAAGCCGAGCTGAACGAACCACGGCTTATCGAGGCCGAGCGTCGCGCGTAGCGAGCGCACCTCATCCGGCGTCGCATGGTCGCCCAGCCGCAGCGTGACGGGATCGCCCGGAATGGCTTGCATGAACGCGAAACTCGCGAGGGTGATCGCGACGAGGACGAGTACGAGCCGCACCACGCGGCGCAGGGCGAAAGCGGCCACTTAGACGCGTAACGCCCGCAACGAAAAGAGCGCCGCCTGCGCGTACAGATAGAACCATTCCGCGAGCGTGAAGTCGTTGCGGTCGCGCTGGAGCATATCGGCGAAGCGCGGCGTGCGCGAAAGCTGCTCGAAAAGCACATCGAAGCGGACCGGTTTACGTTCGAGAAACGTCATCAGTTTGTGCCGGTGGCGCAAGCGGCCGTAGAACATGTCCTTGAGGCGGCGCTCGTACTTTTGCGCCGGAGCGGCCGTTCGCCCAAACTTGAATTCGGCGACGGCTTGCGCGGCCAGACGCCCCGACATCGCGGCTTCGTGAATACCTTCGCCCGTCGTCGCATCGACGAGGCCGGCGGCGGTACCGGCCACCATGACGTTGCCGTCGCACACGTGCGGGCGCGGCGCACCGCCGTAGAGCAGATTACCTTCCTCGCGAAGCGTGTAGCCGATTCCCGGGAATAAACGCGCGCCAACCGTCCGTACGAACGCGTCGAGTTCTACGCGAAGTTCCTTACCGGAATATTTGCCCGCAACCCCGAGGCCGATCGAGAGGTGATCGCGTTTGGGAAACATCCAAGCGATAACGTTACGCCTGCTTTTGGTAAGGTAATAATGCATCTCGAGCGTGCGATACGTTTCGTCGATCGCCGGCCGTTCCAGATAGACGCGATACTGATAGCACGTGATCAGCCCCGCCGACCACGCGTCGTACGCGAGCGGTGAGGCGTCGTCGATACGCGCGCTCGAGCCCTGCGCGAGCAGCACCGCGCGCGCTCGAACGTTCTTACGTTCGCCGCTTCGTAAGTCGGCGTATTCGACGACGGTGCGCGAGCCGTCGCTTCGGTAGCCGCGAAAGAGCGCTTGCGTTTGAATGCGTGCGCCTTCTTTGCGTGCCGCTTCCGCAATCGCGCCGTCGAGTTCTTCGCGCGTCGTCGTATGCGCTTGCCCAACGGAATAGTCGTAACGCCGGCCCGCAAGCCCGCGAACGGAAATCGTCGGCGGGTCGCAGTGGACGATCGAGCGCGGCAGATCGAACTCCTCGCAGAAGCCGGGACGCAGACCCGCGGCGCAGACGCGCTTGACGCCGACGACCGGATCGCGTTCGAGCACGAGCGTCTCGACACCGGATCGCGCCGCTTCGCGAGCCGCCGTACCGCCTGCCGGGCCGCAGCCGACCACCAAAAAATCGACCTCTTGCATGACGCTCTCGACGGTTCGCGGTCGCGTGCCGTTTTCCGGGTTCGCTCGCCGACGGCACGCTCGTACCGCGCAAGGTGACTCGCGACATCCTGGGTAAGGCGAAAAAGTTCCGTCGCGTTTACGATACGGCGGACGTCGACTGTGGAAGAGGTAGGACCCGTTTGGAAGCATCGCTCGCGATCGAACTCGGCCTTGGGGCCGGCGTTCTCGCCATCATTTATGGCGTCTTTCTGATATCACTCGTGATGAAGCAATCGCCCGGCAACGCGCGGATGCAAGAGATCGCCGGCGCCATTCAAGAAGGGGCGATGGCGTTTCTCAAACGCCAGTACACGACCGTCGCGATCGTCGCGGCCGTTCTCTTCATCATCATCGGGATCGCGCCCAGTCCTCTGGGATGGGAAGCCGCGTTTGGCTTTGCGATCGGAGCCACGCTTTCCGGGGCGGCCGGCTTTATCGGGATGATCGTCTCGGTTCGCGCGAACGTACGTACCGCCGAAGCGGCCCGCGGCGGACTCGCGCCGGCACTGGCGCTCGCGTTCCGCGGCGGAGCCGTGACGGGTCTGCTCGTCGTCGGCCTAGGTTTACTCGCAGTCAGCGGCTACTACGCTATCATGCTGCAGATCAACGCGTCGCACGAAAGCCCCGTGAGCGAATCGCTCGGGGCGCTCGTCGGCCTCGCGTTCGGCTGTTCGCTCATCTCCGTTTTCGCACGTCTGGGCGGCGGTATTTTTACGAAGGCCGCCGATGTCGGCGCCGATCTCGTCGGTAAGGTGGAAGCCGGTATCCCCGAGGACGATCCGCGCAATCCCGCCGTCATCGCCGACAACGTCGGCGATAATGTCGGCGACTGTGCCGGCATGGCGGCGGATCTCTTCGAAACGTACGTCGTCACGACGGTAGCTGCGATGCTGCTCGGCCACCTGGTGCTCGGCAAGACGCTCGAAAGCGCGACGACCTTCCCGCTCGTACTGGGCGCGGTCTCGATCGTCGCCTCGATCGTCGGCACGCTGTTCGTACGCATGGGCAAAGATGCCCGCGGATCGATCATGAACGCGCTCTATCGCGGCCTCATCGTCGCCGGCGTCTTATCGGCGATCGCCTTCTTCGTCGTAACGAAGATCGAGTTCGGCGAGGGCGTGACCACGGGTACCGGACTCGCGATTACCGATACCGGAATTTTTATCTGCGCGCTGGTCGGGCTCGTCGTCACGGGCGCCATCACGTACATCACGGAAGTTTACACCGGCACGCAATTTCCGGCCGTTCGCAATATCGCGAAAGCCTCCGTGACCGGCCACGGTACGAACATCATTGCCGGTCTTGCGATCTCGATGCAGGCGACGGCGTTACCCGCCATCACGATCGTCATCGGCATCCTTGTCGCCAACGGCTTCGCCGGTCTCTACGGGGTCGGGATCGCGGTCATGGCGATGCTATCGATGGCGGGCATCATCGTCGCGATCGACTCGTTCGGCCCGATTACGGACAACGCCGGCGGCATCGCCGAAATGGCCGACATGCCCGAAGCCGTGCGCAACGTCACCGATCCCCTCGACGCCGTCGGCAATACGACCAAAGCCGTTACGAAAGGCTATGCGATCGGCTCGGCCGCGCTCGCTGCCGTCGTGCTCTTCGCCTCGTTCATACAGGAGCTCTCCGATCGCTGTCACGCTGCCGCGGGCGCCGTGTGCAACACCAGCGACGCAGCGACGTTCAACAGTTTCTTCAATATCGGCGACCCGTACGTGCTCACCGGGCTGCTCGTGGGCGGCCTCTGCCCGTATCTTTTCGCCTCCCTGTCGATGGAATCTGTCGGGCGCGCCGCAGGTGCGGTCGTCGAAGAAGTTCGTCGGCAATTCCGCGAGATGCCCGGCATCATGGAGAATACGCAAAAACCCGATTACGGCACGACGGTCGATATCGTGACGCGCGCCGCGCTCAAAGAGATGATCCTGCCAGCGATGATCCCGATCGGCGTGCCGATCCTCATCGTGTTACTGTCCTACGTGCTGCCGAACTTCGGCGGTGCGAAGATGATGGGCGGAGCGCTCGTTGGGACGATCGTCACCGGGCTCTTCCTCGCGCTCGCGATGACCAGCGGCGGCGGCGCCTGGGACAATGCCAAGAAATACATCGAGGACGGAAACTACGGCGGCAAAGGATCCCCCGCGCACGCAGCGGCCGTTACCGGTGACACCGTCGGCGATCCGTATAAGGACACGGCGGGTCCCGCGATCAACCCGATGATCAAGGTGTTCAATATCCTCGCCCTGTTGCTCGTCGGTTTTCTCGTTCACTGAGCTTGCGACCGCGGCCGTCCGTGAACGACGCGCTCGAAATTCGAAGAAACGTGCGAGGGCGCGAACTTAACGGCGGTCTCCTTGCGTTTCTCCTACACGCGGGTACGAACGGCGTATCCCAAGGGAGGAAGCTCATGAAGCGGATCGCCGCACTCACCATGACGGCACTGCTCGGATCGCTCGCCGTCGCGCCGGCAGCCGCCGACGATCAAGAACAGCAGATCGGACAGCAAGTCTACCAAGAACTGCAACAAAAAGGCGAGATCATCGCGCGGCCGAGTGCGATGTATCGCGTCCTCGATCCGATCGCAGCGCGCATCAAAGCCGTCGCGGATTCGCAGTACGATTATCCCTTCCAATTCATTCTCGTCCACGAGAAGCAGCCCAACGCCTTCGCGGTTCCCGGCGGTAACGTGTACGTGACTGACTCGTTGCTCAATTTCGTGCAAAATAGAGAAGAGCTCGCGGGCGTGCTCTGCCACGAAACCTCACACGATATCCACCACGATGTCGTCAACAACATGGCGAAGGACCAGACGACGGGCACCATCATCGGCATCGTCGGGGCGCTGACCGGTCTCAATCGAAGCGGCTTCGGTCAGATGGGCGAGAATCTCGCCTACACGCTACAGACGAGCAAGTTTTCGCGTACCGTCGAGCGCAACGCCGACGCCAAAGGTGCGGTCACGTGCGCTCAGGCCGGCTCCAATCCATGGGGCATGGTGTGGCTGTTCCAAAACTTCGAAAAAGCGAGTGCCGGCGGAAACATGGAGTTCCTTTCCGATCACCCGACCGACGATCACCGCATCGAAGACTTGCGCAGCGAATTTGCCGCCAATCCGCAGATCTTCGGACGCTTTTCTTCCGACATTTCAACCGCGGTTCCGATCACCAGTACGGCGCCGGGTTACGTGAAGCCGGCACGCAGCGCGCTCCGTCCGACGCCGGCTCGGCATCGCACTGCCCGCGCCTATCACCCGTCCGCGTATTGCTGCGCCCCGCACTGACGCTCTCCACGGTTTGCGTGCTAAAGCGAAAAGGCCCCGGCGAGTTTGTCGGGGCCCTTTTCGTTGCGGAGAGCGTTCGCGTTATTTGACTTCGACCGTCGCTCCAACTTCGGCGAGTTTCGCCTTGATCTGCTCGGCCTCGTCCTTGGGGATGCCGGTTTTGATCGCTTTGGGAGCGCTTTCGACGAACGCCTTGGCCTCGGTGAGGCCGAGGCTCGTGAGCTCGCGAACGGCCTTGATGACTTTGATTTTCTCGGCGCCGACTTCGGTGAGCACCGCGTCGAACTCGGTTTTCTCAACCGCGGCCGCCGGAGCGGCTGCGCCCCCACCCGCTGCGACCGCGACCGGGGCTGCGGCCGAAACGCCCCACTTCTCTTCCAGGGCTTTAACGAGCTCGTTGAGCTCCAGTACGGTTAGTTTTTCAACGTCCGAGATCAGATCGGCAACTGCCATGGTGCACTCCTTGGGTGCCTCCGCTGCGCTACGGCACGGAGGTGGGATTTTGAAGTTTTACGCCTCTGCGGAGGCGGCGGCGCGGGCGGAAAGGACGCGGACGAAGCCGCTACGGTTGGCGGCGAGCACGCCGACGAGATTGCGGAGCGGGCTCGCGAGCATGCCCAGCACCTGCGCCTGGAGGGCGGCTTTCGAGGGCAGCGATGCGAGCGCGGTGACGGCTCGCGCGTCGATAACCTGCCCGTCGACGTATCCCGCCTTGACTTCCAGCGGCTTGACCTCGTCGTTAAAGGTCTTTAGCGCTTTCGCCGGTGCGACGGGATCGGTCGAAGCGAACACGATGCCCGTGGGCCCGGAGAGGAACGTCTCGAATCGCTTTGCGAGATCGTCGCCCGCGGCACGGGAAAACAACGTATTCTTGACGACCGCATACGTCGATCCGTCTTTACGCAACTCGTCCCGGAGCTTGGTGATTTCTTCGACCGTCAGCCCGGCGTAGTTCGTGAAGAACAGATACTTCGAATCGGCGAGCCGCTGACGCAGCTGGTCGATCGTCTGTTCCTTTTTTGCGGTAGGCATAGTGTGCTCTCTACAAAGAAAACGGCGCTCCGATCGTTCGATGAGCGCCACCTTGCCGCACGGTTCGGACCGCCGCACGCGGCGCACCGATTCGTAATCGTCTCGTTGTCGTCACCTCGGTAGGCGCTTGAAGCATTATCCACTCGAGAGCGGGCCTACGGTCATCGGAGCCGTCGCCAAGCATAGCGGATCGGCCCGGCCGCCGTCAAGCGATCGAGTCGCGCCACTTAAAATCTTACCATGGACGGTATCGTCGCGCCAAAAATGACCTTACCGGCGGGAGCCGGCGAACGGCGCCCCATGGGACCACAAGCGAC